>Ga0335073_10000594_pt1 | contig 46787 bp, 31 predicted proteins | sample Lox_Sample_22_FD_207093 | JGI IMG/M metagenome (GOLD analysis project Ga0335073, IMG submission 207093) | Soil microbial communities from Loxahatchee National Wildlife Refuge, Florida, United States - Lox_Sample_2.2 | ecosystem: Environmental > Terrestrial > Soil > Wetlands | place: USA...
CGACGAATCGAATCGCACCCCATCTCATCATCCCGCTCGCGCGCTTGACTGCGCACCCAATCGAGCGATTATTTCAGGTCTGATCCGGGAATTATTCCCGTCGCGATGTCGCACAGAGAGGCCGTGAGCCTCGAGAAGGTGGTGCAATGAATCCGGGCTGGAAGACTTTCGCGCTGGGATCCGCTCTATTCGCCGCGCTGACCGCCATCTTCGGCAAGATCGGCGTCGCCGAGATGAGCTCGGATCTCGCGACGCTGATCCGCACCGTCGTGATCCTGGCGCTGAGCGCGGGCGTGGTGAGCCTGCGCAACGAGTGGGTCCGGCCGCAAAATCTTTCGGCCTTGGCTATCGCCGCGATCGTCCTGTCGGGGGCCGCGACCGGACTCTCCTGGCTGTGCTACTACCGGGCACTGCAGCTCGCCCCCGCTTCGCGAGTCGCCCCCGTCGACAAGCTGAGCGTGGTGCTGGTGGTCCTGTTGGGCGCGCTTTTCCTGCACGAACAGCTCACCTTGAAAGTCGCCGTGGGCGCCGCGTTCGTGAGCCTCGGGGCGGCCATCATGGTACTGTGAGGCTCGCCGCACCCGATCGGAGCTCATGCTGACCGCGATTCGCCAGGCCTGTCTCGCCGCGCTCGCGCTCGCGACCTGCGCCGTCGCGAGCGCCGCGTCCGCCTCCTACGAGGTCGCCGCGCGCTGGCCGCTCGGCGGGGATGGAGGCTGGGACTATCTCGAGATGCAGAGCGCCGCGCACCTCCTCTACGTATCGCGCGCGACCCATGTCATCGTGGTCGATACCGCGCGCGGCGCGATCGTCGGCGACATCGGCGATACTCCCGGGGTACACGGAATCGCGCTCGCGCCGGAGCTGAATCGCGGCTTCATCAGCGCCGGCAAGGCCAATCAGGTCAAGGTTTTCGACCTTGCGACGCGCGCCGTGCTCGCCAGCATCGACGTTGGCTCGAACCCCGATGCGATCCTGTACGAGCCCAAGACCCGGCAGGTACTCTCCTTCAATGGCGCGAGCGGCAGCGTGAGCGTGATCGACGCCGCGCGCGAGCTCGTGGTTGCGACCGTCCCGCTCGGCGGCAAGCCGGAGTTCGCGCGCGCCGGCCGCGACGCCTCGGTGTTCGTCAATATCGAGGACCGCAATCAGCTCGTCGCCTTCGACGCCGCGAAGCGCGCCGTGCTCGCGACCTGGAGCCTGCCGGGGTGCGAGGCCCCGACCGGCCTCGCGCTCGATATCGAGCACCATCGCAGCTTCTCGGTGTGCTCGAATGCGGTCATGACGATCCTCGATACCCGCAGCGGGCGCGCGCTCGCGAGCCTGCCGATCGGCAGGGGCGTCGACGGAGCGGTGTTCGATCCTGCCTCGCAAAATGCATTCAGTGCGAACGGCGAGGGCAGCATCACGGTGGTGCACGAAGCCGATCCGGAGCATTTCACGGTGGTACAGACACTCGCAAGCGCGCGCGGCGCCCGCACCGTGGCGCTCGATGCGAAGACGCACATTCTATATCTGCCGAGCGCCGAGTTCGGCGAGCCGCCGCCTGCCGCTCCGCCCGGCGCTCATCCGCGGCCGCCGATCCTGCCCGGCACCTTTTTCCTGCTGAGCGTGAAAGCGGCGGGTCCCGCGCCCGCGCGCTGACGGTGTCTTGCGCCGGTGGTCACGCCGGCGCATTGCCCTGCTCCTCGCCCCACACGCCGAGCGTCGCCATCCGATTGCCGTTGCGGATGAGGTAGCGGGGCCGGTCGCGTGGCGCGACGCCGCTCAAGCCGCCGATCACCACCTGAACCCCGATGCGCGTGTCCGCATCCAGAAAGGCGGCATCGAGCGCAGCCCGGTCGACCGTCACCGGCGCGGTGTTCTCGATGGTGAGATAGATGCGCCCGCTCGCGCGCGCCGCGAAATTGACATGGCGAAATCCCTCGATGCAGCGCCTGAGGAAACCGACGTTCTTCTCGGCCGCGAGCAGGCTCCGATCCGGATAGAGCATCTCGGGGCTCCCGGCGTCGACGAACACGCGGCCGAACCGATCGATGTCCAGCATCCGGCCGACGTCGAGTATGTTCACCGTATCGTTGTCGCCGAACGCCACGGTGCGCGGTCGCTCGCCCATCGGGACCGTATTGTCCAGGAACTCGAACTGGATGCGCTTGTCGCTGCGCCGGACCCAGGTGAAGAACACGTTGGGAATTCCCGCGTAGGCGTCGACCGAATGCGCGAGCGTGTCGTCGACCGCCTTGTAGCGTCCGAACTCGAGTCCGCGCTTCCAGGCGCGCTCCACCAGCTGCTCGGGCGGGGTGATCACGAAGAAGAGATAGACCGTCTGGCCGAACCGGGTCAGCAAGTTGCTGCCCTCCTCGTCCGAATCGGGGGCGAAGCTGTCGAAGCGGAAGCGGTCGATGAGCAGGTGCGACATGCGGTCTTCGGCAAACTTGCGCGCCATGTAACGATCGAGCTTGCGGTCGACGATCTGCAGCTCCTCGGCGGTGAAATGCCCGGCGTACTTGTATGCGGCGCCGAGCGATGCATAGTCGAGAAGCTGCTTGCGCCAGATGTCCGGACTGATGAGCGCGAAATCGCTCCAGCGCGCGCCGATCTCTCCCGCCAGCTTCTTCTGCAAGGGACGCAGCGTGCTCTTGCCCGACGCGGAGGCGCCCTTGGTATTGATGACGATCGGCCGATCCTGGCGCGGCAATAGGCCGTAGCCTTCACGCTGCGCGGCCTCATGCAGCAACGGATCGATGAGCGAGCCGATCGCATCGCTCGCCACGCCGTTGAAGGCGACGTCGCGCGCCAACGGCACGATGATATCGCGCGTGCCGAACGCCTCACCCTGAGCATTGAAGAGCCCGGAGAGCACGCGTGCCAGCGCGCGGTAGCAGATCTTGAGCACCGGGTCCGCGACGGTTGCCGCGCGCCGTTCGCACTCCGCGATCTGGCCGACCCGCCACTCGGGGATGGCTGCCGGCGCCGCGGCGTCGCGCGGGCGCAGCCAGCCGAGCCAGCCCGGGCGCCGCGCGGGGGCGCGCGCCGCTCCGTGCCCGAGGCTCGACAGAGCCTCATCGACCGCCGCGGTCACGCGCCTGCGCACGGCGTCGCACTCGCGCACGATCGCCGGCATCCGTGGCTCGAGGTACCCGGCGAGCACGTGGCCGGCGATCCTTCTGAAGTTGATGCCGAGATCCTCGATCCGCGAACCGTCCGGCACGACGAAGTCCGCAGTGACGCGGATCAGAAGCTCGTGCAGCGCGAGCCGCTGCGGGCGGAATACCACGAGCTCGCTGAGCGCCAATCCCGTGAGGCTGCGCAACTCCTCCGCCGAGGCGAGATCGGTCGAGACATTCTCGGGCCGGAAGATCGTGGCGAGGGAGCGCCATTCCTTCGGCACTCGAGCCGTCAGCCCGGGATGCCACGCATCACACGCATTCTCGGAGGCGACCATGGCCGCACGATACCGCATTGCGCGCCGCTGGAGACTGCGGGGCGCAAGGCCGGCAAACCGGCTCGAGCGGGGCGCGGCGCGCCGGATTGCGACGGCATTCGCTTTACCCGCGGATATCCTGTGACGCAATCGCCACCTTGATGGTTGTACACATAATCCAAAATACCGGACCTGGACGAACGAGAGCCGCCTGGCGCAGATATCCCGCTCATGAAACGCGATTCAATGGCTTCGCTGGGACGCCCTGCGCCGAGCGCGCCGGCGCAACGGGCGCATCAGACGCTGCCGGCGGAATTCGCCGAGCTGGTGCGGCTCGCGGCCGGCGCCTGTGCAACCCCGGCGGCGGCGGTGACTGTCATCGGTTGCGGGGAAGCGTGGCTGGGCGCCCCGCCGTGGAGCGCAGGATCCCCCGATCGCGATCCCTTTCGCGCGCACGTGGCCGACGCGAACGGCATATTCGAAGTGCGCGACGCCGCGCGCGACCCGCGCTTCGCCGCGGCCGCGGCGGTGCGCGGCGGCTCGGTGCGCGGCTACGCGGCCTGCGCCCTGCGTGGCGAACGCGGCGAGATGCTCGGTATCCTCGCCGTCTACGACGTGAAGGCGCGGCGCTTCTCCGCCCAGCAACGTGCGATGCTCGGCCTGCTCGCCGCGCAGTGCGCCACCCTGGCCACGTTGCGCGCACGCGTGGCCGAGCTAGAGATCCTGAATCCGCCCGACACGGCCGTGACGGCCGCGGGACCGGCGCTGGCCGAATCGCTGCTCGACGGCGCGCCGGTCGCGATCTACTTCACCGACACCGGCAGCGATTTTAGCTACGTGAATTCCGCATATCGGCAGATGTTCGGCCTCGCACCGGATCAGAGTCCGCACGACTGGCGCGAGGGCGTACATGCCGAGGATCGGGAGGGGGTCGAGCGGATCTGGGCGGACTTCTGCCGCGAGCCGCGTCCGCTGACGTTCGAGTACCGGGTCCAGCTCGAGGGCCGCCCGGTGCGCTTCTACGCCGAGCGCGTGGTTCCCTCCGAGAGCGGCACGGGATTCGTCGGCACCATCACCGACTTCACCGATCTGGTCACCGCACGCGGCGAGCTGCACAAGGCCGAGACCCTGCTGCACAACACCTTCGAGCAGGCCCCGATCGGCATCGCCTATGCCGACCGCAGCGGCCGTTTCCTCGGGTTCAACGACGCGTTCTGCGCGCTCCTGGGATTCGATTCGGACGAGCTCGCCGAGCGCTCGATGGGGGGCATCACCCATCCCGAGGACGCGCCGTTCGCCGAGGCCCGGCTCAACAGCCTGTGGAACGGCGACGTCGAGTACCTGGATTTCGAGAAGCGTTACCGGTGCAAGGACGGGAGCTATCTCTGGGTACGCACGACCACCGCGCTGGTGCGCGACGGCAACCGCGCGGAGCGCTCGGTCGAATACTTGCGCGACATCACGCAGCGCAAGGAGCTCGCCGCCGAGGTCACCCGGCAGCGCACCTTGCTCGAGGCGGTGATCGGCGAACTGCCCGTGGCGCTGGTCGCCTGCGACGTCGATGGCGCGATCACTCACTACAATCGCGCGGCTGCCGAGCTGCGTTGCGTCGAGCCGGGCGATGCGCTGGCCGCCTCGCCGGCGGAACGGCGTGCGCGCGCCACCCACGCCTATCTCATGGACGGCGCCACGCCCGTGCCGGCCAGCGAGGGGCCGCTGGCGCGGGCGCTGCGCGGCGAGACGATCAGCAATCTCGAGCTCACGGTCTCCCCGCAGACCGGAACGCCGCGCACCACGCTGTCGAGCGCACGCCGGCTGATCGGACCGGAGGGACAGACCTTGGGTGCGGTCGCCGTGATCCAGGACACGACCGAGCGCAAACGCCAGGAAATGGAGCTCGAGCGCGTGCACAAGGAGCTCATCACGGCCTCGCGCGAGGCCGGCATGGCCGAGGTTGCGACCAACGTACTGCACAACGTGGGCAACATCCTGAACAGCGTCAACATCTCGGCGAGTCTCGTGGCGGAGCGGCTGCGCCAGTCGAAGGCCGGCGGCGTATCGCGGCTCGCCGCGCTGCTCAAGGAGCACGGCGCGCAGCTCGGGCAATTCATCTCCGAGGACGAGCGCGGCAAGCGCGTACCGGAGTACCTGGCGGCGCTCGGCGAGCAGCTCCAGGCGGACGAGCGCGCCGCACTCGATGAGCTCAGCTTGCTCAGAGAGAACCTCGAGCATATCAAGGACACGGTCACGATGCAGCAGAGCTATGCCAAGCTATGCGGCGTCACCGAGACGGTCGCGGTGGTCGATCTGGTCGAGGACAGCTTGCGATTGAACGCGGGCGCATTCGTGCGTCACGGCGTCACGCTGCAGCGCGAGTTCAGCGAAGTGCCGAAGATCAACGTCGACAAGCACAAGGTGCTGCAGATCCTGGTGAACCTGGTGCGCAACGCCAAGTACGCCTGCGATGATTCGGGCCGCGCCGACAAGCGCATCACGCTCAAGGTGGAGCCCGCACCGCTCGGCGTGCGCATCGCCGTCATCGACAACGGCATCGGCATCCCGCCCGAGAACATGAGCCGGCTGTTCCGCCACGGGTTCACCACGCGCGCCTCGGGTCATGGCTTCGGGCTGCACAGTGGTGCGATCGCCGCGCAGGAACTGGGCGGCGCGCTGCGCGCGGAGAGCGAGGGCGCGGGCCGGGGGGCCGCGTTCATCCTCGAGCTGCCCTTGTCGCCCCCTCAGGCGGCGCGCGCCTAGCCGCTCCAGTACCCGCCGGCAGGCGGCTCGACATCGAGCTTGCAGCTGTCGGGAAACATCTGCAACGGCGGAACCTCTCCGCGCAGCAGCTTCTGCTGCACGCCTTCCCAGTACGCAACGCTCAGCAGATCGCCGTTCTGCTCGCGGAAGCAGCGCCGCGCGTAGCGGTTCATGAGCTGCATGCCATGCTCCAGCTCTTCCGGCAGGAACACCACGCCGTCCTCGAAAACCCACTCGGGTACCGCCTCCTCGCCGGGCTCCCGGTCGAGGTTGGTGCGGATCTTGACCTCGGTCAATTTCTCGACCGCGTCGTAATCGAACAGAAACACCGCGCCATAGCGCCCGACACCGTAGTTGCGCGAGTCGAGATCCTTGTTGAAGATGTCGGTCGCGGCATTGTTGCGGATGCATTTGCCGAGGTTGATGATCACCTCGCGCGTCTCCTCCTCGCTCGCGTTCTCGAGATAGACCGGCAGCGGAATGATCTTCATCTGCACGATGAGCGACCTCAGAAACACCCCATCGTCATGCACGTGCACGCTCTCGCTCGACTCCCGGCAGAGCTCCTCGAGCAGCTGCGGGTCGAACATGTCGCGGTCCAGGCGCAGGTTGAAGTACATCACGTTGTCGAGCATGCTGCCGGCCCGATTGATCTCGTGCACCAGCCGGTACTTGTCGATCACGGCCGCGACCCCGGGATAGGCGCCCCATTTGTAGGAGCTCGTGGGGTGATCGCGGATGACCTTGAGATGATAGGCGCAGGCCTCGAACGTGAAGCCGACCGCGACCGTGCCGGCCGCCCCGGGCGAGCGCTGGAATCTCTGCGAGCTGGAGCGCAACTGCTCGGCGATCTCGTTGAGGATGGCGACCTTGCCGACGTGATTGAAGCCGATGGTCGAGTAGTGATGTCCCAGCGGCCGGCGCGGCATCAGGCTGTAGAGGAACACGCAGGTCTGATAGTAGAGCCGAGTGGTCACGTGGAAGTTGGCGAGCGCCGAGCTGAACAGGCCGTGAATATCGGCGACGCGGTGCAGCACCGCGTTGGCATAAATGCCCGACGGGCTGTTCAAGAGGGAGACCACGAACGGCACGATGCCGTCATCGGCCAGCACCCAGCGGCCCACCACGAAAGCGCTGCGATCTCGGTAAAAGCCCGCTTCGATGACATCGAGCGCGACCGGGCGCGGCTGCTCGGCCGTACGGTACAGTAGATCCTCGAGCCGCGCGACGATGCGCTCGGAGTCGCCCTTGATGTCGCGGAACGGAACCGAGAATCCCGGCACGCGCAGAAACGAGGCGATCAGCTCGGTGTCGATGCGCGACACCCGCATGCGTCGATGAACGGAAGCCATGGAGAAGGCGCGCAGCTTGCTGGGCGGAGGAAACGAGTACGCAACCGGGCGCCAGATCTCGTGGCAGATGTTGCGGCGTAGCGAGTGGGCAAAGCTGAAGGCGGTATCCGCCTCGTAGCGATCGACGATCATGGCCACGAACAGCCGATCGATGGCTTCCCACAGCGCGGCATCGTTCGCCAGGGCCGGAAACGCCTGAAGCACGCGGGGTCCGTGCTCGGCTATATAGCGGCTGTACAGCCCGAGCCGCTCCTTGCTGATGCGCAGCGAGGCATGCGGATCCATGAGCTCGAAGGCACACTTGGCCCGGTAGGGATACTCGCAGAGCAGGCTGTAGAAATCGTCGAAGATCGCCAGTATCAGGCGCGCCGTGCCTGCGATGCGCGCCTCGTCGTCGCGCGCCTCGCGCAGCGCGGCGTACGCGCGCTCGATCAGCGACTCGCTCTCGACCGCGATGCTGTCCGGTTGCGACACGCTCATGAGCTAGCCAAGCGCCTCGGATTCGATCGGCACGAACGGGCGTCCACCTATCGGTCCACTCCTACAGGGATCTCTCGCAGCAACCGACTGGGCCTTGCCGCAACGCCTGTATACTCCTACACACATATTCACAGTACGCGACCGGGGTCGTACCTGCACATTTTCTCGGAGAAACAACCATGTCAATGAATTGGCGGCGCGCGCTCATACCCGCTCTCGTCCTGTCGATTCTGCCGGCCATCGGCATGGCGCAGTTCGGCGTCAGCATCAGCGTCAATCTGGCTCCCCCGGAGCTGCCCGTCTACGAGCAGCCGGCGATTCCCGGCGACGGCTACATCTGGGTTCCGGGCTATTGGTACTGGAACGACGATTATCAAGACTACTTCTGGGTGCCCGGAACCTGGGTACTGGCTCCTGAGCCCGGATTGCTGTGGACGCCGGGCTACTGGGGCAACGAGGGCGGCGCCTTCATCTGGCACCAGGGCTACTGGGGCCCGCACGTGGGGTTCTACGGCGGCGTCAACTACGGTTTCGGCTATGGCGGCGCGGGCTACGAGGGCGGCTACTGGCGAGACGGGCGCATGTTCTACAACACGGCCGTGGTCAATGTGGGTACGACCCATATCACCAACACCTATATCAGGAACGTCACGGTCAACAATGTCACCATCAATCGGGTGAGCTACAACGGCGGCAGCGGCGGTGTCCAGGCGCGTCCCACGGCCGAACAGCAGAGCTACGCCAGGGAGCGGCACGTCGCGCCGGTGGCGGCGCAGATGCAACAGCGGGAGACTGCGAGCAAGGACCCGGTGCTGCAAGCGAAATCGAATGGCGGCAAGCCGCCGATCGCGGCGACCGCGAAGCCCGGAGCCTTCACCGGCGCCGGCGTCATCAAGGCGCGCGGGGCTCCGGCGCATCCGGTCGCGCCTCCACGTCCCGCGGCCGCCGAGCATGCCCCGGGGCACCCCGCACCGGCAGAGCGCGCACAGCATACGACCGTGCCCGCGAACCCGCAGGTGCAGCATCCCGCCGCCGAACATCCGGTGGTGCATGAGCCGGCACATCCGGTACCGCAGGCGCATCCGGCGCCGGAACCCCGCGCCGCGGCACCCGCGGAGCGACGTCCCGTGGAGCCGGCACGTCCCGCGCCGCCCCCTCATCCGGCCGCGCCGCCCCGCCCGGAAGCGCCGCCTCACCCGGCCCCGCGACCGCCCGAAGAGAGGAAACCCCCGGGAGGGTAGAGCCATGCAGATCGAGCACGATGCAGCATCGCACCGATTCTCTACCCTCGTGGACGGCGAGCGCGCCGTGCTCGACTACGTTCTCGAGGGAAATACGATGACCATCACGCATACCGGCGTGCCGCAGCCGATTTCCGGCCGTGGCATCGCGGCCGAGCTGGTGAGGAGCGCGCTCGCCGCGGCGCGCGCTCAGCGATGGACCGTGATACCCGCTTGCTCCTACGCCGCCGCCTACCTGGATCGGCATCCGGAGGAGTGCTCTGACCTGCGCCAGCACCAGAGCGACCTGCTCGATGAGGCGCTCGAGGAAACATTCCCCGCGAGCGATCCGCCCGCGGTCGGCGGCAGCTCCTAGGAGAGCTCAGGCTGCCGCGGTTTACCGCGGCAGCATCGGCTTGCCTTCGTGCGCCACGAGGAGGTCATGCATGTCATTGGCATGCTCCTCCTCGACCGCCAGGATACGCTCCAGCATGTGGCGTGAGCTCGGGTCCTTGTTGCCGAAGTAGCGGATCAGCTCGCGATAGTGCTCGACTGCGATCCTCTCGGCGATGAGGTTCTCCTTGATCATGTCCACGAGCGTCTCGGCGTTGCCGTATTCGGAAGCCGACCGCGTGGCCAGCCCCTGAGGATTGAAATCGGGCTTGCCTCCCAGTTGATTGATGCGTTCGGCCACCTCCATGGCATGCTCCTGCTCCTCCTTCGCATGGGTCGCGAACTCCGCCTTCACGCCTTCGCTGGAAATGCCCGTGGCCGCGATCGCATGCATCGTGTAGCGCAGCACGCATACGAGCTCCGTGGCGAGCACCGCTTGCAGGATCTCGATGGTCTTGCGTACGTCGCCCTCGTAGCTGGGCGTGACGCTGCCGTCGGCGATGTTCCTGCGGGCCCGATCGCGCAAGGTTTGCACGTCGGTCAGGAAAGGCTTGGTGTTTCCGTTCTGCTTCTCGGTACGGCTCTCCATGGGCTTTTCTCCTGCGAAGAGGTGGTGAGGCCGGAAATTTATACCACGCCCGGAGTCAATCCAATTGACGCGACGCAGAGCGGTCGTTTGTAGGAATCGTCCGGCACCGTCTGCGATACTTGCGTGCAGGACGCCGGATGAGGGGCTGCGATGAGCTTTGGACCTGCGATGAGCTTTGGACCTGCGATCCACTTCGGGCCTGCGATACGCCGGCGGCTCAAGCCGCTGATTGCCTTGATCGCGCTCATCGCTCTGCCAAGCTCCGCCTGGCCCGCACTATCGGTCATCGACGGGCACGCGATCTACCCGGAAGGGCCGATCTGGCGCGACGGCAAGCTGCTTTACGTGGAGTACGCGGGACCCGGCATCAAGAGCTGGGATGGTCGAGAGGTGGGGGTTTTCTGGCGTGGCGAGCATTGCGGCCCCTCCGGCTTGATCGCCTTTGGAGCTCATCATCTCCTGGTGGCCTGCTACGACGCGAATGCGCTGGTCGAGGTCGACGAGCACGGCAATACGCTGCGCACCTTCGACAGGGATAGCGCCGGCAAACCCTTCGTCGGGCCGAATGACTTCGCGCCGGATGGCAGCGGAGGCGTCTACTTCTCCGCGTCGGGGGTGTACGACCTCGCCGCGCCGATCACCGGGAGCGTGCTGCACATGAGCGCGCACGGCGATCGGATCGTGGAGCTCGCCGACACCATTCACTATTCCAACGGGCTCACGCTGTCCGGGGACGGCAAGCATCTGCTGGTGGCGGAGGATCTGGCGGGTCGCATCCTCTCCTTTCCGGTCAACGCCGACGGAACACTCGGCCTGCGCACGGTCTGGGCGCGTCTCGCGGACCTCGCGCCGCCGACGCCGCATGAGGATGCGTACAACGGTCCGGACGGACTCAAGCTGGGCCCGGACGGCAATTACTACATCGCGCAGAACGGCTCGGGGCGGATCCTGGTGGTGAGCGAGGCGAGAAAGCTTCTCCGCATCGTCAAGGTGCCGACACCTTACGTGACCAACGTGAACTTCGGCCCCGACGGTGCGCGCACGCTTTACATCACCGGCGTATTCGAGCAGTTCAAGGCGCCTTACCCGGGCGCGGTGTATCGATGGACCCCTTGAGCGGGCCGACCCGGCGGGGGTCACTCGCTTCTCAGCGGGGCCCGAGGGCCGCGCCGAGGCCCCGGAGCAGCGGTCCGAGCTTGGGCGGATTCGCTTCGAAGGTCGGTGTGACACCGCGGCGCAGAAGCGCGCGCGTGCAGACGGGGCCGATGGAGGCGACGATCAGCGCGTTCAAGCGCTCGGCGAGATCGGCGCTGCGCCCGGCGCGCTCGGCAACCGCGTAGAGATTCTCGACCTGCACCGCGCTCGTGAACACCGCCGCATCGACACGGCCGGCCGCGAGCTCATCGAGCAAGCGCAGCAAGGGTCCCGTATCCCTGGGCAACGCCCAGCGGTAGGTCGCCATCTCGTGCACCGCCGCGCCGCGCGCGCTCAAGGCCTCGCACAGTTGCCGATTCGACTCGCCGTAGCGCTGCACCAGCACCCGGCTCGCCTCGAGCGGCACGCCCGCGAGGGCTTCGAGCACCGTATCGGTGGTGAAAGGCGATGCTGCCCGGATGTCGATGCGCACCGCGCGTGCGTTGAGCTCGGCGCTGGGCTTCGGTCCCCGCACCACCACGATCACGGACCGCAGCAAATCCTCGAGCGCGGCGCTCGCACCTTGGGCGTCGGTCATCTGAAAAAGCGCCCGGGTTCCGACCCCTGTCTGGAATATCGCCACCTTGAACGGTTCGGCACGCCACGACTCGAGCAATTCGCTCACCGCGCCGGGAGCGAGGTCCGGTACCTCCTCGAGAGCGGGCGCGAGCAGCGGTGTCGCCCCTGCGCGCGCGACCAGCTCGGCCAGGCGCTCGCCCGTTCGTGTCTCGAGAATCGCCACCACTTTCGAGCGCATGTTTGCGACACTGCAAGAATTCGAATGAAGGAGCTCATTCTAGTGCCGGGGACGCGCCGCAGCGCAAGCCTGTGCTACTTTTGCCGCCCATAACTCGAAAAAATCAGGAGAGAACCGATGTCTTGGTCGAAAGCTTTCGTCTGCCCTGCGGCGGCCGCGTTGCTGCTCGCGCTGCCCGTGGCTCCCGCGCTCGCCGATACCGTCGTGGTCACTGCGCAGCGCATGATCGACGTCATCGCCGGCCGTGCCGTGCAACGCCCCAAGATCACCATCACCGACGGCCGCATCAGCGCCGTCGGGGCGCAAGACGGTCAGATACCCGTGGGCGCGCGGCACATCGACTTGCCGGGCATGACGATCCTGCCGGGCTTGATCGACATGCATACGCACATCACCTCCGATCCGCGCTACAACGGCTACCGCGAGCTCGAATTCACCGATAATTTCTGGACCGTGGTCGGCGTCGCCAACGCCAAGAAGACGCTCGAGGCCGGCTTCACCACCATCCGCAACGTCGGATCCGCGAACTTCGACGATGTGGCGATCAAACAGGGCATCGAGCAGGGATTCATTCCCGGGCCGCGCATCGTGCCGGCAACCTACGCGATCGGCGCCACCGGTGGTCATTGCGACAGCACCGAATTCCCGCCCTCGATCACGGTACCGAGTCCACAGATCGCGAACGGGCCCGACGAGATCCGCGCCACCGTGCGCAAGCTGCGCAAGTACGGCGCCGAGGTGATCAAGTTCTGCGGCACCGGAGGCGTCTTCTCGAAGACCGATACCGTGGGCGGCCAGCAGTACAGCCTCGAGGAAATGAAGGCGCTGGCCGACGAGGCGCACCTGCTCGGCCTCAAGGTGGCGGTCCATGCTCATGGGACATCGGGAATCAAGGATGCGATCCGCGCGGGCGTCGACACCATCGAGCATGCCAGCCTCGCCGACGAGGAAGCATTCGCGCTCGCGAAGCAGCACGGCGCCTACTTCTCGATGGACATTTACAACGACGATTACATCATGGCGGAGGGCGAGAAGAACGGTACCTTCAAGGAGTCGCTCGAGAAGGAGCGCGCCATCGGTCTCAAGCAGCGGCAGACATTTCAGGCCGCGGTGAAGGCCGGTGTGAAGATGGTCTTCGGCACCGACGCCGGTGTTTATCCGAATGGCGACAACGCGCGGCAATTCGCCACCATGGTCAAGTGGGGAATGACCCCGATGCAGGCGATCCAGGCGGCCACGGCCACCGCCGCGGAAGCGCTGGGTCGCACCGCCGACGTCGGCGCACTGGCGGTCGGCCGCTATGGCGATCTCATTGCCGTCACCGGTGACCCGCTCGAGGATGTGACCGTGCTGCAGTCGGTGGCGTTCGTCATGAAGGGCGGCGAGGTGGTCAAGTCGCGTCTCCCTTGAAGCGGGCGCGTGCAGCGGGCGCGCGCAGCGGGCGCGTGCAGCGGGCGCGCGCAGCGGGCGCGTGCGGCCAGCGCGGCGGCTCAGCTGCCGATCAGGCCCGCCGTGACGTTGATTGCGAAGCCGAGGATCGAGGCGTTGAACACGAACGAGATGAGCTCGTGCGCGATCACGATCTTGCGGATCGAGCCGCGCGTGGTGAGCACGTCGGCGGTCTGGCAGGCGGCGGCGATGGTGAACGAGAAATAGGCGAAGTCCCAGAACACCGGCATGTCCGTCTCCGGAAACGACAGCGGGCGATCCTTGCGCTCCGCGCTGTAGAACATATCGGCGTAGTGCGTGGTGAACATGGTCGGCACCAGCAGCCAGGAATCGATCAGCGTCGCCACCGTCAACATGAAATGCCAGATTCGCGCGCCGCCCTGCACGTGCTTCAAGGTCGCGAGCGGCTCGACGATGGCGATGAGACTCAAGAACGCCGCCGCCGTGACCACCACCAGGATGACGGGCGCCGATGCGTCCTCTTCCAGGTAGCGCGTGCAGATCTGTTGCGCGGTGAGGCCGCGCATCCACGATAGAATGAGCACCAGAAACAGCGTGACGCCGGCGTCCCAGGCGACGAGCACGCGCGTGATCAGTGACCAGGCCGGCGGCAGCCCGAAGTACACGAGCACCCCCGCCGCCAGGCCGATCCAGATCCTCGGGTGATAGCGCAACAGCTTGATCATTCGAGGCGCGCGCTGTCCGGCCATTGAAAAGAAATATTAATATCGACAAGAAACGTCAAGCCGCGTGGCCTCGCTATTCCCTGAAGAAGTACGGAATGCAGGAGAGCGCAACGCCGATGCCGATGATCGCGAGCACATTGCTGACGAAGTAGGGATAGATGGCGAGGGCGAGGCCGCACAGCAGCGGCACCGCGGCGCGCTGCTGCTTGCCGTAAAGAAAGAATCCCGCGCCCACGCAGCTGAACAGGAGTCCCCACAGCAGTCTCGATTCACTCAAGGCGGTACCTCGAGGCGCGGCCGGCGAGGCGCCGGCGGGCGCGCGACCTTACTTGCTCTCCTTGGCCACCAACCAGTCCACGAGCTCGACCGTCTGCTCATTGCCGCCCGCCGACTGCACCACCACGCGATATTTGCCGTTCACCACCAGCGTCGGCGTGCGATCGACTCCGTACTGCTTCATCTTCTCCTCATCGATGCGCACCTGGCTGTCGACGCCGAACGACTTCGAGGTGGCGATGAACTTGGCGGCGGGCACGCCCGTATGCTTTTCGTAGAAACGCGCGGCATCCTCGATCGTGGGCATGTGCGACTTGAGGCCCCCGGATGCGTCGGTGGTCGCAAGCTCGCCCGTGTTCCAGACCGCATCGAACATGGCGTCATGCGTCTGGTCGGCGATGCCCAGCGCCTGGGCGGTGACGTACGCGAGCTGGAACATGGGCCAGTCCTCGGCCTGGTTGAACGAGGCGGGGACGTAATCGAGAACCGCGTTGGCCGGCAAGCTCTTCTTCAGCTCGTGCATGTACGACTGGAACTGGTTGCAGGCGGGGCAGGCGTAGGAGAAGACCTCGGTCACTTCCACTTTTCCGGCAGGCAACCCGGTCGGCCGTGGAGGCTGGATGAGGTAGTAGTTGCGCCCCTCCACCCACTTGGGCCCTGCCGCGGCCGGCGCCGCCGCCTGCCCGGCCACCTGCCCGGCCGCTCCCGCATCCGCTACCAGCAGCAGCACGGCAATACCCAGCGCGAGTCGCATCATCGATCATCTCCATGCACGAGAACCGCAAAGCGCCGATTCTAGACAATTTCCCGCCCGGCCCACGCGGCGATTTTTGACAGGAGGTTTGAGTATCCCTGACCCCTCCGGTTCCATGCCGTGACCCTCCGCATCCATGCCGTGATCACACCTCGCCTCCGCGGGTAGTAGACCCGGCGGGAAGGCCGTAAAGTACGCGGTTTGCGCCGACCGGCGGACTCCTGGATGCATCCGTGAACAGCAAGGACGATTTCCTCACCAGCGCTTCGACTGCGGAAGCCCCGCGGGCCCGCTTCCGCCTGCCGCTCATCATCGGGACCATCGTGGTGCTGGTGCTTCTGGGGCTCGTATTGCTGATCCGCCGCACCCAGCACAGCGCTCCCCCAAGCTTCGCCGGGTCCAGGCGCGGGGCGCCGGGCCGCGGCGGTCAGGGTGTCCCGATCCCGGTGACGGTGGCCACCGCCACGCTCGGCGATATCGAGGTGCGCATTCCCGCGCTCGGCACGGTCACCCCGCTCGCGACGGTGACGGTGCGAACGCAGATCAGCGGGATACTGCAGAAGATCTATTTCACCGAGGGTCAGCTGGTGCGCCAGGGCGAAATGATCGCCGAGATCGACCCGCGCCCATACCAAGCAGCGGTCGAGCAGATGCAGGGCAACCTCAAGCGCGACGAGGCCTTGCTCGCCGACGCCAGGCTCGATCTCAAGCGCTACGAGGGGCTGGTGAAGGAGGACTCCATTGCCGTCCAGCAGCTCGACACCCAGCGAGCTCTGGTGGATCAATACGTGGGCACGGTCGAATCCGACAAAGGACAGCTGAAGAGCGCACAGGTCAACCTCATCTATACGCGCATCGTCTCGCCGGTGAATGGCAGGATCGGCCTGCGCCAGGTCGATCAGGGCAACTACGTGACACCCGGCGATGCCAGCGGCATCGTGGTGATCAATCAGGTGCAGCCGATCAGCGTGATCTTCCCGATTCCCGAGGATAACGTGCCGGCGCTGCTCAAGCAGTTGCGTGATGGCGGCGCGATCGCGGTGGACGCTTTCGACCGCACCAACAGCAGGAAGCTCGCCTCGGGGAAGCTGCTCACCCTCGACAACCAGATCGACACTACCACCGGCACGGTCAAGTTGCGCGCGCTCTTCGACAACGCCGACGGCGCGCTCTTTCCCAACCAGTTCGTCAACGTTCAGCTGCTGCAGGAGGTCATGAAGCAGCAGGTGATCATGCCGAATTCGGCGGTTCGGCGCGGCGCACCGAATGGTGTCGTCAGCACGTTCGTCTATGTGGTGAAGCCCGACAGCACCGTCACCGTGCGTCCGATCACGCTCGGCGCGGTCGATGGCGAGCGCGCGGCCGTGACCGCCGGCCTGGCAGCCGGCGATGTGATCGTCACCGAGGGCGGCGACCGGCTGCGCGACGGTGCCCAGGTGATGCTGCCGCAGAACAGGGCCATGGCCGACGGCGCCACCCCCGCTCCCGGGACTCGCTCCTCGAGCAGCGGAGCGCCCAGCGGCCGGCACCACAAGCGGCCGCCCTCCTCCGGCCAATGAATCCCTCGCGGATCTTCATCCTGCGGCCGGTCGCGACCACGTTGCTGATGGTCGCGATCCTCATCGTCGGAGCGATCGCCTACAGAGAGCTGCCGCTATCGGCGCTTCCCGAGGTCGCGTACCCGACCATCCAGGTGCAGACGTTCTATCCCGGCGCGAGTCCCGAGGTCATCACCTCGGCGATCACGGCTCCGCTGGAGAAGCAGTTCGGGCAGATGCCGGGCCTCGACGAGATGTCCTCGACCAGCTCCGGCGGGGCTTCGGTGATCACGCTGCAGTTCAGTCTGGCGCTCGCCATCGACGTCGCCGAGCAGGAGGTGCAGGCCGCGATCAGCGCGGCGCAGAATCTGCTGCCGCAGGACCTGCCCGCGCCTCCCATTTACGCCAAGGTGAATCCGGCCGATGCGCCGGTGCTCACGCTCGGCGTCACCTCGAACGTGATGCCGCTCACGGACGTCGAAGACCTCATCGACACGCGTATCGCGCAGAAGATCTCGCAGCTCAAGGGCGTCGGCGTCGTGAGCATCTCCGGCGGCCAGCGCCCGGCGGTGCGTGTGGTGGTCAATCCGCGCGCGCTCGCCGCCTACGGTCTCAACCTCGATGACCTCAGGACCACGATCAGCAACGCCAACCAGAACGGGCCGAAGGGGACGCTCGACGGTCCGACCAGCGCCTACACGGTCAACACCAACGACCAGATCCGCAACGCGCAGGACTACGGCAGCATCGTGATCGCCTACAAGAACGGCGCCCCGGTGCGGCTCAGCGATGTGGCGACGCTGGTGGCGGGCGCCGAGAACGCCAAGCTCGGCGGATGGATGAACACGACCTCGGCGCTGATCATGAACGTGCAGCGTCAGCCGGGCGCGAACGTGGTCGACACCGTCGACCGGATCCAGGCGCTCATGCCGACGCTGCGGGCGGCGCTGCCGGCCGGCGTGGATCTCACCGTGCTCACCGATCGCACCACCACCATCCGCGCCTCCGTCGCGGACGTCGAGTTCGAGCTGACGCTGGCCGTCGTGCTCGTCGTACTGGTGATCTACCTGTTCCTGCGCAACGTGCCGGCGACCCTCATCCCCTCGCTCTCGGTGCCGCTCTCGATCATCGGCACCTTCGCGGTGATGTATCTGGCGAATTTCAGTCTCAACAATCTGTCGCTGATGGCGCTCACCATCGCGACCGGCTTCGTGGTCGACGATGCCATCGTGATGATCGAGAACATCTCGCGCCACATCGAGCAGGGGATGGCGCCGCTCAAAGCCGCGCTCGAGGGCGCGGGGCAGATCGGTTTCACCATCATCTCGCTCACCGTCTCGCTGATCGCGGTGCTGATTCCGCTGCTGTTCATGCAGGATGTGGTCGGGCGGCTGTTCCGCGAGTTCGCGGTGACCCTGGCGGTCACGATCCTGATCTCCGCGGTCGTGTCCTTGACCCTCGTGCCGATGATGTGCGCGAAGCTGTTGAAACATCGATCGCAGGGTGCGCGCGCACAAACCGAATCGGGCCGCTGGTTCGGTGCGCTGGTCCAATGGTACGGACGCCAGCTCGCCTGGGTGCTCGACCATCAGCGGTTGACGATCTGGGTCGCCACCGGGACCGTGGCGCTCACCGCCCTTTTGTACCTGCTCATTCCCAAGGGCTTCTTTCCCAATCAAGACACCGGGCTCATCCAGGGCATTTCGGAGGCCGGCGAGGCGATCTCCTATGCCGCCATGGCCGATCGCCAGCAAGCGCTGGCCACGGCCGTGCTCACCGATCCGGACGTGCAGAGTCTCTCCTCGTTCATCGGCGTCGACGGCAACAACGTCACCATCAACAGCGGCCGCTTGCTCATCAATTTGAAGCCCCGCAGCGAGCGCCACGCCAGCGTCACGGAAGTCATCCGCCGCCTGCAGAGCGAGACCTCCGGCATTGCGGGCGTGACCCTCTACATGCAGCCGGTCGAGGATCTCACCCTGGCGACCACCGTGAGCCGCACCCAGTACCAGTTCACCCTGGAAAGCGCCGACGGGAATGCGCTCTCGAGCTGGACGCCCAAGCTGGTGAGCGCCTTGCGCCTCCAGCCCGAGCTCGCCGACGTCGTGAGCAATCAGGAGGACAACGGCCTCGCCGCCTACGTCACCATCGATCGCGACAGTGCCGCCCGGCTCGGCATCAGCGTCGGCACGGTGGACAACGCCCTGTACGATGCATTCGGCCAGCGCATCGTCTCGACCATCTTCACGCAATCCAACCAGTACCGTGTCATCCTGGAGGCGGATCCGTCGAGCTACCGATCGGTGGACTCGCTCGCCTCGATCTACGTGCCCTCGGCCGCCGGCGGCCAGGTGCCGCTCTCGGCGATCGCCAAGGTCGACGTCGAGACCCGGCCGCTCCTCATCAACCATCTCGCGCAGTTTCCCGCAACCACGGTCTCCTTCAACCTGGCGCCGGACGCTTCGCTGGGCGCGGCCGTCAGCGCCATCGAGAAGACCGAGCGCGGCCTCGGTCTGCCGATCAGCATCCGCACCTCCTTCCAGGGAGCGGCGCTCGCGTTCCGCAGCAATCTGACCAACGAGCTGCTGCTGCTGCTCGCCGCCGTGCTGGTGATGTACATCGTGCTCGGCGTTCTCTACGAGAGCTTCATCCATCCGATCACGATCCTGTCGACCCTGCCTTCGGCCGGCATCGGCGCCCTGCTCGCCTTGATGCTCGCCGGAGAGGACCTGACCATCATCGCCCTGATCGGCATCATCCTGTTGATCGGCATCGTCAAGAAGAACGCGATCCTGATGATCGATTTCGCGGTCGACGCGCAGCGGCTCGAGCATCTGTCGCCGCGCGAGGCGATCTACCAGGCGTGCCTGTTGCGCTTCCGGCCCATCCTGATGACGACCGTGGCCGCCATCTTCGGAGCGCTACCGCTCATGTTCGGGACCGGGACCGGCTCCGAGCTTCGCCATCCCCTGGGCGTCGCCATCGTGGGCGGTCTCCTGGTGAGCCAGGTACTGACCCTGTTCACGACCCCGGTCATCTATCTGGCGTTCGACCGACTGGCGGCACGCTTCAAGATCATGGCGCCGGCCGCGGCCGATGAGGAGCCGTCGGCCTCTCCGACATGAACATTTCGGCACCTTTCATCCGCCGTCCCGTGGCGACGATCCTGCTCACCGCGGGAGTCGCGCTCTCGGGAATAGCGGCCTTCATGCTGCTGCCGGTCGCGCCGCTCCCGCGCATCGATGTGCCCGCCATCTTCGTCTCCGCGCAGCTTCCGGGCGCGAGTCCGGAGGTGATGGCGAGCACGGTCGCGACGCCGCTGGAGCGCCACTTGGGCGCCATCGCCGACGTCGACGACATGACGTCCAACTCGGGCGTGGGCACGACGAACATTCAGCTGACCTTCGGCACCGACCGGGATATCGACGGGGCCGCGCGCGACGTCCAGGCCGCCATCGTAGCCGCGCACGCCGACCTGCCGAGCTCGCTCACCCGCAATCCGACCTACCGCAAGATCAACAGCTCGCTGTTTCCGGTAATGGCGATCGCGATGACCTCGGACGTGCTCACGCAGGGGCAGATCTACGATGCGGCCGACGCCGTGATCTCGCAGCGGCTGTCCCAGATCCAGGGCGTCGGCGGGGTCAACGTCAACGGCAGCGCCTTGCCGGCGGTGCGCGTCGAGATCAATCCGCTGTCGCTCTCCAAGTACGGCATCGGCCTGCAGGACGTGCGCGCGGCGATCTCGAACAGCAACGCCAACGCTCCCAAGGGCGCGATCGAGTCGGATCGGCTGCGCTTCCAGATCTACACCAACGACAACGCACGGGATGCGGCTCCCTACCGCAACCTCATCATCGCCAACCGCAACGGCTCGACCGTTCGGCTCGGCGATGTGGCGACAGTGCTCGACATGCAGGACGGCGCGACCGAGAACATCCGCACCTACGGCCTGTACAACGGCAAGCCTGCGGTGTTCGTGACCGTCTATCAGCAGCCGGGCGCGAACGTCATCGACATGATCGACGCCGTGAAGGCCGAGCTGCCGGCCCTCAAGGCATCGATCGACCCCAACATCGACCTGGTCGTGACCTTCGACCGCTCGGTCACGATCCGCGCATCGCTGCGCCAGGTCGAGCAGACCCTGCTGCTCGCGGTCGCGTTCGTGATTCTCGTGGTCTACGTCTTCCTCAACAGCCACCGGGCGGCGCTGATTCCGGCGATCGTGGTGCCGGTGTCGCTGATCGGAACCTTCGGTGCGATGTATCTGCTCGGCTACTCGCTCGACAACTTCTCGTTGATGGCGCTCACCATTGCCACCGGCTTCGTGGTCGATGATGCGATCGTGGTCATGGAGAACAGCACCCGCCATATCGAGTCCGGAATGCCGCGGATGCGGGCGGCGCTTCTGGGCGCGCGCGAGGTGGGCTTCACCGTGGTGTCGATGAGCCTGTCGCTGGTGGCGGTGTTCCTGCCCTTCATGTTCGCGAGCGGCATCGTCGGGATCATCTTCCGCGAGTTCATCGTGACGCTCTCGGTCGCCATCTTGATCTCTCTGGTCGTATCGCTGACCACGACGCCCATGATGTGCTCGCTGCTGCTCGCGCGCAGCGGCGAGCGCAAGATCTCGCGCTTCGCCCGGGCCTTCGAGCAGGGCTTCGAGAGGCTGCGCCTCGAGTATTTGCGCACGCTCGAGTGGGCGCTCGACCATCGCCGCATCATGCTGCTGACCCTGATCGCGACCATCGCCGTCAATTTCTGGATGTACGTGGTGATTCCCAAGGGATTCTTTCCGCAGCAGGATACCGGCCAGCTGCAAGGGGGCATCCGCGGCGATGCGACCAGCTCGTTCCAGTTGATGAAAACCAAGCTCAAGCAGGTCGCGAAGATCATCGAGGACGATCCGGCGGTCGCCACGGTCACGGGCTCGGTGGGTGCGGGCGGTTTCGGGCCGCCGAGCGGCGGCCCGAGCGCGAACGTCACGGTGGCGTTGAAGCCCTTGTCGGTGCGCAAGATCTCGGCGGACGAGGTGATCGCGCGGCTGCGGCCCAAGCTTCTGCACGTCACGGGCGTGACCACGTTCCTGCAGGCGGTGCAGGATCTCGGCGGCGGCGGCGGCCGGTCGGCGAACGCACAATACCAGTGGACGCTGCTCGGCGACGATCTCGCCGAGCTGCGCACCTGGTCGCAGAAGCTGCGCCAGTCGATGCAGGACATGCCGGAAGTCGCCGACGTCGATTCGGATCTTCAACCGGGGAGCCTGGAGGCCGACCTCATCGTGGATCGTGACACAGCCTCGCGTCTCGGGCTCACCGAGATCCAGATCGACAACGCGCTCGGCGAGGCCTTCGCCCAGGCGCAGGTGTCGGTGATCTACAACCCGTTCAGCCCGCAGCAATATCACGTGGTCATGGAGGTCGCCCCCGAGTTCTGGCAGCACCCCGACGTGCTCAAGGAGCTGTACGTGAGCACGGCCGGCGGCGCCGTCACAGGAACGCAGGCCACGCAAGCGGTCGCGGGCACGGCCCAGATCGGGGCGGCCGGCGCGAGCAGCGCCGCGAGCGCCGCCAGCATTGCCTCCGACGTCGCGCGCAACCTCGCTTCCAACTCCCTCGCCAGCGGCGGAGCCGGCAATACCTCGACCGGATCCGCGGTGAGCGTGGCGGCGGAAACCGTGGTTCCTTACGCTGCATTCAGCCACTTCCTCACCAGCACGACACCCGTCAGCGTGAATCACACCGGCACCTCGGCCTCCACCTCCATCGCATTCAACTTGCCGGTCGGCGAGTCCTTGGGTACCGCTCTCGACGCCATCGAGCGCAAGATGAACGACATCCACGTGCCGGTGAGCATCCGCGGCGGATCCTACGGCACGGCGCGCCTGTTCCGGCAAGCCAGCACCAACCTGCCGATCCTCGTGCTCATGGGCATCGCCGCGATCTATGTCGTGCTCGGCATGCTCTACGAGAGCTACCGCCATCCGCTCACCATTCTCTCCACACTCCCCTCGGCGGGGCTCGGCGCGCTGCTCGCGCTGATGGCGACCGGCACCGAGTTCAGCGTCATCGCCTTTCTCGGCATCCTGCTGCTCATCGGGATCGTCAAGAAAAATGCCATCATGATGGTGGATTTTGCGCTCGACGCCGAGCGTGAGCTCGGGCTTGATGCGCGCCAGGCGATCGTCCGCGCCTGCGCCTTGCGCTTCCGGCCGATCATGATGACGACCTGCGCCGCCATCGCGGGCGCGCTGCCGCTCGCGATCGCGTACGGCGACGGCACGGAAATGCGCCGCCCGCTCGGCATCTCGATCGTCGGCGGCCTCATCGTGAGCCAGCTGTTGACGATCTACACGACGCCCGTGGTGTACCTGTACGTGCATCGCTACTGGAAGCGAAGCAAGGCCGGCAATGCGCTGCCGCCCGGCATCGCGCCGCGCGACGGCACCGCCCGCGGCGGCGCCGTCTTCGCGCCGGTGGGCACCCGATGACCCCCCCTCGCCGCGGCGCCATGCGCAGCGCCTCCTCGTGCGCGATCGCCGGCCTGCTCGGCCTCGCCTCCTGCGCGGTCGGCCCCGATTACAAGCGGCCCGCGTTCGAGGCAGCGCCCGCCTACAAGGAGCAGGAAGGGTGGAAAGCGAGCGAGCCCGCGGACGCGCTGAGCCGCGGGCCGTGGTGGCAGATTTTTCACGACGAGGTCCTCGATCAGCTCGAGGACAAGATCGACGTGTCGAACGAGAACGTGGTCGCGGCGATCGCGGCGTACGACCAGGCGAAGGCGCTCGTCGATCAGGCGCGCGCGGGCTACTGGCCGACGCTGAGCGGAAGCGCTTCGCGCATCCGCAGTCAGAGCGGCGCGGGCAGCTTCACCACGCTCTCCACCGGAACCGGCACGGGCGCCTCCTCGACGGTGATAACCGCCCGCTCGACCACGACCACGTACAACACGGGCGTGAGCGCGAACTGGGTTCTCGACATCTGGGGCCAGATCCGCCGCACGGTCGAGAGTGACAGGGCTTCCGCGCAGGCTAGCGCCGCGGCGCTCGCGGCGGCGCGCCTGTCGGCACAGAGCACGCTCGCCACCGACTACTTCGAGCTGCGCGCCCAGGATCAGCTGCAGAGGCTCCTGGACGACACGGTGGCCGCCGAGCAGCTCTCGCTCAAGATCACCGAAAGCCGCTATCACTACGGAGTGGCGGCCAAGGCCGACGTGGTGAGCGCCGAGGCACAGCTCCTCTCCAGCCAGGCGCAGCAGATCAACGCAAGAATTCAGCGCGCGCTGCTCGAGCACGCAGTGGCAGTCTTGGTCGGGCAGCAGCCGGCCTCGTTCAGCGTCGCGCCAGCCCCGATGCGAAGCGATGTGCCGACGGTGCCCGCCGGCCTGCCGTCGGTGCTGCTCGAACGGCGGCCGGACGTGGCGGAGGCGGAGCGCAAAATGGCCCAGGCCAACGCGCAGATCGGCGTCGCAAAAGCCGCGTACTTCCCGACGCTCACTCTGTCGGGCTCCGAGCAGTACACGAGCAACAAGTGGTCCCACCTCGTCAGCCTGCCGAATCGGGCGTGGTCACTGGGACCGACGCTTGCGCAGACATTGTTCGACGCCGGCGCGCGCAGCGCCCAGGTGCGCCAGGCGCGTGCGGCCTACGACGCGAATGTGGCCGCCTATCGGCAGACCGTGCTTTCCGGTTTCGCGCAGGTGGAAGACCAGATAGCCACGCTGCGCATTCTGGAGCAACAGGCCGTTGTCGAGGAAGCCGCGGTCAAGGCGGCGCGCGAAGCCGAGGCGCTGACGCTCAATCAATACAAGGCGGGCACCGTGCCCTACTCGAGCGTGATCACCGCGCAAACCACGCGGCTCGCGGCGGAGGAGACCGCGCTCACCGTCCTGTCGAGCCGCCTGCAGGCGAGCGTCGCGCTGATCCAGGCGCTGGGCGGCGGATGGGGCACGGCCGACTTGCCCTCGCCTTGATCCGGATCCGCGCCGAACGCGGGCCTGCAGGGTGCGAGGCGGGCCCGTGCGCGACTGCGGCCTCAGGCATCGTCCAGAGGAGCGAGGGCCGCCGGTACGTGCCGGCGCAATAGCGCGTTTCGTGCCTCCCATTCCTCCTTGGGAGCCAGCGTTTCGAGAAAGTGCACTTCACCGGCGGCGTAGGTTGCGATCGGCACCCCGTCGAGATAGAGGAGCCTGTTGCCGGCGAGCGAGGGCAAGCGAGCGCCGGGCGTCACGATGCCGAGCAGATTGAGAGGATCCGCGCCCGACAGCGACACGTACTGGCCGCTCTCGCGCCGCCGGCGTGCCTCGCGCAGCGCGGTCACGGCTTCCGGGGCGGCGTATTGCTCCCCTGAGAAACCCGCGACGAAGCGCCCGCCGCGGATCTCTCCGCGCGCCTCCAGGCGGCGGCAGCATCTCAGGATCTCGCGCCAGGGCGGAAGCCAGGACGCCTCCCGCGTCAGAAGCTTCCAGAAGATCACGCCCCAGCGCTTGAGGAGCGTGCGCACCACTTGCTCGACCGCATCCTCGTCGGGCCGCTCGGATCCCCCCGCGCCTCGCCGTACGAGCGCCCAGCGGCCCGCATCGGCCATGGCGAACAGCGACAGCTGGCGCTTGCGCCGGCCGGCCCGCCCCGGCGCTCGACCGCGCTGAGCGGCCGGGACCAGCAGCGCGCGCAGGCCGCCGAAGCTGTCCGAGTTGACGATGCCGAGCGCGACCAGCTCGGCGAGAGCTTCCTCGGCCTCCACCGGCAGCATGCCGACGTTCTCCGCGATCTCGTCGAAGAACGAGGCGCCGTGCGCCCGCAGATGCTCCATGACGGCGCGCGCCCGCGTGCCCAGGCGCGAAGCATCCTGGGACTCGGCAAACATCGACCAGATGCGGACGTTGCGGCGCGCGAGCAGGGTGATCGGGGTCGAGCGCACGGGCGAGGCGGCGCGTTCCGCCTCGCCCGTGCGGGCCGCGAGCCGGCTCCAGGCGAAACGCCCGGCGCGGCAATGCTCATCGAGCCACTCAGGCTCGTATTCGGCGATGCGCGCGGGCAGAAGATCGGTCTCCCAGGCGGCGGCCGGCGCCTCGAATCCCTCGAGCTGCGCAACCACGGCGGCGACCGCGTCCGGACCCTGCATGCGCGCCGCGGACAACACTCGCTGCCATTCGAACAGGAAGCGCAGGAAATCGCGCGCCGCGACCGGCTCGATCTCGGCGCGCAGGCGCTTCACGGTGTGGCGATGGATACGGGCGAGCAAGCGCCGCTCGCACCACTCTTCCTGCCCCGCGCCCGGCGTGAACCGGCCGCGCAGCGCGAAGCCCTCGCGCTCGAGCGCGGCGAGCGCCGTGCTCACGGCCGCGGAGGCGATGCCGAGCGAGCCGGCCAGGCTCTCGACGCTCGTGGGTCCGAGCCCCCCGAGACGGCCGCGCACGATCTCGATGAGCGCCTCCTCCGACGCGGGGATCGCCGGCTCGAACAAGGCGCGTCTTTCCGCCGCGATCCAGATCGCACCGCCCGCTTGGGTGCAGAGCCTGAGCGCGCGATCCTGGGCCGCGAGATCATCCATGAGCTTGGGCCACGCGGCATTCGCCCGCCGCTCCGGATCGGTCATGAAGGTGAGCCAGAGCAAGGCGTCGTGCAGCTCGTCGGCGCTCGCCGCATCCGGCCAGGCTTCCGCGCGCACGCGCTCGATCGCCTGCGGATCGAGCCGTCCGAGATCGGCGGCCGAGGCCGCATCGATCCAGCGGCGGCTCATCACGGCCTGCGTACGCCGCTCCTCGAGCGGCGCATCGTCGAGGAAGGCGTATGGGCGCGCGTTGAGCGCCTCGAGCGCGAGCGGCGAGGGCTCGGTGAGATCGCGCGCGATCACCTGCACCCTGCCGCTCTCCAGCCCGCGCAGCAGCTCCTCGAAGGCCTCGATGTTCATCGCCTCCTCGAGGCAATCGCGCACGGTCTGGCGCACCAGCGGATGATCCGGGACCTCGATCTCGCCGCTGAGGTTCTCGGCGCAGGCGACCTGATCCGGAAAGACCGACGCCAGCAGGTCCTCGGCGTTCATGCGCGCGATCTGCGGAGGCACCTTCTTGCCGCCGCGAAACCGCGGCAGCGCGAGCGCGATGCCCGCGTCCCAGCGCCAGCGCACCCCGAACATCGGAGCCGCGCACAGCGCCTGGATGAGCACGTGTCGCGCCGAGCTCGAATGCAGGTAGCGTGCGACTCCCGCGAGCTCGAAGCTGTGCGATTGCGTGAGCGACAGCACGATGTGGTCCTCGGTCGCCGCCGCCTGCAACTCGAAATTGAACGTGCGGCAGAAGCGCTTGCGCAGCGCGAGACCCCAGGCGCGATTCACGCGGCTGCCGTACGAGGAGTGAATGACGAGCTGCATGCCCCCCGACTCGTCGAAGAAGCGCTCGAACACGATCGAATCGAGCTTGGGGAGGCTGCCGAGCGCGGCGCGACCCGCGGCGAGGTACTGCACCAGCTGCAGCGCGGCCTCGGCGCCGAGGCCGAGCGTGTGCTCGAGCCATTCACCGGCGCTCGCCGCATCGAGCCTGCGCTCGACTTCCTCGCGCAGGCGCGAGACGGCGAGCGACAGCTCCTCGCTCCGTCCCGGCGCTTCGCCCAGCCAGAACGGTATCGACGGCGCCTCGCCGTGCGCGTCCTCGACGCGCACCGTGCCGCGCTCGACTCTGAGTATCCGATAGGAGGTGTTGCCGAGCTGGAACACGTCGCCCTGCAAGCTTTCGACCGCAAAGTCCTCGTTCACGGTGCCGATGAGCTGCGCCTCGGGCTCGAGCATCACGCGATAATCCGCATTGTCGGGGATCGCGCCTCCCGAGGTGATCGCCGTGAGCCGGCCGCCGCGGCGCGGCCGCAGCATGCCGTGAACCTGATCCCGATGGATGAGCGCGCCGTGGCGTCCGCGCCGCGTGCTGAATCCCTCGGCGAGCATGGCCAGGCACTCGTCGAACTGCGCGCGCTCGAGAGCGCGATAGCAGTAGGCACGGCGCACCAGCTCGAACAGCGCATCCTCGCGCCATTCCTGCGCGGAGACCTCGGCGGCGATTTGCTGGGTGAGCACATCGAGCGCGTTCTGCGGCACCGTCACACGGTCGAGCTCGCCGCGGCGCACGGCATCGAGGAGCGCCGCGCATTCGACCAGCTCATCGCGCGACAAGGGGAACAGACGGCCCTTGGAGATGCCGCCGACCGAGTGGCCGGCGCGCCCGACGCGCTGCAGGAAGGCATTGATCGAGCGCGTCGAGCCGATCTGGCACACGAGATCGACATCACCGATGTCGATGCCGAGCTCGAGCGAGGCGGTCGCGACCAGTGCCTTGAGCTCACCGCGCTTCAAGCGCTGCTCCGCATCGAGCCGCCGCTCACGGGCGAGGCTGCCGTGATGCGCGGCGACGTTCTGCTCGCCGATGCGTTCGGAAAGGTGGCGGGCCACGCGCTCGGCCAGGCGCCGGGTATTGACGAACACCAGCGTGGTCCTGTGCTCGCGGGTGAGCTCGGCGAGCCGGTCGTAGACCAAAGCCCACGACTCGCCCGACATCACCGCTTCGAGCGGCACGGGAGGAAGCTCCAGCGCCAGATCCCGGCGGCGCGTGTGCCCCGCATCGACGATGACGCACTCGGCCGCGGCCGCGCTCGGCGGCGCGCCGGTCAGGAAACGCGCCACCTCTTGGATGGGCTTCTGGGTCGCCGAGAGACCGATGCGCACCGGGCGCCGCGCGGCGATCCCGGCGAGCCGCTCGAGCGAGAGCGCGAGGTGCGCACCGCGCTTGTTGCCGGCGATCGCGTGGATCTCATCGACGATCAGCGTGCGGCACGTCGACAGCATCTCCCGGCCCGACTCCGAGGTGAGCAGGATGTACAGGGACTCCGGCGTCGTCACCACGATGTGCGGCGCGGCGCGCCGCATGCGGGCGCGCTCGCCCTGCGGCGTGTCGCCGGTGCGCACCGCCGAGCGAATCGTCACCTCGGGGAGTCCCAGCGCCTTGAGCTCGGCGGCGATGCCCTCGAGAGGCGCTTCGAGATTGCGATGAATGTCGTTCGACAGCGCCTTCAAGGGCGAGACGTAGACCACGCGAGTCTCATCGGGGAGCGACCCTTCGAGCCCCTCCTTGATCAGCTGGTCGATGGCCGCCAGAAAGGCCGCAAACGTCTTGCCGGAGCCGGTTGGAGCCGCCACGAGCACGTTGCGCCCCGACTGAATCGCCGGCCACGCCTCGGCCTGCGCCGGCGTCGGCGCATCGAAGGTCCGCGTGAACCACGCGGCAACCGCGGGGTGAAACGACTCGAGCACGCTCATGGCGGCCCCCTCGAATGCCGGGCGGGTCGCGGGACGCGCCTCAGCCGCCCTCCATCATCTTCTTGAGGTTGTCGAGACCTCCCCGGTACACGCCGGTGATGGTGTCGACCGCGGTCTTGTCGTTCTCGTTGTCAGCCGGATTGTCGGCGGTGTTCTTGCGACGGAAACGGCCCGACCAGATCACCTTGGACTTGCCCTTGCCGGCCGACACGACCGTCACGGAAGAGGTGTAATCGCTCACCGGCAGCACGCCTTCGAGGATCGCATAGCGGAATTTACGGCCCGCCGCGTCGAAGCCGAGCAGTTTTTCCTTGATGGTTCCTCCATCTTTCAAGGTCAACAGCCGTACCGCGCCGACTTTATCGTTCGTGCCCTCGACGATCTCGTCCTTGGCGACCGCGGGGTGCCAGGTATTGAGCGCGTCGAAGTCCTTGACCGCTTTCCAGACCTTGCCCGCGGGCGCATCGATGCTGGCCGACTGAGTCACGTGCAACCAGCCGGCGGCGGCCGATGCGTAGCTCGAGGCAAGAAGCGTCGCGACGAGGGCAATGGCTTTGATTGTTCTCATGGTTACTCCTGATGAATCGATCAAACGAGCATGGAACGGACCCCGGACGGCCGCAGCCAGCGAGCCGCCAGAGGTGGAATCAGCGTGAGGCTCACCAGTGTAGAGGATACCAGCCCCCCGAGTATAACGACCGCCATGGGGCCCTCGATCTCGTGCCCCGGCTCGTGCAGCTGCAGCGCGACCGGCAAGAGCGCAAGCCCGGTCAAAAGCGCGGTGAGCAGCACCGGTGTCAGGCGTTCCTCCGCGCCGCGCATCGAGGTTTGAAGGTTCCAGGATGCGCCCTCCTCGTCCACCAAATGGTCGTAGTGCGAGACCAGGAGGATGGTATTGCGGGCCGCCATGCCGAACAGCGCGACGAAGCCCACCATGGCGCCGAGCGTCAAGGTTCCACCGGTGATGGCCACGGCCGCGACTCCGCCGATCAGCGTGCTCGGGAGCGAGAGGAGCACCAAGAGCACGTGCCGTGACGAAGCGAAGGCGAGCGCGAGCAAGAGCACGATCAGCACGAAGGCGGCAGCCGAGTGCAGCAACAACTCGTGCGCCGCGGCGCTCTGCGCCTGTGCCGCACCGCCGTACTTGAGATACACCCCGGGCGGCAGCGGTACCTTGTCGGCGATCGCCTTGCGGGCGGTGCGCGCGAAGCCGGCCTGATCCGCTCCCGTGGGAGTCGCGACGACGATCTGACGCCTCAAGCCGTCCTGATGATCGACGAGGCTGCGCGCGAGTTCGCTCGTGACCCTGGCGACCTTGCCCAGCGGCACGATGGCACCGTCCCGGCCGCGCAGCATGAGCGCCTCCACCGTAGCGGGATCGGCGCCCGCGCCGGCGATGCGCACTGCGACCGGAATGCTGCGGTCCGCCTGGGCGAGCTGCGCGGCCGCCGTCCCGTGATAGGCGGCATTCACCGTCGTGAGAACATCCGCGGCCTGCAGACCGTAGGCGGCGAGTCGGTCGGGCAGGAGCTCCAGGTGCAGCTCGATTTCGCGCGGCGGCACCGTGAGCCTGACGTTGCCGCTTCCCGGCAGATGCTGGAGCACATCGACGATCTCGCCACCGACTCGGTCGTCGGCATCGAGATCCGAGCCGATCACGCTGATCGTGAACGGCGCGGACTCCCCCGAGAGCGTCTCGCCGATGCGCTCGGCGAGGACCGAGTAGATCTCCACCAGTTGATTCGGGTAATCGTCGAAAACATCGCGAATGGCGGCGTCGATCTCGCCGGCGCTGCGCCCTTGCCGCGGATCGATCTGCACCTCGAACTCGCTCTTGTTGGGCGCATCGGGATCCTGCCCGTTCTCGGCGCGCCCGATCTGCTCGGCGACGCTCTTCACCCCGGGTATCGCCAGAAGGCCCTTGGAGATCTCCTGTCCCACGCGCGAGGTCTCGGTCAGGGAAATGCCGGCGCGGAGCGATGCATGCGCGATCAGGTAGTTCTCGCGAAAGTCCGGCAGCAGACGTGCGCCGAGGAGCGGCAGCAGCACCATGCCGGCGAGGCCCGTCGCCGCCAGAATGGCCACCAGCACACGCGGTCGCCGGTGAAGCCATTCGATGGCACGCAGCTGCCAGCGCTTGCAGGTGGTGAGAAAGGGCGCCTCGGAGCGCGGCGCATGCTGCGCCATCACCAGGACGCTCATGGCGGGAGTCGCGCTCATGGCGACGAGCAGCGACAGTCCGACCGCCAGCAGAAAGGCGATCGACAGGGGCCGGAAGAAGGCGCCCTGCAGGCCCGACATCATCAGGATGGGGAGGAAGGCGACCGCGACGGCGGCGGTCGCATAGAACACCGGCCGGCGCACTTCGAGCGATGCACCCGTGAACAGCTGCACGATGTCGATGTCGGGTCCGGAGCTGCGGCGCCGGCGCAGGATGTTCTCGACGTCGATCACCGCATCGTCGACCACCACGCCCAGGGCCACGACCAGTCCGCCCAGTGTCATGGTATTGAGCGACAGGCCGAGCGCCTCGAGGATCCAGACGGTGGTGAGCAGAGCCAGCGGAATCGCGCTGAAGGACACCAGCGCCCCGCGCCAGTCACGCAGTGTCACCAGCAACAGCGTTACCACGAGCACGGCGCCGATCAGCAGGGAGTTGCGTAGCTTCTCGATCGCACTCTCGATGAAGCTCGCCGGACGCAGCAGCGCCGGATGATACTCGACACCCTGCCTGGCGAGCACCGGCGCGATCGCGTCGAGGCGCTCCTCGAGCGCGCGCGTCACCTCGAGCGTATTGGCGCCGAACTGGGTCGAGGTCTCGATCAGGATGCCGGGCTTTCCCGCGATCAGCGCATCGCCGAAGCGCGGCTCGGCCCCCTCGCTCACGGTGGCGACGTCGCCGATCCGCACCGGCAGTCCATTGCGCGTGCCGATCACCGCACCCGACAGCGACTCGAGCGTGGAGCCGGGCGCTTGCGCACGGATCACGATCCGCTGCGTCGGCGTCTCGAAATACCCGCCGCCGATGAGCGCCGTGGCACGCTTGGCGGTCTCGATCACATCGTCGAGCGTCAGCCCCGCGGCGGCGAGCTTCACGGGATCCACGTCGATTTGCCGTTCGCGGACCTCGCCGCCGAAGATCTGAGCCTGCGCCACCCCGGGTACCGCGAGGATCTGCGGCTTCACGCTCCACTGCACGATGTCGCGCAGCTCCAGAGGCGACAGCCGATCGCTGGTGTAGCCGAAGTGCACCAGATACTCCATCGAAGAGCTGAGCGGTGAGAGCAGCGGCGCTCCCACGCCCGGCGGCAAGAGCCCCGAGGCCTCCGCGAGGCGTTCGGTGACCACCTGTCGCTGCCGATACGGATCGCCGCTGCGATCGAACACCACCTGCATCGCGGACAGACCCTGGCTCGAGGTCGAGCGCACCGCCTTCACGTTCTCCGTGCCTGCGAGCAGATCCTCGAGCGGCCGGGTCACCAGCGCTTCCACCTGCGTCGCATCGAGACCCGGGGCTTCGGTCTGCACCAGCACGTGCGGCGGGGCGAAATCCGGGAATACGTCGAATCGCGCGGAGAACAGCGCGGCGAGGCCCAGCACGGCGATGAGACAGGCCAGCGCCGTGACGATGCGCGGAGCCGCAAGCGAGGCGCGTACGATGGCGGCGAGCATGCGGCTTCAGAGAGGCTGGCCGCGGCCGCGGTCACGGAGATTGATCAGACAACCCTCCTAGTCCTCGTCCGCGTCATCCGCGGGATGGCTGCCGACTCCCTCGAGCGACCACAGGACCCCGGTGCCGTGCACGACGATGGCGTCATCGTCGTCGACGCCTTGCACCAGCCATCCCTCTCCGTAGGGAACGATGAGCTTCACCTTGACAGGCACGTAGCGCGTCTTCCCGCCCGGCGCCTTTGCAGCCACTTGCTTGTAGACATACGGGCCGTCTTCGCCATAGAGGAGCGCATCGCGCGGCAGGAACAGCCCGGTGCGCTCGTCCCGGAGCAGCGTCACGGGCACCCGCGCGCCGCTGGAAAGCCCGGCCGGCGGGTGGCGAACCTCGACCAGGACGCCGACGCTCTGCAGCTCGGTGAGCTGGCGCAAGGGACCGAGGATATGGCCGGGCACCTCGATGCCGTCGACCTCGAGCAGAGCCTTCACCGGCAGGGCGCCGAGCAGATGCCGGCCGGGCATGTCCGCGCGCAGCAGCAGGCTGCGGCCGTCGACGAGCGCCTGGATGAGCTGGCGGCGGGCCTGAGGCTTCAGCGAGGCCAGCGGACCCCAATCGAAAGCCCATCGCGCCCTGGCGGCCTGCGCCGCTGCGCTCGCCTTGGCGGCCTCGGCCTGCGCAGCCTCCAGCATCTTCTTCGAGGCCCCGGCGCCGTCCTTTGCGAGCTGCGTGAGCCGCGCCAGCTCGGCCGATGCGGCATGCTCCTGCGCGGCGGCGGCCGTGACCTCACCCGCCGCCGCGATCAGCGCAGTCTGCTCGAGAACCAGCCCCAGCGCCTCGATACGCTCCGGCGCTCTGGCCGCGATCGGATGGGCGACGGCAAGGCCCACCGCGCGCTGTTGCTCGGCAGTGAGCGCGGGCTGCTCCACGGAGGGCGTGGGCTCATCGTCTTCATCGCCGGCGGCGCTCGAGGCCCATCCGAGCACCGCATACAACGCGCAGTACGAGGCGCGCTTGATCCAAACGTTCATGAATCCTCGGAATGATACGCGTTGAACGATTGCATGACGATCTGTCGATACCACTGCTGCGCGCGCCGCACTTCGTCGGCGGATGTCTCATTCGCATCGTCGCCGGCCGCGGCGCCCTCGAGCTTCCTGATCTCGCCCTGCGCGGACTCGAAACGCGCGCGAATGGCGAGCGCTCGATCGGGCGCGAGCCGGCTGTAGCAGACGCTGTCCATCACCTGATTCGTCGCGGCCTCGCCGCCAAATGCGGCGACGATCGCCCGCGCGCACTGGCGCGCCTGCGCCACCGCGGCCGACGCGGACTTCGGCATCGGGTCCGCGATGCTGGCATCTCCGATCACGTGAACGTTGGGCGCGAGCGTCGACTCGAACCCAGCGGCCGTGACCGGGCACCAGCCGTGATCGGAGGCGAGGCCCGCCGCGGGGCAAAGCGCGGCCGGTGCTTGCGGGGGGATGATGTTGATCACATCCGCCGAGTGCGCACCGTCGGCGGTCATGAGGATTCTCTCGGCGGGAACGACGCGCTCCACCGCCCCACCCCGAGTCACCGGAATCCATTCGATCATTCCGGGATAGAGCGCCTGCCAGGCGCTGGTGAAGGTATCCTGTTGCGGAAAGCGATTGTTGGCATCGAAGATCAAGACCTTGGAGCGCGGGTTGGCGCGGGCGAGGAAGGCGGCGATCAGAGTCGCCCGCTCGAACGGTCCGGGAGGGCAGCGCATCGGGCCCGCAGGTACGCTGATCGCCACGACGCCGCCCGGGCGCATCGCCTTGAGCTGCGCGGCCAGGATCTCGGTCTGCGCACCCGCCTGCCAGGCGTGCGGCAGCGACGCTGCGGCCGACTCCGTATAACCCTCGGGCCGACCCCACAGAAAGCGGATGCCCGGCGCCACGACCAAGCGGTCATAGCCGACGTCGCCCCCCGCGCGCAGCCGTATCCGACGGCGGCGCGTATCGATCGCGGCGGCCTGGTCCGGCACCAGCCGCACACCCCGCCGCTGCAGCCCGGCCCGCGTCACCGTGAGCGAGGACAGGGTACGCCATCCGGCGAGCACCTCGTTGCTCATCGGACAGGTGACGTAGCGCTCGGTGGGATCGATGAGAGTCACCTGCAACGAATCCATCAGGGCGCGCAATTCGAGCGCGCAGGCCGCGCCTGCGAACCCCCCACCGATCACCGCGACGCGCGCCGCGGCTACGCGCGCCGTGTCCGCCCCGCGCGCCGTGCCCGCGCCGGGGGCCGCGCGCCCGCCGGCGGCCAGCGCGGCTGCCGCCACAACCCGCGTGAGGAAACGACGCCGCCCGCTCATTGCCACTCGAGCTCCTGATAGGCGCGCGCCACGTTGCGCGGGTGAACCTCATCGAACAGGAGCCATCCCGAGGCGAGCGGAAAGTCCGTGTGCTCGATGGCCTCGCGCAGGGTTTTTCCCGCGGCAAGATCGCCCTGTACTTGCGCCATGAGCGCTTCGAGATAACGTCGCTCGGGCTGCAGCGCCTCGGCCAAGGAACGCGCCGGCGCTCCGTGTCCGGGTATCACCCAGTCTGGCTTCAGAGCTTGCAGCGCATCGAGGACCGCGAGCCAGCCCTTGATGCTGCCGTCGAGCGCGGGCAAGCGATCGCGGAACAGCAGATCGCCGGCCCATAGCGTTGCCGTGCGCCGGTCGTAGACCGTGAGATCGCAATCGGTGTGTGCCTTTGGCCAGGCATGCAGACGCAAGGGGCGGTCGCCGAGATCGAGCGTGAGGTCGTCCGTCACCAGCCGATCGGGACCCACGACCTGCTCCGGGCCGGCCGGCGCGTCGAGATCGCCCGCGTAGTGCTCGACGAAGTACTCGCGGCTGCGCACGATCGCCGGAGCGAGTGCCGCGTGACCCACGAAGCTGGCTCGATCCTCCTTGAAGGCCGCATTGCCGAGCACATGATCGACATGCACGTGGGTGTTGATGACGTAGCAAATCGGCAAGGCAGTGCGCCGGCGAATCGCGGCATGCAGGGCGCGGCCGATGCGAACCGATCCACCGGTGTCGACGACGGCCACGCAATTGCGGCCCACGATGAAGCCGATGGTGGCAATGTCGTCGTGGCCGGGCTGCTCGAGGGACAGCGGCCGGCCGATGTGCACATAGATGCCGGGCGCCGGCTCGATCAGATTGAACGATTCAGCGGCGCCGTCCGCGGCGCCGAGCACGCGGCGGGCAGCGCGCGCCGGCGCCATGCCGGCCGCGAGCGCCATGCCGCACGCCAGCGCCATGCCGCACGCCAGCGCCATGCCGGCCCCGAACGTCGTGGCGCGGCGGGTGAGGCTCAGCGGTGCTCTCCCGCGACGATCGAGCTAGCGATCGCCGTGCGACGCGGACGGCGGCGGCTCGATGCCGCGAGTCGACTGCGTGCTTGCCGTGTAATGGGCCTGGGTAACCGAGTCCACGGCATCGACGCGCAGCACGGCCGGGAGCGGCTCGGCCGAGGCGATCCGCAGCGTCGGGTTCTCGCTCACCGAAATGCCCAGCTCGGCATCGATCAAGGGGCCGGCGGCGGAGTCGATCTTGAGATGCGAGATGAAGTGCGGCGGAATGTTGTCGCCGGTGCGCGGATCGATCTGGAAGCCGGAGCTGTTGGGATGGCGGATGCTTACCGTGACCGATCTGGAGTCGCTCGCGGACCGTACGCGAATCTCGCCAAGCACGCCGCCCGCGGCCGCGCTCGGCGGCGCGGAGCAGCCACCGCTGGCTTTCACCCACCCGCTGCGCATCTCCAGTCCTCCGTCCGCCTTTTCGGCGACCACGCGCACGGACGTGAAGCGATCGATGCGCACCCGCATGTCGATCGCGGTGACCGGCTGAGCGCCGAGCTCGATGGTGGCCACCAGCGGCGAGGGATTATTGTCGATGAACACGCGCAGCCGCTTGATGCGGCTTTGCGCATCGTCGGCGAGCCGGATGGTGATCGGCGTCGCCGCGGGATCGGGGGTGTTGGCAGGCGCATCGATGCTCAAGTAGCGCTCGTCGACCAGCCCCATCGTCTGCTCGCCGTAGTACTTCGCCCGCAGAAACTCCCACGCCGTGCTCGACGGCTCGGTCTCGTCGGCCGCCGCTACGGCGGCGAGCGCGAGCAGCGCCACGAGCGCCGCGATCCGGGCACTGCCTTTCGGTGTCGGCGCCACGCGTCTCATGACACGGAGTCTACTAGAAATCGGGCGGCACAGCCCAAGCTGTGCCGCCCGGATGACGAGCGCGTGCGATGCAATCGTTGCAGTCTAGAAGAACAAGATTCCGCCCAGCGCAATATCCTTCTCGTGCGCCGCATCGCCGCTATGCGCCGTCGATCGGCTGTCGATGAACTCACCGACCAGCGTCATGCTCTTCGTCAAGCTGTAGTACAGGCCGAAGATACCCGACTCGTTGCGCCTCAGCAGGTTGTCCGCAACGATGTCACCCGGCGCGAGCTGCAGGTCGGAGAGGCCATAGCTAACCCCGACCTTGAGGCGATCGATCTTGTAGGTCGCCTGAGCATACCCGCCCGAGGACTTGCGCTCGTTGCCGAACGCGTCGGTCGCAAGGATGTAGAGTCCGGTGGTGCCGAGCCCGTTTCCCCAGTAGCCGTACAGGACGCCCTCGAATCCCGCCACGTCGACCTTGACGCCGCCATCGATGCCGCCGCCACTCACGTTGTTGCGGATGAGCGCGGCATTGTTCGCGGCCACATCGGCGGTCGGCGCCTTGGCGCCCTGCTCCACGCCGTCCACCCAGACCTTGCCGGTCAGGGGATCCGACTTGGGATCGCCGAACGAATACGCGACGCCGACCTGCCACTGCGGAGTGCTGTGCGCCGTGTAGGCTCCGTTATCGAGCGGCTGGAACGCGCCGGCCGAGAAGGTGAACCCCATGAAGCTCGGGCTCGTGTAAGTGATCTGCGGCTCCCAGTCGGTATAGATGTAGCCGAAGCCGATGCGGCCGAGGCTGGTGTTGCCGGGCGCTGCGTTGCCGGCGGTCGCGGTACCGACGCCGAGCAGGGTCATATCGTCGAGAATCGCATCCTTGCCGAACAGGCCGATGTCGCGCCCCATCTTCACGGTGCCCCAGCTCGCGTCGCCGAAGGTGAGGAATTCTTGACGAGCGTCGATGCCGGGTGTTTGCAGCGCCGCCGGCAAGCCCGCACCGTTGACACCCGCCGCGGCGGAGCTATTGATGCCGGGATACAGACCGATGGTCGCGCTGATGTCGATGTTGTCCTGCCGCGTGCTCACGCTGAACACGAACGCAGCCGGCAGCAAGCCGTTGCGCACCGCGGCGGAATTGTCGCCGGTGCACGCGAGGCCGCCCACGACCGCGGTGTCGACGCCGTGATCGCAGTCGGCGTAGACGTAGAACGCATTGATGTTGCCCGAGAAATCGATCTTCCAATCGCCGGCCTGGACATCGATGCCGGCAACCGCCTGGGTCACCGGAATCATCCATATCGCGGCGCCGATTGCGATCGCGCATTTCGCTCGCATTTTCATACAAACTCCCTCCGTTTCGATTCTTTCTTCACGTTCCGGCCACCTATGATCGACCGCGCCTTTGCAGCCTCCCTCAACGCGTGCAAGAGCTGTACCAATCGCGCCACGAGCCGCTGATCCAAGGGAATCGCGGCCAACCGGGCGCCTGGTTCGGTACTACCAAAAGCGGCCGATCGGCAAGCGACCGGGACACGCCGGCTGCAGGCGCGCCCGCGGGAGCGATTGTGGCTTCGGCGCAAACAAGGGGCGAATGGCGAGAGCCCGGCAGTGTCCCGCCGGAGAGCCAGATATGTCGCACTCTGTATTGGATTAGATACATGTTGGGGTGCCTCATCCGGCGCACAAACTGTGACAGATCAGCAACAGAGGACCGAGCCGGGCATGGCAGGTCCGCGAGTCCCTCCAGCAAATCGCTCATCCCGCGGCTGAAATAGCGCTTCGCGGCCGCTGGCACGCAAGCTGCTGCAGTGTTCGCGGGATGGCGCATGCGCGGGGCTCGATTCGATGAAGACGAGAGCGGCTGTTGCCTGGGAGGCCGGTAGGCCGTTGACCATCGAGCAGGTCGAGCTCGAGGGCCCCAAGACGGGCGAGGTGCTGGTGCGGCTGGTGGCCGCCGGAATATGTCAGACCGATGCCTTCACGCTCTCCGGCGCCGACCCCGAGGGACTGTTTCCCGCGATCCTCGGGCACGAAGGGAGCGGTGTCGTCGAGGACACGGGCGCCGGCGTGCGCACGCTCAAGGCCGGGGATCACGTGATCCCGCTGTACACCCCGGAGTGCGGTCGATGTGAGTTTTGCCGCTCGGGCAAGACGAATCTCTGCCAGACGCTCGCCCCGACCCAGAGCCGCGGTCTCATGCCGGACGGCACGACGCGCTTCTCCCTGAAGGGCCAGCGCCTGCTGCACTACATGGGCACCAGCACCTTCTCCGAGCACATCGTGCTGCCCGAGATTGCGCTCGCCAAGATCAACCGCAAGGCGCGGCTCGACCGGGTGTGTCTGCTCGGATGCGTGATCACGGCCGGCGTCGGTGCGGTCCTCAACACCGCAAAGGTCGCGCCGGGGTCCACGGTCGCCGTGTTCGGACTCGGCGGGGTCGGGCTATCGGTGGTGCAAGGAGCGGTGATGGCGAAGGCCTCGCGCATCGTGGCCGTCGATCTCAACCCGTTGAAATGGCCGACCGCGCAGGCGCTCGGCGCAACCGACTATCTCAATCCCAAGGACCACGCCACGCCGATCGAGCAAGTCATCGTCGAGATGACCAGGGGCGGCGTCGACTACTCGTTCGAATGCATCGGCAACGTGCACGTGATGCGCTCCGCGCTCGAGTGCACGCATCGCGGCTGGGGCCAGTCGATCATCATCGGAGCTGCCGGCTCCGGGCAGGAAATCGCCACCCGACCGGCGCAGTTGATGGCGGGGCGCGTGTGGCGGGGCTCGGTCTTCGGCGGCGTCAAGGGACGCTCGCAGCTGCCGAAGTACGTCAACCGCTATGTGGCCGGCGAGATCAAGCTCGAGCCGATGATCAGCGCCGTACTGCCGCTCGAGAAGATCAACAAGGCATTCGATCTGCTGCACGAGGGCCGCACGATCCGCTCGGTGATCGTCTTTTGAGACGCCCGCCGCCGCAGCGGCGCGCCGCCGCGCGGCAGCCGCGCCTTCTTCAATGCTCGAGCAGGATGCGATGCTTGTGGATCTTGCGGTACAGGGTGTTGCGGCTGATGCCGAGCGTCTGCGCCGTGCGACTGATGTTCCAGCGCATGCGCTCGAGCTCGCGCAGCAGCGCCGCGCACTCCGCTTCCCTGAGCGCCGCGGACGGCGAGGCTTCGGCCGGCACGCCCGCCGCCTCGGCAGCCGACGGGGCCGGTGCGCTCAGCGGCACCGCGCGCGTCTCGAGGTCGAGAATTTCCTGCGGCAGATTCGAGGCGCGAATGATCCCGTCGCGGCACAGCGCCGAGGCGGTGCGCAGCGCGTTGCGCAGCTGGCGGATGTTGCCGGGCCAGGAATACTCCATCAGCTTGCGGAACGCTTCCTCGTCGATCTTGACCGAGTCCTGGCCGCCGTTCTCCTCGCGCAGCAACGTGCGTATCAATTCCGCCTTGTCGCCGCGGTCGCGCAACAGCGGCAGGTGCAGCGTGACGCCGTTCAGCCGATAGTAGAGATCCTCGCGGAACTGCCCCTCCTGGATCATCTGATGCACGTCGCGATGCGTGGCGCTGATGACGTGCAGATTGACGGGCAGGGCCTGGTCGCTGCCGAGCGGCACCACCTCGCGCTCTTCGATGACGCGCAGCAACCGCGTTTGCAGCATGAGCGGCATGTCCCCGATCTCGTCCAGGAACAGCGTGCCGCCGTTCGACTGCAGGATCTTGCCGATGCGCCCCTCCTTGGCGGCACCGGTGAACGCACCGCGTGTGTAGCCGAACAGCTCGCTCTCGATCAAGCTCTCGGGGATCGCCGCGCAGTTGACCGTCACGAAAGGCTTGTCGGACCAGAGTCCGCTGCGATGCAAAGCCTTGGCGAATGCCTCCTTGCCGGTGCCCGTGGCGCCGTGCAGGAGTATCGGCACTTGCTTCGCGAACAGCTGACGCGCGCAAGCGAAATTCTTGCGCATCTGCACATCCTCGCCGACGTGCTCGCGCTCGCGGGGAGGCTCAGCCGTGCCCGGCGCGAGCGTCAGGTCCGCGGTGCGCCCCAGGGCCCGCAACGGAGCCCGGGCGATGGCGAAGAAGCGGCGGCCATGAGCCACGTCGCGCACCGGCCAGATCGCGCTCGGCTCGAATCGCGCGCGCTGCTCGAGCGCCGCGAAATTGAACTGGAAGAAGCGCCCGACCGAGTCGCCGACCAGCGAGCGCCGGTTGGAGCATCCGAGCTGCACCAGCGCACTCTCGTTGACGGCGAGGATGTTGCCCTCATCGTCGATCGCCATCAGCGCTTCGTGCAACAACCCGACGAACTCGGGGCGGCTGTGGAATCTCAGAATCCACGCCTGGCTGTATTCGTTGAGGAAATTCCAGCGCGATATGAGGTGCGCCGACATGTTGACGAGCGCCATGGTGTGACGCTGGATCAGGCGGCTGTCGCTCGAATTGGCGGTCGAGGCATCGAGCACCGCCACGACCGCGCCGTGCGGATCGAGTATCGGGGCCGCGGAACAGGAGAGCGAGACGTTGTAGCCGCGAAAGTGCTCCTCGCGGTGCACGGTCACGGGACTCGCCTCCGCCAGGCACGTTCCGATGCCGTTGGTGCCCTCGTGGCGTTCGTCCCACAGCGCGCCGAGCGCGAGACCGGCATGGCGAAATTCCCGGCCGAGCGAGGGATCGGTGATGGTGGAGAGCACCGCGCCCTGCGTGTCGGCGAGGATCACGGCAAATCCGGAGCCCGCGATCTGCTCGTACAAGCTTTCCATCTCGGCGCGTGCCACGGGCAAGAGCTCGCCGAGCCGCTCCTGCAGCTCCTTCACCGACTGCGCATTGAGGACGTTGCTTTGACGCGGAGCCGAGGGCTCGATGCCGTACTCGCGCAGGCAACGGTGCCAGGAGCGAGTGACCAGAGGCTCGATGCCCGCGGGCTGCAGCCCGCTCTCCACCACATGAATGATTCGCGACGCGTGGCTCGTTACCAGAGTGCTGTCGTTCTTCAAGAGCTCCCCCCTTCGAGTTAGGCGCTTCCTTCGCCGCGCCCTGTTCATTTCAGGCAAGCGCGCTCTGTAGCTTTTCCGCCACCACTGCTTACCGACCAGCCGTCTGAAGCCTGTGCTGTTTTACGTAAACTGGCAATACGCAGCGCAGCAAACCACACCGTACCCACCCTGCGATGGAGTGGCAAGGCTTGCCGTCCGACCCGCGGGCTCAGGCTCGCCGTCCGACCAGCCTGCGGCGGGCCTCATTGCTGCGAGGCCGGGGCTCCGTACTTGTAGGCGGGATCGCCGTCGTAGTGCGAGCGGATGAATGCGAGGATCTTGAACAGATCGTCGGCGTTCTTGATGATGCCGCCCATCGGCGGCATCGGCCCGACCACGTTCTCCTGGCCGATGCGCGAGTAGCCCGCCTTCTGCAGCTGATCGCTGCCGAGCGTCACCAGCCGGAACAGCGTGTCGTCATCGCCGCCGTACACCCAGGTGTCGTTGGTCACGGGCGGACACATCCCGCCGCCCCCGGTTCCGCCATGGCAGCCGCTGCAGCTGTAGCTGCGGAACAAGCTCTCGCCCTGCGAGACGATGTCCGCCTGCGTATCCTTGTAGGGGTTCTTGATCTTGCCTTTCGGGGTATCCTTGACGAGGTCGCTGGGCGAGATCTTGGTGTAATCGGTCGTGGCAGGCGGATCGGCCCACACTCGGCTCAGCGTGGCGAGGCTCGCCAGCGAAAAAAGCGCCAGGGAAAAGGCGATGATGGAACGATTCACTCTCACTCGATTCTCCTTCTTGTCGCAGATGCCTTGTTGTCGCATGTGCCCCGATTAACGCTCAGAATGTGCGCGGCCCGCAGCCCATCGCGCAGAGGCGCCCCGCCTCTTCGCGCGTGGGACGGCTCCTACCCGATGATGACATCGCGGCGGCGGCGATATCCATCGCGGCCTCAGCCGGTCGCCGCCGAATCACCCTTCGCGGCCTCCTTGAGCAGCTTGATCACGGCCTCGTTGTTGTTGCCCTGCGCGATGCTCAGCGCCGTGCGTCCATCCTGGCTGCGCGCATTCACATCCGCGCCGGAGCGCAGCAGGAGCGACACCAGGTTGGAGTGATTCCCCGCCGCGGCGATCATGAGTGCGGTGACGCCGCCCGGATTGACCGCATTGATCTTGGCCCCATGCGCCATGAGAGACGTGGCGAGATCGGTCGAGCCCGCGATCGATGCCAGCATCAGCGGCGTGTACCCGCCCTTCGCGATCGGCGCATTGACGTCGGCACCGGCCGCAACCAGCGCGTCCGCTGATTTGATCTTGGCGTTCTGGGCAGCGATGCCGAGCGGCGTCAGTCCATCGGCGTCGACCGCATCGAGCTTCGCGCCGTGTGCGACCAGCACGGCGACGAGCTCCGGCTTGTTGCCCCACGCCGCCCACATCAACGGTGTCCAGCCGTTGCGATCGGGCTGATTCGCATCCGCCCCGTGCTCGACCAGGAATGTCGCGACGTCGGTGAATCCGAAGCGCGTCGCATCGATGAGTGGTGTGTAACCCTCGCCGTCCAACGCTCCCGGGTGCGCGCCGTGGGCGAGCAGGTAGCGCACCCGGTCCACGTCGTCGGCGACGATGGCATCGTTGAGCTCCGCGTCGGGATCCGCACCCTCGGCCAGCCACTTCTTGAGTTCGGCCATGCTCTTCTTGTGCCGCTTCTGGATATCGGCGGCGGTCTCGACCGGCACCTGCGGCTCGGCGTACGGACCGTGCGAGGGCAGGTCGCCCGAGACGATGCATTCCGCGCATTTCACCAGCGGCACGCCATAGTCCGTCAGGATCTTGTGGATCTCATCGCGGTTCTGGATGAGCGCGCTCTCGATCGCGGACTTGATGTCCGGCCGGCCGCGCGGCACCGCGAGCGTCATGTCGAATTCCAGGGGGACCTCGTTCTCCATCAAGTTGACCGGCTTGATGACGAGCGGAGCGTGCAGCACCGTCTTGTAGTATCCCGCCATCGGCCCCCAGATGGCGGCGATATCCAGCGTGCCGTCGATGACCTGCTGCACCTGATAAGAAGGCTGGTTGTCCGCCTGCTCATCCGCATTGTGGCTCAGGTAATGAATCACGGTGTTGTCGACCACATGGTGCTCGGACAGCGCCTCGCGCATCGCCGAAACCTGGAACACTCCGACGCGCAGCTTCTTGAGCGCCGGATCGTCCAGGCTCTTGATGTCGATGCCTCGGTCGTTTCGATAGGCGAGCACGAACGTCGAGCGATAGAGCGGAGGCGACAGCACCTCGGCCCCCTCGGTATCGGATGCCATGTCCATCCACAGGTCGCAATTCCCCTCGCTCAAGGTGGTGCGCATCAAGCCGCGCTCGATCGAGGGGCGCCAGTAATACTGCACGCCGGTACCGAGCGCGCGACCGACCACCTGCGCAATCTTGTTCTCGAAGCCGTCCCCCTTGCGGTCGGAAAGCGGCATGTTTCCCGGGTCTGCGCACACCGTGAGCGAGCTGAGCTGCGCGCCCGTGGCCGCGCCGCTCGCGAGCATCAAGCTCAGAATCAAAGCCCGGCGCCCGGGGGGGCGGGCGATTGGATGAGTCATCGTGTCACTCCTGGGACATCGCGCGAGTCGTCGCCATGTCGCGGCCCATTGTATGAGACTCGAGCTCCCCGTGAAGGTTTCGGCGGCCGATGCGCATAAAAAAAGCCCGGTGCCTTTCGGCACCGGGCAGTTTGTCGACTAGCAACTCACTTAGTTTCCGCCGCCTGCCGCCGCGGCCGTCGGGCTATCCGGCATCGATTCGCCCACCTTGAAGGTGAACAGCGTGCCGCCCTGCGGTATGTGGTTGAGTCCGGCGGCCTTGGTCATGGCGGTGGCGCCGATGGCGCCGAACTTGTCGTTGAGATCGAGCCCTGCCGTTACCGGCAATCCGATCCAACCACCGATACCGGACCACACCGACACGTACTGCTTGCCCTTCACCGAGTAGGTGATGGGGTTGCCGATGATGCCGGAGGAGAGCTTGCGCGACCAGAGGATCTTGCCGGTCGAGCGATCGACGGCGCGGAAGTCGCCGCCCAAGCTGCCATAGAAGGCCAGGCCGCCGCCGGTCACGAGCGCTCCGCCCCAGTTCGGATACTGGTCGGGAACTTCCCACTCGGTCTTGCCGGTCACCACGTTGAACTTCTTGAACTTGCCCGTGACGCCCGGCTTCTCCGGGTACATGTACACGTTCGCGAACACGTACACCGTGCCCTGCTGCGTGTGTGAGCGCGCCTGCGGCTCATCTTCCATGCACCAGTTGTTGGTCGGCACGTAGAAGTTCTCCGGATCGTTCGGATCCACCGCCACCGGCTGCTGGTCCTTGCCGCCCATGGCCGAGGGGCAGGCCTGCGTATTCCCGCCCACCTTGAGCGGCGCATGCTCATAGACTTTGACCGGCCTGCCCGTCTTCATGTCGACCTTCTCGGCCCAGTTCGTGGTCACGTACTTGTGGGCACGGAGCAGCGTCCCATCGGTGCGATCGAGCACATAGGCAAAGCCGTTGCGATCGAAGTGCACCAGGCACTTGTGCATCTTGCCGTCGACGTTCATGTCGACCAGGACGACCTCGTTGATGCCGTCATAGTCCCACTGGTCGAACGGCGTCATCTGATAGACCCACTCCGCCTCGCCGGTCTCGATGTTGCGGGCGAAGATGCTCATCGACCACTTGTTGTCGTACTTGCCCGAGTTGCAGTTCTCCTGCGTGATCGGCTCGCCGCACCGGTACTGCGGCGACCACAGGCCCGGGTTGCCGGTCCCGTAGTAGACCATCTTGAGCGCCGGATCGTAGGCATACCAGCCCCACGCCGCGCCGCCGCCGCGTTTCCACTCATCGCCGGGATAGGTGTTGATGCCGAGATCCTTGCCGGCCTTGCCGTATTCCGGATGCTTGGCATTCGTCTTCGAGGTCAGGCACACGTCCTGGTCGCTGCCGGTGGAGTAGCAATGCCACGCCACCTTGCCGTCCGCCAGGTTGTAGGCCGTCACCGCTCCGCGCGCCGCGAACTCATCGCCGCCGAACCCGATGAACACCTTGTCCGCCGCGATGATCGGGGCCGGCGTGATGGTCTCACCGTGCTCCGGATAGGCGCTCTTCACCACCCAGTCTTCCTTGCCGGTGGCCGCGTCGAGCGCGATCACGTAGCCGTCGAGCGTACCGAACACCAGCTTGCCCTCGGCGTACGACAAGCCGCGATTCACCGTATCGCAGCAGGCGCGTGGCACCGCGGACTCATCGCGCCCGCTGGTCTTTTTGTAGGTCCACACATTCACCGGGTGATCCGGATCGGAGAGGTCGAGCGCTTGCACGATGTTCGGCCAGCCGCTCTCCATGAACATCATGGGCTTGCCGCCCACGTCCTCGATCACCAGCGGTTGCCCCTCGTGACCGCGCAGCGTGCCGCTCGACTGCGACCATACCATCTGCAGATTCTTGACGTTGCCCGTGTTGATTTCCTTCAACGAGCGCACCCCACTGGTTGGGATCGCCGAAGCGTTGTGCCTGCTCAGAATCCGAGCCGGCGAGCGCTGCACCAGAGGTCATGACGAGCGCTGCGACGGCGTAAAAGACTTTGACCTGACGTTTTGCTGTGAGCCATTTCATCTCGATTCTCCTGCTTGTGGTCTTTAGCGTTTTTCGCCGCTGACGTGCACTACGGCGCGCACACAGTCCATGAACCTGGGTGCCTGCGGAAAAAAGCGGATGTTGTTGATTGTCGTTGAGTGCAAAAACTCCCTCCTTCGCAATCCGTTTGTAATTGT
>Ga0335073_10000595_pt1 | contig 46786 bp, 41 predicted proteins | sample Lox_Sample_22_FD_207093 | JGI IMG/M metagenome (GOLD analysis project Ga0335073, IMG submission 207093) | Soil microbial communities from Loxahatchee National Wildlife Refuge, Florida, United States - Lox_Sample_2.2 | ecosystem: Environmental > Terrestrial > Soil > Wetlands | place: USA...
TAGTCCTCGCGCTCGTGCATGCCGTGCTCGTTGCCGACCTCCACGACCAGGTCGCGCGCGATCTCGAGCTCGTGCTCGTACGCCACCAGGGGGATCATGATCTCGGGATGGGGCGGTTCGTCGACCGCCTTGGCCGCGCGCATGATCGCGTGCACCTGCATCTCGTAGATCTCGGGGTAGAGGATCCCGAGCCGGACCCCGCGGGTGCCGAGCATCGGGTTGCCCTCGTGGATCTCCTCCACTCGCGCGAGGAGCTTCTCGAGCTCGTCGAGGTCGTCGGTCACCTCGATCCGCGCACGCTCGACGTGGGCCCGCAGCTCGGGCAGGTTCGGGAGGAACTCGTGCAGCGGTGGGTCGAGCAGCCGGATCGTGACCGGCAGCCCCTTCATCGCCTCGAAGATCCCGATGAAGTCCTCCTCCTGGAGCGGCAGCAGCTCCCGCAGGGCCGCTCTGCGCCCCTCGCGGTCGTCGGCCATGATCATCGCCCGCATCTTCGGCTGACGGTCCTCGGCCATGAACATGTGCTCGGTCCGGCACAGGCCGATCCCCTCGGCGCCGAGGTCGCGCGCCCGCTTCGCATCCTTCGGCGTGTCGGCATTGACGCGGACGCCCAGCCGGCGGATCTCGTCCGCCCACTCGAGCACGGTGTCGAATCGCTCGTCGAGGGTCGGCTCGACCAGCCGCGCGCCCGGCTCGACGACCGCGCCCTCGCTGCCGTCGATCGCGATCTGGTCGCCGGCCTTGAACACCCGCCCGTCGATCGTCACCTCGCCGGCTTCGAGGTCGATCGCCACCTGTGCGCCGGTCACCGCAGGGACCCCCATTCCGCGCGCCACCAGCGCGGCGTGCGAGGCCTTCCCGCCCTCGGAGGTGAGGATCCCCTTCGCGGCGTGGAACCCGGCGACGTCGTCGGCCTCGGTGAACGGGCGGACCAGGATCACGTCCCTGCCGGCGTGCCCCTGCTCGACCGCCTCGGCCGCCGTGAACACGATCTCGCCGGCGGCCGCACCCGGCGAGGCGGCGACTCCGTGCGCGAGCACCTCGTATCCGTCGCTGCGGTCGAACGTCGGGTGCAGCAGCGCGTCGAGCTTGTCGGCGTCGATCGTCTTCAGCGCTTCCTCGCGGGTGAGGAGCCCCTCGGAGACGGCGTCGACCGCGAACCGCACCGCGGCCTGCGCCGGTCGCTTGGCGTTCCGCGTCTGGAGCATGTACAGCCGCCCGTCCTCGACCGTGAACTCGACGTCCTGCATGTCCTTGTACTCGGCCTCGAGCGTCCGCATGATCTCCATCAGCTGCTCGTGGGCCTCGGGCATCACGTCGGCGAGCTCTTTGATGTCGCGGGGCGTGCGGACGCCCGACACCACGTCCTCGCCCTGGGCATTGACGAGGAAGTCGCCCGACGGCTCGGGCGCGCCCGTGACCTCGTCCCGGCTGAAGGCGACCCCGGTCGCGGAGCTGTCGCCCTTGTTGCCGAACACCATCTGCTGGACGTTGACCGCGGTGCCCCAGTCGTCGGGGATCCGGTTGATCCGCCGGTAGGTCACCGCGCGGTCCCCCGTCCAGGAGTTGAACACGGCGAGGATCGCGCGGCGGAGCTGCTCCTGCGGGTCCTGGGGGAAGTCGTAGAAGCCCTTGAACTCGTCGACCAGCTTTTTCAGCGCGCCGGTCGGCAGCTCCGCGTCGGTTTCGACGGCTGCGTCTCGCTTGGCCGCCGCGATCGCGTTCTCGAAACGCTCGCCCCTGACGCCCTCGACGACGTTGCCGAACATCTGGACGAGCCGGCGGTAGGAGTCCCAGGCGAACCGCTCGTTGTCGGTGGCTTTCGTTAGACCCTCGACCGACGTGTCGTTCAGGCCGACGTTCAGGATCGTGTCGAGCATGCCGGGCATCGACTCGCGCGCGCCACTGCGGACCGACACCAGCAGCGGATCCTCGTCATCGCCGAACTTCTTGCCGGCCGTGTTTTCCAGGCGTCCGAGGGCGGACTCCACTTGCTCGTCGAGACCTTCGGGCTCGTGGCCCGACTTCATGTAGGCCACGCACGCCTCGGTCGTGATCGTGAACCCCGCGGGGACCCGGTCGGGACCGAGCACGCGCGTCATCTCGGCGACGTTCGCCCCCTTGCCGCCGAGTAGATCGCGCATGTCCTTCGATCCCTCGGCGAAGTCGTACACCCACTTGTGCTCTGCCATCGCCAGGTGGCGCGACCCTACAGCGCCGCGCGCGGCGGTGCCAAGTCGCAGTCCACGCGGGCTCGACAAGGCGAGCCGGGGCCCCCCTGATCCCGAGAAACTCGCCACTCGACCCGTTCGCGGGGCCGAACGGTCATTCAGTCGGCTGTGGCGCGAGTTTCGCCACACTCGCCACCGGGACGACGGCGAGTGGCGACTTGCTCGGGATCGCGATCGCCGGCGACGACCGCCACCGGCCGCTTGATAGCGTGAGCTGACGTGGCTGCGATCGGCGTCCCCACTCCCCGTCGCGACTCCGAGCCGAAGGTCCGCGGCACCACGCGGTACGCGGCCGACCTCAACGTTCCCGGCCTCCTGCACGCGCGGCTGCTGCTCTCGCATGACGCCCATGCGCTGATCAAGTCGATCGACACCGTCGAGGCCCGGGCGCTTCCGGGCGTCGTCGCCGTGATGACCGCCGAAGATCTGCCGATCGTCGCGACCGGACCCGGCCGCCCGAAGGAGCCGCTGGCGCGCCGCGAGATCGTCTACGCGGGCCAGCCGATCGCGATGGCGGTGGCCGAGACCGAGGCGATCGCCGCCGACGCCGTCGAGCTGATCGACGTCGAGCTCGAGCACCTCGACGCGGTCGTCGACCTTGAGGCCGCGGTCCGGCCGAACTCGCCGCGCGCACGGGTTTACGCCGCCGAGGAGGGCGAGGGATCGGACATCGGCGACGCCCACGCCGCGGTCGCCGCCGGCGGCGTCGTCGAGGAGGAGCTCTCAGAAAACGTGCTCGGCACGGCCCGGCTCGAGAATGGCGACGTCCAGGCCGCGCTCGGCGCCAGCGACGTAGTCGTCCGCGGGCGTTTCCACACGCCGTGGGTGTACCAGGGCTACATCGAGCCGCAGACCGCGATGGCCTCGTTCGGCGAGGACGACGAGCTCCTCGTCACGACGGCGACGCAGGGCGCGTTCCCGGCGCGCGCCCAGCTGATGGAGCTGTTCGGGCTGCCGGCCGACAAGATTCGCGTCCGCGCCGCTCCGCTCGGCGGCGGCTTCGGCGGCAAGCTGATGATCGTCGAGCCGCTCGTCGTCGGCGCCGCGCTCGTGCTGCGCCGGCCGGTCCGGCTGGCGATGACCCGCAGCGAGGACTTCGCCGCCGCCAACCCGGCCGGCGCCGAGATCCTCGACCTCCAGATCGGGGCCGATCGCGACGGACGGTTCACCGGAGTCCACTCGCAGGTCTGGTGCGACCGCGGCTCGACCGACGACTTCGGGGTCGAGTCGATCGCGGCGATGCTCACCGCCGGCCCCTACCGCTGGCAGGCGCACCGGCTGACCGCGTACGGCGTCGCCACCAACCGGGTGACGTTCGGCGCCTATCGCGCGCCGGCCGCTCCGCAGGCCGCGTTCGCGGTTGAGTCGCTGATCGACGAGCTCGCCGAGCGCCTCGGGATCGACCCGCTCGAGCTGCGGCTACGGAACGTCGCGGTCGTCGGCGACAAGGCGGTCTCGGGACAGGAGTTCAAGGTGTTCGGCGCGCGCGAGTGCCTCGAGCGCGTCGGCGCACACCCGCTGTGGGCGCGGCGCGGCTCGCTGCCCGACGGCGAGGGCATCGGCCTCGCGATCGGGTGGTGGCCCGGCGGCTACGAGCCGGCGGCCGCCGTGTGCCGGCTCGATTCCGACGGCCGTCTCACGATCGTCACCGGCGCGGCCGACATGACCGGCGTCGAGACGAGCTTCGCCGCGATCGCCGCCGACGCGTTCGGCGTCAGCCCCGACCGCGTCCGCGTCAACTACGCCGACACATCGAGCGCGCCCTACGCCGGGATGAGCGGCGGCAGCAAGATCACCTACACGGTCGGCCGGGCGGTCGAGCTCGCGGCGCTCGAGGCGCGCGAGCGGCTGCTCAACGTCGCGGCCGAGGAGCTCGAGATCTCCCCCGAGGACCTCGAGATCGTCGACGGGTCGGTGCAGCCGGTCGGCGTCCCGGCGAAGGCGATGGCGCTCGAGTCGCTCGCGCAGAAGGTCCTGACGTTCGGCAGCCCGTACCCGCCGGTCGAGGGACACGGGCGCGTGTCGCTGTCGCCGGCGCCGCAGTCCGCGGCCCATCTGTCCCACGTCCGGGTCGATCGCGACACCGGCGCGGTGACGGTGCTCGGTCACGTGATCGCCCAGGACGTCGGCCGCGCGCTCAACCCGGCGCTCGTCGAGGGGCAGATGCAGGGCGGCGCGACCCAGGGCCTCGGGTGGGCCCTGCTCGAGGAGCTCGCCTACGACGAGAACGGACAGCCCGTCGCGGGCTCGTTCGTCGAGTACGCGATCCCGACCTCGGGCGTCGTCCCTCCGATCGATACCGAGATCGTCGAGGTTCCCGCGCCCGACGGACCGTTCGGCGCCAAGGGCGTCGGCGAGGCGCCCGTAGTCGGTGCCCCCGGCGCCGTCGCGAACGCGATCGCCGCCGCCACCGGCGGGGTGCGGGCGCGCCGGTTGCCGATCACCCCCGAGCGACTGTGGCGGGCGATCGATGCGAACGGCAACGGCCGGCCGCAGCCTCGCTGACGCGCTCGCGCGCTGGGCGACCGAGTTCGACCCCAGTGAAGACGACCTGGCGCTCGCGCGGCGCGCGCTGCTCGACACGCTCGGCGTGACGTTCGCGGCGCGCGAGCACGAACTCGCGCCGTTGTTCGAGCAGCTTGGTGAGCCCGGCCGGTGGGCGGCGCTCGCGCACGTGCTCGACTACGACGACCTGCACCTGCCCTCGACCACGCACGTGAGCGCGGTGTGCGTTCCGGTGGCACTGTCCGTCGGGGGCGAGGATCCTGCCCGCGCTTACCTCGCCGGCGCCGGGGTGATGGCGCGACTCGGCACGGCGCTCGGCTGGCGCCACTACAGCGCCGGCTGGCACGCGACGTGCACCGCGGGCGCGCCGGGCGCCGCCGTGACGGCCGCGGTCGCTGCCGGGCTCGACGCCGACGCGGTGTCGACGGCGATCGCGCTCGCGATCCCGGCGGCGGGCGGCGTGCAGCGCGCGTTCGGGACCGCGGCCAAGGCGCTCGGAGTCGGGTTCGCCGCCGACGCCGGCGTGCGGGCGGCGAAGCTGGCCGAGGCCGGCGCGAGCGCCGATCCGCGCGCGCTCGACCAGTGGCTGGCGCTCGTGGGCGGCGACCCCGAAGCGCTTGATCTGAGCGGACCCGGCGTTCCCGGCGGTCTGGCGATCAAGCCATACCCCTGCTGCTACGCGCTACAGAGACCGATCGCGGCGGTGGCAGATCTCGCCGATCCGCCGGCGCCGGATCGGGTTCGCCGGACAACGGTGCGCACCCCGGCCGCGTCGCTCGCTCCGCTCATCCATCACGCGCCGCAGACCGGGCTCGAGGGCAAGTTCAGCCTCGAGTACGGGATCGCGGCCGCGCTACTCGACCGGAACCCCGGCTTTGACAGCTTCTCCGACGCGGCCGTCCGCCGCCCGGAGGCCGTGCGACTGATGGAGACGGTCGAGGTCGAAGCCACCGACGGCGGCGATCACCTGCTGACCGGCGTAGTCGAGATCGAAATCGACGGTGTGCGCGCGACGCTGGCGCTTCCTCCGGGCGCGCCCGGGCGCCCTGTGACCGACGAGGAGCTCGGAACCAAGCTCGAGCTGTGCGGGGCCGGCGACCTCGCCGACCTCACCTGGGAGTCGGCGGCGCCGTGGCTGCGTTCGATCTGATCAGCGCTCGACGGCCGCGAGCTGCGCCTGCCACTTGGCCAGCTGGGCGCGCTGGCACGCGGAGCACGTACCCACGTGGGCGGCGTGTCCGCAGGCCTTGGCGACCTGAAGCTGGACGCGAGCGGAGGCGGCGCTGGCGGGGGGAGCTGAAGTCTGAAGCATGGATGTGGTCCCGGTCTCGGCTGGCTCGGAGGGGTCTCTGAGCCCTTTATCGGCCGCACCTGCCTCGGGTGTAGTGCGACGCGAACGTTCTACCCGCATAAAGCGAAACTAGCCACGCGAACCGGTACAAACTTAAGAATTAACTAGGCTCCGTGCCGATGGTTCAGCAGACCCCCAGCGAGCTCAAGGAAGTCATCACCGCCGAACGCACCGGCTACCCCTTCCTGGTGTGGCGGACCGACGACGGCGGACAGCGGTTGCTGCTCCTCGACCAGGCAAACTGGCGCGTCACGATCGGACGTGATCCGGCGGCCGAGGTCTCGCTGCCGTGGGACGCCGAGGTGTCGCGCACGCACGCGCTGCTCGAACAGGTGGGGCGCGGCTGGACCCTCGTCGACGACGGCCTGTCGCGCAACGGGTCGTTCGTGAACGGCCAGCGCGTGGTCGGGCGGCGGCGGCTCGCCGACAAGGACAACATGGTGTTCGGTGGCACCTCGGTCACCTACCGCGAGACCTCGGGCGGGATCACCCAGACCGCCTCGGCGATCGACACGCCGGCGGCGATCCCGCTCTCGCCGATGCAGCGCAAGGTGCTGATCGCGCTCGTCCGCCCCGTCCACGAGACCGCTTCGGCGACGCCGGCGACCAACCGCCAGATCGCCGAGGAGGTGTTCCTGACGGTCGACGCCGTCAAGGCCCACCTCCGCGTCCTGTTCGAGCGCTACGGGCTGAGCGAGCTTCCCCAGAACGAGAAGCGCGCCCGGCTGGTGGCGACGGTGCTCGACGCCGGCGTGTTGTTGCCCCGGGACTTCTAGGGGTCTCGCTTCGCTCGACGTCCGTGGGGCCAGGGAGCCCGTCCGGACGGTGGCGGGGGCGTGGTTGGGTTCCGCCGGCGAGCGGATAAAGGCGGGCACCTGGAGGTGGTGCTGCTGGCCACCCACTGACCGTGCCCGGCGAGCCCCGAGCATGAATAACTCGACAAGGCGCCGGTTCGCGCGGGGCCTTGCCGACCTACGCACGATAATCGCGGGCAACACGGCAAGGCCGAAGCGGCCTGCGTCAATTGACGCGTTACGCACGTACTTTGGTGCTCTTCGGCGTGCCGGCGCCAAGTCCCAAGCCGCTCGCCGGGTGCCCGTCTTTCCGCTCACCGGTGACAGCGCACGGGTCCCCCTATCCGGTCCGGACGGGCCCGCACGGCCCCATGGACGCCGCCGCAGGCGGCCCAGACCAGGTGTGAGACCCACACCCTAGGGGTGGCTGTAATCCGCCCCGCGCGGACTTACTGTTTCGGCCATGACGAAGAGCCAATCGCAGACCGGACTAGGGGGCAACTGGACAGGACGCGGGGTTGGCTTATCGCTTAGGGGGCTAGGGCTGGGGGCTTACAGCGGGGGCTGTAGTGAAGCGGACGCCGCCCTTCCGGAACGGGGATACACGATTCACGTCGCGTCTCTCCGCGAGCTGGCAGACATGCTCGTTCCGGAAGGGCGGCGCCGCCGCCAACTCGACTAGCGGCCCGGTCAAGCGGCGAGGTGTGCTGTGATGCAGCCGCATGATCGGCGTGCGGCGCCAGACACGGATCTACCTCGACGGCGTCAGCGGCCGGCGACCACACGTTCCACTCGACGCGGATCGGCTCGAAACGGCCGCGAAGAGGCGCATGCGCACCGAGGCGTTCAATTATGTGGCCGCAGGCGCTGGGAACGAGCGGACGCTGGCCGCTAATCGTTCCGCGTTCGATCGCTGGCGGATCGTCCCGCGGATGCTGCGCGACGTCGAGCGGCGCGACACCAGCGTCGAGCTGTTCGGCCGTCGGCTGCCGTCGCCATTCCTGCTCGCGCCCGTCGGCGTGCTCGAGCTCGCGCACCCCGAGGCCGACTGCGCGGTGGCGCGCGCCGCCCGCGACACCGGCACCACGATGGTGTTCTCGAACCAGGCCTCGAAGCCGATGGAGGGCCTGGCCCGGATCCTCGAGGACTCCCCGCGCTGGTTCCAGCTCTACTGGAGCCGGTCGGACGCGCTCGTCGAGAGCCTGGCGGCGCGGGCCGAGCGCTGCGGCTGCTCCGCGATCGTGATCACGCTCGATACGACGATGCTTGGCTGGCGCTCGCGCGACCTCGAGGGCGCCTACCTCCCGTTCCTGCACGGCAAGGGGATCGCCCAGTACACGAGCGACCCGGTGTTCACGAACCTGATCAGCGAGGGCGCGATCGAGTCTCCCGAGCAGCAACCCCGCCCGACGCTGGCGGCGCTGCGCACGCTGATCGAGCTCACGCGCGCCTACCCGGACGGGTTCCTGCGGACGCTGCTGTCCGGGCGCGGGCGGGCCGCCGTCCAGCGCTTCACCGAGATCTACTCGCGGCCTTCGTTGACGTGGGACACGCTTGCGTTCCTGCGCGAGCGCACGCGCCTCCCGATCGTGCTCAAGGGCATCCTCCACCCCGACGACGCCGCGCGCGCCGTGGCCGAGGGCATCGACGCCGTGATCGTCTCGAACCACGGCGGCCGGCAGGTGGACGGCGCGATCGCGACGCTCGAGGCGCTGCCCGCCGTGGTCGCTGCGGTGGACGGCCGGATCCCCGTGCTGTTCGACTCGGGCGTCCGCGGCGGCGCCGACATGTTCAAGGCGCTTGCGCTCGGCGCCCGCGCCGTGCTGATCGGCCGTCCGTACGTCTACGGCCTCGCGATCGCCGGTCGGACCGGCGTGCGCGAGGTGATCGAGAACCTGGCCGCGGACTTCGACCTGACGATGGGTCTCGCGGGGTGCCGCTCGGTGTCGGAGATCGGCCCCGAGGCGCTCGTCACCGCGCCCGGAAATTCGTGAACGACGCGGTCGTCGTCCACGTCGACAGGCCGGAGGAGTGGAACACGCCCACGTCCTGCCTGCCCGCCGAAGCCGAGGCCGCCACGGTGACCGTTCCCACCGGGTTCCAGGTCTTGCCACGGTCGGTCGAGTAGTACCCGGTGTAGACGTGGCCGCGGCGGACGAGCCGGAGCCCGACCGGCGCCTTGACCGTGACCGACGGAACCGTGGTGTGCTGGTCGACGTCCCCGCCGCCCGAGGCGTTCCAGGCCATCACCACGGTTGCGTTGCCGCTCACGTACAACACGACGGCCTCCGGCGAGCGCTTCGGCGCGGTCATCCGGTCGCGCTCGATCAGGCCGGCGCCGCCCTGGGGGCCGGCGGCCGGATCCGAGGTGACCGTGACCTCCGCGCTCGAGTTGCGCGCGGCGCCGCCGGGTCTGTAGATCGCGGCGTACGAGTCGGTCTGCGCGGCCCCGAACGGCGGGTTGAACACTCCGAGCCCGCGCGCGCTGATCGCGAGGCCGCGGCCGACCGCGCCAAACGACGCTGGGTGCGTGGTCACGTCAGCGGTCGCGAGCGGCGCTGGCACCGGCGCGGACACGAGCTCGCCGAGCCGCGCCGATGAGGTGTGGCGGCCGTCCGGCGGGTCGAACGAGGCCCCGCCGCTGAAGATCGACATCGCGAGCGGGGGCCCGGACGCCGGCGCGGTAATCCGGTAGCCGACCGTGAACCGCTGGCCCGCCGCGAGCAGCGGCAGCCGGGTGCGACCGAGCGGCTTGACCTGCCAGCCCGGCCACGCCGCCAGCGACAGCACCACCTTCTTCACGTCGGAAACGCCGTTGTTGGTGAGCGACTCGTACAGCGTCGTCGACTGCCCGGCGTCGAGTTGGGTGTCGGCGGCGTTCAAGGAGAGGACCGTATGCGGCGGCAGCTTTGTCGTGTGGCGCTTCGGCTCGACGCTCACCCTGAACATCGCGACGCCGTGGCCCGGCACGAACGCGGTGATCCCACCGCCGGTCTGGCTGACCGCGTTCGTCCACAGGTTCTGCATGCCGTAGACGCGTCGGGCGGGAAGGCCGACGGCGGTGGCGGTCGTGGCGATCGTGGCCGCGGTGTTGGTCGAGTTGAACAGCAACACCGCGCGGCTGCCGTCGCTCAGCGTCTTGGTCATGACCCACAGCCCGTCCGCTCTCGAGATCGGCACGCCGGGCCGGCCGAGCGGGTCCTGGTCGACGGCGATCACGTTCGAGTTCTCGTAGATCGCGCGCTCCGCGGCCGTGAGCGTCCCGATGTTGGTGCTGGCGATCAGCGGAGCGGCCATCTCGGCCCACAGGCTGAACTCGCTCGTGTACTCGAGCAGGCTGCTGCCGCCGTTGCCGATCTGGAGCAGGTCGGGGTCGTTCCAGGCACCTGGTCCGGCGTCCCGGTACAGGCCGACCGTGCCCTCGAAGTTGCCGAGCATCGACCCGAAGTTGTCCTCGATGTCGGTGGTCGTCCGCCACAGGTTCGAGATCGGCGCCCCCCACAGCCACGGGTCATCGCCCGGGTCCGGGTTGCACATCGAGAAGATCATCGGCCGGCCGGTCGCCTTCAAAGCGTCGCTCATGCGGGTGTAGAGCGTCTGTTGGACCTGCTGCTCCGACTCACCCGGGAAGTCGGTGTACGGGATGTTGCAGCGGTCGTACTTCACGTAGTCGACGCCCCAGGCCGCGAACGTCGCCGCGTCCTGCGCCTCGTGCCCGTAGCTCCCCGGGAGGTGGGCGCAGGTGGTCGTGCCGGCGTCCTCGTAGATGCCGAGCTTCATACCGAGGCTGTGGACATACGCGGCCACGGGCGCGATGCCGTTCGGGAACCGCGTCGGGTCGGGGACGAGATTGCCGGCGGCGTCACGGCTCGGGGCCATCCAGCAGTCGTCGATGTTGACGTAGTCGTATCCGGCCGCCTTCATCCCGTTGCCTGCCATCTCCTGGGCGGTCAGCTCGACGAGCTGCGCGCTCACGCTGCAGTAGCTCGAGTACCAGTCGTTCCACCCCATCGGCGGCGTCGCGGCGAGGCCGTTGCCTTCGGCCGCGGCGGTCTGGGCGGTTCCGGCAAGGGCGACGGCGCACACCGCGGCGGCGATCAACAAGACGCGACGGACGGGGGTGTGCATACGATGCGCGACGCGTCGCCGATGAGATTCTCCGCCAACCTCAGCTTCCTGTTCAAAGAGGTGCCGTTCGAGCAGCGGTTCCGGCGGGCCGCCGATGCCGGCTTCCGCGGCGTCGAGTTCATGTGGCCGGGACTGGATCAAGTGGACGCGGTCGCCTCGGCCGTGGCGGACACGGGGCTCGAGGTCGCGCTGTTCAACTTCGACGCCGGGGACATGGCAGCCGGCGACCGCGGACTCGCCGGCGACCCGGACCGGCGCGCTCAGTTCCGCGACAACGTCCCGGTCGCGCTCGAGCTCGCCGCGCGGCTCGAGTGTCCCCGCCTGAACGCGCTCGTCGGCGTCCGCCGGGTCGGGCTCGACCCCGAGGCCCAGCTCGAGATGGCGCGCGAAAACGTAGCCTGGGCCGCCGAGCGGGCCCGGGCGCAGGGCGCCAGCATCATGATCGAGGCCGTCAACTCGCAGCAGAACGGACCGTACCTGCTCGACACGACGGCAAAGGCGATCAGCTTCCTCGACGCGGTCGGCGCCGACAACGTCGCGCTCCAGTACGACGTCTACCACATGCAGCGCATGGAGGGGAACCTGTCGGAGACGATCACCCGCGTGTTGCCGCGGATCGGGCACGTCCAGATCGCCGACCCGCCGGGGCGCGGCGAGCCGGGCACCGGCGAGGTCAACTATGGCTTCGTGCTGAGCCTGCTCGAGAGCAGCGGGTACGGTGCGTGGGTCGGACTGGAGTACAACCCGACGACACCGACGACCGAGGAGAGTTTCGCCTGGATGAAAGAGCTTGGCTATGCCTGACAACACGATCGGTTTCATCGGGCTGGGGATCATGGGTGCGCCGATGGCTGCGAACCTGCGGCGCGCCGGCTATCCGCTGGTCGTCCACAACCGGACTCGCGCCAAGGCCGAGGAGTTCGCCTCCTCGGGTTCCCCGGAGAACACCGGCGCGGAGGTCGCGGACACCCCGAAGGAGGTGGCCGAGCGTACCGATGTCGTGATCACGATGCTCCCCGACTCGCCCGACGTCGAGCAGGTGTACCTCGGCGAGGACGGCGTCATCGCGGGCGCCAGGCAGGGGCAGTTGCTGATCGACATGAGCTCGATCGCGCCGTCGGTGGCGCGGGCCGTGTTCGATGCCGCGTCCGGGCTGGGTGCCGCGGCGTTGGATGCTCCGGTCTCGGGTGGTGACGTCGGCGCACGCGACGGAACGCTGTCGATCATGGTCGGGGGCCCGTCGGAGGCGTTCGACCAGGCGCGGCCGCTGTTCGACGTCCTCGGCAAGACCGTCGTGCATCTGGGCGATGCAGGCGCCGGTCAGACCGCCAAGGCCTGCAACCAGATCCTGGTCGCGGTCACGATCGAGGCCGTCAGCGAGGCCCTCGTGCTCGCTTCGAAGGCCGGCGTCGATCCCGCGAAGCTGCTCGACGTGCTCTCAGGCGGTCTCGCCGGCAACAAGGTGATGGAGGTCAGGCGCCGCAACTTCCTCGAGCACGACTTCACGCCGGGGTTCAAGCTCGCGCTGCACCACAAGGACCTCGGGATCGCCCTGCGAACGGCGCGCGAGCTAGACGTGTACGTGCCCACGACGGCGCTCGTCGATCAGATGCTGGCCGCGCTCGAGGCGCAGGGCGAGGGCGCCCTCGACCACTCCGCGCTGCTGACCCTGATCGAGCAGCAGTCCGCGCACCGGATCTAACGACGGTTCCAAGCCTCAGGGTTGAGCGTGCTCGCCGGGAGGCTCCCGGCAAGCAGCTCACGCAGGTTGGCGACCACCGCATCGCCCGTGCGCGACAGGCCGAGCTCGGTGAACGAGGCGAGGTGACCGGAGAGCACGGTGTTCGGCGCCGACAGGATCGGGTCGTCGGGGTGCACCGGCTCGCGTTCGAACACGTCGAGCCCGGCAGCGGCGATCTGTCCGCCGTGGAGCGCATCGACGAGCGCAGGCTGATCGACCAGGTCCCCGCGCGCGGTATTGATCAGCACGGCGTGGCTGGGCAGGGCCTCGAGCTGCGAGGCGCCGATCAGGTGTCGCGTGGCGGGAGTGGCCGGCGCGTGCAGGGTGAGGACGTCCACGCGCGGGAGCATCTCCTCGAGCGTGGTGAGCTCGACGCCGTACTCGGAACAGAACTCGGCGTCGGGGTGCGGCTCCAACGCGATCACGTGGCAGCCGAAACCGTGGACCCGTCGGGTGACCGCCTTGCCGACCGCGCCGAGGGCGACGATGCCGACGGTGGCGCCGGCCAGATCGCGCGCCGGTGCGCGCGGCCGCCACACGCCGTCCCTGACGGCGGCATCGAGTTCGCGCAGCCTCCGCAGGCACGCGAGCATCAGCGCGAGCGCCAGGTCGGCGACCGCCTCAGCGTTCACCGTCGGCGTCGTCGCGACCGCGACACCGGCAGCGGTCGCGGCGGCGATGTCCACGGCGTCCGAGCCCGTACCCCAGCGCAGTAGCGCCTCGAGCGTCGGCGCGGCCTCGAACACCTCGCGCGTGTACGGCTCGCCGCCGGCGACGACCGCCCACGCGCCCGCCTCGGCGAGCCCCCGACCGAGCGCGCCGTCAGCGTGCGCTGACGAGAGCTCGTAGCGCTTGACGACCTCGATCCCCGCGATCTGCTCTAGCTGCTGTGCGGCGTATTCGGCAGTTCCGGTGGCGAGAACTACGGTGCGTGTGCTGTTCATCTCGGGGTCACGGAGTAGGTACGGAACAGTACGGCGGTGCGTAGCCGCCCGTCCGATCGGGGAAAAGGGAGAAAACCCCATCGGAGGAGACCATGCTTATTTTGCTTGCCGCAGTGCTCTTGATCATCGCGGTGGCCGGAGGCCTTCTGGTTCATCCGCTGCTGTTCCTGATCGCGGTCCTCGCCGTGGTCGCGCTGGTGAGCGGCCGCCTCTGAGCGATGACCGGAGCCGGCCTCGCGCCGGCACTCAGCCCGGAGCGAGATCTTCGGTCTGAGCGAACCGGTGACTGCGCAGTTCGTCGGGCGGGTTGCCGTGGAGCACCCACATCCGATCGCTGCCACGGCTCAGTGCACCGGACCGGACGAGCTCGCCCATCGCGGTCGTCACGGCCGGCCGGTGCGCCCCGACGAGCACCGCCAGGCGTTCGTGGGACAGCGGCAGCGGGACCGCGATGCCGTCTGGCCGGACCCTGCCCCACCGCTCGGCGATGTGCCACAACGTCAGGAGGAGCCGGTCGTCGACGCGCGGGTGGTGCGAGATCGCGAGCGCGACCGCGAGTCCGTGCGCCCGGCGCGTGCCCCGGCTGAACAGCTCGAGTCCGAGCTGCGGCCACGGGTTCATTTGCATCACCAGCTGGTGATCGAGCACGGCCATCCGCGTCGGCTCGAGGACGACCCAGCCGACCTCGGCCTGGACGTGTGATCCCGTGGGATCCCAGCCCCAGGGGCGGAGCACGTCCGCGTCGCCGATCAGCTCGACGGCGCGGCGGCCGAGCACCTCGACCTCGCGGCTGAGCAACCCGTCGATCACGAGGAAGCCCTGGTGATGGACGTCGGCCTCGAGCGCCTCGACGGCCTTCCACTCACCGGGCGGGAGCCGGCGGACGCGCGTCACCGCCTGCCGTCGTGCCCGCTCCCGTTCATCGGGGCTCAGCAGCTCGCCGAGGTCCGGGTCGGCATCGACGATGCTGATCAGCTCCGAGGTCGGACCGACCGTCATCGGATTAGAACCAGTCCTCGACCTCGACGGACCAGTTGGCGTTGTCCCAACCGCCGCCGACGGTGATCTGATAGATGCCGGGGCCGGTGTTGAAGACCTTCGACTTGCCGCTGCCGGAGCTGAGGCTGAAGGATTTGTTCGTGCCGGGGCCGAGCAGCTGAGCGCTCGGGCCGTTGCACCAGAACACGAAATCGCACGTGCCGTCGTACGACATGGTGTAGACGATCCGCCACTGCGTGCCGCGGATCTGGAACGGCACCGACTGGCCACCGTTGAACGAGGTCACCTCGTGCCAGTTCGGCTGCTCGGCCGCGAACAACTGGACGGTGTCGCCGGGCTTCAGCTGATGACCGGCCGTCGGGGACTGGCGGACGACAACGCCGGGGGTGATGCCGGGTGCCGGCACGGTCGTGACGTCGGCATGTAGGCCGCGATGGTGCAGGGCGGCGCTGGCGCTGGTCGCGCTCTGCTTGGTCAACGACGGCACGGAGACCGGAGCCGGGCCCTTGCTGATCGCGACGCTGACCGTCGAGCCCTGCTTGACCGTGTCGCCCTCGCCCGGCGTCTCCGTGAATGCGGTGCCCGGCCGCGCGCGGTTGTAGTCGTGCCTGAACGTGGCGTGGAGGTGCCTGCCGCGGAGCTTGGCGGTGACCTCACGCGCGGTGAGCCCGTTGAGCTTCGGAACCGACACGGTCGGAGGGGCGGTCAGCGCACGCGCCGCGAGCAGCATCGCGCTGAGCACCGCCAGCGCGAGCACGAACACCGCCACGGTTCGCCGCCGGGCCGCCGGGTTCACGGTCCGGCGCGCGGACATCCGCGGCGCGCGCCGAGTCGGGTCGATGCCGTCGCGCCGAAGCGTGCGCGTGTCCGCGGCGAAAATCTCCGTGGTCGCGTCCGTGACCTCGGTGGGCGACTCCCACCAGTCGATCGGCCCTGGCGTCGGCGTGTGGACCGGGTCCGGGCCGGCGCCTTCCCGGGCGCGCGCGAGCGCGTCCGCCATCGCGACCGCGCTCTGAAACCGATCCGCCGGGTCCTTGGCGAGTGCCCGCGCGACGACGCGGCTCAGCGACTTCGGCGTCGCCGTCGGGAGCGGGGGCGGCTCGAGGTTGACGTGCTGGAGCGCGATCTCCACCGCGGACTCCCCGCCGAACGGGGCACGCCCGGCGAGCATCTCGTAGAGCACGATGCCGGCGCTGTAGACGTCGGTGGCGGGCGTCACGGGTTGACCGCTCGCCTGCTCGGGCGCCATGTAACGAGGGGTGCCCACGATCGTGGCGGTGCCGCCGTCGGTGGTGCCTTCGGCCAGGCGGGCGATCCCGAGATCGCCGACCTTGACCCGGCCGCGGTCCGAGAGCAGCACGTTGGCGGGCTTGATGTCTCGGTGGACGATGTGCTGGGCGTGGGCGCGCTGGACCGCGCGGCAAAGCTGCTCGACGATGTCGACGGCCTCCCACACATCGAGCGGGCCGCCGCGCTTCAGCCGCATCGCCAGGCTCTCCCCCTCGACGAGCTCGGTGACGAAGTACAGGCCCTCCTCGGCCTGCCCGACGTCGAAGATCTGCACGATGCCGGGATCGCTCACGCGGGCCAGCAGCTGGGCCTCGCGCTCGAAGCTCTCGGCCCCCTCGGGGTCCTCGGCCCACCACGGCTTGATCACCTTGATCGCGACCGCGCGCGCCAGGCGCCGGTCGTAGCCGCGGTATACGCGGCCGAACGTCCCCTCGCCGATCAGCTCGTGGAGCTCGTAGCGCCCATCGAGCGCGCAACCGGCGAGATCGGGGGCGTACGGCATACGGTGGTCAAGCTCCCTTGGCCGTATCGAGCTCGCGTCGGATCGTGGCCTTGTAGAGGCTCGTGTCGACGCCGACCGTCAGCAGCTTGAAGCCGGCGCCGGCGTAGTTAGCGGCCGCCTGGCCGGCGCCGCAGTGCATCCCGGGGATCAGCGCGTTCGCGTCGCACACCTCGCGGACGCGCTCGATCGCGTCGGCCAGCGCCCGGCGGTCCTCGCCGGGATCGACGGCGACCGCGCGCGGCGGCAGCCCGAGCGCGAGCGACAGGTCCGACGGGCCGATGTAGAGCCCGTCGAGGCCGGGAGTGGCGGCGATCTCGTCGAGGTTGTCGAGCCCCTCGCGCGTCTCGATCATCGCGAAGCACAGGGCGTCGTCGCCGAGCACGCCGGGGTCGGCCGAGCCCATCACCAGTTCGGCCCGGACCGGCCCGTAGGAGCGGTGGCCGGTGGGCGGGTAGCGGCACGCGTCGACCCCGCGCGCGGCGGCGTCCGCGTTGTCGATCAGCGGCAGGATCACCCCGGCGGCGCCGAGGTCGAGCGCGCGCATGATCAGCCACGGCTCGTTCCACGCCAGCCGCGCGAGCGGCACCGCGCCACCCGCCTGGGCCGCCTGGAACATCGACATCATCGTCGCCTCGGTGGCCCCGCCGTGCTGGAGATCGACGCACACGAAGTCGTATCCGGCGACCCCCGCGAGCTCCGCCGTCAGCGACGTCGGGATGCCGGCCCACAGCCCGAATACGGGCTCGCCGGCGTCCCATTTCGCACGCAGTCGCTTGCCCGCCGAGATAACAGAGCCCTCCATCGAGCGCCCAATGGTATTAGGGCACGGTCGTGTCCGATTTGTGACCGGGGCGCCAGACGCCACAAGGCATGGCGTCTGTCGACCGCGGCATCGTGACGTTGCCGCCGGCGTCGACCGCGATGAGCCCGCCGTCCCCGTCACATTCGGCGACCGCTTTGAGCGCGGCTGCGGCCGCCGCTTCGAGCGTGGACCCGTGCTCGACTAAGGCCGCGACGAGCCGCGCGGCGCCGGCCCGCACGAACGACTCGCCCTTGCCCGTACACGAGACCGCGACGTGGCAGTCCGCCCATGTCCCGGCGCCGATCAGCGGCGAGTCGCCGACGCGGCCGGGTCGCTGTCCGTGGAGGCCGCCGGTCGAAGTGGCGGCCGCGAGGAGGCCGTTTTCGTCGAGGCACACCGCGCCGACCGTCTGCCCGCCCGTGTCCAGACGCTCGGCGAGCCTCCGCCGCTGTCGCTCGGTGATGAACGCTTGCGGCTCGAGCTGCTCGAGTCCGTTCGCCGCGGCGTGGACGTCAGCGGCCTCGCCGGCGAGCAGCACCTCGGCATCGCCGAGCAGCGCCGCTGCGGCCGCGACCGGATGACGGGTGCGGGTCATCAGCGCCACCGCCCCGGCCGCCCGGTCGCTGCCGCGCATCACCGACGCGCTCATCTCGACCGTGCCATCGGCGCACAGGGCGGAGCCGTAGCCCGCGTTGAACAGCGGGAACGACTCCATCTCGATCACCGCCGCGCACACCGCCTCGACGGCCCCGCCGCCGCGTTGCAGGGCGTCGGCGCCGCGGGTCAGCGCGGCTTCGATCGCGTTTCGGTACTCCGCCTCGTGCTCGCGGAGCTCATCGGTCAGGCCGCCCGCGCCACCGTGGACTGCAAGGACTGGCCGGTTCATGGCGTCAATGCCTTGCTCAAGGCTCGTTCGAGCGAATCAGACGGATGGGAGTCAGTGATGAGGAGAAGGACATCGATGGCGGTCGGCATCGCCGCGAGCATATTGGCGGTGTTACCGGCGACGGCCGCCGCCGCGTCGGTCGACCAGCGATCCGACCATGCTGCGCTGACCGCATACCGCAGCTACCTCCACGGGATCAGTGCGCGCATTCCCGCGGTGCGCGAGGCCGAGTCAGCGTACGTCTCCTCGATCTCGAACAGCTGCGCCGGCGCGCTCAACCCGCTCAACCACGCGTCGGTCAAGTCGGTCAACCAGACTGCGCTGTTCGACTTTGGCGAGGAACTGGGCGGCGGCGCGTTCATCGTCGCCTACGGCCCGGCCCATGCTCCCTTCGCGTCGTTCGCGGCGACGCTCGAGCGGCTGCACTGGTCGAGTCCTCGCATCGCCAGGGCCGTGAACCGCTACGTCAGCGCGCAGAACACGCTGTTCGCCCTCGTGCCGAGCGATGTCTGCACCGACGCTCAGGCGCTCGCCGCCTCGGGCGCGCAGACGATCCCGCCCGGCACCGCCCAGTGGGTGGCCGAGTTCGCGCACGACACCACGGCCCAGGAGACGGCGTCCCAGGGTTTCGCGAAGGTGCTCGAGGGGTTCGAGACCCCAGCGGACGCGGCCGTCGTCTCATCGGACAATCGGCTCCTGCGGTCGCTCACGGGGAAGCTCAAGGGCATCTCGACGTCTGGCGCGACGACGCTCCTCAACACCCTCGCGGGCTGAGGCGGCCTCTCGGTTAGCCGGGGACAGGCTCGACCAGCTCCGAGAACAGCGAGTCGAGCGTCTTTCGCGGGTCGTTCGTCAGGCCGGTGTGGACCTCCGAGGCCTGGATGATCGTGCTCGAGGGCGCCGCCAACCAGCCGAACCGCTCGGACGCCGGCAGCGCTGCGATCGCGCCGGCGTCCGGGTCTCCGGCCGCGACGCGGGCGAGCCCCTCGAGATGGGCGCGGACCTCGTCCGCGCTCGTGCCGGGCGCGAGCGCCGCGAGCCGGCGCTCGTCGAGCTCGACCTTCGCTCCGAGGAACCCGCGCTGGCGGCAGAACACGACCACGCCGGCGTTGAAGCGCTCGCCGCGCTCGACGCGGGGGACGACGCGGAGGACCGCGTACGAGAACGGGCTACGGGCCGGCTCGGTCACGCGCCGCCTCCGCCTCTGTCGCAAATGAGCCGCTCCGCAGGCGCCGGCTCAAGTACTCGAGGTAGGTGTTGGGGTCGTCGCCACCGATCGTGAGCCACTCGCGGGGAACGAGCGAGACGCTCTCGGCGAGCGACGCCTCGGCGACCGGCGCCAGCCGCTCGTGCGCGGCCGCGATCGAGCCCGCGCAGGGGAGGAGCACGTGCTCGGCGATCAACGGGAACGGTTTGTCCGCATGCGCCACCGGGTCGATCCCGCCGTGCTGGAGGTATAGCGCGGCGCCGTGATCGATCAGCCACAGCCGGTCATGCCAGATCAGCAGGTTCGGGTTGCGAGGCGTGCGGTCGACGTTGGTCGTGAGCGCGTCGAGCCAGACGATGTCGGCGGACAGCCGCTCGTCCGGGCGCCACGGCCCCGCCGGCGTATACGGGAGCGCTCCCGGGAGGAAGTCGACGCCGAGGTTCGCGCCGGCGCTGGCGGTGATCAGCTCCTGGATCTCGGGATCGGGCTCGGCCGCGCCGAGCACCGGATCGAGCTCAGCGATCACGAGCTCCGGGACGAGCAGCCCGAGCCGGCGCGCGAGTTCGCCGACGATCACCTCGGCGACGAGCGCCCGCTGCCCCTGGCCGGCGCCGCGGAACTTGACAACGTACAGGCCGTCGTCGTCGGCCTCGACGAGCCCGGGCAGCGAGCCGCCCTCCCGGAGCGGGGTGACGTACCGGATCGCGGCGACTTCGCGTAGTTCGGTCGAGATCGACATGGTCGTCGGCGGACGGTACCCGCCGCGGCGGCCGCCGGGCATGGACGCCCGGCGGAACGGTCCCACGGACGCCGCGAAGCGGCCCATCCCGAACAACTCACCACTCGACCCCCGCACCGGGGGTGAACGGCCGTTCAATCGGCTGGGGCCCGAGTCTCGCGCCACTCGACGCCAGCGACCGCTCGAGTGGTGAGTTCTTCGGCTAGCTCGGGGCGGGGCCGGCGGCGGCGTGGATGTCGAGGTGCACCTGGGGCGGCGTCGAGGACTCGAACATCCGCTGCGTCAGCACGATCACGGTCTGCTCGCGCGCGGGGTCGACCCGCCACGACGTCCCGAAGCCGCCGTCCCATCCGAAAGCGCCAGTCTCCCACACGCCCTGGCAGTAGCCCCACGACTTGTGGGCGAAGAAGCCGCGGCCGAAGCCGCCGAAAGACTTCTGTCCGTCCGTGAGCTGGTCGGATGTCATCGCGCGCACGGACTCGCGCGACAGGATCGGGGCGCCGCCGGCGAGCAGCATCCGCGAGAACGCCAGCAGGTCATCGGCAGTCGAAACGATCCCGCACGCGCCGTCGGCGAACGCCGGCGGGCGGCTCCAGAGCCCGTCGGGCTCATCCCACGCGGACGGCTCCCCGGGAACAGCGCGGTAGGCGGTGGCGAGACGGTCGGTCTCGGGCGTCCAGAACGCGGTCGAGCCCATTCCGAGCGGCTCGAACAGTCGGGTCCGCGCGACGTCCGCGAACGCCTCGCCGGTGGCGCGGGCGATCAACACCCCGAGCACGGACGCGCCGGTGTTGTACATCCAGCGCTCGCCAGGCTGGGCAAGCAGCGGCAGCGATCCGAGTCCCGCGATCCACGTGTCCGGATCGGGCTGCCGGGCCGGGTTGCCCGGACCGATCGTGCACAGGTCGAGCTCCTCGCTCGCGGCCACGACCGGCCACATCTCGCCCGACCCGAACATCTCGTTGACCATCCCGAACCCGAACGTGAACGTCAGCAGGTCGCGGGTCGTGATCGCCCGCTCAGCCGGCACCGTGTTGGAGGAAGAGAGCGGCCCGTCCGGGCGCACCAGCACGCGGCGCCGAGCGAGCTCCGGGAGCAGGCGGTCGACCGGCTCGTCGAGCCCGATCAGGCCCTCCTCGATCACGGCCAGCGTGACCGCCGCGGTGATCGGCTTGCTCGTCGACGCAATCCGGAACAGCGAATCGCGCTTGACGGGCGCGCCGCCGATCGCGAGCGTCCCCAGCGCCTCGACCCAAACGTCGTCGCCTCGGGCGACCAGCGCGACGAGGCCGGGCACGCGCTCGTCGCCGACGTGCGGCTCGGCGGCCGCGCGCACCCGCTCGCTCACACCCATGGCCCGGCGGCCCTCAGAGGTCGACCGACGCCATCCCGGCTTCGTTGTAGCGCTCGCCGGCGACCTCGGGCAGCTCGGCCTCGATCCGCGCGAGGTCGTCGGCCGAGAGCTCGACGTCGGCCGCGGCGGCGTTCTGCTCGAGATACGTACGGCGCCTCGTCCCGGGGATCGGCACCACGTCATCGCCCTGGGCGAGCACCCAGGCGATCGCCAGCTGTGCCGGCGTGATGTCCTTCTCCCCGGCGATCTCCTTGAGCTTGGCCACGAGCTTGAGGTTCGCGTCGAGGTTGTCGCCGCTCCAGCGCGGCTGGGTGCGCCGGAAGTCGTCGGGGGCCAGGTCGTCGGTGGACGTGAAACTTCCGGACAGGAAGCCCCTGCCGAGCGGCGAGTACGGCACGAACCCGATCCCGAGTTCACGGCAGGTTGGGAGGATCTCGGATTCGGGGTCACGCGACCACAGCGAGTACTCGGTCTGGACGGCCGCGATGGGGTGCACCGCGTGGGCGCGGCGGATCGTCTCGGGCGCGGCCTCGCTCAGTCCGATGTGGAGCACCTTGCCCTGCTGGACGAGCTCGGCCATCGCGCCGACGGTTTCCTCGATCTCGATGTTCGGGTCAACCCGGTGCTGGTAATAGAGGTCGACGCGATCGGTGCCGAGCCGCTTGAGCGAGCCCTCGATCGAGCTGCGGACGTGCTCGGCCGAGCCGTCGAGCGCGCCGACCGTCGACATGTCGCCCGGGGTGGCGCCGTCCATCCGCCGGGCGAACTTGGTGGCGATCACATACGAATCGCGGTTTCCCTTGATCGCCCGGCCGACGAGCTCCTCGTTCGTGAGCGGTCCGTACAGCTGCGCCGTGTCGAGGAAATTGATCCCGAGCTCCAGCGCCCGCTGGATGGTCGCGATCGCCTCGCCCTCGTCGGACGATCCGTAGAAGGCGGACATACCCATGCAACCGAGTCCGAGCTCCGATACCTCGAGCGATCCAAGTTTGCGAGTTTTCATGCCTGCTCCAGTGGTCCGCGGTTGAACACTGCCTCGTCCCATGAAGATAGGACGCGGCTCGAGGCTGGTCAGCTCGCGGTATTGCGAGCACTCGTGAGATACGTGGCGCTCATGTCCTTCTGCCCGTGCTCGGCCTTGCCCTGCTCGAGGCGCTTTCGGATCGCGGACACGAGCGGCAGGTCAAGGTCATGGCGCCGCGCCGAGTCCTCGACTAGCGCGGCGTCCTTCGCCGCGAGCGCAAGCTTGAACGAGGGCTCGAAGTTTCGCTCGATGATCGCGTTGCCCTTCATCTGCAGATAGGGCAGGTCGAGCGGGCCGCCCTTCACGGCCTCGAGCACCAGCCGGGGATCTAGCCCAAGCCCCTCAGCGAGCGCCACGGTCTCGGCGACGCCCTCGACCACGGCGACGATCCACGTGTTCGTCGCGAGCTTCAGCCGGGTCGCGGCCCCGGCCTCGCCGACCCACATCGAGCGCTTTCCGATCGCGTCGAAGATCGGCTCGAGGTGTTCGCGCATCGCCGCGGGACCCGACGCCAGGATCACCAGGTCCCCCGTCTCGGCGGGCTGCTTCGTCCCGAGCACGGGCGCATCGACGAACGTGACGCCGCGTTGGGCTGCCAGCTGGGCGCACCGCTCGGTTCCGTCCTCGCCGATCGTGCTCATCTGGAGCCAGACCAGGTCCGCCCCGTCGGCGTTGTCGAAGACGCTCTCGATCGAGTCGAGGACGGCATCGGCGTCGGCGAGCATCGTCAGGATCACGTCAGCCCCGTCGGCGGCGTCTGCCGGCGAGGCGGCCACGGTCGCACCATCCTCGGCGAGCGGCTCCGCCTTTTCCCGGGACCGGTTCCAGGCGCGGACCTCGAATCCCGCCCGGGCGAGATTGCGCGCCATCGCGAAGCCCATCGTGCCGCCGGCGCCGAGAACCGCGATTTTCTCGTTCGTTGCCATCGTCGCTCTCCTGTTCACTGCCGCGGACGCGGCACGCTTTTGTTCCTCACGGCGCCCCGTGCCCTGTTACCCGAGGTAGTAAGTCGAAAACGGTGGCGGTTATCTTCGCCCACTGTCCGTGTGGTGACCACGACCGCCGCCTTTGGTTTGTGCCCATGCGCTCATGGGAAGCGGGTGCGCCATGGCGGGTGAGCTCGAGAACCGCCAGCCTCCGGCGAACGCTCCGGAGCCGACGGCTGCGTCCGGAAGGTACTGGTACTGGCTGCTCCTACTGCCTTTCCTGGCACTGCTGTACCCACCGCTGTACGCGCACCTCAGCCCGCGGATATTCGGGATCCCGTTCTTCTACTGGTACCAGGCGGTGTGGCTGGCAGTAACCGCGGCCATCACGACGTTCGTGTACCGGCGCACCAGGTAGCCGCCGCCGATGGACAAGCATCCCGTCCATCCCGCCGCAATCGTCGTCTTCTGCGTCCTGTTCGCCTTCGTGACCGGCGTTGGGTTCGCCGCCGTGCGGTGGCGCAAGGCCGACCTCGCGCATCTGAATGAGTGGGGGCTCGCCGGACGCAAGTTCGGAACCTGGCTCACCTGGTTCCTGATCGGCGGCGACATCTACACCGCGTACACCTTCATCGCGGTCCCGGCCGCGATGTACGCCACGGGCAGCGCCGGCTTCTTCGCGTTCGCGTACACGACGCTCGTGTTTCCGGTGCTGTTCGTGTTCGGCCCGCGGCTGTGGGCGGTGTGTCAGCGCCACGGCTACATCACGGTCGCGGACTTCGCGCGCGGCCGCTTCGGCTCGGGCACGTTGGCGCTCGCGGTCGCGATCACCGGGATCCTCGCGACGATGCCGTACATCGGGCTTCAGCTGATCGGCCTGAAGACCGTGATCGCGGCGATGGGAATCTCGGGTGACTGGCCGATCATCATCGCGTTCGTCGTACTCGCCGCCTATACGTACCAGAGCGGCCTGCGCGCGCCCGCGCTCACCGCGATCGTCAAGGACATCGCGATCTACGTCACGGTGATCGTCGCGGTCATCTACATCCCGATCAAGCTCGGCGGGTTCGGTCACATTTTCGACGCAGCCGGCAAGGCGCTGCCCAAGCGCACGCCGCCAGCCGCGCTCGTGCCCGGCACTCCAGCCGCGTATGAGACGTACGCCACGCTCGCGCTCGGCTCTGCGTTCGCGCTTTTCCTGTACCCCCACGCGGTGACCGGCGCGCTCAGCGCGCGCAGCGCGAACGCGATCCGTCGGAACGCCACGCTGCTGTCGTTCTATTCGCTCGCCCTCGGAATCATCGCGATCCTCGGGTACATGACGATCGCGGCCGGCCTCCACCCCGCGAACTCAAACTTCGCCGTCCCCGACCTTTTCATCAAGTACTTCCCATCGTGGTTCGAGGGCTTTGCCTTCGCCGCCATCGGCGTTGGCGCACTGGTGCCGGCGGCGATCATGGCGATCGCCGCCTCGAATCTGTTCACGCGCAACATCTACAAGGAGTACTTCCGACGACACGCGGACCCGCGCGAGGAGGCGAGGGTCGCCAAGATCGTCTCGGTGCTGGTCAAGCTCGGGGCGCTCGTGTTCGCGCTGTTCGTCTCGACGAAGTCGGCGATCGACCTCCAGTTGCTCGGCGGGGTCTGGATCATCCAGACGTTGCCGGCTGTGTTCCTCGGGCTCTACACGCGGTGGTTCCATCGCTGGGCGCTGATCGCCGGCTGGGCCGTGGGGATGGCGTCCGGCACCCTCATGGCGGCGTCGCAGAACTTCAAGTCGGCTTATCCCCTGTCGATCGGCTCGTTCAAGGTAACGATGTACTCGGCGTTCCTGGCGATCGTGGCGAACCTGATCGTCACGATCGTGCTCACCCCCGTGTGCCGGCACCTCGACGTCCGCGAGCCGGCCGATGAGACGTCTCCAGAGGATTACTTCGATCTCAGCGAGGCCAAGTCCGGCGCCCGGCCTGGCGCGATCCCGGCTTAGCCGCTCACCGAGCCCGAACGATGAACCGCAGCCCGCCCTTCGGGCCGAGGGTCGGCGTCGTCACGATCCGGGGCTCGGCCGAGGACACGGGCTCGAGCCTGACCCGCCTGAGAAGCACGGTGGCGAGCGCGCGCAACTCGTACTCGCCGAAGCGCTTACCCAGGCACATGCGCGACCCGCCGCCGAACGGTATGTAGGCGCCGCGGGGCAGCACCGCCTCGCGCTCGGGCAGGAAACGGTCGGGATCGAAGCGGAACGGGTCCGGATACAGCTGCGGCAGGTGGTGGGTCGCCCAGGAGGAGTACTGGACGCCGATTTCGGCCGGCACCGGCACCCCTTCGAGCGTGACGTCGCGAGTGGTCCTCCGCGGCCCGACCCAGGCCGCCGGATAGCAGCGCAAGGTCTCCTTCAGCGTGCGCTCGAGCACCGGCAGGGCGACGCCGTCGAGGTCAGCGGGGGCGGGGTTCCGGGCGCCGGCGAGGACCGTGTCGAGTTCGTCCTCGACCGCGTCGCGCGCCACCGCGGTCCGGCCGAGCTCGTGCATGAGGAACGTGAACGTCGTCGTCGTGGTGTCGTGGCCGGCGAACAGCAGCGTCACCGCCTGGTCGCGGACGGCGCCCGCGGGCAGCGGCGCGCCGGTGTCGTCGGTGGCGGACAGCAGCAGCCCGAGGACGCCCTGCCCGGGATCGCCCCGCCGCCGGCGGTCTTCGATCTCCGCCCGGATGAGCGCGTCGAGCCGCCGCCGCGCGGCAATCGCGCGTGCCAGCGGGCTGCGCGGGAGGGGCAGCAACTGCAACAGGACGGGCTCGCCGTGAATCGCGAGCGATTCCTCGAATGCCTTGGCGAGCGGCTGCTCGCGGCCACCGGTGGTGTCGAGTCCGAGCAGCCCTCGCAGCGCGATCCGGAGGGCGAGTTCGCGCGTCCAGTGGTAGACCTCGAGCACCTGGCCATCGTTCAGCGAGTCGGCCGCGGCAACCGCCTCCTCGATCATCGTCTCGGCCACACGGGCGATGTAGTCACGGTGGAACGCTGGGAGCATCAGCATCCGGAAATCACGGTGATACGCACCGTCGATGTTCAGCATCCCGTCGCCGAGCAGGGGCCATAGATCGGCAAAGCGCCCGTCGCGCCATGAGAAGGCGTCGAACTCGCTGACGAGGATCTGGTGGTTGACCTCGGCGCCGACGGCCCACACGATCGGCTCGTGGAGCAGGCGGATCGTGAACACCGACCCGAACCGGCGCTCGTGTTCGAGCAGCAGCCCGAGCGGGTCGGAGATGATCCGGCGCGTGTTTGCGGGGCTCGGTGCCGTGCTCCCCGGCGGAAGCTCCGCCCGCCGGCGGACCCGCCGCTCGCGCCGGATGTCGCCGGCGATGCGCTGGATCAGCCGCGGCTCCATTGGCGCCGGACGCGGGCCCCCGATCGTGCGCGTCGGAGTGAGGACCTGGGCGCCGGTCGTCATACCCCGAACGCTACACCCGCCCCGGCCCACCACGCCCCGGGCCTCCCCGCTCAGCTCAGCGACTAGTGGCGGACCACGACCACACGCACAGCGCCCGTCATCCACTCGGGCAGCCGAACTGTCGTCCGCGACTTCAACGAGACGCGCCGGGTGCACCGCGGCGGAGCGCCCGCGGCCGTACGAGCCGCCTGACATATCCAGGCCGTGACCGGGCCGGAGACGCCGAGCGCACGCCGGAGCGCCACCGTCCGCGAGCGGGTTCCCGCGGACGCGGCGTCGCCGCTCGGCGAGATCGAGCTGATCATCGCGAACGCCAGCGTCGCGCCGCGCGAGTTGCGAAGCGCCGTCCGGCCGCCGGATAGGACAACTGCGGCCGACGACGGCGACGCCACCGGCCCGATCGAGCGGGAGGACCATACGACCGTGCTCCCGTCGGCGCCCGACGCGATCTCCCTGACCAGCAGAACCGAGCCGACGTCCGCCGGCGTGATCTTGTACCTGGTGGCGTTCGGGGAACCCACTGCCACGCAACTGGACGTGCACCGCATCACCCGGGTGACCTTGCCCCGGAGGCGCGATGCCCATCGGGCGGGCGTGATCGTCAGGGTGTCACCGACGCGTCCGGGGTCGGAGGAGATCCGCGGTCGCGAGGTCCAGCGTGGCCCCGTGGGCGCCGCCGTCGAGTTGGAAGTGGCCGGCACCGGGCCGAGCGCGGGGCTCGTCGCGGTGGACGCGCCGTAGCCGTTGGTCGCGGTCACCACGACGCGGAGGTAGTCACCGCCATCCGCATCGGCGACGGTGTAGCCGGAGCCGACGGCTCCCGTGATGCTCGTCCAGGTCCCGCCGTCGGGCGAACGCTGCCACTGGTACGAGAACGACCCGCCGGCGAGCACCCAGCCGCCCGGGTTCGCCGACAGCGTCTGACCGAGCCGCGCGGTTCCGCCGATCGATGGGTTCGCCGTGAGAATCGGCGGCGACGCCGTGGTCAGCTCCGAGTCGTAGCCGTACGTGGTCCCGTCCGCGTTCTGGGCCACCAGGCGGTAGTGGTACGTCGTCGCCGGCGCGAGGCCGGCGAGCGCGGCCGTCGCGAACCCGGGCGCCTGTCCCGCGCCCATGTCGACCGGCGCGGTCTGCGCACCGTAGGCGGTCGTCGTGCCGTACTGCCAGTAGTAGGTGGTGTCGAGACCGTTCGGGTACACGCCGCCGGCGAGGGTCGCGGTGGTGGCGCCGAGGTCCTCGGTGTAGGTGTTGTTGGTGCCGGAGCCGAAAGAAGGGCCGCCGATCCCGGGCGCGCCGGCGACGACCGCCCCGGAGATCGATCCGATGCCGGTCGGACCGTCGTAACCGGTCCCCGCCTCGCAGATGTAGAGGATCGCTTCCGGGCAGTCCCCGCTCGAGCCCGCGGCGGGATCGTTCAGAAGCGCACTGTCGGTATATGCCCACTGCGGGGTGGTGCCGTTGATCCCGGTGATCGCTTCGTAGGCGGCGATCAGCGGGGTGGCGAGGCTCGTGCCGCCGTATTGCCACCAACCGCCGATCGACGACCCGTACACCATTAGCCCCGTCTCCGGATCCCCGTCGGCGGACAGATCCGAGTAGGCGCGGCCGGTGCAGCCGATGTCGTCCTGATATGCGGGCTTCAGCTGATTCACGGCGCAACCGGAGGACGCGCCCCACCCCCAGTCGTCCGACCACGCGGACTCGCCAAACCCGCGCGCGCTCTGCCCGCTCGAGGTCGGCGCGAGGCTGGTGCCGCCGACGGCGGTAACCCGCGGGAAGGCGGCCGGGTAGGCGTCGTAGCCCCCACCGACGTAACCGGTGTCGCCGGTCGCGGCGATCACGGCCGAGCCGGCGAACGAGTACGTCCCCGAGATCGCCGTTGGCTCATTGTCGCTCCAGCTGTTGGAGATCTGGTTGGCGTGCAGGTGGGCCGCCTCGATCACGGCCTGGTCGAGGCTGTAGTCGCTCGCGTCGTTCGCTTCCACCAGCAGGATCTTGCAGTTCGGACACAGGGCCGATACGGCGTCGATGTCGAGGGACTCCTCGGGCTCCCAGACGGGGTCAGGCACGGGGAGCGGCGAGCTCTGCCCGCTCTGGTTGACCTTCTGAAAGCAGCCGTTCGCGGTCGTGCAGGCGGGAAGCCCGTACGTGCTGCGGAATACCGCCAGGTCGGACTCGGCGGTCGGGTCGTCGCCGGCGTCGACGATCGCCACGGTATCCCCGGCGCCCCGAGTCTGGGACAGGTACGTCAGGTCATAGGCCTGCTGGAGCCACGCCGGCGTTCCTGGCTCCGGCTGGGCGCCGGCGGCGGCGGCGGGACGGACCGAGGGGATGCCGCGTCCGCCGGCCGGGAACACCTGTGTGAACGACGCGCCGCCATGCACGTTGGGGCGGACCCGGGCGTGGTTCGAGCGGAGCACGAGCGCCTCGGCGTCGCACGTCGCGAATCCGGGGCGCGTTGGGCCGCAGACGTCTTGTGAGGTGACCTGCGAGGGAGTGAGACCGGTCGACTGCGACAGCGCGCTCGCAATCGCCTGCTGGCTGGCTGCCTGCGAGCGCACGCCGGCGTGTGCCGGCGACGCCAGCGCGCACACCGCGATCAGCGGCAGCAGGGATGTGATCGCGTGGCGGCCCCACGCGAGCCTTGTCGAGCGACCCATACCTCCCTACCGGCCGCCTCGCGTGCGCGTGCGCGCAATCCGGCCGAAAGTGGACGCATGTCGTGGGGCTCATCGGGTCCTCCCGGAGCGTCCGACCGCAGCGTTTGGGAAGAAACCCTGACTATTTCCGGGTTTCTTCCCAAGGGCTGCGGGTTTGCATCCCGGGACGGCCCAGCCCCGCGGGCGATCCGTTCACGGACCGCACCGCGGGACCAGGCCATCCCGATGGCCCCAGCCCCGGCACGCTCACCGCCGGCGTCACGCTTACCACCGGCGTCCGAGATACGCCGCCTCGGACACGTACCGGCCCGACCGGCGGGCCGCACGCTCCTCGGCCTGCATGCGCGCGATGACCTCGATGCGCTCTTCTGGAGTCAGGCGCGGCCTCCGCCCGACTGGGCGCAGCCGTAAGGACCATCGCCGTCCGGGCAGCACTGCAGGCAGGCGTGCGCCGCCCACCTGAGGTTCTCCTCTCATGGGAGGTCTCCTTTGGGTTGTTTTGGTTAGTTACAGGCCGGCCGTTTGGCCAGCCCGCTATGTCACGTACGCGTCAGCGCGCACGCGTTGACCTGTGCCAGTCACATGTGACTTCACTGTGAAAAGGCAACAAAAAAGGCGACCATCTGGTCGCCCTCGCGATTGGCTGAATATGTTGCGGTCGCTCTAGACCGCATGCCTCTCCGCGAGGGTGACACTCTCGTTTGCCGTGCGGACATCGCCGCCGTGCCCGTGGGCCGACGCCTGTCGCGCCTTGGCGAAGAATGAATATGTCGAGATCGGCATGAGCATTGAGTCTTCTCCTTGCTGCTCTCGCAGGGTAACCCAGCGGTCGGTTAATTACAAGAGCAGACCACCAAGATTGTCCTCATCGGTGTAAGGTCCGCTGCCGATATGGCCGCCCCCAATCGCGTCGTGATCATGGTCCAGGAGAACCACACGACCGACAACTACTTCCGGGGACTCGCTCCCTACGGGGCGGCGGTCGCGACCGACTGGCCGATCGCGGCCAACCCGCCGGCGTCGGACAACCCCCACGACCGGAAGGCGTACTTCGAGTGGCTGACCGGCGCATCGACCGGTGAGCACGTCCAGTTCGACACGGCGTCCGTGCTCCCGTACTACCTCTACCTCGCGGTCACGGGCGCGTTCCTCGAGAACCACTGCGCCGGCTTCGGCACCAACTCGACGCCGAACCATCTGCTGATCGTGGGCGGGCAATCGCCGACGCTCAAGAACCCTTCCGAGAGCTCGTCACCGGTGTGGGACATGGCCTCGCTGCCGGGCCTCGCCGAGGCGAACGGCGTCGCCTGGCGCGCCTATGCCGCCTCGAACGACTACCCCGTCGCCTTCTACACGCAGCTCAAGGGGTCCCCCAACGTCGTCCCGTCCTCCCAGTTCCTGGCCGATGCCAAGGCCGGAAAGCTGCCCGCGCTGGTGATGCTCTGGCACAACACTCCTTACGACGAGCACCCGCCCGCGAACGTGACCGAGGGGATGGACCTGATCTGGCAGTCCGTCGACGCGGTCGTGCAGGGTGGCGGTTGGGACGAGACTGTGTTCATGCTCACCTGGGACGACTGGGGCGGCTACGACGATCACGTGAAGACGCCGGTGCTCGAGTACACGCCTGACAACGTGCAACTCGCGCTCGGACCGCGCGTCCCGCTCCTGATGTTCGGCGGCCAGGTCAAGCCCGGCATCGATAGCCGTTGGTGCAGCCACGTGAGCATCCCCAAGACGGCGATGCAGCTGTTGGGGCTGCCGGCGCTCGGCGTGCCCCGCCTTGACGACGACCCCGGTCTCGCCGATCTCGTCGACCCGTCCCGCTCTCCGACTCCGGCGCCGCCGGCTTACGGCAACACGCTGAGCATCCCTCCGGCGCCGACGCCGCCGGTCGGGCCGCAACCTCCGCCGCCACCGCCCTCGACAGAACCCGTGCCGGTGCCGGCGATCATCCTGCGCGATGGGAGCACGCTCCCGCCGCCTAACGACGCTCCGCTCCCCCAGCAGCCGAATCCGCCGACCGGCTAGCGCCGGCGATCTCCTCAGATCCGGTACCGCCGGCGATCTCCGCGAGCGCGATCGCGGTGGCCACGGCCGCGTTCAGGCTCTCGACGCCCTCCCGGCCGCCCGGGATGCGCACGAGCGCGTCGCACTTGGTGCGCGTCCGCTGCCGGAGCCCCTGGCCCTCGGCGCCGACCACGAGCACCGCCTTCGGGTCGAACTCGGTCTCGCGCAGCGTGTGCTCGCCGCGCTCGTCGAGGCCGTACACCCAGTAGCCGTATTCGCGCAGGATGTCGAGGCTGCGCGCCAGGTTCGTGACCCGGAACACGTCGACGAACTCGGCCCCGCCGACCGCAATCCGCGCGACCTTTGGGGTCAGCTCCGCCGAACGGTTCTTCAAGAACATGACCGCGTCGGCGCCGAAGAAGGCCGCAGCGCGCAGCACGGCGCCGAGGTTCTGCGGGTCGGAGATCTGATCGAGCGCGATCACGAGCCGGCCGTCCGAGAGGCGATCGAGATCATGCTCGCCGTACACGGGCCGCCGCGATGTGAACACGCAGACGCCCTGGTGCTTGTCGTCGTCGGTCAGACCGGTCTCGCGACGAAACTCGGGCCACGCCACCAACTCCGGCTCGATCCCGGCTCGGCGCGCGGCCGCGATCGTGTCGCTGTGGTACTCGGCCTTGCCGCCGAGAATCACCCGTCTGACGTCCTGCGGCCGCCGGAGGAACACCGCACGGACCGAGTGTTTGCCGTACACCATCTCCATCGAAGGTCCTCCGCCCTTCGAGGTCACGCGCGCGACAGGTACCTGGCCTCGCGCGTGTCGACCTTGATCGTCTCGCCGGTCGAGATGAACAGCGGCACCTGCACGACGACGCCGGTCTCCAGCGTCGCCGGCTTCGTACCGCCGCCCGACGCGGTGTCGCCACGCAGTCCAGGGTCGGTCTGGGTCACCTCGAGGTCGACGGAGCCGGGAACCTGGACGTCGCTGGCCTGGTCGTCGATGAACAGGATCTCGACCTCGTCGTTGACCTTGATCCACTTGAGCGCGTCCTTGAGCGTGGCCTCGGGCAGCTCGATCTGCTCATACGTCTCGGTGTTCATGAAGTGCGCCGCATCGCCGTCGGCGTACAGAAACTGCATCCGCCGCGACTCGCTGCGGACGGAGCGCAGCTTCTCGCCGGCGCGGAACGTCTTGTCGATGACCGCCCCATCGCTCGCCCGGCGCAGCTTGGTCCTTACGAACGCCGCGCCCTTGCCGGGGTTGACGTGCTGGAACTCGATCACCTTGTAAACGGTGCCGTCGACCTCGACGTGATTCCCGCTCTTCAGTTGATTTGTGCTTATCGACATAGCGCGGTCCGAGGATAGCCGCCTCGCCGTAACCTTCGTCCGACGACGGCTGAGCACTCAACATACTTCCGGCCGAAGGGCCTCGACGGGATCGAGGCCCTACACGCCCGGTTCGTCCGCCACGCCTACCGGCCCCACTCGCACCCGACGTGGACGGTGGCGATGGTCGAGCGCGGCGCGGCGCGGTTCGACCTCGACGCGACCAAGCAGCACGCAAGCGAGGGCGAGCTGTTCGTGCTCGAGCCCGACGCCGTCCACACCGGGATGGCGGCCGTCCCGGAGGGCTGGGCGTACAAGGTCCTGTACATCGAGCCGCAACTCGTGCGCGAATGGGAGGAACGCGACGGCGGTGCGCCACGTGCCGCTCGCTGGGTGGTGTTCCGGGATCGGGAGCTGCGCAGCGCGCTCGAGCGCGCCCACGCCGCGCTGGCGGACGAACCGGCGAGCGATCTGGCGGTCGACGAGGCGGTGCTCGGCGCCGTCGCCGCGCTGCGCCCGCACCTACGCCCGGGCCCCCGCGGCCGCGAACACAAGACCCGAGCCGAGCATGCCGCGGTCGCGCGGGCGCGCCGCTATCTATTCGAGCGCTGGGACCAGCGGGTGACGTTGGCCGACCTTTCTGCGGTCGCCGGGCTGAGCCGGTTCGAGCTCGTCCGGCGCTTCGGCGAGCAGAACGGCGTGTCCCCGCACGCCTTTCAGGTGAACCTGCGAGTCGATCGTGCGCGCGGCTTGCTCGCCGCGGGCGAAACGCCGGCGATGGTCGCGGCCGTCTGCGGGTTCGCCGATCAGCCGCATCTGACGCGCGTCTTCAAGCGCGCAGTGGGCGTGACGCCGGGGCTGTATGCCCGCGCAGTCACTTCCTGACCGCAACAACGTTCAAGACACGCGGCGGGGGTGCCGCGATCATCTCGCCGATGGGCGTCGGTCAATTCGACACGAAGGTCGCGGTCGTGGTCCGCGACGATCTCGCGACGTGGCAGCGGCTGAATGTGACGGCGTTCCTGATCAGCGGCATCACCGCGCAGGCGGGCCCCGGCGCGATCGGTGAGGACTACATGGACGGTGACGGCCGGCACTACCTGCCGCTGCTCGTGCAGCCAGTACTGGTGTTCGAAGCGGCCGCCACCAAGCTCCGGACCGTGCGCGAGCGCGCCGAGCGCCGCGAGGTGCCGATCGCGATCTACACCAACGACATGTTCGCCACCGGTAACGACGACGACAACCGGGCCGCGGTCCGCGCCGTCGCCACCGACGACCTCGACATCGTCGGCGTGGCGTTGCGAGCGCCTCACCGCGACGCCGACGCCGTGTTGCGCGGGCTCGATCGTCACCCGTAACCGGTTTACGATCGCGGCATGCCCTCGCCGTGGCCGCAGACTCCGCCCACTCCGGCGCAAAGATCCGCCTACGCGAACGCGACGCGCAGGTCGTTCTGGCTGGACACCCTGCCCGAGCGCGTACCGCACGCACCCCTCGACGACCAACTCACCGCGGACCTGTGCATCGTGGGCGGGGGCTACACCGGGTTGTGGGCCGCGCTGTATGCCAAGGAAATCGACCCTGCGCGCGAGGTCGTCGTACTCGAGGCAACCCGTTGCGGGGCGGGGGCGAGCGGCCGCAACGGCGGCTTCCTCCAGTCCTCGCTGACGCACGGGATCGGCAACGGCCTCGCGCGTTTTCCGCACGAGCTCGCTCAGCTGGAGCGGCTCGGGCTCGAGAACTTCCGCGAGCTCGCTTCCGACGTCGAGCGGCTGGGAATCGACGCTGAACTTCAGTCGGCCGGCGACCTGATCGTCGCCCTCGAGCCGCGCGAGCTCGCCGACCTCGAGGAAGAGGCGTCACTCGTCGCGAGGTTTGGGTACGAGACCGAGCTGCTCGACGCCGAGCGGATCCGAGCCGAGGTGAACTCGCCCATTTATCTCGGAGGGCTGTGGACGCGAACCGGATCCGCACTCGTCCACCCGGGCAAGCTCGCGGACGGACTGCGGGCGGCGGCGGTTCTGGCCGGTGTCCGGGTCTTTGAGTACAGCCCGGTTCGCGGCCTCCGCAAGGCGGCCGGCGCCACCGTGTCGGTACTGACCGATGGCGGATTCCTAACCGCGCAGCGGGTCCTGCTCGCGACCAGCGCCTACCCGCCGCTACTGCGCGCGATCGGCCGGTACATCGCGCCCGTATACGACTACGCGCTCATGACCGAGCCCCTCGACGCGCGCATGCGCGAGGCGATCGGGTGGACCGGGCGGCAGGGGATCAGCGACCTCGGCAACCAGTTTCACTACTACCGGCCGACCGCGGACGGACGGATCCTGTGGGGCGGCTACGACGCCGTCTACCGCTACGGCGGTCCGGTCGGCCCGCAGCTCGACGATCACGAGCCGACGTTCGCCAAGCTCTCCCAGCACTTCTTCACGACGTTCCCCCAGCTGGAGGGCCTCCGCTTCAGCCACCGCTGGGGCGGCGCGATCGACACCTGCAGCCGCTTCTCTGTGTTCTTCGGGACCGCGCTCGGCGGTCGCGTCGCGTACGCCCTCGGCTACACCGGGCTCGGGGTCGGCGCCAGCCGGTTCGGCGGCCGGGTCGGGCTCGACCTGCTCGACGGGCGAACCACCGAGGCAACCGCGCTGGCGATGGTGCACCGGCGCCCGCTCCCGTTCCCGCCCGAGCCGCTCCGCGCCGGGGTGATTCAGCTAACCCGCAACCGCCTCGCCGCCGCCGACCGCAACGACGGCCGGCGCGGGCTGTGGCTCAGGACGCTCGACCGCCTGGGTCTCGGGTTCGATAGCTAGGCGGGAGGTGGAGGTACCCGCATGTGCAGACGTCGGTCGCGTACCAGCCACTCCCCGCCCATTGCCGGTTCGGCCCATGGCACGTCACGGTGTTGCGGCGGCGGTCGCAGCGCCACCGGCCGACGACGCCTTGACCACGATGGTGCGTACGCCAGTAGGTGACGAGGACCTCCCCGGCCGCCCGGCAGCGGGTGGTGTAGTACCCGCGGTAGACGGCAAGCCCGCCGTGCTCCAGTTTCAGCCATCCGCACGGCGAGATCGGCTGGTCGACCGCGCCGGCCGACGCAGTGGCGACTAGAGCTACGCCAAGTGCGATACCAACAGCAATCCCTGCCAACCGGCTCATGGCCTACTGGACCTTACCCCGCGCCGCCACCGGCCACGCCGCTTCGATCCGCCCGCCCCGATGCGCGTACATCACTTCGTGGAGGTTGATCGTCGGGTCGATGTGCGACGGGATGAGCCGCACACGGTCGCCGACCTCCAACTCCCGGCGCCCCGGGTCGTCTGTCGGAGTGAGCCTTCCGTGCTCGTCGCCCGCATGCTCGTAGGACCACCCCGGGGCGTCGGCCAGCCGCGCGGGCCCGGAGTCGTCCGAGAGCGTCTTCAGCCCAGCGTCGATCACCGCCCGGTCCGGGGCCGGGTGGCTGATCACGGTCGCGACCACCTGGAGCGAGGACTTGTACGGGAGCCCGCCCGTGGCCAGATAGTCAGTGTCCATGAACGCGAACGACCCGGGCTGCACCTCGGTCACCGCGTCGTGGGCGGCGCAGAACTCGGCCGTGCCGGTGCCGCCGGTGGTCACCACGTCGACCGTGTGGCCGCCGGCGCGGAGCCGCTCGGCCGCCGTCGCCAGTCGGTCCATTGCCTCGCCGCAGAGCCTTCTGCGTTCCCCCGGGTCGCGGACGTGCTGGAGATTCCCCTCGTATCCCTGTACTCCGATCAACTGCACCTTCTCTAAGCCCCGGATCCGGTCGGCGAGCGCGAGTGCATCGTCTGGCGCGATGCCGGTCCGGTCCTGGCCGACGTTGACGTCGATCAGCGTTTCAAGCGCGCGCGGTAGCGCGGCGTCGATCGCGGCCGCCGCCTCGTGAGAGTCGACCACGATGCGGATCCGCGTCTCCGGATACCGCGCGACCACCCGAGCCAGCCGGCGGACCTTGACCTCGCCGGCGATCTCGGTCGTGATCAGGACATCATCGATCCCCGCGCCAAGCATGACCTCGGCCTCGCCCAGCTTGGCGACGCACACGCCGCCCGCGCCGGCGTCGATCAGCAGCCGCGCCACCGCGGGGCTCTTCGCGGTCTTCAGGTGCGGGCGCACGTCGACGCCAGACAGCCGTTCAAAGCAAGTCCGGACGTTGTCCTCGAACACATCGAGGTCAACCGTCAGGCACGGCGTGTCCAGTTCGTCGAGATGCTTCGCGTCCATCGCTCAGCGCCGCTCGAGCGCCAGCCTGATGCCCAGCCCGATCAACACGGCGCCGGTCAGCCGCTCGACGCGCCGTGCCCAGCCGCCGTCTACGAACGCCTTCCTGGCGCGCGCGACGAGCAGCGCCAGCGTCGAGTACCAGACGAGATCGACGCCGACGATTACCGCGGCCATCGCGAGCGCGCTCGGCAGCACCGGCGCGCCGCGCGGGATGAACTGCGGGAACAGCGCCACGAAGAACACCGCGAGCTTGGGATTGGCCAGGCTCGTGAGGAGGCCCTCGCGGAACGCGCCGGTCGGCTCGGACGCGGTTCCGGCCCCGGACCCACTCCGCGTGACGCCATCGTGCCGACTCAGCAGCGACCGCAGACCGATCACCAGCAGCACCGCGGCGCCCGCAAGCTTGACCACGTCGAACACGGCGGCCGACGTGGCGACCACCGTGGCGATGCCGACCGCCGCGAAGCATCCCCACGCGAGCACTCCGATCGAGTTGCCGGACGTGGTGAAGAACGCGTGGCGGCGCCCGCCCCGAGCGGCGTTACGGACGACAAGCGCCGTCGCCGCCCCGGGGGTGATCGAGAGCAGCGCCGCCACCGGCACGAACGTCAGCAGCGTGTGCAGCATCCCGTCATCCTAGGATCTCGCGTGATGCAACCACGGGTCGCACTTGTCACCGGCGCGAGCTCGGGCTTCGGGGAGACGATCGCCCGCCGCTACGCGGCGGCCGGCGTCAAGGTCGTAGCCGTGGCGCGGCGCGAGGAGCGGCTCGCCGGGCTCGTCGACGAGTTCGGCGATGATTTGATTTTTTGTTCGGTGCTCGACGTTCGAGACCGTGCCGCCGTCGAGCATCTGGTCACGTCGCTGCCTCCTGGCTTCGCCAAGATCGACGTGCTCGTCAACAACGCGGGCCTCGCGCTCGGTCTCGAGCCTGCGCAGGACGCCGTGCTCGAGAACTGGGAGCAGATGATCGACACCAACTGCACCGGCCTCGTGTACGTGACGCGCGCTGTGCTCCCCGGGATGGTGTCTCGTCGGCGCGGGCACGTCGTCAACATGGGTTCGATCGCGGGTACGTACCCGTACCCGGGCGGAAACGTGTACGGCGCGACCAAGGCGTTCGTCCATCAGTTCAGCCTCAACCTCCGCGCCGACCTCCACGGGACGGGCGTCAGGGTCACGTGCATCGAGCCCGGCCTGGTCGGCGGCACCGAGTTCTCCGAGGTCCGGTTCGCGGGCGACGCCGGACGCGCCGCCGGCATCTATGCGGGCACCAAGCCGCTCACTCCCGAGGACATCGCCGCCGCGGTGGATTGGGCGACCTCGCAGCCCGAGCACGTAAACATCAACGTGATCGAGTTGATGCCGGTAGTGCAGAGCTTCGGGGCGCTCCCCGTCGACCGCCCGGACGCCTAGTGGGCTCGGCCGTAGGTCGTGCGGCACCGAGAGGGGTGACTGGCGGATGCTGCGCAAGGACGCAGGATCCGACGTGTGGCCCTGCCACACGAGGATCCGAGGACAAAGCGCAGCGCCGCCAGGGGCCGCTCGAATGCCGTAGGACTTGCGGACGGGTCCACTTAGTGCCGGTGGCGCCGCTCCGCCGCGTGGCGCTCGAGCGCCAGCTGGACGAGCCGGTCGAGCACCTCCGCGTACGGGATTCCGCTGGCCTCGAACAACGACGCGTAGACGCTCGTACTCGTGAACCCCGGCATCGTGTTGAGCTCGTTCAAGAGGACCCGGTCCCGCTCGACGAAGAAGTCCACTCGAGCCAGGCCGTAGCAGCCGGTCCGCAGGAAGGCATTGATCGCGACGTCTTTGATCTGCTCGCGGACGCCGTCGGGCACTCGTGCGGGGACGATCAGCTGCATCCCGCCCGGTGTGTACTTGGCCTCGTAGTCGTACCAGCCCGCCTCGCCCTTGGCGAGCACGATCTCGCCGGGCTCCGACGCGATCGGATCGCTGCCGCCGAGCACCGAGCACTCGACCTCGAGGCCGTGGGCCGCGGCCTCCACGATCGCCAGCGGGTCGTGGTCGAACGCGGTCTCGAGCGCCGCGGGCAACTCGTCCTCGGCGGCCACGCGGACGATCCCGACGGACGAGCCGAGGCGTGCCGGCTTGACGAACACCGGCAGACCGAGCGCTCGCAGCTCGCCGAGGACGCGCTCGCGCTCGGACGCGAACCCTTCCGCGCGGACGGCCCGATAGCTGACCTGGGGCAGGCCGGCATGGGCCATCAACTCCTTGAACATCACCTTGTCCATGCACAGCGCCGAGGCGAGCACGCCCGCGCCGACGTATGGGACGTCGAGACACTCGAGCAACCCCTGAACCGTGCCGTCCTCGCCGAACGGACCGTGCAGGACGGGGAACACCACGTCGACGCCGTCGAACCCGCGTCCGGGCTCCACCGCGACGACGACGCCGTCGCGGCGCCAGACGCCGTCGCGGCCGATCTCGATCGCGATCGGCACGTGGCCGGCCTCCTCGAGGCCTGCCCGCACGGATGCGGCCGAAGCGAGCGAGACGTCGTGCTCGGAGGATCGGCCTCCGCCGAGCACCGCGACACGGACGGTGCTCACGGTGTCGGCGTCGTGGTTGCGCCGCTGGTGGGCGTCGTCGACGAGGTCGAGGTCGTGCCTGGGCTGTTGGTGGTGGTCGTCGTCGTAGGCGTCGGCGCAACATAGTGGCCGACGACGATCGTCACCTGCGTGTTCTTCTTTTCCATCGTGCCCGCGGCCGGGCTCTGGCTGAGTACCACGCTGCCCTGGTTCTTGTTGGTGACGTCCTGGGGCTGCACGACCGCTGGGAAGCCAGCCGCGCCGAGGGTCGCCTCGGCTTTGCCCCGCTTGCTGCCGACGACGTTCGGCACCGCGACCGTCGGCGACGCCTTGGCGACCACGAGGTTGATCGTCGCACCCGGCTTCTCGGATGTTCCTCCCACCGGACTCTGGCTGATCACTGTGCCCGGCGCGACTGTGTTCGAGACCTGCTGCGTTTCCGTGACGGTGAAGTTGCCCGGCGCGCCCTCGAGCTGCTGTTTGGCCTGGCTGAATGTCTCGCTGGTCACGTCGGGCACGCGCACCGGCGGTGGACCGGTCGAGACGAAGATCGTGACCTCCGAGTTCACCGCGGGGTTGTCCCCCGCCGCCGGGGTCGTCTGAATCACGCGACCGGCCGCGATCGTCGTGTTCGGCTGCTGGATCACCCGACCGACCTTGAGGTTCGCGATCTCGATCGCGGATTTGGCCTGCGACAGCGTCTCGCCGAACACCTGGGGAACCTGGGTATTGCCAGGCCCGCTCGACACCTCGAGCGTCACGGTCGTCTGCTCCTTGACTTTGGCGCCGGCCTTCGGATCCTGGCCGATGACCGTTCCGGCCTTCTGCTGGCTCGTGACCTGGACCTGGTTGATGCCGAAGTTGGCGTTCTGAAGCTGCGCCTGGGCGACGCTGAACGGCTCGCCGGTCACGCTCGGAACAACGACCTTCGTCGGGCGTGTGAGCAGATAGGCGGCGACTCCGCCGCCCGCGAGGCACAGCAGCGCGAGCACAAGCAGCACCCACGGCCATCTCCGGCGGCGCTCGGGCGGGTAGTGATCCTCGGGGAACGGGCCGACTACCACCCCGCCGAGCGTGTCGCCGCGGGACGGTGGCGCCGGCGCCCGCGGTGGCGTCAGCGCGGCCGCGGCGGCGTACCTGCCGGCAGCCACGCCGGCCAGCGCCGGAAGGCTCGCCGTCCGTTCTCCGCGCTCGCCGGACTGAATCGCGGCCTTGGCCTGCTCCAGCGCGGTGATGAACTGATCGGCATTCGCCGGACGGTCGACCGGGTTTTTGTTCAGCCCCCACATGACGACCTGCTCGAGCTCCGACGGGACGCTCGGGTTGATGGCGGTGGGGGGAGCGGGCGCCTCCGAGACGTGCTTCAGAGCGATCGTGACCGCCGATTCGGCGTCGAACGGCACGCGGCCGGTGAGCATCTCGTACAGGACCACGGCGATCGAGTAGAGATCGGAGCCGGCGCTGACGGCGTGTCCCTGGGCCTGCTCGGGGGACAGATACTGGGCGGTCCCCATGATCGAGCCCGTCTCGGTCATGTCCGACGCGCCCGCCCGGGCGATCCCGAAGTCGGTGACCTTGGCGTTGTCGGACTCGTCCACGATCACGTTGTGGGGCTTGAGGTCGCGATGGATGACGCCGCGCCGGTGGGCGAACCGCGCCGCCTTGAGGATCTGGATCGTGATGTCGATCGCGCGGATCGGGTCCAGCGGCGCCTCCTCGCGGATCAGCTGCTTGAGCGAGCGCCCCGGCAGATACTCCATCGCGATGTAGTAGGTCCCGTCGAACGAGCCGCGGTCGTAGACGCTGACGACGTTCGGATGCTGGAGCCCGGCCGCCGACTGCGCCTCGCGGCGGAACCGCTCGACGAAACCCGGGTCCTCGGCGAACCGCTGATAGAGCAGCTTCAGCGCGACCTTGCGACCGAGCTGCTCATCCTCGGCCAGGAACACGTCGGCCATCCCGCCGGCACCCAGCCGCGACACGATCCTGTAGCGGTCGTCAACGATCGTGCCGGAATCGAGGCTTGCCATCACGCACCGTCTGCGAGCAGCGCCTGGAGCACGGTCTTGGCGATCGGCGCTGCGACGGTTCCGCCGAAGCCGCCGTTGGACTCGTCGATCATGACCGCGATCGCGATCTTGGGGTGGTCAGCCGGCGCGAACGCCACGAACGCGGGCTGCGTCAGGTTCGAGCCGTTCGGGCCGATCTGCGCCGTTCCGGTCTTGCCGGCGACGCTGATCCCGCCGAGCTGGACGGCGGTGCCGGTCCCTTCCTCGACCACCTTCTCCATCATCTTCGTCACTTCCGCGGCCGTCGAGGGCTTCATCACGTGGCTGTAGACGGTCGGGTTGGTGGTCCTGACCGTGCGGCCGTCCTGGTCGACCACGCGGTCGACCAGATGCGGCGCCATCAGCGTGCCGCCGTCTGCCACCGCGGACGCCACCATCGCCATCTGCAGCGGCGTCGCCAGCACCCCGCCCTCGCCGATGCCGATCCGTCCGATGTCCTCGTCCGAGCTGGCAGGCGGATACGCACGGGAAGGAGTCACGTACGGCTGGCTGATCGCGAGCTGGAACGACGGGTAGTCGAGCGGCGGCTTCGAATAGAAGCCGAATCGCTTCATGTAGTCGGTCATCGTCTTGCGCCCGACGTGCTCGGCGACCTGGGCGAAGATCGTGTTGATCGAGTACGTCATCGCGGTCGTGAGCGTCTGCGGCCCCCAGCTCTTGCCGCCGTCGTTGGCCAGCGGCACGCCCGAGACCGTGATCGGCGAGTTGCCGTTGATCACCGAGTTCGGGGTGTACATGCCGCTGTCGATCGCTGCCGTCGCAGTCACGATCTTGAACGTGGAACCCGGAGCGTAATGCCCCTGGGTCACGCGGTTGAAAGTAGTGTCCGTCGTGCTGTTGCTTTTCGGCGGGTTGTTGTTGTCGTAGCCCGGGTTCGCGTACATGACCTTGACCGCACCCGTGCTCGGGTCCAGCGCAACCACCGACCCGTGCATCCCGGCCAGCGCCTGGACGGCAGCCCGCTGACCCTTGGAATCGAGCGTCGTGTAGACGTCGTCGCCGACCGGGCGCGGACTGAGCTGGCCGAAGATCGAGCTCAGCCCGGTCTGCACGCCGCGCAGGTCCGCGCCGGCGGACTGCTCGAGTCCGATCGCCTCGCCCTTGGCGGCGATCGAGAACCCGACCGGCTGGGAGAACAGGCGGCCGGTCGGATAGGTTCGGCTCCAGGTGTTGCCGGGAGCCGGCACGGACTTGGCGAGCACCGTGCCGTCGGCAGCCAGGATCTGCCCGCGCTTGATCTTGAGCTCGTCGAGCAGGGTGCGCACGTTGAGCGTGTTGTTGTTGAGCGAGGACGCCTGGAAAATGGTCCAGCGCGAGGTGAAGAACACGAGCAGCGCGAACAGCAGGATGACCACTGCGAACAGCCGTGCGATCGGGGTGTTCATTCGGGCCTCCGCGCGCGGTCGGAGACAAGCAGCAGGAGTGCCAGCAACACAAGGTTCGCGACGATCGACGACCCTCCGTAGGAGATGAAGGGCAGGGTCACGCCGGTGAGCGGGATCACGCGCGTGACGCCGCCGACGATCACGAACACCTGGAGCGCGAACATCGCGCTGAGGCCCACGGCGAGCAAGGTCGAGAACGAGTCGCGCGCCAGCAGCGCCGTCTTGAAGCCGCGCGCTACGAACAGGAGATAGGTGATGAGCACGGCCACCGCGCCGAACAGCCCGAGCTCATCGGTGATGACGGCATAGATCATGTCGGTCTGCGGGAAGGGCAGGAGCGGCCCGCCCCCGGGAAGCGTCAGCTGGGCCTGTCCGAAGCCCTGGCCGAACAGCCCGCCCGCCGCCTGGGCGAAGATCGAGTTCGCGACCTGGTAGCTCCCGAGCGGCGCGTGGTACAGCCTCGGGTTCAGCGGGTGCAGCCACGTCTCGACGCGAGCGTGGATGTGCGGGATGTGCGTTCCCAGGTACCAGAAGCCGACCGCAGCGGCGATCAGGCCGATCACCACGAACGACAGTCGGTTGGTCGCGACGTACAGCATCGCGAGCAGTCCTCCGTAGAACATGATCGAGGAGCCGGTGTCGCTGAGGACGACGAGCGTCGCCATCGCGAGGCCCCAGATCACGACCACCGGACCGAACTGCTTCAGCGGCGGAAACGTGATCCCGAGGAATCGATGTCCGCCCTGCACGAGTACTTGCCGCGTGTCACGCAGGTAGCTCGCCAGGAAGATGACCAGGCCGATCTTCGCGAACTCGGCCGGCTGGAACACGAACAGACCGGGAATGCGAACGCCGAGGTACGCGCCGTTGGCCGAGTAGCCGATGCCCGGCAGCCGCGGCAACACGAGCAGGCCGAGCGAGATCAGCACGATGATGTAGCGGTAGCGCTCGAGCTTGCGGTAGTCGCGTAACAGGATGATCGTGGCCGCGAACAGGACCAGCCCGAGCACGAACCACTGCGCCTGCTGCCGGGCCAGCGTCGGGTCGATGCGGTAGACCATCACGAGCCCGAAGCTCGCGAGCACGGCCACCAGCGGGAACATGTACGGGTCGGCCCGGGGGAGCGTGAAGCGGATGAAGATGTGCGCGGCGATGCAGAGCCCGAGGAACAGCGCGCCGTAGGTCAGCGACACGTTCGACAGCGCATTGGAGCGCTGGATGAAAACGCCGGCGAAGCCGGCGGTGACGAGCAACGATGCCGGGATCAACCCGAGGAGCTCTCGGTTCCTGGCACTCACCGCGACGCCGCCCCTCGGACACTCACCGCCCGGCCGGGCGGGCCCCCAATCTGCCACATCACGGCGAGATCCGTCCCTGCTCGAGGTCCATCACCAGCGAGGTCGCATCGGTCTGCGACCGCAGGTTGTTATTCAGAAGCTGTCCGCGTCGGGCGGCGGGAACGACCTGAGCCGGCACCCCCGACACGTAATACGTCTCGTACAGCGGCACGCCGAACGGCAGGCTGTACGGCAGCCCGCGGTAGACCGTCACGATCCCCTGGGCGTTGGTCCCGACGAAGTAGAGCTGGCGACTCGCGAGGTAACCCCCGGCGCCGATCAGGCCGAGGACGATCACGACGGACACCAGCGCCGCCAGCGGGGTGACGAACCGCCGCTCTCGATGGACCGTCTTCGGGGGACGGGGCTGGAGCCGGCGGGTACCGGAACGCGCCGACTGCAGTCGCCGGGGTCCGGCGAACGTAGGTGGCGGGGCGATCGCAACCGCGGTTGCCCCGGCGCGGCCCTCGTCCTCGGTCGGCACGTCGTTCCCGTCGTGGGGCACAGCGACCCCGACCATTGTGTCCTCTCCGGCGGCGTCGTCGGCGCCCACCTCCTCGAGGCGGAAGAGGACGACCGTGATGTTGTCGCGGCCGCCCGCCTCGTTGGCCTCGCGGATGAGCTCGTCGCCGGCGTCGTCTAGGTTCTCGTGCTCGGTGAGGATCGCCTTGACGCGCTCCTCGGAGATCATCGAGGTCAGGCCGTCGCTGCAGAGCAAGACCACGTCGCCGGCGCGCGCCGGATAGGTCCAGGTGTCGACCTCGACGTCCGGCTCCGGACCTAGCGCGCGGGTGATGATCGAACGCTGAGGATGCTCGGCGGCCTGCTCCTCGGTCAACTTCCCGCGGCGTACGAGCTCGTCGACCAGCGAGTGGTCCTGGGTCAAACGCTGCAGCGTCCCGTCGCGGAACAGGTACGCGCGGCTGTCGCCCACGTGAGCGATCGCCACATGGGTGTCGTCGACATAGGCCGCGGTCAGGGTCGTTCCCATGCCGGCCCGGCCGCGATCGGCGCGCGAGCGCTCGTAGATCTGCTGGTTGGCCTCGCGGACCCGGGTGGCCAGGCGCTCCTCCGGGCTGCCCGAATCCGGGAGTCCCTGCTCGAACGCCTCGACAGCGATCCGCGACGCGACCTCGCCAGCCTGGGCGCCACCCATGCCGTCGGCGACGACGAACACCGGAGCGCGCGCGAACGCGCTGTCCTCGTTGTCTCGCCGCTGACGGCCGGTGTCGGTCTTGCAGGTGGTCTCGGCTGCGCGCAGCATGATCAGGGTGTGCGGATTGTCGTCATTGTTGGTAAGAGAACTCGGAGTCGCCGATCCGGATCCGATCGCCGGGATGCAGCGGCTGAGGGCCGTTGAGGGGCTCCTCGTTCAGGTAGGTCCCATTGGTGGATCCGAGGTCCTCGATCACGACGACGAACCCCTCCCGCGAGACGCGGGCGTGGTGCGCTGATGCGAACGGATCGTCGAGCCGGATCTCGACGTCTCCGCGGCCGAGAGTAGCGCCATGGTTAGGAATTTCATATGAGCTGCCGGACTCGTGCCCGGGGGCGTGCTCAACCATCAGGCGCGGGTCGAAGTCGTCGCGGTCGTAGTCGCCGAGACCGCTGGCGGCCTCGTACATGCCCGTGGCGTCGTAGCTCGCGGCGTCGTCGTGGCGCACCACGCCGCCCCGGCCGCGCCGCAGATCGCGCATCGCGCTCCAGGCCACCCACATCAAGAACAGGTAGAGCACGATCAGGAAGCCGAACTTGAGACCTACCGAGACGGGCGCGAGCATCAGGCGCTACTCCAGCGTGAACGTCATCACGGACTCGCCGAGCTCGATCTCGTCGCCGTCCCGCAGCACCTCGGAGCCCTCGATCTGGCGTCCGTTGAGCTTGGAGCCGTTCGTCGAGTCGAGGTCGGCAAGGACCCACGACCCGCCCCGGGGGCGGATCTCGGCGTGCTGCCGGGACACGTTCGGGTCGTTCAGCACTACGTCCGCCTGGCGCCCCCGGCCGATCGTCGCGCCCGACGGACCCACCACCACGCGCTTGCCGTCGATCAACAGCAGCACCGTCTGCGCACGGGCCCGGCCGCGCTCCTCGAGCGGTTCGGCGACGCGTTCGGCATTGCTGTAGACCATCGTGCGCCCAGACTGGGCCTCGGGCGGCGCGCTGACGGGCTCGTCCTCGGGCTGGGCGACCCGCGTCTGGATCCCGAACTCGCCCAGGCCAAGCCTGTCGTCTGTCTCGAACTCGATCACCGGCCGTGAAAGCAAGGTCAGGCGCTCCCTGCGGGCATGTTCGAGCAGATACCCCGCAAGTTCGGCCATCAGCGCCGA
>Ga0335073_10000596_pt1 | contig 46745 bp, 40 predicted proteins | sample Lox_Sample_22_FD_207093 | JGI IMG/M metagenome (GOLD analysis project Ga0335073, IMG submission 207093) | Soil microbial communities from Loxahatchee National Wildlife Refuge, Florida, United States - Lox_Sample_2.2 | ecosystem: Environmental > Terrestrial > Soil > Wetlands | place: USA...
TCCAGCATGGCGTCGCGGCGCTCGCGATAGACCTGGCGAATCAGCTTGACGTGCTGATCGAGGAAGCCGTCGCGAGCGACTTCGTATGCGACGTACTGATTGAAGGTGGAGGTGTGCAGGTCGGCAGCCTGCTTGAGTTGCACCAGTTTGGCGATGACATCTTCGGGAGCGACGATCCAGGCCAGACGGATTCCCGGGGCAAGAGTTTTCGAGAACGTGCTGAGGTAGATGACGTTTCCGAGGGTGAAGCCGTTGTCGCGGCGCAGGTTTTCGCGGTCAAGGACGACCAGCGGAGCGATATGCTCGCCTTCATAACGGAGCTGGCCGTAGGGATCATCTTCGACGATAGGGATGCCGTACTTGTCCGCGAGGAGAATGAGCTGATGGCGGCGGCCTTCGGACAGGGTGACGCCAGCTGGGTTCTGGAAGTTCGGCAGCACGTACATGAACTTGGGACCGGCGCGAAGGCTGGGATCGAGCTGGTCGGTGAGCAGGCCGTCGTCATCGACAGGCACAGAGACGTACTGCGCCCCGTAGACGTTGAAGGCCTGCAAGGCGCCAAGATAGGTAGGGGCCTCGACGAGGACGCGGTCGCCGCGATTGATGAGCAGCTTGCCGATCAGGTCGAGCGCCTGCTGCGAACCGGAGGTGATGAGGACGTTCTCCGCACTTGCGACGATGCCGTAGCGGGCAATGTTGCGGGCGATCATCTCCCGCAGAGGCTCGTAGCCTTCGGTGGTGCCGTATTGCAAGGCCTGGGCGCCGTGTTCGGCAAGGACCCTGGCACAGGCTTCACCAAAGCGTTTCATCGGGAACACGTCGGGAGCGGGGAGTCCGCCGCCGAAGGAAATGATGTCCGGGCGCTGCGTGACCTTCAAAAGCTCACGGATTGCGGAACTCTTGATTCCCAGGGTACGCTGCGCATAGCGCAACTTCCAAAGTGTCGACATGCGAACTTCCTCCTCGGCACCGCTAACCTAGATGCTCATCCTCAGCTGAGGGAGCAGGTTTCAAAGCTTCGAGGCTTCAAAGTTGCAACGGTTCAATCTGCGCCACTCGTTGCTCGAAATTCGGAAACCCTGAGACTTGAACCATGCCCTCCCGGCCCTAGTCTTCGCCAACCAGCTCTGGTTCGACTGACAAACGCACGTGGGGATGCAGGTACGTGTCGTTTTCCTGCGCGTCGACGACGGCGATCGCGGCCACGCCGACAATTTCCTCGACCGTCGCCGACCGGTGCAACACGTGGACGGGACGGCTCATTCCCATCAGGATGGGGCCGATCGTCTCGCAGCCGCCGATCTTCGCCACCAGCTTGCACGCAATGTTGGCGGAAGCGAGGTCGGGGAAGATGAGGACATTGGCGCCACCCTTCAATGCGCTAAACGGATACTGCTCTTCAACGATTTCCGGCGAAAGAGCCTCGTCGGCCATGATTTCGCCGTCGACGATCAAAGTCGGGTCGGCAAACTTAATCAACTCCACCGCTCTGCGGACCTTGGTGCAAATGGGGTGATCGACGCTGCCGAAGCTGGAGAACGACAACAGAGCCACACGCGGTGAAATGTCGAAGCGACGCGCCAAATGCGCGGTGCAGAGCGCGATCTCGACGAGGTCTTCGGCCGTGGGTTCGATATTCACGCTGGTATCGGCAAGGAAAAAAACTTCTCCTTTACGTGTGATCACAGCGTAGCAGCCGGAGACGCGATGCAAGCCCTCGCGCATACGGACAATCTGCAAGGCGGGACGGATGGTGTCGGGATAATGCTGAGTAACACCCGAGACGAGCGCATCGGCATCACCCATGCGCACCATCATCGAACCGAAAACGTTGCGGTTGTTCACCAGGGTCTCGGCTTCCCGGAGCGTGACACCACGGCGCTGGCGCAGGCGAAACAGTTCGTGAATGTAAGTGTCGCGATGTGTCGAGGTCGCCGGATCGATGATCTGCATTCCCTCGAGGCTCACGGCCAACTGGTCGGCGCGGGCGCGAATCTTGGCCGCATCTCCGAGCAGAATGGGTCTGCCGATTTTTTCTTCGACCAGCGCGTGGCAGGCGCGCAGGATTTTCTCGTTGTCACCTTCTGGAAAGACCACTTGTTTGGGATTGGCCTGCGCCTTGTGAATCATGGTGCGGGAGACTTCATAGGCCTTGCCCAGTCTCCGCTCCAGTTGATCGCGGTAGGTGTCGAGATCAACGGGTTCCTGCGCCACTCCGCTGCGCATGGCGGCTTCGGCGACGGCCGAGGCCTCCCACATCAACACCCGCGGATCGAAAGGCTTCGGAATCAGGTACTCGCGCCCGAACTGAAGGCGATCGACGCCGTAGGCACGGCAAACAGAATCGGGAACGTCTTCTTTGGCCAGATTCGCCAGCGCGCGCGTGGCGGCCAGCTTCATTTCTTCATTGATGGCTGTGGCGCGGACATCGAGCGCTCCCCGGAAGATGAAGGGGAATCCGAGAACGTTGTTGACCTGGTTGGGATAGTCAGAACGGCCGGTCGCGATGATGACATCGTTGCGGGCGGCCTTGGCGTCTTCGTAAGTAATTTCGGGATCAGGGTTCGCCATGGCAAAAACCACCGGATTGGGAGCCATGGAGCGAACCATGTCCTGCGTGAGCGCTCCTTTCACGGAGAGACCGGCGAATACGTCCGCGCCGGCGACGGCTTCGGCCAAAGTGCGAAGATCAGTATTCTGAGCAAAGCGGTCCTTGTAAGGATTCATTCCCTCCTTGCGGCCTTTGTAGACGACGCCTTTGGTGTCGCAAAGAATGATGTTCTCGCGCTTCACGCCAAGGCGCACGTAGTGCTCGGCGCAGGCGATGCCGGCCGCTCCGGCACCATTGAAGACGACTTTCGCTTTGCGGATGTCTTTGCCCACGACTTCCAGAGCGTTCAGCAGCGCCGCGCCGGAGATGATTGCCGTGCCGTGCTGATCGTCATGAAAGACGGGAATCTTCATCGTTTTGCGGAGCGTCTCTTCGATTAAGAAACAGTCGGGCGCCTTGATGTCTTCGAGGTTGATGCCGCCGAAGGTGGGCTCGAGCAGTTGGCAGAGTTTGATGATCTCTTGCGGATCGTGGCTGTTAACTTCGATATCGAAGACGTCGACATCGGCGAATCGTTTGAACAGCACAGCTTTGCCTTCCATGACCGGCTTGCCGGCGAGCGCGCCGATGTCTCCGAGCCCGAGAACGGCGGTTCCGTTGCTCAGCACGGCGACGAGATTGCCGCGGCCGGTGTATTTGAAAGCGTCATGCGGATTCTTTTCGATTTCCAGACAGGGCTCGGCCACTCCCGGCGTATAGGCCATGCTGAGATCGCGCTGGGTGCGGCAGGGTTTGGTGGGCGTAATTTCGATTTTCCCCGGGCGTCCTCCGTTGTGATAATCGAGGGCCTGCTGCTTGCTGACTAGCATAGATTTCCTCCGTACTTTCTCGCGCTGGCCGCCACTTGCCGCAGGCGGCGTTTGGGCGCATGGAACTCAACCTCGCACTGTAACCACCGGACACGGGGCCCGGCTGACAACTTCAGAAGCGACCGGCCACGGCAAATGAGCTGACAAACCCGCCACTCGCGACTTGCGCACACCCATGACAATCAGATCGGTGTCGCGCACGGCAGCAGCGCTCAGAATCGCCTCAGCAGCGTTCTCCCAGCGAATCATGAACTCCGGTGTGCACCAATCCTGTGCCTGTTCGGGGATCAAACTTTGCAGGCTCCGCCGCGTGCGCTCCTCCACCGAGGTGCGGTGCTGCCACGGCACCATGGGAACGGCTTGCAAGACGATGAACTGCGACTGATTTTCCTCGGCTAGCGAGAGCGCATAGTGCAGCGCCGGCTCCGGGTCATTGGCTAAGTCGACGGGGCAAAGAATGCGGCGCGGCTTCCAATCGGTTCCGGCCTCGCGGGCTTTCGGACCCACAGTCATCACCGGACACGTCGCCGAGCGATAGATCTTCTCGGCTTCCGAACCTAGCATCAATTTGGTGACACCGCGACGGCCATGGGTTCCGAGAACGATCAGATCCACGCCGTATTCGCGGATGACGGCGGGAATTAACCGGCCAAGATCGCCACGATCCAGCAGCGGCTTGCACGGAACATTGCCAAGGGCGCAATCGCGCGCGAACTCCGCGAGCTTCTGACGGGCATCGTCCCGGTCGCGGTCATCTTCGGCGGGCAACCGGTCAAACACGACTTGCCGATGCGGTTCCGGCCGCAGAACGTGGAGCGGGAGAATGGTCGATCCGTAGATCCGCGATAAGGCCGTTGCGAAGGGCAGCGCCGAAGCGGACGCCGAGGAAAAATCGGTGGGAAAAAGAATGTTTTTGAGGGAGATGCGAACAACCTGCGGAACGGTTGGCATGGCATACCTCCTGGCGGCGCGAGCCTCGGCCGCTAGAGACAATCCACACCTACGTATATATGCGTGGGGCAGATAGCAAGCTGTGATTGCCATCACATTCTGTCGTGAGCGCAGGGTCGTGGCCTAGACCCCCACTCCGGCCCGCTCCCGGGTGAAGCGGGCGAGAATCTCGGCCAGTCCGGGATGAGTCAGGTCTTCGACTTCGTATGTCACGCGCAGGCTGGGCTTGTTCAACTTGATCAAGTGCCCGAGATCGATTGGTGTTGCGACCAGCACCAAGTCGCAAGGAACTCGATTGATAGTCTCTTCCAATTCGTGCCGCTGGATGGCACTGTAGCCCATGGCCGGCAGCAGGCTGGTGAGATGCGGGTAGTTTTCGAAGGTTCCACGAATCGATCCCACCGAATAGGGACGGGGATCGATGAGTTCGGCAGCGCCGCACTGGCGCGCCGCCACGACTCCGGCGCCGTATGGCATTTCTCCGTGTGTCAGCGTTGGACCGTCTTCGACGACCAGGACGCTGCGCCCCTTCACCAATTCCGGAGCGGAGACGGCAACGCGACAGGCCGTTTCAACCACCGCTGCATTCGGATTGCAGAGATGCACGTTCCTGCGAACCGTTTCGATGTCCTGGGGGGCGGCGGTATCGACCTTGTTGATGACAACGACATCGGCGCGGCGAAGGTTCACTTCGCCCGGATAGTAAGCGCGCTCGTGGCCGGGGCGATGCGGATCGGCGACGACGATCTCAAGATCGGAAGCGTAAAAAGGCGTGTCGTTATTGCCGCCATCCCACAGGATGATGTCGGCTTCCTTCTCGGCCTGGCGGAGGATCTTACCGTAGTCCACTCCGGCATAGACGACCGTGCCTTCGCGGAGATGCGGCTCATATTCCTCGCGCTCTTCGATGGTGCACAGCTGTTTATCGAGGTCGTCGAGCACGGCGAAACGCTGTACTGCCTGGGCCGCCAGATCGCCATATGGCATGGGATGTCGCACGACGACGGGATTGCGGCCATCGCGCCGCAGTTCGGAAGTCACGAGGCGTCCGATAGGGCTCTTGCCGCATCCAGTGCGCACGGCGCAGACCGACACCACCGGCACAGATGCTTTGAGTTGCGTGCGCTCGGAGCTGAGAAGCCAGAAATCGGCTCCCGTGGCCACCACGCGCGACGCGAGGTGCATCAGGTTCTGGTGGGAGATGTCGCTATAAGAAAAAACCACGGCATCGATCTCGTGCTCGGCGATCAGCCGCTCCAGGTCTTTTTCCTCGAAGATGGGAATGCCCGCCGGGTAGAGCGGACCGGCCAGTTCGATGGGATAGCGGCGGTTGGCAATGCCAGGAATCTGCGTCGCCGTAAAGCCGATGACGTTGTACTCTGCGTTTCCGCGGAAAACGACGTTAAAGTTATGAAAATCTCTGCCTGCCGCACCCAGAATCAAAATCTTCTTTACCTTCATGGACACACCCCGTTCTCCTGCTCCGACTCGTGATCGAATTCCTTCGATTCCTCAAACCGCAGCTCGTCACTCCTACTCTTTGGGGCTTCGCCGCCACATGGGAACGCAAGGGTTCCAACTGTGAACATCTTTCTGGAAATCGCGACCCGCTTGCGTGGCGCCGACCGTGGTCAGATCCTCTACCGGAGACTTCAACAGATTCGCAATGTAATTCTCGATCTGTTCGCGCAGGCGAGGATTCTTGAGGGCCTCCCGGAGATCGGCCTTCTCAACATGGGTGAATCCGCCACACAGCGGACATTTGACAACGTCGTCGTTTACCATTGCCGCCTCTTTTTTGGGGAATCTCGCGGATTCAAGTGCCGCTCTGCACCGTTCTCTCCGCTATCCCATTACAGGACTGGCGTGGATCGCGGGCAGTGACAAGGGTCTCTCGGGCTGGTGACGGGAGTCACAGGTTGGATGGAGCGAGCATTGAGGCACGGGAGTGAGAGAGTACGATCCCAACGGGAATCGCCGTCACGGCATCGTTTCTCACTTTTCGTTCTTCAGCTCGAGCACCACAATCCGGCCGTCGGAGTGAAATTCGCCGCCGGTGGCCGTCTTTGCGGTGGTCAGGGCATTGTCCGGCGTCACGTGCGCGCGTGCCACGACCAGGCCGGTTGAGGACAGCGTTTGGTTTACATACTCGCGCTCACCATCGATGGCGGGATCGATCTTGTGCGTAAGCCCATTGTTCCGCTGATCGCGCTCGAAGCCAATGTCGTGAGTCGCCGCGATGCACCACAGTGGACGTCCTTCCACCTGGTAGGGCGATTTCCACACGCGCAAGTGATTGCGCGACATGACCACCCGGACCGGTTCGGCGTGGGCGAACCCGTAGTCCTGCGGACGGTCGAACAGATAGAGGACGCTCATGGGCATAGTCAGATAATCCTTCTTTTCGAAGGTGTCGAGCAGCCCCTCTTCGACCGTGTTACGGATTGACTTATCTACTTTGACCCATCCTGCGGTGGTGAATACCTTGACGACCTCATCCTCGCTTCCGATGAGGAGAACGTTGACCATATCGCCGGGAAGATGGTTCTGATCCGCCACGCGACGAGGAATTGATGCCAGAAGATCCCTCGTGATGCCCGGAATCGTAGTTTCTGCCGGGCCGCCAATCGTCGTGATGGACCCCTGCTCCAATATTTCGATCTTCGCCTGGAAGCTTCCAGTCGCCGCAGCGGCATCCTTCATGCTCTGGTTCACGCCGAGGAAAAGCCGCTCGGCCACGGGAGCGGTGTAAGTCAGGCTTTCGCCGATTTCAAATGCCTCGCCCGATCCCAGCCGCCCAATCAACTCTCCGTGCGCTCCATTAGGCACGGCGTACTGATGGATCAGGTCGACGAAGCCCCGCGTAATTCCGGCAGGACCAAAAGTCTTTGTCTTCTCGGGATTGCTATTGGGATAGGTGATGGAGCCGTCGGCAGTGATCTTTATTTTTTCGTTGCCACGCAAGTCAATCTTGGTATCTGTCCATTCCGTCGTTCCATCGACCTTGACGCTGTACACGGTCTGAGAAGAAGCGGCAGCGCACGCGAGGAGGACGGAACCCATAACTAAACTCAGACATCGGAAGCGTCGCAGTTGCAACCGGGAGTTCATAACAGCCGCATGCTACCACACGCTCAGTGGCGCGTTAGATCAACGCTGACCAGGCGGTCGCAGCCGATCAGGGAGCGCCCTCAGGAGCTACCGCCAATCGGACGTGACTGGTTTGATTTCCTCATCACCGCTCTAATCCCCCAGGTAGAGTGATCGTCTCTGTTCGCTTCCGGACACCGATTGTCCGGTGGGGGACAAAAAGATCAGCCGTGCTTCCGCGAGGGAATGTGCCCGTTCCTTTGCAATCAGGGAGTTACCTTGTGACGGCAGATTGGTCGGAGTCTTGCGTCCACACGCCCCCGATGCTATCGGCAAGAACGGGGCGCGTCGGAAGCAGTAGGAGAACGAAACAGAGATGATCAGTATAGTGCAGGACGCTCGCTACGCGTTGCGGCAGCTGCGCAACAAACCGGGTTTCACTGCCGTGGTTGTCATCACGCTTGCGCTGGGTATCGGAGCTAACACCGCCATCTTTTCCGTCGTCTATTCGGCGCTCCTGCGTCCGCTGCCGTATGACGAGCCCGGAAAGCTGTTACATCTCGGCGAGTCGCGGAATCAGGCGGACACTGGCACGGTTGGCGCAGACGTATCGTACCCGGACTATCTGGATTGGAAGCGGATGACCCGGAGCGTTCAATCGCTTGCTGCCTACAGCGGCGACGCCTTCACTCTTGCTACCGACGGCGAGCCCAAGAACATTTTCGCCGCGCAGGTGACGCCCAATTTTTTCAGGACTCTCGGCGTACGGCCGGCCCTGGGGCGGGACTTCCTCGAGAACGAAATGCAGGCCGATGGCCCGCATGTGACGATTCTCACTGATGGTTTCTGGCGCGACGAATTTGGCGCCGATCCGAAGATCATTGGGCACGTGATCCATCTGGACGGCAAGCCGTCTACCGTTGTTGGAGTTCTCCCACGCGGTTTTGAGTTTGGACCCGCCAACTCCGCGCCACTTTGGGTGCCTATCCATCAGAGTGGTGATCCCATTACGCGCCGCAGCCTGCGCTGGCTGACGGTGATCGGGAGGCTCGCTCCGGGTGCCACTTCAGATCAGGCGCGCGCGGAAATGCGGAGCATCAACGCTCAGCTTGCCAGCGCATATCCAAAAGAGAACAGCTCGATATTCTGTGTCATCGAGAGCCTCGGTGATCTGGTCGTGGGCAAGGTTCGGCCGCTGCTGCTGATTCTTCTGGGAGCGGTGGGATTCGTTCTTCTGATCACGTGCGCCAATGTCGCCAACCTGCTACTCACGCGTTCGATCGGACGTCGCAAGGAGTTTGCCGTACGTGCTGCGCTCGGTGCGAGCCGTGCGAGCTTGCTCTCGCAGTCCCTTACCGAAAGTCTGGTGCTTTCTTTTGCCGGCGCTGGTGTCGGTCTCGTGGGCGCTTACTGGTTCGTCACTCTGCTGGTCGCCGCCATCCCGCAATCTCTGTTGCAAGCGACGCCTTATTTCCGTAACGCCGGGGTGAACTTTGCCGTTCTTCTATTTCTTTGTGGAGTCACGGTTCTCACAGGAATTCTGTTCGGGTTGGCGCCCGGGCTGGAGGCTTCGCGTACCACGCTGAACGATACCTTGAAGGATGAGTCGCGCGCCGGCACCAGCACGGGCCACGCTCGCTTGCGCAACTTGCTGGTCGTCGCTGAAATCTCGATTTCGCTTGTTCTGCTCGTCGGCGCCGGCCTCCTGCTGAAGAGTCTCCACGCCCTGCTGGGACAAGACCCGGGGTTCGACCTCCATCACGTGCTGACCTTCTCTGTAAATTTGCCGGACTCTTCCTATCCGAGCGACAAGACACCTCCCTACTACAGCGCGGCCGCGGTGCGCTTCGATCACGAGTTTACGGAACGTCTCCGCAGAGTACCGGGAATCCTCGACGTGGGGCAGGCTTCCGGAATTCCTGCGAGTGGCGGCAGCGGCACCATCCGATTCGTTATCGAAGGCCGCCCTACAGCGGTCGGTCAGGAAGATGAATGCCAAATCATCACCGTCAGCAAGAGTTATTTCTCCTCACTCAAGATCCCTCTGGTCGACGGTCGTTTTTTTTCTGAGAACGATTCCAAGGATGCCCCCGGTGTAGTCGTGGTAAGCCGCGCCTTCGTCAAAGCGTATCTTGCGGGGGACAATGCGATCGGCAAACGAATCCGTTTCACCTTCAACGCGAAGAATCCATTCCTGCAAATCGTGGGAGTGGCAGCGGATACGGCGTCCATCGATCTCGCGGCCGCCCCTCCCGCCATCATCTACACGCCCAATGACCAAGGCCCGTCAACCTACCTGAGTTACATGGTGCGCACGGCAGGCGAGCCAGCGGCATTCGTCGGGGACGCGCGCGCTGCGTTGAGGGAAATGGATGCTCAACTCCCATTGATCCAGCCGCAATCATTGGAAGAGATAGCCAATCAATCTCCTTCGGTTTTCCTGCGGCGATACCCTTCTTATCTGATCGGCAGCTTTGCTGCGCTGGCCTTGATTCTCGCCGTTGTCGGATTGTATGGATTGATCTCGCACATGGTCCTGCAGCGCACCCGGGAAATCGCCATCCGCATGGCCTTGGGGGCGCAGCGCCGCGACATCATGAGATTGGTTCTTCGCCAAGGAATCCTCGCCACAGTCGCTGGCGTCGGCATCGGCGTCATCGCCGGCCTGGCGCTTACGCGTCTGCTAAGCAGCTTGCTTTATGGCGTAAAACCGGGCGACTGGCTTACGTTCTCGAGCGTGGCTGTTCTGTTGCTTGCCGTCGCAATGGCGGCGTGCTTCATCCCTGCTCGACGCGCTACCGACATCGATCCGATCGTCGCGCTGAGATACGAATAGATCGCTCGCACAAATGCCAAGTAGCTGCCGCGACCGTCCAGGTCAGTGACACCGCGCACTCTGTTCCGTGATCGGAACCGGGCCAGCAAAAACGAAGAGGTAACGTTTACGCCGCTTCCCTTTCCCTGCTAACATCATTTGTTTACATCTCAGACGTCAAACACATCTGATTAGGCCTTCATAAATCCACGGAGGAGACATGGCAATCAAAGTTGGCATCAATGGCTTCGGACGAATCGGCCGCAACGTGCTGCGCGCTTCGCTGAAAGATCCCAATCTGGATTTCGTCGCGGTGAACGACCTGACGGAACCCAAAACACTGGCACACCTTCTGAAATATGACTCGGTGCTGGGGAACCTGCCGAATCAGGTTTCGGCCGGAGCTGACAGCATTACCGTCGACGGAAAAACGATCAAGGTGTTCAAAGAGAAAGATCCGGCGGCGTTGCCCTGGGAGTCAGTGGGAGCGCAGGTGGTGATTGAGTCGACGGGGCGCTTCACAGACGCCAACGAGGCCAAGAAGCATCTGCGGGGGCCGGTCAAGAAAGTCATTATTTCGGCGCCGGCAAAGAATGAAGACGTCACGGTGGTGCTGGGCGTGAATCACGAAAAGTATGACGCCCATAAGCACAACATTATTTCGAATGCGTCGTGCACCACGAACTGCCTGGCTCCGGTGGCGAAGGTGATCCAGGATGAATTCAAGATTGTTTGCGGAACCATGACGACGATTCACTCTTACACGAACGACCAGGTGATTCTCGACTTCCCGCACAAGGATTTGCGGCGGGCGCGTGCGGCAGCATTATCGATGATTCCGACCACGACTGGAGCCGCGAAGGCTCTGAAGCTGGTGATTCCAGAACTGGGCGGAAAGATTGACGGGTTCTCCATGCGAGTGCCGACACCGAATGTTTCGGTGGTTGACTTCGTCGTCTGGGTCGAGAAGAAGACGACCAAAGAAGAAGTGAATGCGGCGCTCAAGAAGGCGTCGGAGTCCGGACCGCTAAAGGGATATCTCGGCTACGAAGAGCATGAACTGGTGTCGTCGGACTACAAGGGCGACTCGCGCTCCTCGATCGTCGATGCACCCTGTACGATGGTGGTCGGAGGAAACTGCGTGAAGGTCATCTCCTGGTATGACAACGAGTGGGGATACTCCTGCCGCGTGCGCGACCTGATCAACTACATTGCCAGCAAAGGCCTGTAAAGAACGGCGGACCCACCCTCTCGCTGAGCATGCGAGAGGAGTGGGCACTCCGCGGACCGCCGGGGCGGCGGCGCTACCTTTCGATATCTGACAGAGGATTCCAGCCATGTCCAAGCTTTCCATTCGTGATCTTCCGCTGAACGGGAATCGCGTTTTTATGCGCGTCGACTTCAACGTGCCATTGGAAGACGGCCGCGTGATGGACGATACCCGCATTCGCGAAACCCTGCCCACCATCGAATATGCGCTGCGCCACGGAGCGCGGCTGATTCTGGCTTCGCACCTCGGCCGCCCCAAGGGCAAGCCCAATCCCAAAATGAGCATGAAGCCGGTTGCAGAGCGGCTGCGCATGTTGCTCGACAAAGAGCTGGCGCGCGGTGAAAACGTCGGCTTCTGTCCGGAGTGCGTTGGGCCCGAGGCCGAAGAAGTGGCAACGCAGCTGGAAAAAGGCCAGACGCTGTTGCTTGAAAACCTGCGCTTCCACGCAGAGGAAGAGGCGAACGACGAAAAGTTTGCCAAGCAACTCGCCAATCTCGCCGAGTACTACGTTAACGACGCGTTCGGAACCGCGCACCGTGCGCATGCTTCGACGGCAGGCATCACCAAGTTTGTGAAACAATCCGCCGCCGGCTTGCTCATGGAAAAAGAATTGAAGTATCTGGGCAAGGCGCTGGAACATCCCGAAGAACCCTTCGTTGCGATCCTCGGCGGCGCCAAAGTCAGCGACAAGATTGGCGTGATTCAAAACCTGATGAATAAAGTGAACTCCCTGATCATCGGCGGAGGGATGGCCTACACCTTCCTGAAGGCGCAGGGACACGAGATCGGCAAGTCGTTGCTCGAAGCCGACAAAGTGGATTTGGCGAAGCAGTTATTGGCGGAAGCGAAAAAGCGGAATTTGCGATTCCTGCTGCCGGTCGATCACGTGGTCGCGATGAAGCCCGAGGCCAATGCCGTCATTCAGCAAATCGGAGAGGGCCAACCGATTCCCGCCGACAAGATGGCGCTCGACATCGGACCAAAGACCGTCGAGTTGTTCTCCGAGGAAATCTCGACCGCCCGGACGGTTGTGTGGAACGGACCGATGGGCGTATTTGAGGTTCCGGGATTTTCCAAGGGGACGTTCAAGATCGCCCACGCTGTGGCCGACAATGCGGGCGCGACCTCGATTGTGGGCGGGGGCGACTCCGTTGCGGCGGTGAAGGCGGCAAATGTTGCCGACAAGATCACACACATCTCGACCGGCGGCGGCGCGTCCCTCGAGTTTCTTGAGGGCAAGAAGCTGCCGGGTGTCGAAGCTCTGACGGACAAGAAGTGAGGGTGCTGGACACCGTGGCTGCGCCCTGCAGATTGCGACTCCTACTCGATGGCGGAAAGACTGTCGAGATTCACGGGCCTGCCGACATCACTGCCCAAGCAACCGATGCAATTGTGAACGCGGCGAACTCTTCCCTGCTTGGTGGCGGCGGAGTCGATGGTGCGATTCATGAGGCCGGTGGACCGGCAATTCTCGCGGAATGCCGGCAAATCGTCGGCAAAATCGGCATGCTCCCTGCGGGACAGGCCGTCATCACGACCGGCGGCAATCTGGCGGCGAAATACGTGATCCATACGGTCGGGCCGATTTATCGAGGCGGAGATCACGGCGAGGCGGAGACGCTGGCGAGCTGCCATCGAGAGTCGGTTAAGTTGGCGGATGAGCGACAACTGACGTCCGTCGCCTTTCCTGCAATTTCAACCGGGGCTTACGGATATCCGGTGACAGAGGCCGCACCGATCGCACTGTCGGCGACGGTCGACGCGCTCAGTCCCACTAAACATCTTTCACAATGCCGTTTCGTTCTGTTTGATATTGCTACGGTGCGTGCATTCGAGCGCGCTGCTGAAAAAATCTTACGCTCCAACTCTGCTTCCCCATTTCGAATCGAAAGGGCTCACTCATGAGAAAAAAAGTAATGGCCGCCAACTGGAAGATGTACAAGAACCCCGACGATACGCGAGCATTCTTCCGCGACTTTTTGCCCATAGTCGCCGGCCACGACCGCGATGAAATCGTCGTCTGCCCGCCCTACACCGACGTAGATGCGGCGATTGCATCGGCGCGGGGATCAAACGTCGCCATCGGGGTGCAAAACGTGCACTGGAAAGCCGACGGAGCGTACACCGGTGAGATTTCCGCTCCCATGCTCCTGTGCCTTGGTGTAACGCACGTGATCGTCGGCCACTCCGAGCGCCGGCAGTATTTTGGCGAAACGGACGACACCGTAAATTTGCGATTGAAGACCGCGCTCGAATCCGGCCTGACGGCGATCTGCTGCGTCGGCGAAGTGCTGGAGGAACGCGAGGCGGGGCTCACCGACGACGTGCTGCGCCGTCAATGCGTGCGGGCGTTCCATGCCATCTCGGCGAAGAAGGCAGCGAATTTGGTGGTCGCGTATGAGCCGGTGTGGGCGATCGGCACGGGCAAGACGGCAACGCCGGAACTGGCGGCCGAGGCGCATGCGGTGATCCGGCGCGAAACGACTGAGATTTTCGGCGAAGAGTTTGCCACCAAGTTGCGCATTCTCTACGGTGGTTCGGTGAAACCGGACAATGTTTCCGCGCTTATGGCGCAGGAAGAGATTGACGGCGCGCTGGTCGGCGGAGCGTCGCTGGATCCGAAATCATTCGCGGCCATCGTGAAGTACTGAAAACGGGTTCCGTTCGAAGTGCCGTGATCCGGGTCACGGCGCACCTCCCAAATCGGGCTACCATAAGACCCGCAGAGAAAAGCCGCGCGAGCGGACTCCTGAATACTTTCCTCTCCTTTCAGCGAGGAGGTCTTATGCCGCTGACCAAGCTTCGTGAATTTCTCGACTCCCACAACATTAAATACCTGGTGACTTCTCATTCTGTGGCCTATACGGCCCAGGGCATTGCTGCCCTGGTTCACGTGTCGGGCAAGCGACTGGCGAAAACCGTGATGGTGCGAATTGACGGATCACTAGCCATGGCGGTGGTTCCGGCCTCACAGCATGTGGATCTGGATTTGCTCAGAACCGCTGCAAGTGCGGGCACGGTGGAACTGGCCGGCGAACGGGAATTCAAAGACGCGTTTCCGGACTGCGAGACGGGAGCGATGCCGCCGTTCGGAAATCTCTACGGCATGGCGGTGTACGTCGACGAGGCCATTGCCGAAGGTGAGGAGATTACTTTCAACGCGGGCACCCATCGCGAACTGGTTCGCATGACCTGGGCTGACATGGCGCGGCTGGTGAATCCCGCGGTCTTCAACCTGACTCGCCGGCCGGTGAGCGCCGCAGCGTAGGGCGGTTGACAGCGGAAGAAAGGGTGCACCTGCGCTCGAGTCTCGAAAAAGCCCTATGCGCCGCTGAGCCGCCGGTGCGGAGCGCGATAGCCCAATTGCATGGAGACATGCCGTGCTGCGTCTTTCAAGGCTTCGACGATGCGGGGCATGGTCTGCGCGTTGACCTGGTTGATGGTGCCGCTGAGGCCGACGCTGGCTTCGATCGCACCTTGCTGATTGAAGACCGGGGCGCCGAGACAGCGCGCGCCGATATTGTTTTCTTCGTCGTCGACGGCGTAACCCTGGGCACGAACTTTTTCCAGTTCCTTGAGTAGACGCGGCACGGTGGTGATGGTTTTCGAAGTGCGTTTCTCCATGCCGCGCTCGGCGAGAATTTTTTCCAGCCGCTCTTGCGGAATGTGTGCCACGAGCGCCTTCCCGACACTGGTGGCATGAACGCGCATACGGCGGCCAACCCAGGTGTCCATGCGGATGAAACCCTGCGGCTCGACTTTTTCGATGTACACCGCGTCGGGACCGTCAAGGATCGCAAGATGGCAAGTGAGATTGGTCTTTTCCATCAAGTGCCGCATGATGGGCAGCGCCACTTCGCGCACGTCGAGTCCGCTGAGCGCGCCGCGGCTCAGACTCAGAATTTTGAGTCCGACGCGGTATTTGCCGCTCTCCTCGTCCCGGTTCAGGTAGCCCCGGGTCGCCAACGTACGCAGGATGTAGCTGGCCGAACTCTTTGGAATCTGGAGCTTGCGGCTGAGTTCGGCATTGCTGAGGCCCTCCGGCTCCTGGGCGACCGCCTCCAGCATGGCCAGGGCCCGCTCGACCGCGACCGACGGGGATTCATGGCTGGTAGGCATGCCGAATCGTTATGGTAGCAAAACCCTAGCCCGCCAACAAAATGAATCTATGTTCCACATATTGCACATCGACCTTGACCGGCATTTTGGGCTGACATAGGATCGGCCAGTATTTGGAAGTAATGTTCTATATATTGAACACCGGAGAGCTTGAAGGAGCAGTTAATGATGACGCCAAGCGCGCTCGCCAGCCCGGAAGAAGGAACGCTGATTAATCCGGTCAGCACCACGCCGCCGGAATTTGATCCATCATGCGATCTTCCCCCGGGCTTCATGGATTTTTTTCTGCCACTGCACCGCTTGTTTACGCCGCGGCAGCAGGAACTGGCGGCCAAGCGGGTTGAAGTGCTGCAGCGGTCGCTCGAAGGCGAGAAGCCCACTCATCACTTCCCTTCCGACACCGTGCGCAATGGGTGGCGGATTCAGTTGCCGAAGTGGTGCCAGGACCAGCGCAACCAAATGACCGGGCCGGCCGACGACGCGGAGCTCTGCGTGAAGATGCTCAACTCGGGCGCACCCGGCGTCATGCTGGATCTCGAAGATTCCTGTGTAAACGAGTGGGCGCATCACGAAACAGGAGTGGCGAACATTCTGGCTTGCCTGCGCGGTCAGCTGAGCTATTACGACAAGAAGCGTGACCGCAACGTGATGATTCAGCCGAGCAGCAACGTGGTCTTCACACGGCCGCGCGGATTGCACTTGAGCCAGGCCGGGTTGATTTCCGGCGAACTGGCCTCTGCCTCGCTGTTCGACGTAGCACGAATCTTTTATGGAATCGACCCGGCCGAGCTGAAGCATCCGCTATGCATCTACATTCCGAAGTCGGAGTCGGCCGAAGAAGCGCTATGGTGGCGTGATCTGTTCCAAGCGCTGGCGCGGTGGCGCGGGCTGCCGCACAACTACATCAAGTGCATGGCGCTGGTGGAATCTCATCCCCTGGCGTTTCAGATGGAAGAGTTCGCCTACAATCTGCGCGATCACATCATCGGATTGAACCTGGGCCGCTGGGATTACATGGCGAGCCTGATCCACTTCAATCTCGACGATCCCGACTGGGTTTTACCCGATCGAAATACGATTCCTTACAACGTGGATTTCTTTCAGAACCTGCGCGAGTTGATGCCGGAAATTTGCCATCACCGTGGAATTCTGGCGATCGGAGGGATGACCGCGCTCTATCCCAGCCGCGAAGACGCCGAACTAAACGCTCGGGCGCTCGCCGTGCTGGAAAAAGACAAGAAGAACGAAGCCGATTGCCTGATGGATGGCGCGTGGACCGGCCATCCCGATCAGAATGCGATCGCGGTCGCGCAGTTTCCTTATCCGAATCAGTTGCAGGCACGACCCAAGAATACAAGCCGCTATCCCGACCTGCGTCCGACGCCGGCCGGTGTGGGAACGCGAACAGTCCAAGGAACGCGCGCTGCCGTGCGCACGGTGATCCGCTACCGGCACGGCGTTCTGAGCGGCAATGGCGCAAGTTTGCTCGATGGATATATGGAAGACCTGGCCACCGACCGGATCTACCGGCTGATGATTGCGCAGCGCGTCTTGCATCGCGATCTCGTGGCGATCCACGACGAGCAAGGACACGCGGTGAAGCACACGCCGCAGTTCATTTCACAATTGTTCGATGAAGAGCTCGATCGGTTGCTGAGGGAGTTGCCGAGCGGCACTCCTGCCGAAGATGCGGGCCGTTTCCGCCGCGCCCGTGAAGTCAGCGAGGCGATGATCGTCAACGGAGAATTCAGTCCGGTTTAAAGCGGTTACTGAACCCGAGACCAATTTCTTAGGAGAGAAAGTATATGTCGGCCAACGGAAACGGACACAGCAAGCAAGCCTCAGCTTCTCAGCACAGCGAGCAGCCGCTAAACGAAAATGAACGCGCCGCGCAATACGCTCTGGCGCAGGCCGCAATGAGCCATGATTGGACCGGCAATCCGCGCTGGGAGGGCGTAACGCGTCCCTATACGGCCGAAGACGTACTGCGTTTGCGAGGCTCGATTCATATTGAACACACGCTGGCGCGGATGGGCGCCGAGCGTTTGTGGGAGCTTCTGCAGACTGAGGCTTACATCAACGCTCTCGGGGCGATGACGGGAAACCAGGCGGTGCAGCAGGTACAGGCAGGGCTCAAGGCGATCTACGTAAGCGGATGGCAGGTTGCCGCCGATGCCAACAATGCGGGCACGATGTATCCCGACCAGAGCCTGTATCCGGCCGATAGCGTCCCGAATCTTTGCCGGCGCATCAACAACGCGCTGCAGCGGGCGGATCAGGTGCATCAGGCGGAGGGCAAAGTTGCGCCGGGCGAAACGTGGTTCGCGCCGCTGGTCGCTGATGCGGAAGCCGGATTCGGCGGCACGTTGAACGCCTTCGAATTGATGAAAGGTATGATCGAGGCGGGAGCAGCTTGCGTTCACTTTGAAGATCAGCTTTCGTCGGCGAAAAAGTGCGGACATCTGGGCGGTAAAGTTCTTGTTCCGACGACGGAGGCGATTCAGAAGCTGGTGGCGGCACGGCTTGCGGCCGATGTGATGGGCGTGCCTACTCTGATCATGGCGCGCACCGACGCAGATAGCGCCCACCTTCTGACCAGCGACATCGACCGGCGCGACCGCGAGTTCTGCACGGGCGACCGAACCGCCGAAGGATTCTTCCGCATTCGTGGCGGAATCGAATCGGCCATCGCCCGTGGTTTGGCTTATGCGCCTTACGCCGACCTGATCTGGTGCGAAACTTCGCATCCGGACCTGGAGGAAGCCCGGCAATTTGCCGAGGCGATTCACGCTGAATACCCGAACAAAATGCTGGCGTACAACTGCTCGCCGAGCTTCAACTGGCGCAAGAATCTGGACGAAGCCACGATCGCACGCTTTCAGAGTGAGCTGGCGCGGATGGGATACAAATTCCAGTTCGTGACTCTGGCCGGCTTCCACGCCTTGAACCTCAGCATGTTCGAACTGGCACGCGGCTACAAGCTCGCCGGCATGACGGCGTACTCGCGACTACAGGAAAAAGAATTCAGCCGCGAAACGCAGTATGGGTACGAAGCGGTGAAGCACCAACGCTTCGTGGGAACGGGATACTTTGATCAGGTGCAACAGGTGATCAGTGGCGGACTGGCGTCAACAGTGGCGCTGGCGGAATCGACGGAGGCACATCAGTTCGCGGAGAAGAAGCCGCTGATCCGGCCGCAACAAGGTCCGGACGCGGCTTGCCAGCCGATTCTCGGAAACTGTCCGCATACGCCCGTGAATATCGATCTCGGTCCGGAAGAGATGCTGTTGCCGTCTGGGGACTAACCGGTCGCGAACTGCGACCATGAAACTGCACGGGGCTGGTCTGCAAAGACTGGCCCCTTCTGCTTCTTGAGCCTGTCTTCCCACATGGCCCACACAAAATCGTTTAATATCGGCTGCGACAGGGTGATCGCTGCCGTATGGACGTGCACCTCATCGACGGAACCTACGAACTATTTCGATACTTTTTCGCCGTGCCTTCGATGAAGGACGCCGACGGACAGGAAGTCGGTGCGGTTCGTGGTGTGCTGGGTTCGGTTTTGTCGATGATCGAGAGTGGGACCACGCACATCGGAGTCGCAACCGACCACGTCGTCGAGTCATTCCGAAATGATTTGTTCACAGGTTACAAGACCAGCGAAGGCGTGGCTCCGGAGCTGCTTTCGCAGTTCCCCATTCTTGAGCAGGGGCTCGAAGCAATGGGAGTGGTGGTTTGGCCGATGGTGCGTCACGAGGCAGACGATGCGCTGGCTTCGGCGGCAGCGAAAGCCGCTCAGGATGCGCGAGTGAACCGCGTGTTTATCTGCACGCCGGATAAAGATCTGAGCCAATGTGTGGTCGGAACAAGGATCGTGCAGCTCGACCGCCGCCGCAACATCTTGCGCGACGAAGCCGGGGTCGTAGAGAAATTTGGTGTGGGACCGCGTTCAATTCCCGACTATCTGGCGGTGGTAGGCGACAGCGCAGATGGCTTTCCCGGCGTCGCGGGGTGGGGCGCGAAGGCTGCAGCGGCGACGTTGTCGTTCTATCCTCATCTGGAAGACATTCCCAAGGATTGGCATGATTGGCACGCATCGATTCGCAAGGCGCGGCCGCTGGCCGAGTCGTTGTTCGGCGCGTGGGACGAAGCCCTGTTATTTCGCACGCTGGCGACCCTGCGACTGGATGTCCCCGTCTTCGACTCTGTCGACGATCTTCGGTGGGAAGAGCCGCGGGCGAGTTTCGAGGAATTCTCGCATCGAGTGAAGGCACCTGACCTCTTTCGTCGCGCGAAGGCGGCCGTTGTAAACGCAGGCGAACCAGCAAAGCAAGGTGCGGAATAGACGTTGCCTGCATTGCGGAACTGCGGGGGCAGCGCCTCGCCTTTGCTATAATTAAATGCTGCCATAAGACCTGTTGAGCACCCTGTGCGGAAGTGGTGGAACTGGCAGACACACCATCTTGAGGGGGTGGCGCCGAAAGGCGTGGGGGTTCAAATCCCCCCTTCCGCACCATAATCTGCGCGTGGATTTCAGCTAAATTACCACGGGGACAAAAATCGAACGTCGCTGGAACGCGCTTAGGATCGATTCGAACCTTATGATTTACTTGGTCACCACTATCCACATTCTGGTCTGTTTCTTCATCATTGTGGTCGTACTGCTGCAGAGCGGCCAGAGCGGCGACATCTCAGCGGCATTCGGCGGGCAAGGCAGCCAGACGGCGTTTGGCCCGCGCGGAGCGGCCAGCGCACTCTCCAAAGCCACTACCTGGTCAGCAGTTGCATTCATGGTCACTTCGATCACTTTGTCGGTCTACGCGTCGAAGCGCAGCGGACCGAAATCGGTCTTACAGGGGATCAATTCGCAGCCAGTAAAGACGCAACCAGCACCGGCGAAGACACCCGCTGCTCCCGCTCCTGCTCAGAAGAAATAGCGGCACTTGTCACAGGCGTTTTCGGCGTAGGTTGCGTTCCGGGAACTCCATCTGGCGGTAATAATCGAGCCTGTCTACACATTCCCCCGCAATTGTATTTAGCCGACGCAGGATGTACCATCGCAGACAGGCGTCTATTGTCCTGAAGGAGAAGGATATGTCCGATCGCGATGGCAATAGTTTTGTTTGGTTTCTGGCGGGATTAGGGTTGGGAGCGCTGGCGGGAGTGCTCTATGCGCCCCGTTCGGGCAGCGAAACCCGCGAAGCTTTGCGCGCTCGCGCCGAAGAAAGCCGCGAGTACGTGCGCAGTCGCGCACGGGAAGCGAAAGATCAGGCCTCACAGTGGGCCGACCGTGGACGCGACGTATTGAACCAGCAGAAAGAGCAATTCCGGGCGGCGTACGAAGCGGGCCGCCAGGCTTATCAGGAAGCTACGACGGAAACGGGAGCACCTAAGAATCTGTAGGCTGGGGACCTGCTGGCTTCGGCGTGGTGTAGCGAGGAGCAGTTATGGACAAGCTTACTGTGTTCGTTTTCCTGACGGGAATCGCGGTGGCTCTGCAGGCTTGCGTGCTGGCAGCGATCTACTTTGCCATGCGGAAAAGCAGCGCGCGCATGGAGGCGATTGCGACCGAGGTGAAGAGCAAAGTTCTTCCCACGGTCGAAAGGGCCGACGCCGTGCTGACCGAGCTCCGCCCCAAGCTGCAGGTAATCGCCGACAATCTGCAGGAAACGAGCATCCTGATGCGGTCGCAAGTGCAGCGCGTCGATGCGACCGTCAGCGATGTGGTCGACCGTGCTCGCCTGCAGGTGATTCGGGCCGACGAATTGCTGACCCGCACGCTGGATCGCGTAGAACAAACCTCCGATATGGTACACAAAACGGTGGTCTCGCCTGTCCGCCAGCTTTCCGGGCTGATGCAGGGGATTACGGTGGGACTCGAATTTCTCTTCGGGAGCCGTGGGCGCAGAAATGGGGGCAGCCGCGACGAGCGGCGGGCCGTACCGCAGGATGAGATGTTTATCTGAAGTGGGGTCTCGCGAAACGTAGTCTGCCTGAGTAATTTCTTCTTACATCGACGATGCGTTATCTAGTTCGAGCCCGTATGAAACCAGGCCATGAGGAAAAACTGCTCGATGCTATCGAGCGGAAGACTCTAGGCCAAGGCTCTGTTGCGGAAGGCGAGTACCTGCGGAACATGCAATACGCTCGGCTTTGCGCGGACGAGACCGCACGCTGGGTGGAAGTCTGTTACTGTCCGACGCCCCTGCTGGAAGAGCGTCCTTACTGGGAGGAGTCTTTCGATCTCACGCGCGTGCAGGATGCCCATGACCGGCGCAAGTGCCGCGACGAGAACGGCTCGGAACCCTGGGCATGCAGCGAATGCGACTGCACCGCGCGGCTGGAAGAGAAGCTGAAGAAATCCGGCGCGCCCTTTCTGGAGTCGCTGCGAAGCAAGTTCCCACCCCGTGCTCAGGCAAGTTGCGGAAGAGCTGATTCCAGCTGCCGTAAGTCTTGAGCGACTTCCCTCAAATTGAAGACCAGCGCCCAGAAGGGAAGCATGCGATCGAGCGCAAAAGGACTGGTCACGCGCTGGGCGCGGAGTTTGGCGAGATCGGCATCGAGATCGCGGATTGCAGCATCGAGTTCCGCTGAACTCGGTTGGGTCGCTGGATCGCGAACCGCTTGCGCCAGGTCGGCAAAATTCTGCGCTGTTTTCTCAGCCAACGCGGGCAGTGACGGCACAAGCCCCGGTTCGACCTGGGCGTGGACATAGAGCGAGTTGTCTTCGGCCATGGCGGTGAGGCGGCGGCGAATCTGGTCGCTCAGTTCCACTACCTGCTGATAGGCGCTCTGGTTGAATCGTGAGAAAGCCAACTCGCTGCGGGCCTCGTCCATCTGCTGAGTGACACCGCGGCGAAGGTCGTGCAACTGGCGGTCGAGCTGCCGGACTTGCTCTTCGTTGTTGATTCCCGCGATCGCTGCATAGGTCACTGCGCGGTAGAGAACGCCGGATCCCGCGATGATGTTGGCCATCTTGTTGCGCAAGCCTTCACGAGCCCGCACCGGCCAAAGGACAGCTCCGACGGTGAAAGCGATAACCGCGCCCTCGGCCGTGTAGAGTACGCGCAGCCAAGCCATGTGCCAGGGCTCTCCCGTACCTCCAAAGACGAGAATGATCGCAGCCGTGATGCCCGCGGCGGAGAAAGCGGTGTGTAGTGCGGTCAGATACCCGAAGAAGCTCGCCAGCAGAAAGAGGGCAAGGCCTGTGCCGACCGGACCTTTACCCAGACTCGGGAACACGAGTGCAGCCGCAACCGCACCGCAGGTCGATCCGATCACGCGATATAACGCGGCTTTCCATGAGGCGCCGAGATTAGCCTGGGTAACAACGAGCGCCGCGAAGACGGCCCAGTAGCCCTGGTGGAAGTGAAATCCGGCATAGATGGCATAGCTAAGGGCGCCCGCGAGGCCAGTCTTGACCCCCTGTTTGAGCGAAGCTTCCTCGCGAACCCAGAACAGAGAAGTGGTGGGAATGGGAGTTGGAGGCAGTGGCAGCGGAGGATTCACAGAGGACATGCGGGGGATTATATTGCGGTTTGCTAAGGACAGAGGTTTTTGTCATCCTGAGCCGCGCCCTTTGCCGCGAAAGACATGTGCAACCCGCCTGTGATCTATGTGCTGCAGGGGACTACGTAGGTCCCTCGCCTCCTCGGGATGACAAAGGATCTGCGTCCCTGGGGTCTTTCTCTTAGGCAGAGTGGGGAAAAACTAGACAATCCAGCCGCCGCCGACGACGACGTCGCCATCGTAAAAAACGGCAGCCTGACCTGGAGTAATGGCGCGCTGCGGCTCATCGAACGTCACTAGAATCTCGTCTTCACCAGACCGCTCGATCATGGCGGGCGCGGGTTCGTGGCGATGGCGAATCTTCACCGCGACCCTCATCGACTCGCGCAGGTCATCGACTGAGATCAGGTTCACGCGGCGGGCGCTCAAGGTGCGCGAGTAAAGATGCTCGTCTCCACCGACAATCACCTGTTTCGACGCCCCACTGATCTGGATGACATATAGTGGCGATCCGGTGGCGACGCCAAGTCCCTTGCGCTGGCCGACGGTGAAATTATGAATGCCGGAGTGCTCGCCGATGAGTTCGCCGCTGGCGGTGACGAGTTCGCCGGCGGTGTCGGGGAGGGGCTCGCCCTGCTCGGCAAGGTAGGCGTCGATGAAGCGCTTGTAGTCGCCGCCGGGGACGAAGCAGATTTCCTGCGAATCTGGCTTCTCGGCGAGGGCCAGACCGTGGCGCCGCGCGAGTTCGCGGACTTCGGGCTTGGTCATATCGCCGAGCGGGAACAGAGTGCGGCTGAGCTGGTCTTGCGTCAGTCCGAAGAGAAAGTAAGTCTGGTCCTTGCCGAGATCGGCGGGACGACGTAGCAGCCAGCGGCCTCGGCCCTCGTCATATCGGACACGGGCGTAATGGCCTGTGGCCACGCGATCGGCTCCAATCTGCTGCGCGACCATCAGTAACTGATCAAACTTCAAGTGATTGTTGCAGAGGCTGCAGGGGATGGGCGTGCGTCCGGAAAGGTATTCTTCCACGAAAGGCCGCACTACATCGCGCTCGAATCGCTCTTCGTGATTGACGACGTAGTAGGGGATGCCGATCTGCTGGGCCACGCGGCGGGCATCGTAAACGTCGTCGAGCGAGCAGCAGCGTCCTTGCACCGACTCGGGCATTCCCTCGCGACCCGCGAGCCGGCGCTGGTTCCAGAGCTGCATGGTCAGGCCGATGACATTGTGCCCGTCGGCGCGCAGCATGGCCGCGACGGTGGACGAATCCACACCGCCCGACATGGCTACCGCGATGGTCTCTGGCGTCAGCTCTGACTCCTATCCTTATGAATCCTAGGGCCAATTCTCCGGGTACCAACCGACTCCGGGCCCCGGCTGCTACGGATGATGATGAAAGTACAGCAGCGCCGCGTGGGTAATGAAGCCGACGGCAAGACAGAATCCTGCCTCTACAACCCTTCTGAAACCGGGTGTCATAGTCTGACGACAGCGCTACGAGGTAAGCGCCACCTTTCGATATTTCGGCGATAACTCGCGCAGCCGGGCCACGGTCTCCGGCACGAGCGCCACCGCCAAGTCGATGTCTTCTTGCGTTGTCTGCTTGCCCAGGCTGAAGCGAATGCTGCCTCTTGCCTGATCCGGGCGCAGGCCCATGGCCACGAGAACATGAGAAGGCTCAATCGCGCCGGAAGAACACGCAGCACCGGTGGAAACCGCCATACCCTTCAGGTCGAGTGCGATGACGAGCGACTCGCCTTCGATGTGGTCGAAGCGAATATTCGCCGTGTTCGGAACCCGCGCCGTGCCATCTCCGTTGACGCCGGCTTCCTCGACTTGGGCCAGGATTCCCTGCTGCAGACAATCGCGCATAGCGGCCATTTTCCTGTCGTCGCCACGGTCGAGCGCTTCTTTAGCCAGTTTTGCGGCTTTCCCCAGGCCAACGATTCCAGGGACATTCTCGGTGCCGGCCCGAAGTGACCGTTCGTGACGCCCACCGTGCAGCATTGGCCGGATCTGTGTTCCCTTTTGCACGTAGAGCGCGCCGACGCCCTGGGGCGCATGAATCTTGTGACCGGAGATCGAAAGCAAGTGACAACCGATGCGCTTCACGTCAATCGCAACTTTGGCGGCGGCCTGAACCGCATCGGTATGAAAGAAGATGCCGGCTTCGGCCGCGATCTTCCCTATCTCCTCGACCGGCTGTAAAACTCCTGTTTCGTTGTTGGCCATCATCACGGAGATCAGCTTCGTGTTCGGGCGCAGCGCGCGCCGCGCGTCATCGGGATCAACCAGGCTCCGGCCATCCACCGGCAGCACAGTCACTTCACAACCAAGTTCTTCCAGATGCTTGCAGGCCAACAACACCGCGTGATGCTCGATGCTCGAAGTAATGACATGGTCGCCGGCAGCGACCACACCTGCGATGGCGAGGTTGTCGGCCTCGGTACCTCCGCTGGTAAATACGACTTCCGCCGAGCTCGACCCGAGCAATGCGGCCACTGATTCGCGGGCGCTTTCAACGGCTGCGCGAGTCTGCTGTCCGTGGTGGTGAATGGACGAAGCATTGCCAAACTGCTCCCCGAAGTAAGGCCGCATGGACTCAAACACTTCGGGCAGGACGGGCGTAGTGGCGTTATTGTCGAGGTAAATGCGATGCATATAAGACCAAGCTCTATTCTACGTGATGAGCGGGCAAACTGCGCTTGGAACGCGCTCACCGCTGTTCGATCGGCAGGTAATGGGCCGGATACTTGGGGCCGAGATATTCCGCACGTGGGCGGATCAGGCGATTGTCGTCGAGCTGCTCGATCACGTGGGCGGCCCATCCGCTGATGCGCGAAGCAGCGAAGACGGGTGTGAATAGATCCACGTCGATGCCGAGGTTGTGATAAGTGGAGGCAGAATAGAAGTCGACATTGGCGTTCAGCTTCTTCTCCGCTTTCACGAACTCTTCGATCCTCTGCGACATCTCGTACCACTTGGGTTGGCCGCTGGACGTGCCGAGATCGCGAGACATGGTTCGCAGGTGGGTGGCGCGCGGGTCTTCGGTGTGATAGACGCGATGACCGAAGCCGGGAATTTTTTTCTTCTGCGCCAACATCTCCTTGATATACGCGACAGGATCACTGCCATTCCCGTCGATGGCCTTGAGAATGCGAAATACTGCTTCATTGGCCCCGCCGTGCAGCGGCCCTTTGAGGGCGCCGATGGCAGCAGTAATCGCCGAATGCATGTCGGAGAGCGTGGCGGTGACTACGCGGGCGGCAAACGTAGAAGCGTTGAGTTCGTGATCTGCGTGCAGAATCAAGGCAATATCGAGAGCGCGTTCTGCTGTTGGGGATGGCCGGACGCCGGTAAGCATGAGCAGGAAGTTTGCGGCGTGCGAGAGCGAACGATCTGGCTCAACCACGGGATGTCCCTTGCGAATGCGGTCGTAGGCCGCGACGATCATCGCGATCTGCGAGGTGAGGCGAATCGCTTTGGCGACATTGGCATCGTGGTCGTTCTTTTTCTCGTCGGGATCGTAGAACGATAGCGCGGACACCACCGTTCGCAGAACGTCCATCGGCAAGGCTTCCCGAGGCACACCGCGCAAGAGCGTGAGGATGGCTGGATCCACGCGACGCTCGGAAGCGAGCCTGCGGCGCAGATCGCGCAACTCGTCCCGCGTCGGCAACTTTCCGAACCACAAGAGGTAGCAAGTCTCTTCGAAATTCGAGCGCTCGGCGAGTTCGTGGATGTCGATGCCGCCGTAGGCCAGGACTCCGCGGTCACCGTCGATGTAGCAAATCCTGGAATTGGTGGCGACAATCCCCTCAAGTCCTTTGGGAGCATGGGTTGTGGTCGCACTGGACATGGTCTATCGCCTGAATTTGCTCGAACCAAGTTTGCCGACCGCGCGAGGAGGGACGCGGGAAACGCAACTTCCTTATATTTGCTTTATACCTGAAACAACGCCAAGTTCCAAACGTGTGCCGGTCATGGGAGACGCGTAGTCGAAGTTGCCGAGACCAACTCCCCTGACCATCTTCATGCCTCGCGCTGTTATGATGACGCACATTTCAGGAGGAGACAAAATGGGTCAACCGGTGATTCACTTCGAAATCGGCTGCCGGGATAGCGGCAGGACGGCAAATTTCTTCGGCAACCTTTTTGGTTGGCGGACTCAAGCCATGGGACCTGCAGCCATGATCAACACAAATGCGGATACCGGCATTCAAGGCCACATCACCGTACTGGGCCACGAACCGCACCATTACACAATCTTCTACGTTCAAGTCGATGACGTACAAGGTTATCTCGATAAGGCGGCAGCGCTGGGCGCCAGGACGCTCGTCCCGCCGGTTGAGATTCCGACAGGCACCTTTGCCTGGTTTGCCGATCTCGATGGAAACACCATCGGACTATGGAAACCGAGGTAAACAAAATCATGCAGGCCAAATACTGAGAGCGGTTTTGCTCAGGATCTGATGTTGGATCGCCTCGCCGAGCGGTAGCGCGCGGAATTCATCGAGATTCTCTTTGATGTCGGGCACACCGGGTCCTGGCCAATCTGTACCGAACAGAGTCTTGTGCGAAATTTCTCCGAGACGAGGAAAGTACTTGAGCAGCGTTTTGGGCGGGATGCCGCTGATATCGAGATAAACATTGGGATGGCGTCGTACAAGGAAGAACGCCGTCTGCATCCAGAGCGGACGACCGCCGTGCGCCAGGAGAATTTGCAGCTTCGGGAAATCGACGGCCACGTCGTCAACGTGAATCGGGTCGCCATACTTGTTGCGCGCGCCGGGAAAAATTGAAGTCCCCGTGTGAAACATGACCGGCACTCCGTTCGCCTCGGCTGCGCGGTAGATGATTTCGAGTTCCTTCGCGCCTTTCAGATAGTCATTCGGAAACAGCAACTGGTGCGGCGGGTGAATCTTGATCATCTTCAATCCCAAGCGCAAAATCTGCTCCACGTCCGCGAGGACATTTGTAGTGTGGCGAGGATGCAGGCTTCCACAAGAAAGCAGGCGCTTGGGATCTTCCTTCACATAATCAGCAACGAACTGGTTCACTCCGTTGGTAAAGCCGATCACTTCGGGGGCGACGTAGTTAATGAGCATGGCGCGGTCGACGCCGCTCGCGTCGAGGAACTTGAGAAACGCTTTGGGCGAACGGCAATACTCTTCGATCTGCGCGAAGTTGGGGCGCTTCTTCTTCATCAGCTCAAGCGCGTGGGGCTTGAACATTTCCATCGGCTGGATGTGGATGTGGCAGTCGGTGATCATGAGTGCTTCGGGTCAGTTGAAGACGCGCGAGAAGAATATCAAAGAATCAATTCTCCGCTGCCGCCAGAACCGCCCGTTTCGTGAATACGCGAATCATCTCGCGGCGGTATTCAGGCGTCAGCGCGGATGTGGTTAGTGGCTTCGCGGTTTTCGCGGCCAGATCGCCAACGGCCTCGGCCAGCTGGTCGTCTACCGTTTTTCCAGCGAGCAATTCCGACACGCCCTTTACCAGCAAAGGCGCAGGGCTGACGGCGGTGATGCCGACATTGGCGTGAGCCACGTGGCCATTGGATCTTTTCATCACGACAGCAACGCCGGCCAACGGATAATCGATCGATCCACGAACTCGCAGCTTGCGATAGACGCCCCGGTAATCCGCGGACGCCGCCGGCAGAAACACACGAGTCACGAGATCGGTAGCCCGCAGCTTCCGGTAGCTATCGCCCAGCCCAGTGTAGAAGTCGTGCAGAGGTACGCGCCGCACTCCGGAAGTGCTGGCTATTTCGATTTCTGCACTGAGACACAACAAGGCCGGGGGCGTATCGCCGGAAAACGCTGCCCAGCATTTCGTTCCGCCAGGCGCGACGTGGCAGAGATCGCCATCTTTCTTGAGGCAGAACCCGCAACCCTTGCGCCAAGTCAGCGACTGGTTGTACCAAAGGCAGCGCGTATCGAGGCAGATATTGCCGCCGATCGTGCCCATATTGCGCAATACCGGGGAAGCAACCGTTGCCGCAGACTCAGTTAAGACCGGGTAGTGCTGCCGCAAGAGCTCCGAACGCTCGATCGCGCGCAACGTAGTCAAGGCTCCGATCTCAACGCCACCGTCGCGAGCCGGTTGAATGGTTCGCAGCGCGGAAATTCCGCGAAGATCCAACACAAATTCCGGCTCGAAGAGCTTCTGGCGCATCGAGGGAATGAGATCGGTGCCCCCGGCCAGCACGCGAATATTTCCGCCGTGTTTTTCTAAACAACCGACCGCTTCCTCGACGGAACGCGGGCGCAGCAGATGGAATGGAGGAAGGCTCAATCTCCACCTCCGGCCGTGTTGCCCCGGTCGCGCTGCGATGGATCGAGAGCATGGCGCTGCGGACCCTTTCCTTTGAAGCAGAGCGCGCCTCCGTGCTCGCGAAAGCGCAACGGACTAGTGGGATCTGCGCCCTCGGTCAGATTCAATGCCTTTGCGTGATTCTTGGCGCGCAGCGCCGCGAGCACTCGCTCCGGAGTGAATGGTGATTCGTGCAATCGCACTCCGACGGCATCGTAGATCGCGTTGGCGATCGCGGGAATCGTAGCCGCCAGTGATCCTTCGCTGCATTCTTTCGCTCCGAACGGACCCTCCGGATCGATGCTCTCGACGATGATCGGCTCAACCTCAGGCGATTCCACCGACGAAGGGCTGCGATACTCGAGCAAGCCAGGATTCATCAGCAGTCCGTCTTTCCACACCATTTCCTCGGTCAAAGCCTGTCCCATGCCCATCCACACTGAGCCGATGATCTGGCCCTCAACCGAAACCGGATTCAACGCACGCCCGCAATCGTGTGCCGCCCATACCTTGTGCACCGTAACCTCGCCGGTCTCCTCATCGACGCTTACCTCGGCCACCTGCGCAGAGTAGGAATACGCCGGCGACGGCCCAACGCCCCCGCCCTTGTGTTTGCCCCCGCGAGCTTCCTGCGGAGGTGCATAGGAGCCTGTCCCGGTCAACGCGCCGTGGAAATCAATCGCCGCAACCACGGCCTCTTCAAACGTCACCCAGTCCTTCGGCCCCTCTTCTTTGCGTTTCTGCTGGAGCGATCCGCGAAGTATTTGTCCTTCGACGCGACCTGAAACAGAGGGTGCCACCCCCCCCTCGGCCGGAGCACCGAGCTCGGCCTTACCCGCGTGAGCATCTTTTTTGGTGACTCGATCCGCCCGGAAGATCAACTCTTCAACGCCACAATCCATCTTTTTCGCCGCCGCCGCGGCAATAAGCTTCTTCACTTCTGTGGCTGCTCGCAGTGTCGCGTTCCCGGCCATAAAAGTGACGCGGCTCGAGTAAGAGCCTATGTCAATCGGCGTCAGATCGGTATCTGCCGCGATTACCCGGATGCGAGAAAGCGAACATCCCAGAACTTCTGCCGCGATCTGCGCGGTCATCGTGTCAGACCCCTGGCCAATTTCAGATGCGCCCGTGAAAACGACAACGCCGCCGTCGCGATCAATCTTGATATTCACGGTCGAATGCGGCATGTCAGAACGAATAATCGAATTCGCAGCGCCGCTCACGTAGTGACTGCAAGCAATGCCCAGGCCGCGCCCGTTGGGCAATTTGCCCTTGCGCCGCTTCCAGCCGGATCGCTCGACGGTTCTCTCGATGCACTCTGGCAAACCGTAGCTCTGCACGCGCAGCCCGTTGACCGTGATGCATGGCGGCTTGAGCAAGTTGCGTTGGCGGATTTCCGCCGGGTCCATTCCGATCTTTGCCGCCAGTTCGTCGAGTTGCGATTCGAAGGCGAATCGCACATTGACGGTGCCATGACCGCGCATGGCTCCGCAGGCGGGCTTGTTGGTAAGCACGCGATATCCGTCGTATTGAATGTTTGGTATGTCGTACAGAGCACCCAGCAACGCTCCGGAGTAAAGAATCGTAACCACACCGTAGGAGCAGTAGGCGCCGCCATCCTGCACCACACGCGCTTTGACGGCCTTAATGCAGCCGTCATTCGTGATGCCGGTTTTCAAGTCCACAATCGTGCGGGGCCGCCCACGATGCGCCCAGAAAACCTCTTCGCGGGTATAAGTAATCTTCACCGGGGCTCGGGCCTTGCGGGCAGCCACGGCGGCAATGATTTCGAGGGGGATGACTTCGCTCTTCCCGCCGAATCCGCCGCCCACCAAGGGCTTGATCACGCGAATTTGCTGCATCGGCATCTCGAGCACAAGTGAGAGCTTGTGCTGCAAGTAATACGGAACCTGAGTCGAAGACCAGACGGTTAGGCGCCCGGGCTTACCGGTGTGCGGATCGAGTTCGAAGGCCGCCAGCGTGGAATGCGGCTCCATGGCCGCGTGTGTCACTTCGTTCGCGATAAAGCGCGCCTCGGCGATGTGGTCAGCCTGGTCAAATCCCTTGTCGGGATCACCAAACACATGGTGATAATCTTTTTCAAGATTGTTCGGCTTGTTGTCGTGGATGAGATCCGTCTGCGCCTTCATCGATTCTTCGGGATCGAAGTAGGCCGGCAGGAGTTCGTAGTCGACATCGATCAGCTCCAGAGCTTGCTCGGCGATGGCCTCGGAAACTGCGACCACACAAGCCACGTTGTCGCCCACATAACGCACCTTATCGAGAGCCAGCGCGTGCTCATCGTGGCCGACGGGAAGAATGCCGTAAGGATTGGGCGCGTCTTGACCGGTGGCAACCGCAATCACGCCGTCCAGTTTCTCGGCGCGGCTGGTGTCGAGGCGCTTGATTCGCGCATGCGGATAGGGGGAATGCAGAATCTTGCCGACGAGCATGCCGGGGACGCTGAGGTCGTCAGTGTACTTGCCGGTGCCGGTGGTTTTCTCCGCCGCGTCGACCATGGCGGTGGGCTTGCCGATGATGGAGAAGTCGGTCATTTGGATTTGCTACTTCGCACGGGGTGATGCCTCTCGCTCCGCCGCAATCACAGACCGAATCGCCTGATACATCTGGTTATAGCCGGTGCAGCGGCAGAGATTGCTGCTGAGCGCAGACCGGATGTCTTCCTCGGACGGGTCCGGATTCTCGGCCATCAACGATTTCACCGTCATGATGAAACCGGGCGTGCAGTAGCCGCACTGCGCTCCGCCCCAGTCGCCGTAGGCCTTTTGAATCGCGGCGAGACCGCCGTGCTCGGTCACGCCCTCGATCGTCGTGATCTCCTGGCCTTCACAACTCGCGGCCAGCAGTGTGCACGACATCATCGGCACGCTATCAATCAGTACGGTACAAGCCCCGCAGGAAGAATCATCGCAGCCACGCTTCGTGCCAGACAGATCCAGCTCCTGGCGCAGAACGTCAAGAAGCAGAGCACTCGGGACGGCAGCCAATTCTTGTTGCCGGCCGTTGATTCGAAGTTCAATGAGTTCTTTTTTCACGAAAGCTTCTAGCTCCTAGCAGCCAGCTTCTATTAAAACGTCCTCCCGACTAGCGAACTACCGGAGGCTAGCGGCCAGAAGCTGCCTTAATAGAGCGGCACTTTGCTGTCCACCTGCCGCGACCACGCATCAATTCCTCCGCGCATTGACTGCGCTTTCTCGAATCCCTGCTGCCGCATCCAGACCGTCACGTTCATCGATCGCACACCGTGATGACAGACGACCACGATGTGATCGTCCGGATCGAGTTCCTGGTGCGCTCGCGAGGGCACATCGCCCATCGGCATCAACTTGGAGCCGGAGATTCGCGCCGTCTGAAATTCCCAAGGCTCGCGAACATCGAGCAGAGTGAACGAGTCACGCTGATCCACCTTCGCCTTCACGTCCTCAGGAGAGATTTCGTAATCCATCGGAATCTGTGCTTTCTGCACCGTTCTACTTGCCAGCCCACCTCGGTGCGCGTTTCTCCATGAACGCCCGAATGCCTTCGTGTGCGTCCTCTGTTTTTGTCAATTCTTCGAAGTAAATCTTCTCAGCGCGCGCCAGACCCTTGTCGAAGTGCATCGAGTCCCACGCGTACATCGCGTTCTTCGCGATCGCCAATGCCACCGGACTAAGCTTACGGAGATATCCCACACACTCTTCGACGGCTGACGACAGTTCGTTCTCTGCAACGGCACGATTGGCCAGTCCGATCTCTGCCGCTTCTTTGCCGCTGAGGGTCCGTCCCGTAAGAATCAGCTCCGCGGCATACTTCTGCCCCACCAGAGCAGCCAGTGCAGTGCACGCGACCGGCGGAAAGCAGCCCAACTTGATCTCAGGGAATGCCCATCGCGCAGACTCGGTCGTGTAGACCATGTCGCAAATCATGGCCAGCTCGGCGCCTCCGCCCAGGCAATGGCCGTTTACCGCGGCGATCGTAACTTTCTTCGTCGACACCAACGCTCGAACGACGGCGTGGAACTTTGCCAGCATTTCCTGAACCTTGTCGGGAGCATGCGCGGCCACATCTACACCAGCAGAGAACGCGTTGCCCTCGGCGGCGAGAACGATCACCGAAACATGCCGCTGGGCTTCGATGTGTGCCAGCGCAGAAGCCAATTGCTCCATCATCGGCACGTCGATGACGTTCATCGGCGGATGCCGCAACTCGATCCGCGCGACGGAAGCTGCAACCTCGACCGTGACGCGGCGGAGTTGGGATGCGATCGATGCCATGATTGTCTTCTTCTCAGGCTGATGGACTCTTCACAAATTGATAGCCGACTTACGCACTTCGCCAATCGTCGCGAGCGGATCCCGCGCCCCGGTTTTCTCAGCAATCCATCTCTTTTCAGTCTCGAGGATGTCGAGTAGCAGTTTCTTGTCCTGCGCTGACGGCATGTAGACCTTTAGATGCTCCTCGTACGCGCACTCGTCCAGCGGCTCGCCCGTTTGCGCATGGAACTTCTGGCCCGCATATTTTCCAATCATGCGATTGAACCCGATATGCGGGGCATAGAGTTTGGGCTCGCCCGGCTTCAGCGAACTGTTGAAGCGCTCAATGAGTCCCGCCACTTCGTCGCGATAGAGGGTGCGGTTGTAGTCGTTCAGATCGTCGAGGTCGGGAGTCTTGTCGTTCTTCGGTTCGTCGTAGCGACCCTTGACGCCCCACACATACGCCCAGTGCGCGGACGAGGAATGATCGGTGCCGAAAAGATCGTAGGAACTTGAGATCCACTTGTTGAGATATTTCTGGATCAGCCATGCCGGAATCACGCCCGCCTCCACAATGCGCCGCAGGCCATCGTTGCCCGTGCCCATGTGAAACGCCTCTTCGCGCAGCATGTACGACATCGAGCGCCCCAGCGGCGCGAAGGCGGAGTACTTCAGCATTTGCAACTGGAATTTTCCGTCGCGGTCGACAAAATCAGTGTAGGTGAAGAAGTCCATCCAGTTATCGACATCGACGTTGAACGCGCCCAGCAATCGCTTGTTTTCGAAGGCCCGGCGTTCAAGCATTTTTTGTGCTTCCACTTTGCCCGAGTATCCGAAGTGATCGACCAGCAGCGCGCACATCTGCCAGCCGTGCCGCATCTCTTCGATCATGACGCGGGTAATCGCGCGGCGGTCCCAGTCCGTGGGTGCGTTCTCGAGCAGATTGCGCTGTTGCTCGACGCTGGCAAATTCGGTGTCGCCCTGATAGACGATCATGTTCATCAGGGCGTCGCGCATCTGCTGCGTGGGAATCTGCCGCAGGTTCTCCCACTTGCGGCGTCCTTTGTACGAGCCGAATTCGATTTCTTCGGTGTCGATCGCTCCATAAAGCGTATCGAAGTGAAAGGCCTCAATGTCGTCGGTGTTGACGCCAATTTCCTTGCGCCAGTCATTGAACAAACCAATCCAGTCGCTGAACGTTCCGATTTTTGCTACTTTGCCCGGCATTTCTCGACCTCACTATCCTTCAATTACTTCTCCGACTCGCGATCCTCACTTCAACTTCATTTCGCCTTGAACTCCGCCGGTCGCTTCTCCACGTACGCGGCCAGACCTTCCTTCGCATCTTCACTCTGGAACAGCAACTGCTGATTCTCGCGCTCGACAGCCAGCGCCGACTCCATCGGAATTTCCCATCCGGTCTGCACTGCACGCTTAATACGGCCGACAGCCTTTGAAGCCTTATTCGGCGGGCAGAATTGCTTCGCGTACTCCATGATGTTTTCCATGAAACTATCGCGCTCGAAAACGTCGTTCACGATGCCGAGTTCCTGCGCTTCTTCAAACGAGAAGGTATTGCCTGTGACCATCAACTCGATGGCCTTGCTCTTGCCCACGAGCCGCGAGAGCCGCTGCGTGCCCCCGGTGCCGGGAAGAACGCCGAGGTTCACCTCCGGCAGGCCGATTTTCCCGGCATCTTTGCGCGCGATGCGAATGTCGGCTGCCATAGCGATTTCAAGCCCACCTCCGACGCAATGGCCGTTAATGGCCGCGATCACGAGCTTCGGCGTGTGTTCCAGGCGGAGCAGCATCTCGTTGGCATGCAGGCAGAAGTAATATTTGAATGTGGGATCGACGCTCGACAGCATTTTGATATTGGCGCCGGCGGAAAAGAACTTGTCGCCGGCTCCGGTCACGACGACTACATAAACGCCGTTCTCCATGCGCGCCTTGAGAATCGCGTCGTCGAGCTGACGATTCATCTCGTACGTATAGGTGTTGGCAGGCGGATCGCACATTTCAATCACGGCGACGCCGCCGTCGGTACGGTAATTGACTAACTGTTTGCTGGTTTCGCTCGTTGCCGGCTGAATTGTGGTCGCCATTGAAAGACTCCTTAATCGTTAGATATCGAAAATCGAATTCTTCGTGATGTTCGCCTCACCGCTCCTTGCGGACCCTCGCACCCGCCATCACACCGCGCAGGAAAAGATCGCCCATCTCACTCGCCAGCGATGCCGCGTCGGCATCCACGCGCGGGTTGTGCCATGTGTAGATCCAATTCATCATGCCGAAGAGGCTGAGCACCGCAATCCGCGTAGAAAACTGCAGACTGCGGTCGTGTTTCAGATCGTCCAGCAACCCCACACAGATGCGGTAATACTCGCGCTTGATCGCGGCGACCTCCGAAGCAAAACCATTCTTCAGAACCTCTGCCTCATGCGAGAGCACTTTCATCGCGGCCTGGTTGGCTAGAAAATATTCGAGGTGGTTCAGAATGAAAATACGGATGCGTTTTTCCGGATCCGCAACTCCTTCGAGCCTCACCTTCAATCGCTGCACGATCGTAGTGAAAGTATGTTTCTGAATGAGATAGAGCAACCGCTCTTTGGATTCGAAGTAGTAATAGAGGCCTGCGAGCGACATGCCGCTCTCGCGTGAGAGATCGCGCATCGAGGCCCCCTCGTATCCCTTTTTGCAAAAAACTTCAGTGGCATGGGTCAGTATCTCCGCGAGTCGCCGGTCGTAGCGCGTCGCCGGCTCGGGAGTAACTCGCGGTCTTGCGGAAATTCGTCTTGCTGCCGAAGGACTCCCCATAAGCGCAGAACGGAGTGGCGCTAATTCGAACGTTCGTTCGAACAAAGTATACGCCGAAGTGATCCCAATCACAAGAGGAATGGAACTAGCGTGCTTTCTTCCTCTTGGCCGCCGCATCATAAGCCTGCCCGACCCAGTCGAGAGCATCATGCAGATCGGCGCTGGAAGTGAGTGCAAAGCTGAACCAACGGGCTTGCTTGATCCTGGCTGCTCCGACGCGAGGATCCTTTTCGAGGCGTGCACGAACCGGCCGGGCGGGAGAGTCAAAGCGAAACGCCAGCGCATTTGCGGTCTCCATGCCGCGAGTGCGGGGTAGAACAGCAAACATCCTGTCTTTGCGGTAGAGTGCTGTGAATCCGAAGAACGATCGCGGGACGACCTGAGGCCAGCCACTCGCCTCGTCGGCCAGCGCGGCGCACCAGGCTTTCATCTCTTCAGAAATCGGAGGCAGCTTCGGGCGCTTCGCAGGTGTCACGGATTTGCCGTTTGGGGCGCTGGGCGCTGTACGAATAACATTTGTTCTACCTGGATTTCACCGGCTGAGTAGCGGCGACTGTTGAGTCGTCACCCGCTCCACCGCGGACACTGATCTCATTTGGCCGTGAGTTGTAGCACAGTCCCGGTAACCGCACAAGACGGCTTCCCTAGTTCCTCACGTCGGCGAGAAGGCGCTCGATTTCCGCCTTCAGGTCTGCCGTCAGCGGGAGAAATGGCAGCCGAGCCGGACCGCCGTAGTAGCCATTGAAGTCCATGCCATGCTTGAATCCGGGAACACCGAGATCGCCGACTCGCTGCGCAGCCTTCGCAATTCGGTCTTGCTTGAGGGGGGCAAGTTCGACGTCCCCCTCTTTCCACGCGGCGTAAATCTCGTAGCACGCAGTTGGCGCAGGGCAGGCGAATGCCAGAATGGCTCCGACCGCGCCGGCCGCGAGCGATGCGTGCAACTTGTGCGCGGCGCCCACCAGCACTTGAAATCCGACTTCTTTCTGACGAGTCTTCAGCTTTCCCACCACGGTCACCGCCGAGGATGATGGCTTCGCGTCCGACCCTCCTGACAACGCGCCGACCGGAACCAGTTCCCCGCCCTCGGAATTGGCACCGGCAGCCGCCGCGGCCAGCATCCGCGGCGTAACCGCATCGAAGGTTTCAGTCACAGTCGCGGCGCGCTTGATGTGGCGTGTTCCTTCGACCATTTCGCGCACTTTCTCCACGTCGCCGCTCGATTCCTTGATCCCGATGAGGTTTGGGTGCTCGGCCAGCTCAATGACTAACTCCGCGGGAATATCGTAGCCAGTGGCTTGCGGGAAGTTATAAATGATGACCGGCAGCGGTGAACGATCCGCCACAGTACGGTAGAACGCCAGAATGTTGGCTGGGTGCATCTGCTTCTTGTAGTAATGCGGCGTGCGCACCATGGCGACGTCGTAGCCGAGTTCGGCAGCATATTCTGTCAGATGCAGCGTCTCGATAGCCGACTCGATTCCGGTACCGGCGACCAGAACTTTGCTCGGCGCCGCAGCCTCCCTCGCGGCCTTGAGGACGTCCCGCCGCTCTTGATCGGAAAGCAGGATGGCTTCGCCCGTCGAGCCGAGGACGACGATTCCCGCCACCGGAGTCCTCGAATAGCGCTCCATGTTCGATTCGAGCTTTTTGAAGTAGATGTTGCCGTCGGGATAGAACGGCGTGGTAACGGGAGGAAGAATGCCTTGTAGGAGCACCTTAAGCACCTCGACATTCAGGATACTACGTAGACCGGCAGCTCATTGAAAATTAGGCGAGTCGATGCGGTAGTAAAACAAGCGCGGCTGGTCCTCGTGGATGATCCAGATAAAGCCTTCTTGCGCCCGACCTCAGGCGAACTGCGTCCGGAACCTCGTTCACGGTCGGGTGACCGTTCTGCCGGTTGACGTGAAAACCGGCAACACTCTTTTCGCCGCAGTATGCCCCTGCCCAGGCGGTACAGGGCAACCAGCACGATCAGCAGAACGATCGCGAAGATCACATTCCATTTCGTTTTTGCGCCCCGGGCCGGTGCCACAGCCGGCAGGGGCGGAAACGGCGAACTGCACAAGGAACGCCTCTCGTCAGCGTACTTTAGACGCGGCCCGGTCGGCGTGCAAGTGCTGCAGAGCCCGTACGTTGACCTCTCCGCGTTGCAGGGCGGCGATCCCTTCGGCCGCGGCGCGCGCAGCGGCCAGCGTTGTAATGGTGGGAATCCTCGCCGTCACCGCCGCGCGGCGAATTGCTTTTTCGTCGAACCAGGGTTCGAGGCCGGTGGGAGTATTAATGATCAACTGGATCCGCTGGCCTTTGATGAAGTCGACCACGTTGGGCCGTCCTTCTTTCACTTTGTAGACACGCTCCACATTCATGCCCGCAGCTTCGATCACATCGGCCGTGCCCGCAGTAGCTACCAGCTTGAATCCCATATCCACAAACTTGCGCGCGACCGGCGCGACGTGCCGCTTGTCGTGGTCAGTGACGCTGATGAACACGGCGCCTTGCGTCGGCAATTTTTGTCCGGCCGCGACCTGTGCCTTGGCGAACGCTTCGCCGAAGTTGTCGGCCACGCCCATTACTTCGCCGGTCGACTTCATTTCGGGTCCGAGGACAGTATCGACGCCGGGAAATTTATTCCAGGGAAACACCGGCGACTTCACGTAGTAGCAACTTCCGGTGTCGAGATCGGAGCGGCGATCAATGTTCTCCGGCAGAAAATCCCGTAACTTTCGCCCGGTCATAAGGCGAGCTGCGATCTTCGCCATCGGGATGCCGGTCGCCTTGGAAACATACGGCACCGTGCGCGACGCACGTGGATTCACTTCCAGCACATAAACCTTCCCGCCTTCGGCGCCGTTGCCGCTCCCGCTGCCATTCCCCCGGGGGATGGCGAACTGAATATTCATCAACCCCACGACTCTCAGCGCCCGCGCCAGCTTGAAGGTGTACTCGCGCATGCGATCCAGAAGCGGGGGAGGAATATCGACCGCCGGCAATACACAAGACGAATCACCGGAGTGAATGCCAGCTTCCTCGATGTGCTGCATGATGCCGCCGATCACCACATCCTCGCCGTCCGATAATGCGTCGACGTCAACTTCGATTGCATCTTCCAGGAAGTGGTCAATCAGCACCGGCCGGTCATGAGAGTATTCCACTGCCTCTTTCATGTAGCGGATGACCGACTCTTCGTCGTACGCGATGACCATGGCGCGCCCGCCCAGCACATAGGAAGGCCGCACGAGCACGGGATAGCCAATTCGCTTCGCTCCTTCGATTGCTTCATCGATCGATGTCGCCATTACGCCGGGCGCCTGCGGAATCTGCAACTCCTCGAGCAGCTTGTTGAAATGCTTTCGGTCTTCCGCCAGGTCGATCGACTCAGGCGACGTGCCAATAATCTTCACCCCCGCCGCTTTCAGTGGCAGGGCCAGGTTCAGCGGCGTCTGCCCGCCAAACTGCACGATCACGCCGACCGGCGCGCCCTTCGCGGTCTCGTGCTGATAGATCGACCACACATCTTCGAAAGTAAGTGGCTCGAAGTAGAGCCGATCGCTCGTGTCGTAGTCGGTCGAGACCGTCTCGGGATTGCAATTGATCATGATGGTCTCAAAGCCATCTTCGTGCAGAGCAAACGAGGCGTGACAACAGCAGTAGTCGAACTCAATTCCCTGCCCGATGCGATTCGGACCGCTGCCCAGAATGATGACTTTCTTCTTGTCGGTCGGCGCGGCTTCGTCCTCGTCTTCGTAGGTCGAATAAAGATACGGCGTATAGCTTTCGAATTCTGCCGCGCAGGTGTCGACCCGCTTGTAGACCGGCATCACGCCGTACTTTTTGCGCATGTGGCGGACGCGCTCTTGCCCTTCCAACCTCCAGGCAGCGGCCAGGCGTCCGTCCGAGAAGCCCATGCGCTTCGATTCCAGCAGCACTCCTCGCGGAATCGACTCCATCGGATGCTTTTCGAGTTCGAGTTGCTGCTCGTTGATTTCCTTCAGCTGATACAGGAACCACGGGTCCATCGAGGTCATTTTCGCGACCTGCTTGACCGTGTGTCCCTGCCGCAACGCATACTGCACATACGCCAAACGCTCCGGATGCGGCGTCACCAGCCGCTGCGTCAGAATCTTTGGTTCGATTTTCGCTCCGCCAACGCGCTTGCCCGTGTCGAGTGAGCGAATGCCCTTCATCAAGGCTTCTTTGAAGGTGCGGCCGATCGCCATGACTTCGCCGACCGACTTCATCTGCGGCCCCAGGGTGTCGTCGGCGCCGGGAAATTTCTCGAACTGCCATTTCGGAATCTTCACCACCACGTAGTCGAGCGTCGGTTCAAAACAGGCCGGAGTCTTGCGCGTGATGTCATTAGGAATCTCGTCGAGCGTGTAGCCGACCGCAAGTTTTGCGGCGATTTTTGCAATCGGAAATCCGGTCGCCTTCGACGCCAGCGCCGATGAGCGCGAGACACGCGGGTTCATCTCGATCACGACCATGCGCCCGGTTTCCGGATTCACACCGAACTGAATATTCGATCCGCCCGTATCCACGCCGATTTCGCGAATCACGGCAATGGACGCGTCGCGCATCGCCTGATACTCGCGGTCGGTGAGCGTTTGCGCAGGGGCGACCGTGATTGAGTCGCCGGTATGCACGCCCATGGGATCGAAGTTTTCGATCGAGCAGATGATGATGACGTTGTCTTTCGTGTCGCGCATCACCTCCAGCTCGAATTCCTTCCAGCCCAGCACCGATTCTTCAATCAGCGCTTCATGGACGGGCGAAAAATCGAGACCGCGCCCGAGCACGTCGACCATTTCTTCGCGGTTGTAGGCAAGGCCGCCGCCTGTTCCGCCCAGGGTGAACGATGGCCGGATGATGACCGGGAAGCCGATCTTGCCCGCGAACTCGATACCGTCTTTCACGTTATTGACCAGCGCCGACTTGGGGACGTCGAGCCCGATCTTTTGCATCGCATCTTTGAAAAAGAGACGGTCTTCGGCTTTCTTGATCGCAGCGACGTTCGCGCCGATCAGATTGACATTGTATTTTTCGAGGATTCCGCCGTCAGAAAGTTCGATGGCAAGATTCAATGCCGTCTGGCCGCCAACGGTTGGCAACACTGCAAAACCAGCGCCCGGCGCCATCTCCCGCTCGATGCGGATGATCTCTTCCAGATACTCGAGCGTCAGTGGCTCGATATAAGTCCGGTCGGCAAATTCCGGATCGGTCATGATGGTAGCGGGGTTCGAGTTCGCCAGCACCACTTCGTAACCCTCGGACTTGAGCGCCTTGCAGGCCTGCGTGCCAGAATAATCGAACTCCGCCGACTGCCCGATGATGATGGGCCCGGAGCCGAGGATCAGAATCTTCGAGATGTCAGTACGTTTGGGCATTTATGCGATTCGTGTTCTCAATTCTGTTATCCCGACCAAGCCAGTTGGCTGGCGAAGCCGAGCAAGTGGCGAGTGGAGGGACCTTGTGGTTTCCGATGCACGTCCGATCTCAGCCGAACACAAGGTCTCTCGACTGCGCAAATCGTTCGCTGCGCGAAACGATCGGCTCCGCTCGGGATGACAGAGTATGATTTTCATGCCTTGCGGCGCGCCTTGAAGGCGGCTTTTCAAAGCTTTGCCTCTTCACATCAGCGATTTGTCCGACCAGCGCAGTCGGAAGCGCGCTGGCAAGCATCAGCGTTGGTCCTTTCGGCAATCAGGCGTATGAAAACATCCGCTGCATTCTCGAGTTGATAACAGCCTGAATTCCTGCCTTCAACCGCAAGAAACCGAAAATCACGAGGATGCTTCGCGAGCCAATTCCCTTCAGCCGTGACTTCCGGGTCCTCACCCCTTCCACTCCTCCATCATCTTCGTAAAGTCTTTGAACAGGTAATGCGAGTCGTGCGGGCCCGGTGCCGCCTCAGGGTGATACTGCACGCTGAACAACGGCAGATTCCGATGCCGCAGCCCTTCGAGCGTTTGATCGTTCAAGTCGACATGCGTAAGCTCGACTTCGCTATCGGGAAGCGAATCCGGATCGACCGCGAAGTTATGGTTGTGCGCTGTAATCTCAATCTTTCCACTCTTCAGCTGCTTCACTGGATGATTTCCGCCATGGTGGCCGAACTTCAGCTTGAACGTCTTGCCGCCCAGGGCAATTCCTGTGAGCTGATGTCCCAGGCAGATTCCGAAAATCGGCTGCCGGCCCATCAATCTGCGGATCGCATCGACTGCATAAGTGCACGGTTCAGGATCGCCCGGGCCGTTGGAAAGGAAAACTCCGTCCGGCTTGAGCGCGAGCACGTCTTCTGCCGGCGTCTGCGCCGGAACAACCGTTACCTTGCAGCCCTCGCCGCGCAGCTTGCGCAGAATGTTCTGCTTGATGCCGAAATCGTAGGCCACCACGTGAAAGCGCGGCGGTTCATCTTTTACTCCGACGACGGCGACCGGCTCATGAGAGCGTTCGCCGACTTCCCACACGTACGGCCGCTTCGTGCTCACCTCTTTCGCGAGATCAGTCCCATCCATCTTCGGAATCGAACGCGCCTTCGCGAGCAATTTTTCGGTATCGCTCTCGATGGTCGAAATCACGCCGCGCATCACGCCGTGATCGCGCAGATGCCGCACCAAGGAACGCGTGTCGATGTCCGACAGCACCGGCACCTTGAACTGTTCCAGATACTCTTCGGCCACTTGCTGTGATCGCCAGCTCGAGCTGACGCGCGAGAATTCGCGCACGATCAGACCCTCGATCCACGGGCGCGTGGCTTCGTTGTCATCTTGGTTGGTGCCGTAGTTTCCGATTTCGGGGTTGGTCAGGACGACGATCTGGCCTGAGTAAGAAGGATCAGTGAAGATTTCCTGATAGCCGGTGATGGAAGTATTAAAAACTACTTCCCCGTAACATTCGCCTTTGGCGCCGTAGCCTTTGCCTCGGAAGACTCGGCCGTCTTCCAGCGCAAGGATAGCCTGCATTCTCGCTCCGGGGAGTGGATTTTCGAGATTTTATCAGGGAATCGCGGGCCGGCCAAGACCAGAACGCAGAATCAGCAAAGAAATCTGTGGATTATGCAGAAACTTCCCAGCGAAACTGCCACGGTGTGGTCTACCGTCGCAGAATCACCTCAAAACACGAAAGGAACAAAGCGCTTGGTTCGCCGCATATATTCTTCATACCGCGCACCGATATGACCCACCAGAGCCTGCTCCTCCACTCGAACTCGGTAGAGGTAGGCCAATCCTGCCGCGCCTGCAATGATCACAACGCTCAACCAGTTCGTCAGCGCCAGGCCTGTTCCCAGATACATCAGCATGCCGCCCGTGTATGACGGATGCCGCACCCAGCGGTAGACTCCGTCCTCAATGACGGGTTGGTCGGCCGCAGCCCGCACGTCCCCGGTAAAGTGCTTACCCAGAACGCGCCAGCAGTGGCGTCGCAGCGCGCTTCCCGCCAGCAGGATCGCCAACCCCAGCACGAACCAGATTCTCTGCCCTCTCTGCAGAATAAATGCCGGCAGGCCCGCCACGCGGAACCCGGCGATCATCCCGATCCAGCTCGCCAGAACAATGACGGCGGTTGAACCCCGGTCTGTGTTGCCCCCGGACCCTGCGCGCGAACGCCCGACCAGAGTAAACTCCGGCAAATAGCATAAGAGAAACACGGCCCAGAAAACCCACGCATACGGCGCGGTGTAGGCCAGCGGTTTCACCATCGCAGCACTCACGGCAGCCCTTCGGTATGGAACGAATCCCAGAGGCAACGCGGCAAATCTGGGCCTTCCAAATTATTCAGCCATGAGAGCGCCGCGACCACTCGCAGAGTATGCGTCTTAGCAGCCCGTCGTTCCCGTCGGCTCTTGAAATAAGAAAGTATGAAACAGCGTGTCTTCGTAAATCCCCAGATATTCGTAACAATCAAAGAACAGACGATTCCAGGATTGCCTCGGACCGGTGCAACCCCGTGGCGGTGCCCACGCTGGTCAGGCTGTTCCACGTGAGACTGTCCGTGGCGTCGAGCGTGACATCGATTGGCTCCCACCGCAGCCTGCGAGCATGGCAACTAACCCCATTGCCGCAGGCGCGTGGTCCGCGTGTTCACTGATATGCTGACTCCTCATTTGCAGGGTCACCGCACGCGCCCCACCTTATCCATGGGCCAGTAGCCAAAAACGGCTTTACCGTAGATGAGGTTCTGGTTGACCGGGCCGAACTCGCGACTGTCGCTCGACATGGAGCGATGGTCGCCCAACACGAAGTAGCAATGCTCGGGTACTACCGTCTCGGGGTACGACCGCGCATCGGTATACGCCGATGGAACGTAGTCCTCGTCCAGCGGTTCATCGTTGACGTACACCTGACCCCCGTCGATCCGGATCCGGTCGCCGGCCACTCCGATCACGCGTTTGATATAGCTCTTCGATGGATCGCGGGGATACCGGAACACAACGATATCCCCCCGCTCAATCGGCTCCAGCCGATACACAAACTTGTTCACAAAGATTCGTTCCTGATCTTCGAGGGATGGCATCATGCTCGTGCCCTCGACCTTCACCGGCTGATAGAGAAAAATGATGATGAAGGCGGAAATCGCCAGGGAAATGATCAGATCGCGCACCCAGACCCCAAAACCTGCGCGGACATGGGGACGAGCGGTGGGTAGCGGCGGCGACACATCCGCCACTTGCGGGAGGGGCGTAATGCTCGCTGCTATCGAATGATCGCGATCCCCACCAGACTCTGACATGCGCTTCTATTGTATACAGAACCTTGCTTCGCGGCAGTGGTTGCCACGAGACGACCTCCCAGTAGCTCCTTCCCCCACTTCTAGGCCTTTCGGCAGGATGCCCACCGGGGTACAATATCCGGAACTTGAGGGGTGTTTAAGATGCGCCGGTTACGACGAAATAAGATTCTCTATCGCAGCTTGACTCTGGCCTTTCTTTTCCTCGTGACATTGACGATGTCTGCCGAATGGGCGACCCAAGATGAACAAGGAAGCGTTCCGGCATACAATGCCGGTCCTCCGCCTAAAGGGACGAAGTTGCCTCCGATCCTGACCAAGGCCGATCTCTGGGGAGAAGATGCTCAACAGCCCTACCAGACGCATGCCTACGAACTCGCCGCGAAGATTCCGACTGTGCTGCATCAACAACCTTGCTACTGCTATTGCGATCGCATGGGCCATAACAGCCTGCACAGCTGCTTTGAGGATACGCACGGCGCGCGATGCGCGACTTGTCTGAAGGAGCTCTACTACTCCTACCAGCAGCACCAGAAAGGAAAAACCGCCGCCCAGATTCGTGCCGGAATCATCAAGGGGGAGTGGCGGCAAATCGACTTGCAATCGGCGGCTGCCATCAACTGAGAACTTAAGTACCGGCTACTCGGTGCCGGAATTGCTCTTCACCCACCCTTTGAGTGATACTTGGGTGCTCGAATATCGAGCACGATTCTGAAGGAGTTCCCTATTACCAAGAGCACAGGAAGAGTTTTGCACATGGCTCAGAAACCTACCGCGAAGAAGTCTGTGGCGGAAGACCCGCGTTATACACAGGCGCTGCAAAGCTACGAAGCAGGCCTGCGTGCCTTGCAGGAGCACAAGTTCGACAAGGCAAAACCGCATTTTCAGAAAGTGGTTGCCGGTCCGAGCAAGGAACTGGCCGACCGTGCCAACGTTCATCTCAGCACTTGCAACCAGCATCTGGAGCGCTCCACGGCTACGCAGTTCAAATCGTCCGAGGAGCACTTCGACTACGCCGTCTCCTTGATGAATCTGGGGGACTACGTCACTGCCCGTGAGCATCTTGACAAGTTGCTCAGGCAGGCGCCGCAGGCCGACTACGTCGTCTACGGGCTCGCCGCGCTGGATTGTCTTACCGGTCACGTCGAGGATTCTCTGAAGCGTCTGGATGCGGCTCTTCGCCTGAATCCCCAGCTCCGTTTCCAAGCGCGCAACGATTCCGATTTCCAGAATCTGGCGGAGGACCCGCGCTTTACCGAACTGCTCTATCCGGATCCGGGTGCCGAATTGAATTCTTCGGACGGTGGTGGCTTCGCCGAGGACGAACCGGCATAACCTGGGCCCGGGCAGGCCCGTCCTATGGGAACCAAAGTTGCCGAATTCTCCTCCACTGAGAAAACCGCGCGGGACCGCGGCCTCCGCGTCGTTGCCATCGGGGGGGGCACCG
>Ga0335073_10000597_pt1 | contig 46723 bp, 43 predicted proteins | sample Lox_Sample_22_FD_207093 | JGI IMG/M metagenome (GOLD analysis project Ga0335073, IMG submission 207093) | Soil microbial communities from Loxahatchee National Wildlife Refuge, Florida, United States - Lox_Sample_2.2 | ecosystem: Environmental > Terrestrial > Soil > Wetlands | place: USA...
CTACCCTGAGCAGTTTGAATCACCGGAGTGCCGAGGATTCCGACCGTCGGGCTCACGGTGCCGCATTGTTGTGCGCCCAGATATTTGCAATCGGCGGGATATTGTCCTGCCGGATTCAATGACAGCGAGCCCACGATCGCGCAACTGTTGCTGCCGGATGGAGGCGCCCCGTTGATCACGAAAAGCGTGTTGTTCTCGGTGACCACGTAGACCAAAGAGGCGTACTGCGTTCCCTGGAAGGTCACGTTCGAGAGCACCAGCGGCTGCGCGTAGACCTGTCCGTCCAATGCAGCGGAACAGAGCTGGCCGAAATTGCCAGCGGTCAGGTTACCTGGAGTCAAAATCGTTTCGTTGAGATTCTGACCGGTTCGCTGAACATCATTCTGCCAGGTGGTGATGTTGACTTGGGCTTGGGCGAGACCGGTCAAAGTAACGGCGATCGCAATCGTACAAATAAATCTCAACCAGATCATTCTTCTTCCCACGGCTTCTCCCCTTTACCTCGGCCAGAGTTGCGATATCAGTCTGCGCCGCACTCGCTCACATGCGATGCAGAAGGTTATGAAAGGTATCCGAGATCCAGACATTCTTTCCGTCAAACGCGATTCCAGTTGTATTCTCAATCGGGTACTTGGCCACGACCGCGCCGTCGCTGCCCTGCAATTCGGTCAACTCCAGAGCCCCGGTGACCCAAATGTGTTGGCCATCGGAAATCACGCTATAGGGTTCCGGTGCCACGGTAAACGTACCCAACACCTTGCCATCGCTGGGCTGCAGCTTGGTGACCGAGGCGCCACCTATGTTGGCCACCCAGATGTAGGTTCCATCGAAGGTGACGCCGAGCGGATTCGGACCGACCGTGTAAACTCCGAGCAATGTTCCATCAATGGCACGCAATTTCGAAACGGTACCGTTGCCCGCCCCGGAGAAGTTCGTAACCCAAACATTGGCGCCGTCGAACGCTGTCGCCATGGCGCCGCCAGTTCCACCGGTCGCGAACGTGCCGAGATTTTTTCCATCGCTCGCACGCAGCTTGGTGACCGTGCCCTTCTCTCCGTAACTTGGAACCCAAATATTTTCGCCGTCTGATGTCATCCACCAGGGCGCCCTCACACTGAAGTTTCCGAGAACCTTGCCATCGCTGGCGCGCAGCTTGGTGACGGTGTTATCGAAATTATCGGAGACCCAGATGTTTTCGCCGTCGAAGGTCACACCCAACGGTTGATGCCCAACTTTATAAGTGCCCAACACCTGGCCGTCGTGCGCTCGAATTTTCGTAACGCTGCCGGGCGAATCGGCAAAATTTGCGCTCCAGATATTCTTTCCATCAAATGCCACGCCGTACGGCTGTGCACCGACGTTGACCGTAGTTCCAGGTACGTCGCTTTTGCGCAGACTTTGGAGGGATGTCCGCGAGATCTTGGCGTTTGGCGGCGCAGGACTTGCTATTGCCGCGCCGGAATTCTGCGCCAGGGCGTAGCTTGCGGTCATCCCTGCCGAGAGGATTGCCCAAGTAGCGATGACAAGACGCTTCACGGATTCATACTCCTTAGAATCGAGCCCGAAAAACCTGCGAAATTGAATGAGTTACAAGGGGGAATTGCTGGCTAAGTCTGAAGTCTCTGGCCTCCACACGGATACCAGTCAGTGTCGATATCTTATCATTGCCATGACGCTTGTCAAGGCCCGAAAGTGGGGGCAAGTCCAACAATAGAAAGAGCTTTGTGTGGGAATCGGGTGGGATCGCGGGAGTATTTTGTGAGGCCCGTGGGCGTCCGCCGGAGCAGCGCAGGCCCGCCCCGGCGGCATCCAGGCTCAGGCTGCCAGGGCTTGGACGAAGTGCTCACACAGGGTGGTCTCGACTTGATGCAGTTTCCAGGTAATCGGGGTGGTCAGGTAGGGCTTCACGATGTTCTCCACTTTCGGGAACGTCTCTCTCTCATAACGCTCCGCGTCCCTCTTCTCCATCCACAGGGTGATGGTGAATGCTTTCTCGTTGATTGTCTCGGGGAACAATGGGAGCACTTCCAGGAAGCCAGGCTGTTTTTTGAGAATGGGAACGACTTCGTTCTTCATCGTCTTGATGAGCTCATCTTTTTTGTCGTACTTGGGAACGAATTCCACAATGCGAGCAAACATGTTCGTACCCTCCTTAAGTATCAAGTTTGTTGGTTGGAGTTTCGCTCGGAAGCGGCCCTGGGTAGCCTGAACTTCCGGACCGGAATTGTTGTGACTCACGCTACGCTTCGCGTGCGAGAATTTCAGTGACGCGTGACGGTGATCGCTGTGATTAGGACTTCAGCGGAAATGGTGCAGAGTCCAGGGAATGTTCCCACGCCTACAGCATGGACCGCCCGTTCTGTTCGTCCTCACGCCCATCACGTTCCAGTAGCGACGGCGGGTACGGCTTGCCGGCCATCGTGGCTTGCCAGAGAATGCGGTTGTAGAGTAGCGGATCGACGCGGTCCGCATCCGAAAAATCCAGACCCTTGGTGACACGGGCCCAATACTGCGCGTCGTGGCTCGCCGTATCCGTAGAGGCTGACCCCGTTCGCGTGACTTCCTGCAATTGAGTCTTCAGCGTTTTACACTAGGCTTATGTCCTCTGATGACATTCTTCAGCTTCCCCCGCCGCCCGCTGACGCTCGCATCGCCTACGGCTCCGATCACAATCAGTTTGGCGAAATTCGTGTCCCCAAAGGCAAAGGCCCATTTCCGCTGGTCATGAATATTCACGGAGGGTTCTGGCGCGCCGCGTACGATCTCTCGCACGCCGGGCACCTCTGCGCAGCGCTAACGGCTAAAGGGCTGATTACATGGAATGTGGAATATCGGCGTGTGGGCAATCCTGGCGGCGGATGGCCGGGAACCTTCGAGGACATTCGCAACGCCTACCGTTACGCACCACAGCTGGCAAAGAAATACACCGTCGATCTGAACAAGGTAGTCGCGATGGGACACTCCGCGGGAGGCGAGCTTGCACTTTGCCTGGCGGCGCGCGAGTCATCGCTGAAGCGGGTGGTTTCGTTGGCGGGTGTCGTGGACCTTCAGCAGGCGTATCAGCTGCACCTGAGCAACGACGCAGTGGTGAGCTTTCTGGGTGGGACGCCTAGCGAGGTTCCGGAACATTGGGCTGAAGCTGACCCCATGAAGCTGACCATCCCCCGTTCGACCGCGCAATGGCTGATTCATGGCGCGGCGGATGACGTGGTTCCCTCTTATTTCAGCCGCAACTACACGCAACCAAAACAACAGGCAGGCGCCGACGCGCACTATTCAGAAATCTCGACCGCGGGTCACTACGAGCTGATCGATCCCAGGTCGCGAGCCTGGCCCAGAGTGCAGGACACCATCTTACATTTGGTCGGAATGTAGGATTTCCCTGTCCGGGCCGCACGAAAGGCCCTTTCATGACTTTGGTAATCTTCTCTTAGCGTGCAGGCACGCAAATAATCGGAAGTTACCATGGCGGAGCAGCGTAAAAACAAACGCACCAAAATGGTTCTGCCGGTTAAAGTTCTGATTGCTGGTGTTACTCATCTCGCTCACACCTTTGACGTCACTTCCGTCGGAGCACGGCTTGGCGGGCTGCACGCCCAATTGAGGAAGGGCGACACCATACTCTTGCAACGTGGTGCGAAAAGGGCCCAATTCCAGGTAATGTGGGTGCAGGAGCTTAGTCCAAAGGAAATTCAGGCGGGCCTTCAGGCAGTAGACCAAACCAACAACTTTTGGGGTATCGATTTTCCCGAGCAGGAAAACGAAGGCAAGAACGCCGCCAACAACGCAAAGGATCTGGCGGCAATCTTCGCCGCCGGCAAAAAGTAACGCGTCCCTACGCGCAGTTCCTCAACACCAGCGCTGAATTCTTCGATCCAAATGCAATGCAGTTGCAGATGGCGTGCTCGATGGACTTCTTTCGACCCACATCGGGAACGTAATCGAGATCACATTGCGGATCGGGTGCTTCCAGGTTGATGGTGGGGGGGATGCGTCCGTGTTGCATGGCCACGATCGTGGCCGCTACGCCTGCTGCGCCACACGCACCTTGCGGGTGGCCGATTTGAGATTTCAGCGCCGACATCGGTACTTGCCGGGCATGCTCTCCGAGAGCAAGCTTCAACGCGCGAGTTTCGATGCGGTCGTTGAGTTGGGTCGAAGTCCCATGCAGGTTTACATATTGAACATCTTGCGCCGAAATCCCCGCTTCTTTCATGGCCAGGCCGATGGCTCGCGCCGGCTCTTCCCCGCACTCCTGCAATCGCACGCGATGGAATGCTTCGCAGGTTGATCCGTAACCGCAGATCTCCGCGAGCATCGTTGCGCGTCGCGCTCGCGCATGTTCGTACTCTTCCAACACCAGCATCCATGCGCCTTCGGCCAGCACGAAGCCATCACGATTCGCCGAGAATGGACGCGATCCGCGCTGCGGCTCGTGGTTCCAAGAGTCGGTCAAAATCTTCATCAGAATGAAACCCTTGACGATGCCGAGCGCGATAGGCGCATCGGCTCCGCCGCTCAGCACCATGTCGAGCCGTCCGGACTGAATCTGGCGCACGGAGTATCCGAGGGCGTCAGTCGAAGAAGTGCAGCCGGTGGTGATGACGTGGCTGGCGCCGCGCAGGCCGAAACGCACGCTCAATTCACTCGAAAGCGTGCCCATGACCCCGGTCGGCACGCAGAACAGGCTCATGTGTTTATATTCTTGGTGGAAGAACAGGCGATACTGCTCCTCGGTGAATTCCTGCGAGCCGCCGCCGGAACCGAGGATTATTCCGATCCGGCGCTTCTCTTCCAATGAAAGCGACCCCGGATCGATTCCGGCGCTGGCAAACGCCTCCGACGAGGCTGCTATCGCCAGTGGCAACACGCGTGAAACGTGCTTCCGCTCGCGCTTCTCAACCCACGAGAGTTCGTCGAAGTCCGTGACCTCGCCCGCAATCTGAACCGGGATCTCAGAGGGATCGAAACGTGAAATGCGGCGCACGCCGCTGCGGCCCTGGAGAATGCCTTCCGCGAATGCCGCATTGCCTACCCCATTGGGGCTGACTACGCCCATCCCGGTAATGACAACTCGGCGTTTGCTGGAGCCGCTCATGCTGCTTTGAAAGTCTACGCTAACTTTGGATGCAGCGGAGCAGACTGAGGGCCGGTGAGTCTGTCAAAATTACGTAATTTTGAGTTGCGCAGACTTGCCACGAGTCACTTACGCGACAGTGCCCCAATTTTTCCGTTCAATAATTAGCGGCGGCTCATAGGTCCAGCCCGATTTCAAGCGCCGCTCTTCCCGGCGGCTTGTCCACAGCAGAATAGGGCCGAGAGCATTGGCTACCACCTTGGAAGCCACACCGAATTCGCGCTCGACTTCGTGGCGTAATTCGTGAATCTGCAGACTCACTTGGCGATTCACTTTCTTTAACTCGCGTTCCATCGTCCATAGAGCCGCATTGTAACTGCTCGCCAGTTTCTTCATTTCACCGGCAAATCGGGCCCGCACGCGGGCGTCAGGGTAATCTTTGTAGCGCTTCCAACCTTGCAGCATGGTGCGGCAGATGCGATACAAACTGGGGCCATTCCGCTCAAAGTCCCGCAAAAAAGCCTGGTCGAGGAAGCGCTTGGAATCGTCGCGAGAAATCGCCGGGTGCTGAAAATTGAACTTGTATTGACCGTGAATATCGGCCCAGTCGACTCCGTTCAGCAACCGGCCCTGATCGGCCATTTGCCGATAAAGCGGCGTTCCTGGAACCGGCGTATAGAGCATGAATTGATGGAAATCGGTTTCGTGCGCCACCGCGTGTTCGATTTCGGCAGAAATATTCTGCGGCGTGTGATGTTCCAGTCCGACAATGGTTGAACCTAGGACGCGAATGCCATGCTCCCGCAAGTCGCGGGTCAATTGCAGCGTGTCAGCATTTTGCAGTTTCGCGTAGCCGGAGCGCGGTGATTCCAGACCCATCCACAGCCAGGAGACTCCCAACTCCACCAGATCCTTCATCTCATACTGGCGGATCGCGTTGGCCGAGGCAAACACCGAAAGCGCCCAGCTTTTGCCGGCCTCCTTCATGCGTTTCAGCAGTTGCATGGCGCGCGTGCGGTAGAGCAGAAAATTCTCGTCCATCATAAAGAAAGCGCGGGCGCCAATTTCCGATTCAATTTTGCACATGACCTCGAATAATTCATCTCCGGTCTCATAGAAATTCACGAACTTGCCTTTGCCGCCGAAGAAAGCGGAGGTTGTGCAGAAATTACAGCCCATGGGACAGCCAACCGATGGAATGATCGTGGCTGCGGTCGACCCAGGGCCGTCGGGCAGAGGAACGCCCAGAATGCGCGATCCCAGGCCCGAAACAATTGCGGGATGGCGAATCGGCGCCGTCTCCGCCTCGCCAAGGTATCGCCGCATCCACGAGATGCCTTCGCCCTTCACAATATGGTCGGCATCGATCAAGCTTTCGATCCCCGGGACCGCGGCAACATGCCCGCCAACTACGATCACGGAATGTGGCGACAGTTCGCGCACCATGCGGCACATCTCCGCCACTTTGCCGACATTCACAATGATCGACGAAATGCCGACGATGTCGTAATCCTGTGTCGTGAGTTCATGCGCAAAGTCGCTCCGCGTAGGAAAATCGAGCAATGTGCAAGGCGCAGAGATGTTGGCCTGGATCATCATGATGCCCCACGAGCGATGAAACATGCGCAGGGAAAAAGCGCCTTGGGCGCGAGTGACCTGATTTTGGTACAGCTCCATAGGATTGATCGCTCGGCTCCCGAATTCGTCGTCTTGCGCGTACGGTCCGAACACTGAGGTCAGCAATACGCGTGCTGTGCTTCCTTTAGGATGACTTTTCATTTTTGTTGGCTCTGATCCCAGCGTAGAAACCTGAGCAGAGTTTGCCAGTGACAAGAAAACGAAATTACAAAAGAATTACATTCGGAAGCTCAGACCGGAGCGGGCGTCACGCTCGGTAACAAAGGTCTCCCTGCCGTATAATCACGGGTTTCGGAGGAACTTTGGCTTACGACGATCTTCGTCAATGGATTGCCGCACTCGATCGCGCCGGCGAACTGAAAAAAGTTCGCGCTGAAGTCGACCCTGTTCTCGAAATCACGGAAATTACCGACCGGGTCAGCAAGAGCGGCGGACCAGCGCTACTTTTTCAGAACATCAAAGGCCATTCCGGACAGCAGGTGCTCATCAATCAGTTCGGTTCGGCCCGTCGCATGAACATGGCGCTGGAAGTGAACTCGCTGGACGAGGTCGCCGACCGGATTCGCGCCTTCATGGACGTGAAGTCACCACAGGGCTTTCTCGATAAAGTGAAAATGCTGCCCATGCTGGCCGAGATGGGCAAATTCTTTCCCAAGACGGTTTCGACCGGGCCGTGCAAAGAAGTCATCCGCCGTGACAATTTTTCGCTCGACTGGTTTCCCGTCCTACAGTGCTGGCCAAAAGATGCCGGGCGCTTTATCACGCTGCCTTGCGTGATCACGCGTGATCCCAATACCGGGAAGCGTAACGTCGGCTGCTACCGCATGCAGGTTTACGACTCACGCAGCACGGGCATGCATTGGCAGCGGCAGAAAGTCGGTGCGGAGCATTATCGCGAAATGCTACGCCGTGCGGCTTCAAATCTAGAGGGTGCCCCATCCCAGCCCGGTTTTGGCTTGGGTGGGGATTTTTCCAGAGCGTCCGTCGATCTGATGGCTCGCACTTCGGGCGGATCACAGTTGCCGGACGGCAATCTACCGGCTGGGAAGATGGAAGTTGCTGTCGCTATTGGCACCGATCCAGCGCTTACGTTTTCTGCGATCGTTCCGGCCCCGCCGGATGTCGAAGAATACTTGATCGCCGGGTTCCTGCGGCAAAAGCCAGTGGAGTTGGTGAAGTGCGAGACCGTGGATCTCGAGGTGCCAGCTTCCGCTGAAATTATCCTTGAAGGTCACGTGCATCTCGACGAACTGCGCAGCGAGGGTCCCTTCGGCGATCACACTGGTTTTTATTCCCTCGCCGATCTTTATCCCGTATTCCATTTGAGCTGCATCACGCACCGCAAAGATCCGATCTACTCGACCACGATTGTCGGCAAGCCTCCGATGGAGGATGGCTGGATGGGTAAAGCGGTGGAACGGATCTTTTTGCCGCTCATGAAGCTGACCATCCCTGAGCTCGTAGACGTCAACCTACCGATCGAGGGTGTGTTTCACAACCTGATGATCGTCTCGATCAAGAAGTCCTATCCGGGGCAAGCTCGCAAGGTGATGAACGCGATCTGGGCGCTCGGACAAGCGATGTTCACCAAATGCGTCATCGTCGTCGATGAAGACGTAAATGTGCAGGACATCGGCGAAGTTACGCTGAAGGCGCTAAATCATATCGATCCCGAGCGCGATATTCAGTTCACGCTTGGGCCGGTCGATTCGCTCGACCATGCCTCCCGGCTGCCAAATTACGGATCAAAGATGGGCATTGATGCCACGCGAAAATGGGCGAGCGAAGGGTTTAGTCGACCGTGGCCTGATGAAATCCTGATGGACGAGAAAACCAAGGCTCTGGTGAGCAAGAAGTGGAAGGACTTGGGGATCGAGTAACCCGTCGCTCTATTCAGTGCACGCCATTTGAATTCAGGTGCGTCGAGTATCCTTTGTCCATGCCGTGAATATGCTTGGTGAGCCATTCCCGCAGGAATTCTAAGACGGCAACCGTGTTCACCCGTTCGCCACTATCCAATGCCTTCTTGAAGTTGCCAACCTGCGCGATGAGCTTTTGATGTTCCCGGCGATGCGCCTCGCGACCCGGGAACTTGGTCTGCTCCATCAAAGCTTCCTCCCGGTGAAAGTGAGTCTGAGTGTAGTTCACCAAGTCGGCAACGATACTTTGAATCACGCTGCTGCCTTTGCCGGCGTGCATGGCTTCATGCAAGGTGTTGACGTACGAGAAGAGCTTCTGGTGGTCGTCGTCGAGTTGGGCCACCTTGACGCTGTAGGACTGATCCCAAGTGATTAATGACATGCTGCCCCTCCGTGCTTGTCAAATTGCCACACAATGAGAGCATCGGCGGCGACCGTGCGAACTTTAGACCTTGAAAGCCGACGTCTGCCTTTTTTTCAGTATGTAACTTTTCCCGCCTTCTCCCCGTAAGCCTTATAGGTAGAGCAAATGGAACAGCAATCGGCAGTATCGGATGAGCCATCCGAACGCTTACGGCAGTTTGCTCGCGGCGATCTCGCAGCTTTCGAGGTGTTGTTCCGCGAGTTCCCATGCGAGATCTACCGCCGGACCTTGCGCATCGTCCGCGACCTGCATTTCGCCATCGGGTTCTGTTTTGCCGTAGTGTTTTTATTACTTCGTCTGGAAATATTTTGTCGGTTCTTCGATCATCTGTTGGGCATTGCGTAACCCGATACTTGCTGCAGAGAGGCCTCGAACTCGTGTGGTAGGCTGGGCTCACTGTGTCCGACCGCCTGCTGCGCATTTTTCAGGAGACGCATCGCGAACTGCGCCCGCGCTCTCTTCTGCCCCAAGTGCAAGCCGAATTTTTCAGCTTTGCCAACATCAATAACACCATCCGTTTGCGCGATGGCATTCTGTTGGTACGGATTTCCGATCTTCTGGAAGGCGCGCCAGACAATGTTCTGCGAGCTATCGCCCATATTCTGCTCGCCAAGATGTACCGCAAGCCGATTGAGCGCGAGCAGGCGACGCGCTATCGCCGCTACGTCTCGCAGCGGGATATTCGGGAAAAAGCCCACTTGCTGCGCCAGATCCGCGGGCGCAAGCACATCGATACCGCCCACGGCCAGACGTACAACTTGGAGTCAATTTTTGACGAACTGAACCTGAAGTACTTTCATGGCCTGCTGGCGCGCCCGCAGATGACCTGGAGCCGCGATCAGGCTCGCAACAGCCTCGGGCACTACGATCCCGCGCATAACGCCATCGTGATCAGCCGCATCTTTGACCATCCGCGCGTGCCGCGCCCTGCGGTCGAGTACATCGTCTATCACGAGATGCTGCACCTGAAGCACCCGGTGAAGGTTCGCGGCGGGCGCCGCTGCGTGCACTCCGCTGAATTTCAGGCGGAGGAAAAGCTGTTTCCCCGGCTCGAGGAGGCGAAGCAATTTCTGAAGGCAATCTAAAAGCAACCAGCGCGTCAGCGCAGTCTGCGCCGGTTTAACCAGAAACCCAAGCCCACCCCAAACGCTATCGCTCCGGCTAACTTTCTGCGGTCAGTAATCGGAACAAAGCGTGTCTCGCGCTCACTGATTTCTATGACACCCACCGGAATCGCTCGCGCCCCACCCCCTCCGCCACCGCCTTCGCCGCGAGCCCGGGAATCGCCTACACCTCCCGTGCCGGCTCCAGCACCGTATCCGTACATGACCTTTGCCACCGGGATCACAGTTTTTCCGTGGGCTGCGACGGGTTCACCGTAAACCGCCTTCACGTTCGCCTGACTGAGAATACTTTCCTTCAACGACTCCAGAAGAGCTAGGCTGCTCATGTTCGAACTCCTTGATGATTGGCTTGCGGGTTTTGATGCCCGAAGAAGTTGCCAGGGCGCGGATTAAGTTTGGCAGGCAAAAGAGCCCACTGCGAAAATCAACTTCGCCGTCGATGGTTTACCACTCGATACCCAATTCTCCCCGTGTGATGGAAATCACATGCTGGCGTGACGCTTCGCGTTGACCACCCGTGCCGCCAAGATTATCCTATAAAGTTGAAATTGAAATTCATTTTCAAAATGGCGCGGGTACGGGAAAGGGGCCCCTTTTAAGATGTTGCAGGCATTCATCGTTACCTTGCGGGAAGGCGTCGAAGCTGCACTGATTGTTGGGATTACGCTGGCCTACCTGGCCAAAATCGGACGGCCGGAGCTGCGCAAGTCCGTTTACGCAGCCCTGGTCGCGGCGTTTCTCGGGAGCATCGGCGTCGCGGTTCTGCTCTCCCGTGCCCATTTCAATCAGGACATCTTTGAAGGCTGGGTCATGCTGGTGGCGGCATTTTTTGTGGTCACCATGCTGGTGTTCATGATGAAAACCGGGCGCAAACTGAAGGGCGACATCGAAGGCAAAGTGGGTTTGCTCGCCGGGCAGGACGCGTGGCTTGGGCTATTTGCCTTTGTCTTTCTCATGGTGCTGCGCGAAGGGGTTGAGACCGTTCTCATTCTCTCCGCCGTCTCCCTGAACTCGACCGAACTGCTCAGCTTCATGGGCACTCTGCTCGGCGTAGTCGCCGCAGTTCTCTTTGGCGTGATGTTCGTGAAGGGTAGCGTGCGCATCAATCTGCAGAAATTCTTCCGCATCACGACGGTCATTCTGTTCTTTGTAGCTTTGCAACTGATCGTTTCTGGTCTGCATGAGCTTTCCGAAAACGGCGTGCTTCCCTCCTCGAAGCGCGAGATGGCCATTGTTGGCCCCATCGTGCGCAACGACATTTTCTTTTTTATTACCATCGTCGCGCTCGCAGCCTTAATGGTGTTGTTCGAAGTAAAGCGTCGCGAGCCGCAACCGGTTCTCGACTCGCCGGCCGCACGGCGTAAAGCTGCGTGGAGCGCGCGCCGCGAGCGCCTGTGGATGGCGTCGGTTTATGCAAGCTCTTTCGTGTTCATCGTGCTGGTTACCGCGGAATTTATTTACGCCAAGAGCGTGAGCGCTCTTTCTCCCGCCACCGAAGTCACGTTTGTGAACGGGCAGGTTAGCATTCCCTTGAAGTCGGTCTACGATGGCGACCTGCATCGTTATCAAGCCAACGAGAACGGAGTGGAAGTACGCTTCTGGCTGTATCAAAAGCCGGACGGCAAGATTGCCACGGTGCTGGATGCGTGCGAAATCTGCGGCGCGGTGGGCTTTTACAAGCGCGGGAACAGCGTAATCTGCAAGAACTGCGCGGCTCCGATCAATCCGCAGTCGGTTGGAATGCCCGGCGGATGCAATCCGATTCCGCTGCAGGCCCAGGTGACCGACGACGCAATCATCATTAAGGAGGCGGACGTCGCGGCCCGCAGCCGCATGTTCCAGCGATAATCATGTTCGCGCGGCTCGTCTACGAATCATTCCGGCGGCAACAACGGCCTAAACTTTTGGCTGGGATTGCCATTACGCTGGGCGTGGCCGTGGCCACGGCGATGATTGCCGTAGCCACTGATATTGGCGACAAGATGAGCCGCGAACTCCGGACTTATGGCGCGAACCTGTTGGTGACTCCGCAGGAGGACAGCCTTGACTTGCAGATCGGCGGCGTCGACCTTAAACCTCCCAGCGATGGCACGTATCTCAACGAAGCCGACTTGCCCAAGATTCGGGGTACCTTCTGGCACCACAATATCGTCGGCTTTTCACCCATGCTGCCGGTGAATGTCAGCGTTGGTGACCGCAATCTCACGCTGCTGGGAACCTATTTTGCTAAACAATTGACCTTCGGCAAAGAAGATTTCGTTACCGGCGTAAAAATCACGCATCCTTGGTGGAAGGTACAAGGCACTTGGCCGGATGACAACTCGCAGGACCTTCTGTTGGGTGAAGATCTCGCAGCAAAACTCGGTCGCAAGCCGGGCGACGAAGTGGAAATTTCGGGCCAGCCGCATCGCATCTCTGGCATTCTCTCGACCGGCGGGCCTGAGGACAATCAGATTGTGGCGCCATTGAATTTTGCGCAGCAGGTGATTGGCAAACCCGGCGCAGTGCGTCGCCTTTATGTTAGTGCCATGACCAAGCCGGAAGATGCGCTCGCGCGCCGCGATCCCAGCACCATGAATTCTGAGCTGTTCGATCGGTGGTATTGCTCGCCTTATGTTCAGTCGATTGCTTATCAGTTGCAGGAAGCCATCCCGCATTCGCATGCCGAACAGATTCGGCAAGTCGCCCAGAATGAAGGCACCGTGCTGACGCGTATCAAGGGACTGATGTTGTTGGTCACGTTTGCCGCGTTATTCGCTTCGGCATTGGCGGTTTCCGCTGCAATGGCGACCGCGATTTTTGAGCGCCGCGCGGAAGTCGGCTTGATGCGAGCTCTTGGTGCCGGCAGCGCTTCCGTCGCCGCATTGTTTTTCGTGGAGGCGGTGTTGCTGGCTCTGATCGGTGGGACATTCGGCTTTGCGGGAGGGGCATTTCTCGCTCGCGTGATCGGCCGTTCGATTTTCGATTCGCAGATCACGATCGATCCGGTTCTGCTGCCGATTATTCTGGCGATCGCGGTTTTCGTGACTTTTGCGGGCAGTGGTTTGGCGATTCGCAGGGCAGTGAAATTTGATCCGGTCTACGCACTGCGAGGTGCGGAATGAGTGCCGAACTTCTGCAATCGCGCGCGAACGCTCGCCATACTTCGATGTTTCTCCGTATGTTGATGCGGGCGGCCGTTTTGCGGCGCGGTCGGGCTGCTTCGGCCCTGCTGGCCATGATCGTGGCCGCCGCTGCTGCGACGGCAATGTTGAATCTTTATGTAGACGTGCAAGCCAAGCTGCGTAAAGAGTTCCGTAATTACGGCGCGAACATCGTCGTTGTCGCCAAAGACGGTCAATCTCTGCCGGCCGTCGCCTCGCAGAAAATCGACTCGTTGCTCGGTGGCCGAGGAATTGCCGTTCCCTTCGCTTATGTTGTAGCTCGAACTTCGGATGGGCAATCAGTAGTCGTCTCCGGAACGAACTTCGGGCAGGTCCGCAAGCTTGACAGTTGGTGGTCGGTGACTGCGTGGCCAAATGGCGATCAAGAGGCCCTGATCGGAACGCGTGCCGCAACCGTCGTCAGCCCCAAAGGTCAGCCTTTCGATCTCAGTTTCCAGGGGCGCGCGATTCATCTGACACCCACGGGAACCTTGCGCACCGGTGCTGCCGAGGACAGCCGAGTTTATCTTTCACTTAACGATTTTGAAACCTGGACGCATGTTCAGCCGTTGACGATTGAGATTGCCGCTTCGGGATCGCCTGATGAAGTTAATGCCACAATTGCGAAACTGACAGCGGCATTGCCCGACGTCGAGGTGCGTCCCGTCCGCCAGATCATGGAAGGCGAAGCCCGCGTGCTCGGCAAAACGCGGTCGACCTTGCTGGCATCGGCTGGCCTCATTATCTTGACTGCAGCGCTATGCGTGCTGGCCACGCTCATCGGATGGGTACTCGATCGCCGCCGCGATTTCGCCATCATGAAAGCCCTCGGCGCTTCGGAACGACTCATTGGCAGTTTCTTTGCCGCGGAGGCCGCAGTGCTCGGAGCGGTCGGGGCGATTCTTGGATTCGCGCTCGGAATCGGTGTCGCCGCGTGGATTGGTCGTGTAAACTTCCATGCACCCGTGGTTCCGAGGTTCAACGTACTGCCGTTTGTGCTGGCAGGCAGCGTGGCGGTGGCGTTGATCTCGGCCATGCTACCGATCTCGTTGCTGCGGCGAGTGCAACCCGCCGTGATTTTGAGAGGAGAGTGAGATGATCAAGCTGAACAATGTCAGCCGCGTGTACTCCGCGAAGGCGGAGGCCAATGGCGCGGTCATTCGCGCGCTCGACAATTTCTCTCTCCATGTGGAAGCCGGCGAATGGATCGCGATCATGGGGCCATCTGGCTCGGGCAAGTCTACGCTGGTTAATCTGATTGGCTGCCTTGATCGTCCGAGTACAGGTGAAATCCTGCTCGACGGTGAGAACGTTGCAACGATGGCAGCTTCGGAGCTGAATCGCGTGCGTGCAGAGAAAATTGGCTTTGTGTTTCAGCAATTCCATCTGATTCCTTATCTCACTGCCCTGGAGAACGTCATGCTGGCGCAGTATTTTCACAGCATGACCGACGAACAGGAGGCGCTGGAAGCGCTGGAGCGGGTCGGATTGAAGCAGCGTGCGCATCATATTCCTTCGCAGCTTTCGGGAGGCGAGCAGCAGCGAGTGTGCATCGCGCGGGCGCTGATTAACGATCCGAAGATCGTGCTGGCCGACGAGCCTACTGGAAATCTGGATGCTGTCAACGAGGAAATCGTGTTGCGGCTGCTGCGTGAGCTTCACCAACAAGGGCGAACGATCGTCATGGTCACCCACGATCCGGTGGTGGCTCGCCTTGCCGACCGGCGCATCGAGCTGCATCACGGAAAAATTGCTGCGCAAGAAGTTTTCTCCATGGCCGACGAAGAGCAGTTCGACGAAGTTCTGGAAGAACTTTGGGTACTGGCCGAGCACGGCGAAGTTGCCGAGATTGGTCGCATGGAAGTGCACGGCGCCTTGCCGGTGAGCATCGCGGTTGAGAAGATGATGGATTTAGGATTGCTAAGCACAGCGCCTCATCCGCCCGAGACCCACGATCACAAACCGTTCGTAAATCCCTGCCACGATGCGCTCAAACCGGATGGCGTTTCTACCGGCGACGGTACCATGATCGTCGAACTCACCCCACGCGGTCGTCAACGGGCTGCCGACATTATTCGCCGGCATCGGCTGGCCGAGCGGCTTTTCACCGATTGCCTGGCGCTCGATAGCGAAACCGAAATCGAGCAACAAGCTTGCAAGTTCGAGCACATTCTTTCGACCGGCGCAACGGATAAGATTTGCGGCTTCCTTGGCCATCCGAAAACCTGCCCGCACGGGGCGCCAATCCCGCCGGGGCCGTGCTGCGGACGAACCGCAGAATCCCAGCGAATACCTGCCACGGCGTCGCAGCGAGTAAACTGATCCCTGACATGCTCCCTCGCCGCACCTGCATCGGTGTTTTCGATTCCGGCTTCGGCGGTCTCACCGTTCTTAAAGCATTACTTGAGGTGATTCCCGACGCCGACTACATTTACTTCGGCGATACGGCACGGCTCCCCTATGGCTCGAAATCGGTTGAGACCGTCTCGCGCTATGCGGTGCAGGCCGGAAACTACCTCGAGCAGCACGGCGCGCAAATGTTGGTGATCGCCTGCAACACAGCGACCGCTTTGTCTCTCGACAAAATTACGCAAGCCGCTTCGGTTCCGGTCATTGGCGTAGTTGAGCCTGGCGCCGAACGCGCCGCGGGCGAGAGCAAGAATCGGAGAGCGGTTGTGATCGGCACCGAAGCCACGGTCAATAGCCATGCCTACCTGAAAGCTCTAGAAGCACGGGGAGTGCAGGCAAAAGAGAAAGCCTGTCCCCTGCTGGTGCCGTTGGTTGAAGAAGGATGGACCGACCATGCAGTCACCGAAGAGGTCGCACGGATTTATCTCGACGAAGCCTTCACCGACGGTTTCCGATCCGCTGATGTCTTGTTACTCGGCTGCACGCACTATCCGCTGCTCAAGCCGCTGCTGCACCGGGTGGCTTCTAAGCATGTCACGATCGTAGACTCGGCCGAGTCAACTGCCCAAGCAGTTGCGCGGGAACTCCGCCACGCTCCGCTCGCGGTTCCCGAGAATGAGCGGCGCAATCTGCCCCGCTTGAGATTCTTCGCCACCGACTCCACGGAAAAATTCAAACGTCTGGGTGAGCGCTTTCTGGGCCACAAAATTGAACAAGTCGAGCATGTGGACTTGAAAGAATAACCTGCGGGCAGGAATTTGACCGCAAGAGCCGGATAGACACGCATCCCCATAGAGCCTAGGCTATCTATCACTCATGCATGCGCTCGACAATGTTATTTGGCAGGCGCTCAACACCTGTCAAATTCATCTCGGCCAGCGCAACGCGCAGGCCGCCAAATTCCATAAAGATGTAAGTCTGTTGGGCGGATTTACCGAGCCATCGTTTGAAAACTACCAGTCTCTCTCACAATTGCTGGCGCCCGGCGAGCGCGTAGGCTTATTCCTGGACACTCTGCCGCAGCCGCCCCCGGGTTGGAGGATCGTCGTCACTCTGCCGCTGCTGGAAATGGTCTGCGAGAATGGTAGTCCGCAAGCGTATGCTCCAAACAACTCAATCGTCCCTCTGGGCGAAGCCGACGTTCCCGAAATGCTGGCCTTGACCAAGCTCACCAAGCCGGGGCCGTTTGCGACGCGTACCCGCGAGATGGGCGATTATTTCGGCATTCGCGTGAATAGCCAGCTCGTCGCCATGGCTGGTGAGAGGCTTCGCATTCCCGGCTACACCGAAGTTAGCGCCGTTTGCACGCATCCCGATCATCTCGGTCACGGCTATGCGACCGGGCTTGTGAGTCTGGTTATGCAACGCATTCTTGATCGGGGAGAGCGGCCATTTCTACACGTTCGCGGAGACAACGAACGAGCCATCGCGCTCTATGAGCGTCTGGGCTTCCACAGATGCCCACCGTTGCACTACGCAATTCTTGAGAAGGTTGCGGAATCGTTCTAGCGAGCGATCGCGACACACGCAGCTCCTTCGTTTTTCCATAGATTCCTTTCCCGCACATTCCGTTTTTTGGGGAAGTTGTTCCCAAATGAATCCACAGAGCGGGTGGACTCTTAATTGCGCCGGACACGGCCAAAGTTGTTTTGTCACTCGTTTTTGTAGGGCCACATTCGAGATGAGTAGTTCCGTGACTTTACGTACCAACATGGATGCTCGCAAGTCATACGGCCTTTCGCATGCGTGCGTTTTCCCTCATTGATGGCCTGGAGAAGAATTCGATGAACAAGCTACCGCGGTTCGTCGCAATGTGCGCGATCGCGACTGCATTTTCATCATTTGCCAGCGCGTCGCGGCTGGCTGCGTTTACCCAGGTTGACTATCCTGGCGCGGCGGTCACCGAAATTGCGGGCGGTCCCAATCTGCAAGGCACCAGCGTCGGCATTTATACCCTCATATTGGGAGGTCCCAATCACGGTTTCTTGCGAACCGCAAAGGGCGCGTTTATGCCGATTGACGTACCGGGCGCAACTGGTACTACTCCCACGTTTATCAACGTCGAGGGGGTGATCGTCGGCAGCTATCTCGATTCGACGGGTACCAGCCACGGCTTCGTTTTTAACAAGGGAATCTATACCACCGTGAGCTATCCCGGTGCGCTTGCCAGCGGGCTCAGCAGCATCAACGACCTAGGGGAAATGTCGGGATTCTACTGCAGTGACCTTGCCTGCGACTCTTCAGCGGTTTTTCACAGTTTTGTACTTTCACGGACGGGTGTCTTCACCAGCTTCGATCCGCCCGGAGCGACCGGCAGCGAGCCCAGTACTGTGAGCTTGCTTGGAGTCGTGGTCGGTAGTTACGACACTATAGAGGAGCCGACTTGTACCACGCAGTGTCTGGTATACGTGCTGTCGCAGGGAAGGTACGCGACTCTGAGTTATCCAGGCGCCTTGTTTACCTTTGCCGGCGGCGGCAATGTTTGGAATGCCGTCACTGGAATTTACTTCGATTCCTCCGGCAACGGACACGGTTTTCTTGAGAACAACGGCATCTACACATCTTTTGACTACCCGGGGGCCAGCTTCACAGAGGCCACCGGAATCAACGCTCTTGGTGTTACCGTTGGCGTCTTTATTGACTCCGAGGGCAATGAGCACGGATTTGTCCGAACCCCGTAGACCACGATAGTTTGACTCACCCTGTGTTTTCCTGATGGCCTCACGTCACCGCGCTTTCCGCACCGACTTGAGGCCATTTTGCCTGTCTGCACGCCGTTCGCGCTAAGATAGCGATGCCAATTTCATGAAATATTTGCTATGGGCAGCCGCCATCATTGTCATATCCGCGCTCTTATTTCTGCTGGCATTGAGAACAATTCCAATTCATGTCTACGATGGCTTTGAGTCGCCTCACCTCAGTCATTTTCTCTGGACCGATCGCCGCTTCGAACCTGGAGGGGTTGTATCTGAAGAGTCGGTAGTGCGTTCGGGTCGCAGCGCGCTCGCGATCACGGTTCGTTCGGGCGACCGTCCCGAAGCAGCCAGCGAATCCAGCGCAGCCACAGAACGAGACGAGCTGATGGAGTCTTGGTGGCTGTGGTCTCGCACCGGCAGGACCTACGTCTACTCTTTCAGCCTCTACCTGCCCAACGATTTTCCGCAAACTTCAGAGAGGTTGGTGATCGCTCAATGGAGACAGCTCTGCGAAGGTTCGCCTTGTATTCCCGATAACCCCATCCTCGCGCTGCGCTACGAAATCGGGCGGGTTCAAGTTACGCGAAACGATGAACACGGAAAAATGCTGCTTTATCAAGGCAACGAAGATGTTCGCGGCAAGTGGCTTGACTTTCGCTTCGTTACACGATGGGACGCAACGAGTGCCGGCGCCATTGACGCAACCCTGCAGGGACGGGAAATCGTCCACTATCAAGGAGCCACAATCTACCAGCCTGGCCCCGGTCACCCCAAGCATGCCCTTATCTACTTCAAGACTGGGCTATATCGAGATGCACTGCATGAGCCTGCCTGGACGATGTATGTCGACGAGTACCGCAAGGATGAGTGTTCTGCCAGCGGTTGCCGGTGAATCATAATCTTTGCAATGCAAAGTTCTTTTTAATGGTAGACTAGGGTCACGTTGGGCACGAGCGAGCCATGACCTCTATCCTTCGTAGCATCCAGCTCCTGAGTGTACTTCTCTTGCTTTCTTCAGGGATTCTTGCCGCGCAAACCGAAAATCAACCAGCTGCATCTCCGCCGAGCGCTCCGTCGGGGCAACAGTCGCAGGAGCAAAAACCACCACAGAACAATCTGCCGAATGCGCCGTCGAGCAGCCGGAAAGAGCCGTCGCTAAGCGACCTTGGTTTCTCGTCCAGCCAGACGCAAGCCGATCCCAAGCTCCAGGCGTTGCTCGATAAGCGCACTCATATGCTGAAGGTCCATCAGCGCATGGGATTGATTACGACGATTCCGCTGATCGCCGCGATTTTCTCTTCGGCCGGGGCAGGCGGAAAAAATACCGGGTCCGCCAGCCGCGACTTGCACGTGGCGCTGGGTGCAGCGGCAGGAGATCTTTATGGCATCACCGCTTATTACGCGATTCGCGCTCCCAAACCGCCCGGCACGCCGACAAAAGGGCCCATCAAATTTCACAAAGCCATGGCGTGGATTCACGGGCCGGGAATGATCATGACACCGATTCTGGGCGCGATGGCATTTTCGCAGAAGAATAATGGCGAAAAAGTCCATGGGATCGCCCAAGCGCACATGCCGGTAGCCATCGTGACCGCCGGAGCATTTGGCGCTGCTCTTCTTTCGGTATCGGTCAAGTTCTGAGGGGCACAAATGCTAAGAAAACAACTACTAAGCTTGTTGCTCCTTGCACTTCCCTGCTACGCGGCCGACAGCCAGTGGGTGCTGACCAATAGCACGCTCACTTATCACGTTTCGCATCCGCTGCATCAGACCGACGGAGTGAGTCACGCCGCCCGTGGCAAAGGCGTTTGTCACGATGGCCAATGCGATTTTCTAATCGCGACACCGGTCAAGTCGTTTGAGTCGGGAGATACCAACCGCGACCTGCACATGATTCAGGTGGTTCGCGGCGCTGAATTCCCCATGGTCGTCGTGCGCACCCACCTGCCGGAGTCAGCTGCGGGATCGACCACCATCCGCGCCGATTTGCAGATCGAGTTCGCCGGCCAGACAGTGCAGTACAAGCAAGTGGCCTTTCAACTGGAGATGCATGGCAACGAAGCCAAGCTTTCGGGGACGATTCCCGCGACGTTGTCGGATTTCAAAATTGCCCCCCCGTCGCTGCTTACCTTGCCGGTCAAGAACGACGTTCCCATCCGCGTTGAGATGACCTGGAAGTCGCAGTGAGGCAATCGTAGCGCACGGATTCGGAACTATCGAGTCACGGTTAGTGACAGCACTCCGGTGACTTTGCCCCAGTCGTCGGTTTGCCGATCAAAGGTGACGTACCGGCGGTCGCCATCGAAGCGCGTATCGAGCAGTAGCAGCTTTTCAATGACGTGCGTAATTGCCCCGTCGTCATAGATGTATTGGTTGAAGATTGCGCCGTACACAACATAAAGATGGTCGTTCCATGTCATCAGTAAAGGGCGCTGAGCCTGCAGCGTACCGACGATCTGCTCGACATTCACGCTCGCGGCCGGCCAATAGTCGTCCGTAATTACCACCGATGTCCCATCATCGAGATAATGCTTGCCGCGGATTTTTGCGCCAAGTTCTTTCAAGGAAAGCTGGCTGATCGAGCCAACTTGATCCTCCAGTGCAGATTTTCGCCCACAACAGAGCTCCGGATCCGCGAAAACCGCAGCCACGCTGGCGGCGAGAACATCGGCGTCGGCCTTGGAGTCCGCCACAATGGTGGGCAGCGCCGCGACTTTCACTTCCTGGTGTGGGTGGAGGACATACCCCTGCGCTGGCTCATCCTGTGCGTTGGCTGAAACGGCCAAGGTCAAGAGTACGGCCAATAGCGGAACGGGTAGTCGCACGGGTCACCTCCGGTGATCGGCTCAGTGACAGTATAGTTTTGGCCGCGGCTTGGGCTTAGTGACGAAAGGGAATGTCAGGGGTGTGCCAGAGAAGAACTAGCGGCAAGGCGAGATTAGGGCTTGCTCATCTGCTGATCGAGATGGTCCAGCACTTTCGGCCAGGCGTCGCGATGGCGCTTCGTGGACTCTTCATCGGGAAAACCAGCGTGGGTGAGTCGAAGATGGGCGCCGCTCTTTTCCGCCTTCAATTCGACAGTTACGACCGTTTCCGCTCCTCTGGTCGCCGCCGTGACCCAGGTCAACTGAACCAGTCGGTCCGCTTCTAACTGTAAAAAACGCCCATAATGGGGATGACGTCGCCCCTCGAACTCGGTCTCAAAATAAAAGACCGTGTTGACTTCGCCTTTCATGAGCACGGTTCCGGGCACAGCGAACCAACGATCGAATTGTTGGGTCCAGGCGCGAAAAATAACGGCAGGCGACGCGGTCATGCGACGTTTGATCGTGAATTGGAATGTTTTCGACGGGGTCATCAAAGCTCAGACGGTTGCGACCAGTTGATAGCGCGCGGCACGAGGCTCAACAATCCTGAGTCTGCCATGGCCGGGGTTGACCCGATAGCGGGTGCGAAGCAGGCCCAACTGCTCCAGTAAATTTACATCTCGACCGACCGCTCGAGTATCCCGCTTCAGTTCATCCGCGAGGCGAGAAACAGACATTGCACCTTCCTTCGTGGTTCGCAGCAATCGTAATCGCTCCGGAGAAAGTACTTTCATCATGTCAGCAGCGTTCTCAAAAGAGATCGTAAACTCAGGTGAAAGCTCCTCTCCTCGATCGAGTTTTCGCGCGTGTTCCCGCGAGCGGGAAAAAAAGCCTTCCACGCCATCACTCGTAATACGGGCCTTAAGCTTTTTCCTCATCTTCAATTCTCCAAAGTTCGCGTATCTCGCGTTCGAACCTCAACACTATAGCGGCATAGCTCTCGAAGTCGACTTTTTCCACTTGTCCCATGAAATGCCGGTGGTGGACACCATGACTGTTGTCGTAACCAAGTACGCGGCCGTTATCTGTGCTGCAGACGGCGGGGTTGACGTAGGCGAGGCTGTACTTTATCAGCCGGTTGCCTTCGTACCAAACCTCCTCTTTGAGGACAGCGTTCCGGCGGCGTCCCGACAGGTATAGAGTTTCATCGACTCGTTTTTCCCTCAGCGCTCGCCGCGGCTTTGGTTCAGTCACGTTGATTTAGCGTAACAGCTGTGACAACAAATATCCTATCTGCAATCAGAAAGGATGTCAATGATCCTATCTGGGAGTCTTGGCGAGAATCGAGCATCCTTCCGCCTGTTTTCAACCCCCTCAATCCCGTATGGTTACGCCGCACTATCCAGCGGTTACTGGTAATCTAGGAGGACGCTTTTCGCCCCAATCCGGCGAGGCTGCCGTAGTCGTACTCAAAAGGAGACGCGTGTTTGCCTGACCCCGAGGCAAAACCTAACGACTCGTTGCTGGTGGCGGCCATTCGCACCGGTGACGAGCGCGCCATGGGCGAACTCTACGACCGCTATTCCGGCATCGTATATTCGGTGGCGCTGCGCGTGCTCGGCGACACCGGCACAGCGGAGGACGTTCTGCAGGAAGTGTTCATGCAGTTGTGGCGCAATCCGGGGATCTTCGATTCCAGCCGGGGCAATCTCGCTCCGTGGCTAGCGGTCATTTCCCGTAACCGAGCGATCGACGCCCTGCGCAAGCGCCGTCCAGAAACGGACATCGAAGATGTTGTGGTATCGGTAGAGAAAGATCTCGCCGGGGAGGCGGACCGCGCGATTGCAATGGGAAAAGTTCGCAGCGTTTTAAGCGCCATGCCTGCGCCTCAGCGCAGCGCCTTAGAGATGGCCTATTTCGAAGGGTTAACGCATTCCGAAATTTCACAAAAAACAGGAGAGCCTTTGGGCACGATCAAGACCCGCATCCGCACTGGACTGCTGGCCTTGCGTAAAGCTTTTGCGACGTGACGACCCATCCACAATTCGAAGAGGATCTCGCGCTCTACGCCATGGGGGTGCTCGGCGAGGAAGACCGCCTCAACCTCGAGCATCATCTGGCGGATTGCCCTAGTTGCCGTCGCGAATTGGAAGCGTTGCGTGGAGATTCCGCGCTGTTGGCGCTTTCTACCGGGGGACCCCGGCCTCCGCAGCGCTCGCGTGAGCGTTTGATGAAAGCGATCGCGCAGGAGCCACGCAGGGTCGAAGCTCGGCGTTCGCGGCCGTGGTGGGCGCTGGTTCCGGCGTTTGCAGCGGGTCTGCTGGCTGTGCTCGCAGGGTGGTTGTTGACGCAGAATTCGTCTCTGAAGCAGCAAGTCCAAGTGTTGAAGAATCGATCCCTGAAACAGCAAGCGGAATTGCAGCGAACCAGAGAAATTGTTTCCACTCTGACTGCGACCGACGCGATGACGGTCACCCTGGTCGCGGCCAAGACTCCGCCGCAGCCCCAGGGCAAAGTCATGTACATGAAAGATCGCGGCGGCCTCATCTTCCTCGCCAGCAATCTTCCGCCAGTTCCCTCTCAGAAGGCTTACGAGCTGTGGCTGATCCCCGTACAAGGCGCGCCTATGCCAGCAGGCGTGTTCAAGCCTGACACGCACGGCAGTGCAACAGTACTGAATCCGCCGCTGACGCCGGGCGTGGAGGCAAAAGCGTTCGCGATCACGGTAGAGCCAGAAGCCGGATCGGCCACACCGACGATGCCGATTGTGATGGTCGGCGGAGAGTAGAGCGCTATTTCTCCAATTTGCCGTTGACAAGCCGGGGGAGCGGATACATTATGATCTCGGCGTTTTACTTTGTACCGCCTTCTTGCAGTGGGGATGAGGCGGCGACGGACCGTTTCTCAAGCAGCTTCTTATCGGGACGAGTAGTACACGGCAGCTCGATTTAGCATCATCGACGGCCATATCCAGGGACAATCAGACGTGGGGGATTTATGAAAACGCGCGTAGTGTGCGGTGCGTGTATGGTATTGGTCGTACTGGCGACGGCGAGCCTTTTTCCGGGCCACGCGCAGAAGGCAGCGAGTCGGCGTGCGTCACGACGAGAAGCATCGGCCCAAGTCGGTGCCACCGAGGCGGGTCCGGACCTGCCTTCGATTCCGGACGAAGGCACCCGGTTTAACCCTTTGAAGATAGCGCTGCTCAAGTGGTCCCTGTTCGACACCGCTCGCGCGGTGACCGTCGGAAACCAGCCGTACGGTGTGTGCTTCGATGGAGCCAACATTTGGACGGCAAACTTTGGCGACACCACAGTCACAAAAGTTCGGGCGAGCGACGGGCGGGTCTTGGGCACCTTCAACGCAGGGCCCGGCCCCTTCGGGGTCGTTTTCGATGGAGCAAACATATGGGCTTCTCTCGTCACAAATGCGGTCGCCAAGCTACGCGCCAGCGATGGCAAGCTTCTGGGGACCTTTCCTGTCGGCAACACTCCAGAGTGGATGACGTTTGACGGACAAAACGTCTGGGTAGCCAATGGCGCGGATAACACAGTGACGAAGCTGCGTGCTGCTGACGGCAAGACAATGGGCACGTTCACTGTGGGCACCGCCCCATTCGCGGCCGCATTCGACGGCGCAAACGTGTGGACGGCCAACACCGGCGCTGGGACCGTCACGAAGCTGCGGGCGTCCGATGGAAACGTTCTGGGAAGCTTTGCGGTTGGCGTTAATCCGATAGGGATCGCCTTTGACGGCGCACACATCTGGGTAGCAAATCGGAACAGCAACACCGTGACTGAGCTGAGAGCCAGCGACGGCGCGGTGCTCAACACGATCCCCGTCAACGCTGACGGCCCGTACGGAATTGCGTTCGACGGCGCATACATCTGGGTATCAGGCGACTCCAATCTCGATGTTCTGCGGGCAAGTGACGGTGCAGTCGTGGCATCGCACCAATTGCAGAGCGAAGGCATCGCCTTCGATGGGGCCTATGTATGGACAGCGGTACAAGGAGGCAACATTCTATTCAGGTTCTAGATTAGATCGCAAGGAGGAAATGTGAAACACCGGCACGCCACGTCGTTGTTAGCCCTTGGGCTCTTCCTGCTGTTAGTCGAAACCTCAAACATTGCGGCACAGGTCAATGTAACCACTGCGCACCAGGATATTCCATCCACCATTTGCTCGGGCACGGGCTGCGTTTACCGCACTGGGCAGAACTTGGCAGAAAATACGCTTGTGTTCTCCACCATCGCGGACACGAACTTTGGCCTTTATTGCAGTTACGAAATCTTGACGGCCAGGTATATGCCCAGCCGCTTGTGGTCACGAACGTGAAGTGGAACGGTACTCTAACGACGGTCGTGTATGTTGCGACTATGAACGGCAGCCTGTATGCCTTCAATGGAGCACCGACCGCTGGAAATTGCCCAACACAGCTGGCCGGGCCGGTGTCGCTTTTGAACCCGGGCGAGTCTGCGCCCACGTGCAACTTTCTGGGCGGCACAAACTGTCAGACGATTGCACCGAGGGTTGGCATTCTAGGCACTCCCGTGATCAGTGCGACCACTCTCAGCGACGGGAGTACGGGAGGGACGATCTACGCAGTGGTGGAAAGCACCGATGGGACGAACTACTATCATCGCCTCTGGGCACTGGACATAGCCACGCTCTCGCTCACAACAGCGAGCAAAGAACTTATAGATCCTGGGCAGTCAACAGGTTGCTCAACTAACTCCAACTTTTCGAAGACCCATATTCAACGCCCTGCGCTATTGCTTGGAGGCGATGGATATCTCTACATCGCATTTTCGATGATGGACGGTAACGCGAAGCCATATCCTTACGGGGCCCTTTTCGCGTTTAACACAGCATCCTTGAGCACATATCCTCGATGCCTCGCCCTAGCTGTGAGCACGACCAACACGAACGACGGGGCAGGAATCTGGGGAGGCGGTGGGGGACCAGCTTTCGCCACTGATCCAAATGATGGCAAGTACTACGTTTTCCTCAACACGGGAAACGGCGGCTTTGATGGCAGTACCCTTTGGGGAGATAGTTTTCTGAAGATCTCTTGCGCCAACAGCAACTACTGCAGCAGCCCGTTAACCGTGGCAAACTCTTACACTCCGGGAGATCAGTACTGGCGGTCGCATGACCAGTTACACTACGGCTCGAACTGCAGCAAAGACGGCGATGTTGACTTAGGCTCTGGCAGTCCCATGTTGATCCCTGACAGCGAAAATTCCAGCTATCCATATCTAGCAGTGAGCGCTGACAAAGAAGGTGCTCTTTGGTTCATGGACTGGAGGACGCCAGGAGGATATACCAACCAGAACCATTCCGATCCCTGTCAAAACACCACCAGCACGGACGCAAATGTTCAAATTTTCCCGATCAGTGGTTCGTTTCCGGGTGGCCCACTGACTCACACGAATCTGGCCTTCTGGGAGACCGGATCAACGGAACAAAATTCGACAAACTATGTATTCGTAGGTCCCGCAAAAGACGGCAATCCAAACGGAGGGGAACTGTTGCGGTATCAAATCTGTCCTACGGGTAAACCCATAAACAACACGTCGCCCTGTAGTTCCGCGCTGACGTATGCATATGCAGTACCAGGAACTCCGCTTCCCTTTCTATGGGGCGTGACGCCGGCTGTCTCTGCCAGCACCGATGTGACAGACCCGCCTGATGCCCTGCTGTGGGCTATTTCGGCGGACGGCAGTGTTCTCTCAACTAAGTCGCCGTTCCAGTGGACGAACCCCCACGACCAAGAGGTGATTAAGTTCGGCGCGTCAAACCCAGGCGTTCTATACGCCTTTGACATAGACACCATGAAGAAACTTTACGGCACACAGGACTGTGGGAATGCGGATCTTATTGATCCAGCGACCAAGTACTCCGTCGCCACCGTCGCGAACGGCTACGTGTATCTTGGAAGCCTAGGGCCGGAGCAAGATCCCACAAGTACGCAATGTCAAGCGGACGGGACGACCGGGGGCGCTCCCTACGCCCAATGCTTCAATGTTGGCGGGTTTTACATCTTTGGCCACTTCAGCACGCCACGAAGTTGTAGCTGATTCGTAAGAGTACAGGAACTCAGTCGTCCGAACCGGGAGGAAGAACAGATTCAATGCGTCGCACCGCAGTTTGAAGAAATCGCGCCGAACTGCGCAATCAGCTGCACGCCAGCCTTACCCTGTAAACACAAAAGCGCCCGGCACAGCTGAAAGCTGCGCACGGGCGCCTCACAATTCAGGTCAAAATGGCAGGACGAAGGCTCGCTCCATCCTGCGGCTAAGTCTTCCGGAGGAAAACAGGTTTCTCGACTATGCGAATCCCCGCCTCGCGGTCGATTCGCTTCGCTCGAAATGACAAGAGCTATTAAGCCGAAACAAGAACCGTGCCCTATCCGAGCCGCTTTAGAACATGGTGTAGATGAACGGCGCGAGCGAGGTCGCTTCGCCCACGATCAGCAGCACGCCCAGCAACACCACCGTGATCACAATCGGCAGAATCCACCAGCGTCTCTTGCCGAAAAAGCCGAACAGTTCTCCAGCGGTTTGCAGCTTGCTCTTGGTGCTTGCAATGACTCCCATGAACTTCTCCTCCTAGTGTCTCTAAAAAAGTTTAGTGTTGCCTGACTGCGAAACCAAGGTTGTGCGTCACATCAAAAGTCGATTAGTGCTATTTGGGGAAACCGCCAGAATCGTTCGTACCATTGGAACCGTTTAGTCCCAGCCGCCGGCCCATCGCCTTCCACATTACCGGGAGCACAAACTGATGAAAATCCGCATAGTGGCGTTTCTTCCAGAACAAGCTCGGATCCTGGCTGATGCGATACCAGAATTCCAGTCCGCGATGCTGCATCCATTTCGGCGCGCGCTTGCGCATGCCGATGTGATAATCGAAAGCCCCGCCCACGGCGCCGGTGAAACGTGCCGCAATGCGATGGCGATTCGTCCAGACCCAGCGCTCTTGCAGCGGCGCGCCCAGTCCGAGCCACAAAATATCGGGCTGCAAGCGTTCAAACTCGCCCAGAATCCACCTATTGTTTTCTTCGCTGATCGGGCCCCACGGCGGCGTCCAGCAGCCCACGATCTTCATTTTGGGATGCATTTTCTGCAACGCTTCTGCCGTACGCTCCGCCTTGCGATCGCCGCCGCACATCACATAAACCGTGTAGCCTTTCTCGGCCGCGCGCTGATTCATGGCTACAAAGAAATCCGGGCCACAGCACCGTCCCGGCACGGGATCGCGCAATGCCTTGCTCGCCCACACCAACGGAATCCCATCGGCCATGGGAAAATCGGCATCATTCAGTGCCTGGCAATAACTCGCATCGTTGCGGGCTTCAATCACGTTGTAAACATTGATAAACACGCCATAGCGGTGTTCGCCGCGCTGAATGCAGTCTTCGACGGCGTCGACGGTCTGTGCCACCGTCAACGGCCGCACTCGCACGCCGAGAATGTCGACGCGCTCGGCGCTCGAGCGCACGCGCTCCGCTGTGATCTGGGCAGGCATCGTCTGTATGGCTTCTTGTTCCATGTTCAATTTGCCGGCTTACCCCACCGTGGCCAATGTGCGCAAACCGCTCTCGCTGTTCGATAGCTGCTTCAGCGTATCGATGTTGTAATACTGCGGATTGTCCCAGTCGCCGAACTTGTCCATGTTCTCGATCAGGTTCTTCACGATGGCTTTCACATCGTGATTGGGATGGAAGCTCAGCGTGTTCTCCGCCTTGCGAATGCTGACTTTGTAATTGCGGAAATCTTTCTTGTGATGGATGGTCAGCTTGACGTGAATTCCCAGGTGCTCTTCAATCGCCATCTTCACCAGGTCGCCGACTTCGCCAACCGTATAATTTCCCGACGCCACGTTGAATACGCCAGAGATCCTCTCACTGGCTTCAATCGCACGAATGTAGGCATTGGTCGCGTCTTCGATGCTGATGATCGGCCGCCAAATGGACGGATTGTTCACCGTGATCTCGCGATTACGCACGCCGTTCTTGAACATCGTATTGACGATCAGATCAAGCCGCATACGCGGGCTGTACCCCGAAACCGTTCCCTTGCGCAGCGAGATGACGGAAAACTCATCGTCCATCAAGTTCATCACTGCCTGCTCGCCCTGCAGCTTGGAAATGCCGTAGGGATAGGAGGACGAAACTGGCCGCGTCTCATCGAACAGTTCGTTATCGGTGTAGCCATAAACGGAGCAGGAGCTCGCGTAGACGTACCGCTTCACGTGCGCTTTCTTCGCGATGTAGGCGAGATACGCCGGGGCCGCAGCGTTAAAAACGAAATTCTGGCTGGGCGAGTATTCGGCCATGGGATCGTTCGACAACCCCGCCAAAAATACGACCTGCTGGTAAGACTCGAGGTCCTGAATGCTGATATCGAAAATATCTTTGTGAATCACGCCAACCTGTTTTGGTAGATGATTGCCGAACCAAAAGAGATCGAGCACGTCAACCTCATAGCCGCGATCCAGCAACTTCGGCGCCAGCACCGAACCGATATATCCCGCTCCACCTGCGATCAGAACTTTCATCGTTTATCTCCCCACCACGCTAGCTTCCTCTTGGTAACGAAAATTTTCCGACTCCGGCCGCGCCAACCATTCTTTCAGCGTCTGCGCCTTGCGATCTTTATCAGATAGCAGAGGTTCTCGCGTTGGCCACTCAATGCCGATCTCGGGGTCGTCCCACCGAATCCCCGACTCGCCTTTATTGTTGTAAATCCCCGTGCACTTGTACTGAATTTCGGCGTAATCGGAGAGCACGCAGAAGCCGCGCGCAAATCCCGCCGGCGCCCAGACCTGCTTTCGGCTCTCGGCCGAAATCTCGGTGCCAAACCACTTCCCTAGCGTCGGCGACCCTTTGCGGATATCGACCGCCATCAGAAAGGCGGTGCCGCGAGTCGCGCGCATCAGCTTGCCCATGGGCGGGTCCCATTGAAAATGTAATCCGCGAACGACATTTCGTACTGATCCGGAGTGATTGTCCTGCGGGAAGTCCGTGGGCAACCCCAGAGGCTTGAACAAATCCGCACGGAAGACTTCGGTAAAAAATCCGCGGTCGTCCTGAAACACCTGTGGCTTCAGTACGCAAACTCCGTTTAAATGTCTCGATTCGATGACTAAGTCCATTCTTGCTTACGCTCCCAGTCCAACCCGGTTCACAGGTAAATTGATGGCCGCCGAGTGCACGGCCGCCTTGGACAATACGAATTTATCAATAATAAGTGCGTCGAGCCCCGACCCAAAATAGCTGCGCATGGCATCGCGCGGGCTTACCACGAGCGGCTCGCCAAACAAGTTGAACGACGTGTTCAGCAGCATGGGCGCGGGTGCGTTATCGCCAAAACGCTTCAGCAATGCCCAAAAGACAGGATTGCTTCGCCGATCGACGATGTGCAGGCGCACGCGGCCATCCGGCAGCAAGAAACTTTCCGGCAAGCAACTGTTGCCTGGCAGAACGTCCGCTAGCGAATTCATAAAGCGACATTGGCGCGAGGCGGCGAAATAACGCGCACAATCTTCTTCTGGAACCGAAATCGCAAACGGCCGGAACCATTCGCGGTGCTTGATGAAGTCGTTGAGATTTTCTTTGACGTACGGCGCCCAAGGCGAAGCCAGCACACTGCGATTGCCGAGGGCTCGCGGCCCAAATTCCGCCGCACCCTGGAACCAGCCCACAATCTTCCCCGCTTGCAGGAGTTGTACCGCCGTCTCGAGCTTCCTGTCTTCCGTGGTCGGAAGAGTGTAGCGGCTCTTGGTGTTATCGAGTACATCTTTCACCGCGTGGCGATCAAATTTCGGTCCGAGATAAGCATGCACATCGTTATTCGAACGCGGCTTCTGCAACGTGTGATGCCACGCCAGCAAGGCCGCACCCGGTGCCGTCCCGGCGTTTCCCGGAGCGGCTGGAACAAACACTTCGCTCGCACCGAGGTTTTTTTCGAGCGCGGCTACTAAGAGAACATTCTGAAAGAGTCCGCCGGCGAAGCAAACATTCTTTACATTTTCGCTGCGGCGCAAATCCTCAACTAACGGAGTAATCAGGTCCACACACGCGGCCTGAATACTTGCCGCCAGATTCTTGCTCTGCTCCTCCGCGATCTGCTTCCGGTCCTGGGGCAGACCGGCAATCCGATAAAACTTCTCCGAGAATGAGACTTGATTTGCCAAGCCCCGATGGAAAAAGCTGTAATCCAGACGCAACGCCGCGCGGCTCCCGCCGCGAAACATTTTCAGAAAGACATCTTTATAAACTGGCTCACCCGCGAAGCTGAGCCATTGGGTTTTGTGTTCGTCAAGATGCGGCTGGAATCCAGCCAGATCGGTGACTTGCGAATAGACCCATGCCAGCGAATGCGGAAATGGAATGGTTCGCAGAACGCGAATCCTATTTCCTTCCCCGACCGCCAACATCCCCGCCCTACCGTCGCCACCTTCATCCATGGTGACGATCAGGCTCCGCTCGAAGGGCGAAGAGAAAAATGCGCTGGCCGCATGGCAAAGATGATGGTCGAAGCCAACCACCTTATTTTCGCCTTCCTCTACATAGCCTCGCAGCACGCGCAAGTGATTCAGTTCGCGTGCCAACAATCCCGCTTCGTTGGCGGCATAGTATCCGCTCGCCATCGGCGCTGTGGGCGAAAGCTTTGCACGGAGCCACGACTTCTTCAACCAACTCTTCATGGGCTCAATCGCCACTGCGATCCGATCCAGGCCGCTCCAATCCGTGCCCGCACTTTCAAAACAGGAGCGAATGGCAAGTTCCGGGCGATTCCGGGTTCGTGCGCGGGCCAGCTTGTCGTTTTCGATAGCCGCTTTCACCACGCCGTCTTCGAGCAGCGCGGCGCTGGTGTCGTGTTGAAACGATGACAAGCCGAGAATGCGCATGGGTTCGAGATCTATTACTTCGTTTTACTCCAACCCGCCCCGAAGATAAATTGCGATCTCAGGAGGGTCGGCAATTCCGTCCGCTTACGTCGCCAGAGGTTGAACTGTCTTGTGGGGAGTCTTAAAAGTCGAGCGCTGCTGGCTCCTGTTTAGCGAGCCGGCTGCTTCCGTGTAGCTGCTATAAAACTATGCCGACAGACCGAGGTAAGCAAGTGCCAAAGCCACTGGAGACGAAAGTCTCTAGTGGTTCTACAGTTGCCAGAGGAAATCGTATTATCTAAATGATAATAAGCCAGTTATAAGATCTAAGCCGATGGTATACATCTCCAAGACCGGCGCCTGAAACAGACGGATTGGTTCGCCCGAGTCTTGATGGTACTGTTCGTCTCCTGAACAGTAGACTGTAACGCTGAGTGACGGCTGAACTCTGAGACGGAATCAGGGTGTGGATTTATTACTGGCTACGCCCGAGCGTAATCCGATTCGCGCGCGCCGGCATTGTCGTTTACCTTACGCATCGCCTCGGGCTGCCCTTTTTTGCGGCCGATCATGATAAATAGGCCGCCGGCGTCGCCGAGCTTCATCAATAACCCAACCTCAGCCAGAATTCGCGTCGCCTTGCTGCCACGATCATGCACTTCAAACAGCTTTTCCTGGTCGGTGAACGCCCCGAGGTCGAGTTTCGGGATGCTATCGAGGAAGTCGAAACCGTTGGCGTCGAACCAGTCTTTCAGCACTTCGTCGTAAGAATGCTTGCTTTCATGAGGGTGTTTGTACTGGTCCATGAACCAAGCTCGCTTGCGAGCTTCGGTGTAATTCTGGTTCCTCTGATGCGCGTCCAGGAAGCGCAGCTTGTCTCCAGAGGCGTGGAACAGGAACCGGAGGAAATCGGTTCCCAGGCGGCCGATGGTGTTGTAGAGGCCAACGATAATGTATCGCCCCGGCTTCACCAACCGCGAAATCGACTTGAACCCGCCCAGTGGATCGCTGGTATGGTGCAGCACGCCATTCGAGATCACCACATCGAATGTCTCCTCTTTAAACGCGGGCCGGAACAAGTTCTGCTGCAAGAATCCTGCATTTTTTACGTCGCAGCGATCGCGGAATCCCTTGGCCAGCTTCAAGGAATTGAGGCAAAGATCGGTACCAAACACGGTGCGGTTCCAGCGCATGCCGAGGAAGTTGCTCAGCTGCCCGGTGCCGCAACCGCACTCGATCACCTTGGCGCCACCGGGAATCTGCTCATCCAGCAAGCGCGCGAAGACCCCGCGGTTCGCCTTTTCGGCCAAACTTTCCTTCGAGTCAAATTCGTCGTAGTTGGGGAACGGATTCTCTTCGTAAAAGGCCTTCACGACATCGGTCACGTCCCGCGATTGGTCTTTGGCATCGTGCGGGGCAAAGAGCAAGGGAATTCCGTTCTCCACGGGATACTTCGTCCCACAATCCTGGCACCGCAGCACCTCCTGCTCGATCTGTAAAGACGCACGGCAACGGGGACAGCAAAACATATCCAGGTTCTTAACGAAGATATCGAGCACTGAGCATTCTCCTGCGAGTTTGATTTGGATCGTTCGCTTGCACGTTCGCTTTAGCCATTAGAATAGTGGTTCTGAGCCGCTTGGGGAAATGTACGTTCTGGATACTGTCGCGGGCCGGCCTCGCGATCTACTCTCGCTTCCCTATTTTCGGTCGATTGCGGGTCGCTCTGGGGGTTATCCGCAATCAGGACCGTATCCTGGCCATCGAACGGAGTGACGGCCGTGGCGTTTCCTTCCCCGGCGGAATTGCTATGCCATGGGAGGACATCGAGAAAGCCGCGCACCGCGAAATCCTAGAAGAAACCGGACTGCGCGTCACCCATTCCGTCTTAAAAATGCATTACCTCGACTCGGTCGAGGTTCCCGTCGATCTTTCCGTCTTCGAGGTCGAGGCCGATGGCGAACTGCGCGCCTCGTGGGAAGGAACGCCGCGCTGGCTCGACCTCAACGAATTACGCCAGCGAGTTCTTCCCAGCCAACGCCGGATCGTTGACACTCTGGGTCAGCCTTGAGCTCGGTCGACCCCTCTTATATGAATCCGGCGAGGGGTTGGCGTACGCCTTCCACCTCGCCGTACTTCCTGTCACCGCTACTACTGTCCAATACCGGTCAGGTTGAACGTGACCGCGCCAAGGCCAGTGTTGACCGTCAGAGTTGCATTGAAGGTTCCTGACGATTGAGGGTTGAACACTACCTCGACGGTACAAGTCGATTTGTAGGCCCCCGATTCCGGACCGGGAGCAAGCCCGTTCACGCAAGTGTTGGAGGCAATGCTGAAGTTGACTGGGTCGCTCAGCTGGGTAGTACCGAGCGAAAGCGTCGCCAAGCCGAAGTTCTGGATGGTGCCAGGCATCTGCGGGCTGCTCTGCCCGACCGGAATGGTCCCGAAGTTGATGTTGTGTTCGAACTGCGTCATCACCGGCACCATGTCGACCTGGCGGATGCGGTTGTTGCCGGCATCGGCAATTAGCAGCTCTTCATCGCCGTTGACCGACATGCCGATGTTGTCCAGCGTCGCTGCAGTAGATGGGCCGCCATCGCCACCAAAGCCTAAATTGCCCGGGTGCGACGGATTGCCTGCAACGGTCAGGATGTTTCCGGTGGTGGCGTCAATTCGGCGAACCACGAGGTCGCCTCCGCCGCCGACGTATACGTTCCCCGCGGGATCGACGCTCAACCCTTGCGGAACCGTTTCCGTAGCGTTTATGGCCAATTGCCCATCTCCGCTGAACCCTGGCTGCCCGTTTAGGGCGTAATCGTAAATGTACTCGAACTTGCTGGGGGTCCCGCAGCCGTTCGCAACATTGGCAACGCAGCGGACCATGTTGTTGACGCTGTCGTCAAAAACAAGGTTGTTATTCAGCGTGCCGAGGCCATAAGGGTGATTCAGTTTGGCTTTGTCTCCCGAAATGCCGTTGCTGTTGAAGCCCGTAGCTCCAACAAGTCCGGCGGAGCTAACGATCGTACCGACCGGCGGATTGGGGTTGGCCGTGTTGGGGCAACCTCCGGCGGTATTTACCACGCACCGGACTCTGCCGATAAAGTAATCCGAGATGTAGACGTTGCCGTTCGTATCCACACTGACTGCGATGGGGTAATCCACACTAGCCTCGGTAGCCGGTGTGCCGTCTCCACACGTCGCAGGGCCTAAGCATTCCACGCCCTGTTGACCGGCGACGGTTACGATTTCTCCCGGTGGAATCGTTACCGTCCCCACGGTGAGGTTCTGGTTTGGTTGCATGTTGACGACGCGCACTGCGGAATCCGTGCTGTCGGCGATGTATAAGTTGCCCTGACCATCGAGCGCGATGCCTTCGGGATCATCGAGCGTCGCCGAGCTTGCAGGCCCATTGTCACCATTACACGTCGGCGGTGGGGGTTCAGCGCAGGCCTGACTGGGATGGCCATTGCCTGCCACCACGGTAATCAGCCCGCTCGTCGTATCAACTTTGCGGATGATGTTGTTGCCGTTATCGGCGATGTAGAAGATCGTTCCGGTACTGTCCCACTTTGCATCGACCGGATTAGCAAGGGTGGCTGAGGTTGCCGCACCGGTGCTGTTGGGAGCAATTACACCGCTTCCCGCGATGGTTTTCACCTGGTAGGTGGATGCATTTCCTTGGCGGATCAAATCGTTGCCGGAATCGGCGACGAAAGCGTTACCAGCGGAATCGATCACGATCGCGGTGGGCCCATAGAATTGAACCCCTGACGGGCATTTTCCGTTAACATCCCCCGCAGTGCCGGTGCCGCACACTGTAATAACTTTCCCGTTCGCGCCGGTTGTAACCTCGCGAATCTTGTTGTCCCATTGATCGGCAATATAAAGGTTGCCACCGGGATCCAGCCAAATGCCCGATGGATTATGAAACAGCGCGTTTAGCTTTGGTCCGTCGCCACAACTGCCAGTCGGGTCGGTACAAAAAGGCGCGCCCTTGCCGGCATAAGTGACGATTTCGCCGACTGTTGTGTTCGGAAAGTTATTCTGGGGACAACCTCCATTGACATTGGCAACGCAACGGATGCGCTGATCTCGTGTGTCTCCAATGTAGAGATTCCCAGCTTTATCGGTAATGACTCCGATCGGTATATCCAGCTTCGCGCCCTTCGCGCCCGGTGCCTGAGCCGAACCGCCATCGCCGCAGACTGTCCCGGGAGTATTGCACTCGTAACCGTTGCCGGCGACGGTCACGATCGTTCCCGACAAGATGTTTTGAACACCTAACACCGACACCGTGCTGGCTCCCGTATTGATGAAGCGGATTTCCTGATCGGTACTGTCTGCGATAAAGATATTTCCCGAGCCATCGATGTAAATGCCTTGAGGATTGTTGAAGGTCGCCGACCCAGCGGGGCCGGTGTCACCGCAACTGGGATAATCCACACCTGCATCCGGACAGCCTTTTCCTGTTCCTGCTACCGTGTCAATGTTTCCGGGTGCGATAAGCTGACCAAGCACAGTAATTGCCGAACTCTGGGTGTTGATGACCCGAATGCGGTTGGCATCGACTACGTACACGTTCCCGGCTTTGTCCACCCCGACTGCGATCGCCGACGATAACTGAGCCTCAGTAGCCGGACCACCGTCACCACTGAAGCCAGCGGTTCCCGTGCCTGCCACTACGGACAGAGCGCCGGTCTTCGGGTTCACCTCGTACAGGTAGTAACTGTATTGCGCGGCGACGTAGACATTCTCGTGGGAATCTTCCGCAATGCCGGTTGGATTGGGAAAGAAAGTGTCAAGCGCTACACCCGTGTAGGGCACTCCTCCGCCCGCCACCGTACCGATAGTGTTGCCTTGTTGCCCAATCGCGCTTGAAACCAGCGCAAAAAAACACAGCGCCGATAACGCTGCGGAAATAAGTTTCGGTCTGTGCGCGGAGCCGGAACGGCCCAGCATGTTTTGTGCGATGGGACTGGCTTGCATAGGGTCCTCCAATAATGAACCTGGTACAACCTGAGAGACGAGGGTCAAATGATGATTGCGAATGCACAAAACCTAACCAGGGGAGGTCCCACTACTGCGGCACATCCTGCAATTCGCAAATTATGCAACTACAACGACGACTTTTCAACTATAAAGTTCTCCAGCACCAACGCATCCATTTCGCTTTTCGAGAACGTATTGAACGCATTAGCCGGGGTGTTCACGATCGGCTCGCCGCGCAGGTTAAACGATGTGTTCAACACCACAGGAACTCCCGTGGCTTGGCCAAATCGCTCAATCAAGTTGTAATAGCGCGGGCTTTGATCTTTGAAAACAGTCTGTAAGCGTCCGGTTCCATCCACGTGCGTGATCGCAGGCAGCGTCCCTTGTTGTGCCGGCTCGACCGGAACCACATACAGCATGTAGCGCGCAGGATAGTGTTTTGTGGCGTTGGGCAAAGTGAAATACTTCTCCGCGGATTCAGCCAGAACCGAAGGAGCGAAGGGACGATACGGCTCACGGAACTTGATCTTGGCGTTGACGATGTCCTTCATCTCAGGATTACGCGGATCGGCAAGAATACTGCGACTGCCCAGCGAGCGCGGTCCCCACTCAAATCGTCCTTGCGCCCAGCCTACGACTTTGGCATTGGTGAGCAACCCGACGACGTCGTCGATGAGTTCGTCTTCGTTGTTGAGGCGGCGATGTGGAATGTTGTTCTCGTTGAGGAAATCGGCAATCTCGGCTTCCGAATTTTGCCGTCCCCAGTAGGCGTGCTTCATGGTGAAGTCGCGTGGCTTGCCCATGAGAGTGTTGTACGCCCACAGGGCCGCACCTAGCGCTCCGCCGCCGTCGCCGGCCGCCGGTTGCACGTAAAGCTCTTCGAAATCGGTCTCGCGCAGAATTCGCGAGTTAGCCACGCTGTTCAGCGCCACGCCACCCGCCATGCAGAGTTTCCTCAGGCCAGTCTGCTTCTGAACGTTGCGCGCCATGCCCAGGATCAATTCTTCTGTAACTTTCTGAATGCTTGCTGCCACGTCGGCATAATGCTGGTTCAATTTGCAGAGTTCACGATAATTCGACGGCGCATCGCCAAAGTATTTGGGGAAGCCGGTGGCTTCGGTGAAGAACTGCAGCTTCGTCGGACGCGAGTCGCCCCACAGCGTCTCGAACTTGCGGGTGTAGGTCTTGTCGGTCGAATGATGGAAGCAGAAGTAGTCCATATCCAGGGAGAACGATCCGTCCTGGTTCTGATGGACGACTTTCCAAACCTTGTCCATGTAGATCGGCTGGCCGTAGGGCGCCATGCCCATGACCTTGTATTCGCCCTCGTTGACTTCGAATCCGAGGAATGCAGTGAAGGCGCTATAGAGAAGGCCGAGCGAATGCGGAAATTCCATCTGCTTGAGCAGCTTGATGTCGTTTCCCTTGCCAACGCCATAGGTGCCGGTCACCCACTCGCCGACGCCGTCGATAGTCAGAATCGCGGCTTCCTCAAATGGCGAGCACAGGAACGCACTGGCCGCATGAGACAAGTGATGTTCCGAGAAAAGGATCTTGTCCTTGGGAATCGAACCTAGTTCTTCCTGGATGGTCGACGCAACCCACATTTTGTCCATGGTCCACGTCATCATGGACTCGCGGAAAACCTTCCACGACTTGGGATAGGTCTGGAATGCCGTCATCAGGATGCGGTCGAGTTTGCGGAACGGCTTCTCAAAGAACACCACGTAATCCAGGTCTGTGCCCTGAATGCCGCCCATTTCCAGGCAGTACTTGATCGCATTTTTCGGAAAACCGTAGTCGTGTTTAATGCGCGAGAAGCGTTCTTCCTCGGCGGCGGCGATGATTTTGCCGTCGCGCAGCAATACCGCTGCCGCATCGTGGTAGTAGCAGGAGATTCCCAGGATATCCACAATTACTGCCTTCTGGCCCAGTGCAAATCGTAGGCCTCATCAGGATGGTCGAGCCACTGCGTAGGACGCTTCTTGATCCGCAAAGGATCGGAGAACCAACGCGCTCCTAAGCCGAACGGCAGGACGAAAACAAAGTAAAAAACCGTCAACAAAACGCGGGACTGGAAGTTGCCGATCTTATGTGCGATTCGCTTCCAGGCTTGCCAAAGTCGTTTGAACATGAGGTCTCTTCTTTCCTCTTTCCTACTTCGCTACAGTCGTAGCCGGTTGTTCCGCCGGCTTGTCGGTCAATGAAGTTAACGCTGTGCCATTCGACGCAGAGCGACACGCATTCTGATACGATTCCGTGCCGGTCAGCGTATTGAACAGTTCTTCTGCGATCAGCGTATGCCCCGCCGGAGTCGGATGAACGTGATCCAGGAACATGTCGCTCAGGTTCTGGTTCTTCATCAAGCGAATGATGTCGACTACGGGGACGTTATTGGCGCGTCCGTATTCGAGCATCGCCGCCTGGTAAGGATGCGACGGTCCGGGTTCGCCCTTTGATCCGACGAGCAAGTAAATCTGCTGCACGTGGTGGGCATCGGCCTCTGCCTTGGCTTTTTCAAGCCGTGCGAGGAAATGTTCAGCGGGAAGATCCGGACTGGAACGAGCCGAGTTCCACGTTCCGAGCATGAGAACTTCACGGAAACGGTAGTACGCTACGCCGCGGAGCAGATCTTCGATCAGGAAGTTGTAGAGCGCGCTGCGGCGGGCAATCGACTTCAATTCCACTTTCTTCAGGAAAGTTTCGCGCTCTTTACCTTGCAGATCCGGAATCCCTTCGAAACCGGTATTCGCGCTGTAGGAAATCACTTCCACGTCGGGCTGATAGCCATCGTCGATGACTTTCATCGCGCGCTCTTCGACTAGCGCGTTCGGGTAGGCATTCACGCCCGCCGAAATGACCTGGAATTTCAGGCCCGAGCAGCCTTTTGCGTTGAGCAGCTTTTCCAACTGCGAGCTGTAATTCGAATCGTCATCCACGCCCCAGCCCATGGTGGTGGAATCGCCAAAAGCGAATACGCGGTAGATTCCCGGATGGTCCAGCGAAAGCGTCTCGCGGTAGCGGAAGTTCTGCGAACTGATGGTCTCCGCTTCGTGGTTCATCTCGGTGACGCGATGGATCCCTGGCTGTGGCAACCACAGCATGCGCTCATCCGGTTTGTACACAACATAGGAACCAAAACCAAAGAAACGTAACCCGATCTCTAGTACCACGCAGATGGCCACACACCACAACACGAACTTGCCAAAACTCTTGAGCCCGCTCTTCTGTGGTTTCGTGGGCGCGCTTGCTACCGGCATAAATCTCCTCTCCTCTTGTTGCTGTTACTCAAATGAATTGGAAGTCATCTAACTAAGAAAGCAGTATTGGAAAACTGGCGCTTACACTAACAATTTTCTGGTTCTACCGCCGATTGGCCCCTTTTTCGGAGAAAACCTACGGCAGGAGGCATCTGCCTTCCACTCGCAATTTTCTGACCAGAACTCACTCATCCCGGTAGGCCACATAAATCCCAGAATCGGTAGATTCTCCTAACGTTCCGGGGATAACCTGGCACCTCCGGCCGGTCCTGCCAGCCTTGCCCAGTGCAAACTCTTGCACACCTAAGCAAGTTCGAGGATGACCCCGAGGTGAGTCGAAGGGGAAATAATCGCAGGCGCGTATAGAGTCTATCACTTTCCCCGCCGCCCAGGACCCGCGCAACTGCCTGCCCTCCGGCACTTCCGTGCCGAAATATCGGCGGCTAGGTCCTTCGGAACCGCCGGCTGAGTGTTCACGATGGAAATTACAGGAAGGAGGCTTGGAGAAGACGAGGTGGGAGTTCTGGGCGGAAGGATCGGCGCGCGCTAATCCTTGGCGTCTTCTTCTTGTCGCTTCTTGAACTCCATAATCTTGTCGAAGTCTTCTTTGCTGATACCCACAAGCCTCAGCAAGGATTCGTCTTGAATGGCTGCCTTGCGTAGCAATTCCGCCTTGTTGGTGCCGGCTTTTTGCAACAGCCTGCGAATTCGCCGCACTGCGATCTTTTTGCGATACGCTCCCCAAATCTTCATCGGCACAAACGAAAAGATGACCGGCGCCGCATGGTGAGAAAACTGTAACAGCTCATAACTTACGCGATCCGTCGTTCTCTCCCACAAGCTGGGCTTCTTGGGATTGCTCTCCAGCGTTTTGGGATACATCGGCCAAGCGCCTTTATATTGCTCACGCCACAGTTTCACGTAGCGTTCGATCTTATTTCTTAGCTCAACCGGAATCCCGTCCGAGCCGTTCCTGGCAGCAAGGATCTTGTCTCCCTTTACCATCGAGTGATGTCGAAGGTTCGAAATCGCGGTGCGATCCGAGCCTTTTAAATTGCTCATGCTTGGCTCGTACTGCAACCCCAAGAACTGGCAAACCGCCTGCATGTGCCCCACCGGATCTTTCACCATTTCCTCGTAATCGATTTGGTGAACGCGGCCGCCGCGCTTAATCAACTCATCGCATTCGCGCTTCAGATCGTAGTATCCGATGATGGCCCGCAGTGTCATGCCACGGCGATTGAAGAACGGTGAAGTTTCCGCCGCCTCCAAAATACTGCGGCAAATGTGACGCAAATCGCGCCAAATAATGATGAACCGAGCGTTAGGAAACACTCGGCTCAGCCGTGCGACTTCATCATGATAGGTGGGCGACTTGCATCCCCACACCGAAGCATTCTTCTTCTGCCGCGCGTACTCGACATAGACCGCGCGCACCGCTTTATCGAGATCGCGAATGCCATCCGGGATGACGCTGCCATCGAATTTGTGCCGCGCCAGCGCCGCATTCCAGAACTCCCAGCGCCGAATCCAGCGAGTAGTGTCGCGCGGAATCCAGAACAACGAAGTCAAATGCGGCAGATCGCCCTCATACATCAAGGCAATTTGCGAATGTTGATTCAGCAGCGCATAGAGCAAAGATGTTCCCGAACGGAACATCCCAATCACAAATAGCGGATCCTCTTGTGGGTGATGGGCCACAGCCGTTGCCGTGGCGTAACCCGCTGCTTCCGGGGCCACCGATTGCTGATTTGACTCGCCGACTTGTACTTGCGGTTGCATATTCAATTTTTCTTTCTGACGGTGGCGTTTCTATGCTACCGCGTCTGTTTGCAGACGGGTTGCCTCGGCCAATGAACTTTTCAATCGGTTTGCCAATTCCTCCACGTTCTCTTCGTAAAACATGGATTCATGCCCACCGGGAATGCGAAACACCTCCATGCCTTCCGCAATCACGCCGTCCCAACTGGCATGGAACTGCCAATACGGACCGTCCGGCCAATCGGTCGATTGAAAAAATACCACCTTTGCCCCGCCGGGATGCGGACCGGGACGATAATCGAACGAAGCGGGATGCACAATTGTATCGAGATCCTCGAGGCCTCTTTCATTCACCTTCAGGTGAAACGCATTGTGAATTCGCCAATAACCTACGCTCAGGTGGCGGCGAATTCCGACTAACCTGTCGCCCGCAAACTCCGACCACTTCTGCCGACGAAGATTTGTAAACTGCGTCTGCGCCCGCTTCCACAGCACGCGCCAGCGGCCCTCTTGCGAGAAGTCCTGGTAAAACGCTGGATTCTGCGCGTCGAACAAACCGAGCAAGGCGACCTCGTGTCCCGCCGAAAGCAGTTGCCGCGCCATCTCGTAGGCGATAACGCCATTCACGCACAATCCAGCAATGTAATAAGGCCCGGCAGGCTGCACTTCACGCATGCGTGCCACCAGCCCGGCAGCAATATCTTCCAAGGTATACGGCGCCGGCAACTGGCACGCATCGGCAGCGGGAAGATGCAAGCCCAGAAGCGGCTGATCATTCCCCAAACGTTTTGCCAGGGGAAGCAGGAAAGAACCACCACGCACCCAGAACAGCGGCGGCTTCGAACCCAGCGGCTGCACCGGCACCACCGCGGGATGCCGAACCGGCTCGCTCCGCCGATCCAGAATCGCCGCCAGTTGCCGGACCGTCGGCGACTGAAAAACGTCCGCTAGCGACAGCCTTCTTCCAAACCTCTGCTCAACTCGCAACAAAAGTTTGGCGATAAGCAGGGAGTGTCCGCCAAGATCGAAAAAGTTATGTGTAACTCCAAAGCCTTGCTTTCCTAAAACTTCCTGCCACAATTCCAGCAACTCAGCTTCAAGTGGAGTCTTTGGGGCAGTAAATAGCTTCTCTGACGCGCGCGCCGGAACCGTGAGCGCCTGGCGATTCACCTTGCCGTTCGCCATCAGCGGCAGTTTCTCAAGCACTACCACCGTCGAAGGGACCATCGCCTCCGGCAGTTTCTTCGCCAGGAAATGCCGCAATTCTTCGGCATCAAAATCGTCTGGCACAGCGGGAACAACATAAGCTACTAGTTCCGCCTCGCTCAGCGGGTCCTCACGCAACGTCACGACAGTTTGCCGGACGTTCTTATGCTCGAGAATGCGTGCTTCGATCTCTTCCAGTTCAATCCGCAGCCCACGAATCTTTACCTGGTGATCGAGCCGTCCCAGGAACTCCAAGTTTCCACCCGGCAAATAGCGAACCAGGTCGCCGGTTTTATACAAGCGCGCGCCCGGCGTGTCACTGAAAATATCCAAGACAAATTTCTCACGCGTCTCTGCCGGCTGGTTGAGATAACCGCGCGCCACGCCCGCTCCCCCCACATAAAGTTCGCCCGGAACTCCCGCGGGCACCGGGTTCATGCGTGGATCGAGCACGTACACGCGCGCATTCGGGATTGGCCGGCCGATCGGAACGCTTTCCAGATCACCCGGATTCACCCGATACACCGTGCTCCACACCGTCGCTTCCGTCGGACCGTACTCGTTGTACAAATCGCTCTGTGCCAGAAGTCCGAAGTGCCGTTCGACCAATTCCCCCGGGCACGCTTCTCCAGCGACGATCACCACCCGCAACGAATCGAGCTGCTCGCCTTTGGCTTGCTCCAGCAACAAGCTGTACAGCGAAGGAACGCAGAGGAGATGTGTAATCTTGTGGCGCTCGACCAGGCTTGCCAGCCGCATCAGATTCGATTGCACCGGTCCGGGCGTCATCACTAGCGTGCCGCCCTGACAGAGTGTGCCGAAAATACCGGCCAGAGAGCTGTCAAACGAAAACGAAGAAAGTAGCAGGAAGCGCCCAACGTCCGCTCCGTAGTAGAGCGAGCGCGCATGCGTGGAGTGCACCAGGTTGGCGTGCGTGATCTGCACGCCCTTCGGCCGGCCGGTCGAACCGGAAGTGTAGATCAGGTAAGCCAGATTGTCCGGCCGCACTGAATTCTTCACCGCATCGGAAGGCAACCGATCCCAAGCGATGCCGTCAACATAAATGACTTCTGCTCCATTCGCGGGTGGTTGGCTGCGCAAGCGGCTGTGCGTCAGTAAACATTTCACATGGCTGTCGGACAGCACGTAGCCATGTCGTTCCGCCGGATAGCCCGGATCGAGCGGCACACATGCGCCGCCGGCTTTGAGCACCGCCAGAACGGAAGCGGCCATCTCCCAGGAGGGCTCGAGGTAAATGCCTACCGCCGTCTCCGGACCGACACCGCGTTGCTGCAAAAAAGCCGCGAGCTGATTGCTTTTCTCATCCAGTTCGCGATAGCTCAACTGGGAATTCTCATCGATCAGCGCAATCGCCTCCGGCGAACGCTCAACCTGTGCAGTGAATAGCTGATGCACGCAAACATCGGGCGACGGCTCCGCCCTCGCGCCGCTCCACTCATGGCACAATTGTTCCCGCTCCGCGGCGCCCAGCATGTCGAGCTGCGAGATCGGCAGGCCGGGATTCGCCACGATGCTCCGCAGCAGGGTGATGAAGTGCCCTGCCATGTGAGCAATAGTTTCAGAGTCGAACAAGTCCGTGCTGTACTTGAAGCGGCCAATCAAACCCGCGGGCCGCTCGTCCAGTTCCAAACACAAATCCAGTTTCGAATATCCAGTGTCTACTTCGGATTGGGTGAGCGCCACCGTCCATCCGTTCTGCGAATCTGGTACCGGCGGCTCGAGCGTGAGCAGAACCTGAAATAGCGGATTGAAACTCAAACTGCGATTGGGATGTAGTTCGCTCACCACGTGTGTGAAGGGCGCGTCGTCATTGGATAACGCGTCCAGCGCGACTTCGCGCGTGCGGCGCACCAGTTGCCGGAAGCTGGGATCGCCTGACAGGTCGTTGCGCAAAACTACCAGGTTGAGGAAATATCCCAGCAGGCCTTCGAGTTCTGACCGTTTGCGTCCCGAGCTCACCGTCCCAATCGGCAAATCTTCCGAAAAAGAATACCGGTGCAGCAAAACCGCGAACGCGGCAATCAATCCCATGAACAGGGTCCCGCCTTCGCGCCGGCTCAGCAGCTTGAGCGCATCGCTCAGCTCCTTGGGAATTACCACGGGATGAATCGCCCCGTGAAAACTCTGGACGGCCGGACGCGGACGGTCTGAGGGCAACTGCTGTACTGGCAAATCGCCGCCCAATTGTTTCCGCCAATACGATAATTGCGATGCAAGGTGACCGCTGCTCAACAGCCAGTCCCGCTCCCACGAGGCAAATGCGCGATACTGCGTCGGCAATTCGGGGAGCGGCGGTTCCTTGCCACTCGAAAACGCTTCGTACAGCGTCGCTACTTCCGGCAGCAATACACGATAGATCGAATAGCCGTCGAAAATGATGTGGTGGAGTGTCAGAATCAAGCGGTGCTCGTTGTCGGTCAGATGCACCAACAGCGCACGGAACAACGGTCCTTCCGACAACTGAAACAACTTCAGCGAATCTTCCACCGCCAACCGCTTGGCTTCCGCTTCCCTGTCGGCGGCCGGTAAATGACGCAGATCGATCACGCGCAGAGAAAACGGCTTTGCCGGCTGGATCACCTGCACCGGCTCACCGTTCATCAAAACAAAATTGGTGCGCCATGCCTCATGCCGCCGGATGATTTCCGTCAGCGTGCGCTCCAGCACGGCAACATCGAGCCGCCCATGACGATGAATCGTGACCGGCTCGTTGTAAATCGGAATTTCCGGGACTAACTGGGCATGCAGCCAAATCTGCTGCTGGGCAAAAGACAGCGGGGCAGTGATCACGGCCGTCACGGCTCCGTTGCCGTTGTTATTGCCAGAACCAGGAACGACCAATCCCTCCCGTCCCTTGATTTCTACTGTATTGCCCATGTATTGCCCATTCAAAAGCTACTTAGTTCTGCGTCGACCAGGAAATCGGCAGGGCCGTCAATCCGCGAAGCCCCAGATTCTCGCGCCAAACAATCGTTCCAGTATCAAGCTTCAGATCCCGCAAACGGCGCAACATGGTCGCGAAAGCAATCTGCGCCTCAATCCGCGCCAGCGGGGCGCCGAAGCAGAAGTGCGCTGCAAAACCAAAAGCTACATGCCGATTATCTTTGCGCCGAATATCCAGCCGATCGGGATCCGGAAAATGTTCTGGATCGCGATTGGCCGCGCCCATTACTGCAATCACTGCGTCCCGGCGATGAATGCGCTTGCTTCCCATTTCAATATCTTCGGGACAAATGCGTGCCGTATGTTGGCTGGGGCTCTCATAACGCAGCAATTCTTCGACTGCCGACGGAATCAACGATAGATCGGACCTTAATTCCGCAAGAACATCCGGATTCCGCAACAAGGTCAGC
>Ga0335073_10000598_pt1 | contig 46664 bp, 39 predicted proteins | sample Lox_Sample_22_FD_207093 | JGI IMG/M metagenome (GOLD analysis project Ga0335073, IMG submission 207093) | Soil microbial communities from Loxahatchee National Wildlife Refuge, Florida, United States - Lox_Sample_2.2 | ecosystem: Environmental > Terrestrial > Soil > Wetlands | place: USA...
CCGCGCGGTGACTACTGTCACGCGTGCACGCTGATCGCTCCGATGAATTCTTTGCATTGGACTCTTGCACTGATCCTATTGCATAGTGGAATTGCTTCGAAAACCGGCTCTGCAGCCAGTTCCGCGAGGCCGATGTTTGCATGCCAGCCCTGCAGCGGTACTGCAAATCTTGCTGACCTTGTTGTTCTCCACTGAAATCTGAGTGCACGATGCCCGGCATTGCGCGGGAGGCGTGTGCTTCAGCCATGCTCTTCGTTCCGCGGACACCGAGTGCCTGCACGGCGAAGCGCAGAACAGGAGACCTATGACTACGATCCGCAAATTCGCATACGCCGCTTTGCTGGCGTTCACCACACTCAACTTCCTGCCCAGCCCGGCCTCCGCACAGGAACCGGCCCAGGGAGCGTTCACGCTGAGCCATGAAGTGCACTGGGGAAACGCGATGGTTCCGGCTGGGTACTACAAATTCTGGTTCGATCCAGCCGCAACCCCGCGGGTACTGACGTTGAGCAGGATGAGTGATCCGCGTGCCGGATTTCTGTTGCTGGTGCCTTCGACCACGGAAACCAAGCCCTCTGGCATGAGCCGGCTCATGCTGGAGAACACCAGCGCGGGCAGTTATGTCAACTCGATGCAACTGCCGGAGTTCGGCATCACGCTCGAGTTCAACGTGCCTTCCCATCCCGCCGAGAGACAGATCGCGAAAGCAGGAGGGATGGCATCGGCTGCGCGCTAAGCGACAGTCCGATCGCAGGCGGATGCCAAACCAGGCATCCGCCCTTCAGTTTTTGTCATTGGCTTTTCGGCGAGGGGTTCGCTGCACTGCGAGATTGACCACCCTTTCGTCCGGCTTCGACTGGATTCGCTGACATATTCGTCCCTCGTGCTTCGTTGCTTCGTGCTACATCCTTCCTGCTTCCTGTGACGACCTCACGGTTCTGTGTGCTTCACTTATGAGGGATTGATTGGATTGCTGCTGGGCGAGCGCCGGGAGAACGTGCACAGCATCGCGCACGAGCCGTAGGGAACCTGCTAGGAATCATTCCCTGTGAGCTGGGTGAGTATCAGGGCATGGCTGTTCGAGAGCGGCCCGTGGGTCTGGGTCGTAGGGAATGCCGGTTCCTCGTGGGATGACAAAGCTGCCAGCACGAGCCTGCCGGAAGTGAGCTCGGGAGAAGGATCCTAGGTCGGAGAGACCTGCGAGTTTCCGCGCACATCGTCGCTCAGAATGATAGCCTCGGCAATTTCTTTCATCGGCTTGCGCTTCTGCCGGCTCTGCCGTTGCAGAGCGAGGTAAGCCTGCTCTTCGTTGAGGCCCAAGTCGCGTTGCAGAATGCCTTTGGCTCGCTCCACAATTTTGCGCGTCTGCAGCTGTTCCGCGAGCGATGAGTTCGCTTCTTCGAGACGGGCCATTTCCAGTTCGGCGCCGACGAGGAATCCGACGGTAGAGATCATGCGAATGTCGCGGCGGCGGTACACGTGATGTTGCCGGTGCTGCAGGTTGATGACCCCGACCACGCGGCCACGACACATCAAAGGAACCGACAGGAACGCTTCGTAACTGTCTTCCTGCAGCTCGTGGAAAAACTGAAAGCGCGGATCATGCGCTGCTTTTTCCGGGATAGCCACGGGCTCGCGGTGCTCCGCAACCCATCCGGTAATGCCCTGCCCCACACGGAGTTTCAGGCGATCGACAACGTCGGGATGGGGATTTCTCGAGGCCCGCAGCACCAGCTCATCGCCTTCGAGAACATAGATCAGGCAGGAGTCGCACTTCACCAGCGCGGAGGCAAATTCCACAACGCGGCCCAGCACATCGTGAAATCCATCCGCAGAACCGAGGCGGACGCCAATCTCGTGCAACACGTCTACATGCGAATCTTCAACCGACAAATGGGAATCCATGAAATACATTATGAACTTCGCAGGGATTGTGTCTAATTCCAAATTTCGATGGCGTCGATAAAGGATTTCCCTTGAGATTTTGACGAACGTTTAACATCGTTTCTGAGATTCGAGCATCGAGTCGAGGGCTGGATTGACGGCGGGCAATAGCGACGGAAGAATTGACGATAGACGATGCTTTTCGTGCACACCGATTCACCGTCTTGTCTGCTTCGGCTGATACGGCTGTTCCGCTTGGACTTACCGCGCAGGAACAGCTAGAAACCACACCAGTAGGCCGAAAAGGATGAGAGCTCCGACAAGAGAAAACAGGGTATGCAGTGGATGAAAGTGAAAGTACGGATTTCGCGCCAGCCGATGCCTCGTCGCCAGCATAGAACCTCCTACGCACGCGCCTCGTATGCCAACGGAGCGACCTGTTGCTGATATTGTCCCTCTAATTCTAGGCGCATCGCTGCAGTTTTTTCCATCGCTGTGTTACACCATTCTGATGAGTGAAAAGATCGCCGTAATTACGGGAGCGTCCAGCGGCATTGGGCTGCTGACGTCCGTCGAACTGGCCAAGGCGGGTTTCCGGGTAGTCGCCAGCATGCGCGATATGGAGCGCCGCCAACCGCTCGACCAGGCGGCCAGCACAGCCGGAATCGCTGCAAACATCGCTGCAAACATCGACGTGCGCCCTCTCGACGTCAGTAGGTTCGATGCCATGCCCGACTTCGTCAATGCTATCTTGCGCGACTACGGGCGTGTCGATGTCCTGGTGAACAACGCGGGATTTGCCATGGCGGGCTTCGCCGAGGATGTCACGATCGACGAAATAAAGATGCAATTCGACACAAATTTCTTCGGTGCCGTGGCTCTTACGAAAGCCGTGCTGCCGGTCATGCGCAGGCAAAGATCGGGACACATCATCCAGCTTTCCTCCATCTTGGGGGTCCAGGGCTCTGCGACGGTCAGCAGCTACTCGGCCTCGAAACACGCGCTGGAGGGCTGGAGCGAATCGCTGCGCCTGGAAGTGAATCCGCTGGGAATCAAGGTGGTGCTGGTGGAACCGGGATCGTTTCAGACCGGCATCTGGACTCGCGGCGCGGTGATGGCCACGGAGGCGATTAAAATAAGCTCGCCGAATTTCCAGCGGAGCCTGCGCATGCGCGAGCGAGTGAAAGCACTGCCCAAGGCGGACCCCATCGTGGTGGCGAGGGCGATCGCAGCGATTGCGCAGAATCCGAATCCCAAGCTGCGATATTTAGTCGGACGCGATGCCCAGATTCAGCTGGCCCTGAAGCGCGTTCTGCCATGGAAATGGCACGAAAAACTGGTCGCACATTTCCTGGGGATCGACAAATCGAATTGAGTCATGGAGAGATTGGCCATTGCTTCAATGGCTCTACGCACAATGACTCACCGACGCAATGGCGTCATTTCGCGTCGAGGTCGACCGTCTTCACCGGCAAGTCCCAGTGGGCATCGAGGATCTCGAAGCGGCGCTGCTCTTCGCGCTGGAATGTTTCCTGGTCCGGGTACATCTGCTTTTGCAGCGCGGCTTCGTCGAAAGGCTCGTTGGCGACGGCGGCATTTTTGAAGACGATACTGACGCGGAAATCCCAGCGGCCGTCTTCCGTGGTGTGATAGCGCGGCTGGTCCATCCAGACTTTTACAATGCGCCCCATCTCGGCTTCTTTTTTCAGTACGGGATAATGATTCTTCTTGAAGAGCTTCAGGAATTCGTCGGCGTGGCCCCACTTCGCCTTGTAGTAGTACTCGACGACGAAAGGCCTGTCGGAGGCGGCGGGAGCCGATTGGGCGAGTGACGCGATCGGAACTGCGAAAGCAGTGAACAGCAAAACGGCGAGAATACGGCGCACGGGATTCCTCCGCAGAATGAGATTGATAACTTGTACACTACCATTTTGATGGTGAATGACGAACAGAAAATCGCGAAGCTCTTTGAAGATGGGGACCGGGCGCTCATCTCGGGCGAGGCCACGGAGTTGCAGCGCATCTACGCCGACGACTACATGCAATACGACGAGTCAGGGCGGGCGTCGACGAAGCAGGACTTGATTCGCAATCTCAGCTCGGGTGCAATTCGCTTCGTGTCGATGAAGTCCACCGGACGCGTCGTTCGGCTCCTGGGCGACGATATCGCTGTCGTTCACGGCTCGGAAGAGGATCAAGTTGAGCGCGGCGGGAAGCGCTTCGCGATTCGCTATGTGTATACCGATATTGTGATGAAGCGTGATGGGAAATGGCAGATTGTAGGGTCGCAGCTGGCGAAACCTTGCTCGGTGGAATAAATCGCTCCTTACTCCGCCGTCCTCAACCGGTTCTGCCAGTGGTTCCACACGAACCACACAAGACCGACGACCAGCGCCACTCCGATCACCGCGTCGAAACGGTGAAAATACTTGCCGAGTTGGCGCCAGTTTTCGCCCAGCTTCATGCCGAACCATGCCAGCGCAAGGCACCACGGCCACGATCCCAGAAAAGTGTAGATGTGGAAGCGTCCGCGGGGCATGCGCGCCACGCCAGCGGGCAGCGCGATGAAGGTACGGATCACGGGCAGGAGGCGCGCGATGAAGACGGCGAGATATCCCCAGCGGGCAAAAAAGCGGTCGGCCCAGTCGAGTTCGCGGCGGGTCATGAGGATCCAATGACCATAGCGCTCGACCAACGGACGCCCGCCGTAAGAGCCCAGTTCATAGGCCACCAGCGAACCCAGGTTGCAGCCGATCGCCCCGGCCGTCGCCACCCAGAGCAGCTTGAACGTCCTCGAAAAGACCAGGTATCCGCCGAAGGGCATAATCAGTTCTGACGGCAGCGGGATGCAGGCGGACTCAATCGCCATGAGGAAGGCGATACCGGCATAGCCGGTCATGGCGATGACTTTACTGATGAAGACAAACAGGATTGCCAGGATTTTTTCAGTCATGAAGGAATGCGGTCAGGAACACCGCGCTATCAGTCGGTTGGGTTTTGTTGACCAATGATTACCAGACACGGCGTGTCCAGTGTAGCGGAAATTTGTGAAAAGCAGGGTTACGCGGGTGGAAGCTGGCCTCCGAGCTGTGACCCCTGATACCTGATGCTAGAACGTTCCGTCCTGAGTAAAAGCGTAGCCGGGCAACGATGCCCCCTCCGGGCTCTTGGCGACTTTCACGCGTACCGTGGGTGCGTCAGGAGCGGTGATTCCCGCCGGCCGCAGCATGGCATACTGCGTGAACACTTCGTTGTAGACCTTGGTGACGAGGTAATCCTGGCCATCGGCATCACTGCGCCAGACTTGCCCGAGTTGGATGGAATTCACGGCCACGGTTATCTTCCTGAATTGAATGTGATTATGTCCAGAGTAACGAGAGGGGATGAGGGCGTCAATTGCCAGCGAGGTTACGGAGGGACAGTGTGTGAATGGCTCTTGGGTCTCCAGATTTCGGGATGGGCTCTTCCGGTGTGGGCTCCATGGCGAAGGTTTGAAAGCGATTGGAAATCCTGAATCGCCAATTGCTATGATGGCCGCACCGCCGAGCAAACGGAGAGGAGCGTCATGCCCCGAGGAGTCGTTCCGCGCCAGCCAGCCCGCACTGGGCGTCAAGATCGTGTGATGAGGGCAACTCCGCCGGCAACAGGGGTTCTGAAGCAGTCCGGCAAAGATGGACATGGCGGAGCTCCGGAACGACGCGGTGCAAGAAAGGCTTCGTCCACATCGAGGAAGAGCAAGGCGGCAACCGGCTCGCGTGGCTACAATCCGCTCGCACCAGAGCGAGTCGCCGAAATCCTGAAACGCCTCGACCAGCTTTATCCCGATGTCACTTGCGCCTTGACCCACAAGAGTGCATGGGAGCTACTGGTCGCGACAATCCTCTCGGCACAGTCGACCGACGTGAATGTCAACCGGGTGACGCCCGAGTTGTTCCGCAAATATCCCACGGTCGAGGCGTTTGCCGCGCTCACACCCGAGCAACTGGAGCCGGACGTTCGCTCGACCGGGTTCTTCCGCAATAAGTCAAAGTCGGTTGTCGGCGCGGCGAAGAAAATTGTGGCGGAGTTCGGCGGACAGGTTCCCGACAACATCGAGCAGTTGCTTACGCTGCCCGGTGTGGCGCGCAAGACCGCGAATGTGGTGCTAGGCACATGGTTCGGGAAAGCCGAAGGGGTGGTCGTCGACACGCACGTCCAGCGCATCTCGCGGCGGCTGGAACTGACGACCGAGGAAGATCCGGTCAAGATCGAGCGGGACTTGATGACGATTATCCCGCGCGAGAAATGGATCTTGTTCTCGCATCAGATCATCTGGCATGGGCGCAAACTGTGCATCGCACGCAAGCCCAAGTGCGCAGAATGTTCCCTGGAAAATATTTGCCACGCCGGAGACAAGACATGGAGCACGGTTGACATGCACAAGAACGCGAAATCATAGCTCGTCGGCCTGAGTGCTACTCTCTGCCCATCTCGTCCAAGACCGGTTCGCGCAGTCCGCGTAGAAGAGCGTCCCTCGGCTGCTCCCCGGTGAATACGATAATTTCGTTGGTTCCCTTTCTCAGCCATGGTGCCGGAACGTAGAGCGTCTGCTGCGGCCCCAGATTCCAGAAGCGGCCCAGCGCATGGCCATTGAGCCAGACGGTGCCTTTACCCCATCCGCGCGTGTCGAGAAAAGTGTCGCCCACCGAAGACAGATCAAACCGGCCACGATAAAACGCGGGGCCAACCAGAGCATTTTTCACCGACTCGTGAAAATGCAGCTTCGAGAGATCGTCCATCGGCAGGGGGAAGATTTGCCAGACTGACAGTTCCTTTCCCCCGAGAGTCACCGCGCCGTTGATTCCCTGCCGCTCGTTGCGCAACTCCGCAGTGAAATTGATGCGGCCCGTGCCTTCGACGAGGATGTCGACGGTTGAGTTCGCGCCCGCTTCGATCCCCAGCTTCTCCTGCTTCTTCCGGCGGTCCAGCGTGCCGGCTAATTTGCCGTCGACAAAGACTTGAGCGTAGCTGCGCAACTCGTGAATCTGCAACTCGCCGCTGGCCGGCCTCTTGATCTTCGTGCGATACAGAATGTATCCATAGGATTGGCCGAACGCTTCCATGCTGCGCGGCTTTTCCACCAGGACTGGATCCGCCAGATTCGACCACAGCGACGCGCTCTCCGCCAACTCAAATTCCGGCACTTCGATCACGGGCAGTGGCGGCGGAGGATCGGGAATCGTCACTCCCGGGCGATGTCTGGCAATCACATCGCGAAACGCAAAATATTTTTTCGTCAGCGAGCCCGACTCGCTCACCGGTGCATCGTAGTCGTAGCTGGTGACATCGGGCTCATAATTCTTGTGGTCCCAGTTCGCCCCGTTCATGAATCCGAAACTGGTGCCGCCATGAAACATGTAGAGGTTGATCGAGTATCCCTGACCCAAAATCCAATCCAGCTCCTGCGCCTGCTGGTTGAGGTCGGTGGCATGATGTTTTTCGCCCCAATGATCAAACCATCCGTCCCAGTACTCGCCGCTCATCAGGGGACGTCCGGGACGAAATTTCTGCAGCTTCGCGAATTCGTCTTTGGCATCGCCGGGACCGAAGTTGACGACAGCATGAATGTCGGGCAGAGTTCCCGCGGGTAGCTCGTCGCCTCCATCGGCCGTGTAGAGGAGCACTTCGCCCAGTCCCGCGCTCCTCAGCGCCGACAGAACGTGTCTCAGATAATCTTTGTCGGCACTCCTCGATCCGCCGAATGAACCGTACTCGTTCTCGACCTGGACGGCGATGATCGGGCCCCCGCGTGTGATCTGCAGAGGCGCCAGTTCCCGGCCCAGACGCTGCAGCCAGCGTTCCGCCGGGACCAGGAACTTTTCATCAGCGCTGCGCAGAACAATGTTGGGATCGGCCAGCAGCCACGCGGGAAATCCGCCCAGGTCCCACTCAGCGCACGAATACGGGCCGGGGCGAAGAATCACGTACAGGCCTTCCTCCTGCGCCGTGCGGACAAAAGCGGCAACATCGGCCGGTCCGCTGAAGTCGTAGACACCCGGCTTGGGTTCGTGCACATTCCAGAAAACATAAGTGGAAATAGTGTTGAGGCCCATGGCCCGCGCCTTCTTGAGCCGGTCGCGCCAGTATTCGCGCGGAATGCGTTCGTAGTGCAGTTCGCCGGAGATGATTTGCAAGGGCTTGCCGTCGAACACAAACTCGTCGCCTTCAATGCCTATACGATGCATTGGCGCGGAGGTCTTCTGGGCGTAGGAGGCTGCGATCACGCACGCGATGGCGCCGGCCAGAACCAGCCGGAGGAAAACCGGGACCACAGAACGCCTGACGGTAGCTATGATTCGAGCAAAATCGGCACCTGACATGGCGAAGACAGCCTCTGCTAGACTCTCCTTTTTACCTTACCGCGAGGTTCCGCGCCATGCGCCTGTGCGCCCTGTTTGCTATCGTCATATGGATGAGTTCCGTCATGAGCAATATCGTCGCTCAAGCCGCCGCCCAAAGCCTGCCCGTGCCCCAAGCCGTCACCGATCCCAAAAAGATTTCGTCGAAGCCCAACGCGCAGGTCGACCCGCGCAGCCTGACTATCGAAAGGCTCTACATGACGCGACAGATTGGGCACGCGACCTGGTCGCCGGACGGGAAAAGCATCGCGTTCATCTCCAATATAAGCGGACGTAATAATTTGTGGATGGTGCCGGCCGAGGGTGGATGGCCGGCACAACTCACGGTCAGTGATCAGCGCCAGACCGCGCCGGCATGGTCGCCCGACGGAAAGTGGATCGCCTATCAGTCTGACTATGACGGCGATGAACTGTGGGACATTTTTCTTGTGTCGCCGAAGACCGGTAAGGTCGTGAACCTGACGCAGACACGGGAAATCGCGGAGCAGGATCCCACGTGGTCGCCCGACGGACGATATCTCGCCTATGAAGTGAAACCAAAGACTTCAGCCGCATACGAAATCGATCTCTACGACATGATCATGCGCGAGGTCAAGCACATCACCTCTGGAACTCCGCAGGATAAGGGCAATTACGGTCTCATCTGGACGAAAGATGGAAAGTACATCGTCTACACGCAGGAGCAGGCCAAGGGCACCGATTCGAATATCCTGATTGCGGACGTAGCGACGGGAAAGAGCACGCTGCTCACGCCTCATGAGGGAGAGCAGCGATTTTCGGCGAACGACATCTCTCCCAACGGCCAGACCGTGTTACTGACTTCGAATGCGGCCAATGGATACGACAATATCGGCCTGCTGGATATTGCGACGGAGAAAGTGACATGGCTCACCAGGGACAAGTGGGAAATTCGCGGCGGGGAATTTTCCCCGGACGGAAAGCACGTCACCTTCAGCGCCAACGTTGACGGCAACGAGGATATTTATCTGTACGATCTGGCGACCGGAAAATCGACCGCACTCGCGATTCCACAAGGTGTGAATTCAACGGCGGGCGGCCCCCGAGCCTTCACCGAAGATGGGCAACGGCTCCTTTACTACCATAATGGGCCGACGGCTCCCGGCGATCTGTGGGTTTATCACTTGGCGAGCGCCAAGTCGCAGCAGATTACACATTCGCTGGTGGCGGGAGTGCGATCCGAAGATATGGTTCAGCCGTATCTGGTGCATTATCCCAGCCGCGACGGGAAATGGACCATCTCCGCGTTTCTCTACGTTCCCTTCAACATGGCGCGCAATGGGCAGAATGCGGCGATCGTTTACATTCACGGCGGGCCGACTTCGCAGACGCTGAACTCGTTTAACCGCTTCATCCAGTACGCGGTCAATCAGGGATACATGGTCCTCGCGCCAAACTACCGAGGGTCGACGGGATATGGAAAAGAATTTCAGCAGGCGAATCTTTTCGACATGGGGGGCGGTGATTTGCAGGACGTGCTTGCTGGCGTCGACTGGATCAAGCAGACCGGTCATCTTGATCCTAAGAAAATCGCCGTGATGGGCGGCAGCTATGGCGGCTATTTGAGCATGATGGCCGTGACGAAAGCTCCCGACGTGTGGGCGGCGGGCGTGCCGATCGTGCCCTTCGTGAACTGGTTCACGGAAATTGAAAACGAAGATCCGGTGCTGCAGCAATCGGACTTGGCAACCATGGGCGATCCGGCGAAGAACAAGGCGCTCTACGAAGAGCGGTCGCCGATCAACTACATCGACCAGATCAAGGCTCCGCTGATCTTGCTGGCGGGAGGGCACGATCCGCGCTGTCCTAAATCGGAGACGCAGCAGGTGGTCGACGCCATCAAGAAACGCGGCGGCACCGTCGACTACAAGATTTACGAGAACGAAGGGCACGGCTTTGCGCGCGTGGAAAATCAGATTGACGCTTACAAGCGTGTCGCGGATTTTCTGCTGGCGCACGTCGTACCGGCGGATTGCAGTTGCTCTGTGACCGAGTAACAATCGCCCGGTTGGCGTCCGGGGGATTATCAGACAATAGCTGTACGTGCAAATATGCAAGCGATTATTGTACGTATGATATTGTGCGTGCATTTATGCACATATTCGAGAAGAATCGTCGTTGTTTATCAATAACTTAGAGGTAAGTTGTTGATTCGATTAACAGCGGCTATGGCCAGCGGCCGATTTCAGAGGCTTCCCTCGGCGGATGACCTCCAGGGTCATCGAGTGCTCGATTGTCGTTCCTATGGGCCTCAGGGGCGCAGGAAATGGCATTCTGATTGACGATGGCGATGAGGAATTGGGGACCGGACGTCCGACGCTCTCCCAGTTCTCGACAGCCTAGCCTTAACTGATTGATAGCAAAGAAACGCGAGAGGCGGTCGCGAAGACGCGTACGGAAGACGTTCCATTCTTTTCAATGACTTGCCACCAGCTCCCCCGATTTTTCGCGATCCTCCACCGCGTCAGGCCGCCTCAACGATAGCCTTCACCAGCCCTGGAATCGTGAACTCTGTCGCGGCGATATCGACCGGCAGGCCAAGTTCGCGCAGCGTCGCAGAGGTAACTGGACCGATCGAAGCCATGCGAATGCCGTCGAGCATGCCTTGTCGCCCTGCAGCGGACCGACTGCCTACCAGTTCCACGAAATTTCGCACTGTCGACGAACTCGTAAACGTCACCACATGCGGACGCTTCTTCGGATCGCGTAACGCGACGCGCAAGCGCCGGCGCGAACTGCGCGGAACGACGGTTTCATAGGCTTCCACAACATCGACCTGGGCTCCGGCCTTCCGCAGTTCTCGAGGAATCACATCACGGGCAACTTTGGCCCGAACCAGCAGAACCCGCTTCCCGTTCACTTTTCTCTTCAGGCTGCGAACGACGGACTCGGCCACATATTCCTTGGGTACCACGTTGACCCGGATTCCTCGTTTTTCAATCGCTTTCTTGGTTGCTGGACCGATCGCCGCAATGCATAGCTTATGCAAGGCGCGCTTCGTGACGCCAAGCTTCGCCATGCGATCCCACATGGCTTCGACGCCGTTTGCGCTTGTCAGGATGAGCCAGTCATACGTCGCGAGCGTTTTCAAAGCAGCGTCGAGCGGTTTGAACGATCGCGGCTTGCGGATTTCGATGAATGGAATCTCGAGCACATTCGCGCCGAGCTTGCGCAACTCCGCCGAGAGCGCGCCCGCTTGATGCCTCGCGCGTCCCACGAGCACGCGAACTCGGCTCAGGGATTTGCTCGGCCTTCTCTTTTTCTTTTTGCTCATGGTTAGAATTACAGTGCAGGAGTTCCTTCGGCTTGGCTCAAGACAAGACCGCCGCACGCCTGGCTCAACCCTGCTCCTTCTTCCCGCCCAGACCTTGTTCGCGCATAAGCCGCGCTGTGCCCGAGACTGTCGTGTCTTCCGCTTTGCCCAGCGAAGCGATCACGTTCGCCTGCTCTTCCTTCGTGCGGTTCTGGCTCAATTTGAACTTGGCCTCGATCCGGGTCACGGCGATTTCGAATCCGACAATGTGGCTCAGCATGCGCTCGCGGTACGCCGGGCTGAGTTCGTCCCACTGCTCGCGATAGGCCGCTTCGAACCTCGGGATGAGTTCGTGCAGGACGCCGAGCAGCTCCTCCGGCGCCGAGAATACGCGGGCATTGCCGTACACGTGCACGGCACCATAATTCCACGTCGGCACGTTCTCGCGCATCGAGTAATTCAGCGTTGAAATGTAAGCATGCGGACCGTGAAAAATCGTCAGGCAATTCTGCTGCTGCTGCAGGTAGCGCCAGTGCGGGTTGGCCTTGGCCACGTGACCGCGAAGGATCACACGATCTCCCTCTTCGCGAATGACGACAGGCACGTGTGTCGCGAACGGTCCGTCGCCGGTGTTCGAGACGAGGATGGCAAACGGATTCGCCCGCATGAAGCCAATCGCGGCGGCCTGCTCGCGAACCCGGAAGTGTTCGGGAATGTACACGGCTAACTCTTTCGCTCGCTGACTGCGACTTCCTTCTTGCGAATGTGCAGCACCTTTTGCACTTCCGCGATCACCGTTCCCTGCTCGTCTTTCACTTCCACGGCAAATACCGGCTCGTACTTCGGCAGCGTCTTCAGCTTCTCACGAATGTCGTCGAGCTGAGCGTCGGCCAGGCGAAATTCCGCGCGGACCGTGCCCTTTCCCGGCTTGCGGTAGCGAATGCTCGCCGCTTTGTCCCAGACGATGTAGTCGCCGCCGAGGTTCGCCATCAGCATGAGCATATAGAAGGGATCGGTCATCATAAAGAGCGATCCGCCAAACTGCGTGCCGACGTAGTTGGCGTTCCACCAGCGCAGTTTCATCTCAACGTCGACAGCCTTCATATCGGCCGCGATGTGTTGAATGCGGAGGCCGGCGCCGAGGAACGGCGGCCAAAGGTTGATCCAGCGGCGGAGATGGGTGGAACTCTCCGAGCCACCAAGAAGCTGGAGGAGAAATCGGCCGTGCGTCATAGGATCATCACGGTTGCGGCGGGACGGCCAGCCCGCGACCGTAGACGGCCTCGAGAATCTCGTCGCCGCCGCGGCTCAGCAGCGATGCACCAGCCGCGTTGCCAAGTTTCTCGGCGTCTTCAATTGTGCCGTCGCGCGAGTCGCGCAGAAGTTTCGAGCCATCGGGATCGGCCACGATCGATTCCAGATGCAGCTTTCCGTCGCGCATCTCCGCAAACGCCCCGATCGGCACCTGGCAGCCTCCGCCGAGGCTGTTGAGCAGGGCACGTTCGCAGGTGGTAGCCGCTCGCGCGTCCGGGTTATCCAGAAAAGACAACAGTCCGCGAGTCTGGACGTTGCCGTCGCGAATCTCGATCCCCAGCGCTCCCTGCCCCGCGGCGGGGCACATGATCTCGGCGGGGATAATCTGCTTGACCAACTCCGTCTTACCCAGCCGCTTCAGGCCGGCCGAGGCGAGAATGATCGCGTCATATTCGCCATGCTCCAGTTTCCGCAATCGCGTGTCGACGTTGCCGCGCAGCGGATGAATGTCGAGATCAGGCCGCACCGCCTTCAACTGCGCCTGACGCCGCAGGCTCGAAGTCCCGACACGCGCGCCATGCGGCAATTCCTGAAAGCTGGAAAAATTGCGCGAGCAGAATGCGTCCCGCGGATCTTGCCGCTCGGTGATGGCGGCAATCTCGAACCCGGGCGGCAGTTCGGTGGGCAGGTCTTTCAAGGAATGGACTGCGAGATCGACGCGTCCGGCGGCCAGTGCTTCTTCGATCTCTTTGGTAAACATTCCCTTGGTGCCAACTTTGGCAAGGGCGACATCGGTGATCTTATCGCCGGTGGTGTGAATGATTTCAATTTCGACTTCGTGACCGCGCGCGCGCAGAAGAGCGGAGATGTGATTTGCCTGCCAGAGCGCCAGCTGCGAGCCGCGGGAACCGATGCGGAGCTTCACCGGATTGCCCTTGTGGGTTGACGGGGTCATTTTATGTTTTGCCGCGTTGGCCTTGACTGCGCCGTTCCTGCGGAACTCGGCCTTCTTCCCTGAGATACGCGGCACCGCGGGGACGGGCGTTCCCATGCCGCCGCTTCGCAGCCGGAGACGGGGAGTTGCTCGGTTTTGCTTTCATCGAAGAAGCGAATCACGATGCGGAAGTTCGTTTCATTGCCCATGCGGGTCTCTGGCAAGACGGGGCCGCCGTTCGACTGCGCCGGGTGATTCGCTTCGCTCCGATCCCGACTCGGCTCAGGACGACAGTCATTCAGAGCGGCACAGGATGACCGGCTTTGAGGGCGGCGGATATGGTTCACTGGCGCGTCCCCACTTCGTCTTTTTTCGCCGCGGCGTGTGCCGCTTCTTTGTCTTTGTCCCGCAAATTGAAGAGCCGGCGCACCACGTCGACCACGGTGGTCGCCTCCGATTCTTTCGCCGCGGTCTTCAGCGTCGTGATCGGCGTGTGCATGACTTTGTTGATGATTCCTCGCGTCAGCGCCTCGATCGCAATCTCCTGTTCAGGAGTCAGTTGCCCCATGCGCCCGCGCACGCGGTCGATCTCCGCCTGCCGAATCGTTTCCAGGTGATCCTGCAATGAGACGATTGTCGGAACCACATCGAGTGTGCTGATGCGGGCTTCGAACTTCTCGACTTCGCTGCTGATGATAGCTTCGGCGCGCTCGGCCTCCTTGCGGCGATCAGCGACGTGAGTCGACACTGCCTGCTGCAGGTCGTCGATGTCGTAGGCGAAGATGCCGTCCAGCTTCGCCATGTCCTGGGAGACATCGCGCGGCACGGCGATGTCGATGAAGAACATTGGCCGGTTCTTGCGACGGGCGAGAAACTGCTCGCCATGCTCGCGGCGGAAGATCGCGTGAGGCGCTCCGGTCGAAGTGATGACAATGTCGGCGCGATCGCAGGTGTTGTAGAGATCCTCAAACTTGATGGCCTGGCCGTTGAATTTCTGCGCAAGCCCGATCGCCCGATCATAGGTGCGGTTAGCGACGAAGATCGACGCGCAGCCGTGGGCCATCAGATGGCGGGCGGCGAGTTCGCTCATCTTGCCTGCGCCGACGATAAAGACCGTCTTGCCTTCCAGTGTCCCGAAGATTTTCTTCGCCAGCTCCACCGCGACCGAGGCGATCGAGACCGACGACGATCCCACCGCGGTTTCCGTCCGCACGCGCTTGGCTACGGCGAAAGCACGGCTGAAGAGCTGGTCAAGTTGTCCGCGGACGGCGCCGACGGCGCGGGCGGTCGCATATGCTTCTTTCACCTGGCCGAGAATCTGGGCTTCGCCGACCACCATCGAATCCAGGCTCGACGCCACGCGGAAGATGTGCCGCACCGCATCTTTTTCGCGAAACTCATACAGGTGAGGATCGAGTTCTTCCGCCTCCAGATGAAAATGCTCGTGCAAAAAACCGCGCAGATCGGCCGCGCCGTTGGTGGTGTGGGTCACGATCTCGACCCGATTGCAGGTGGAGATGACCATCGCCTCTTCGATCCCGGGATACGCCGCAAGATCGCGGCAGGTATCGGGCAGGCGCGACTCAGGGATCGCCAGACGCTCGCGCACTTCGAGCGGAGCGCTCTTGTGATTTACGCCAATGAGCTGGAATCTCATGAGGCAAACCTGTGAATGGCCGAGAAGTAGTTGGCCGCCCAGGCAGCCAGGGCGGCAATGAAGGCGAAGGTGGCCAGCACGGCGGCGCGGCGTCCGCGCCATCCCGAGTTCCAGCGGGTGAAGACCATCACCATGTAAACGGCCCACATCAGCAGCGACAGCAAAATCTTCGGATCGAGGAAATCCACATGGCCATAAGTCGTGACCGCGACGACCGACCCGGTCAGCAGCCCCAGCGTCATGAACGGAAAGCCCAGCAGCAGCGAGCGGTAACCGATCTGGTCGATCACTTCGAGCGCGGGAAGGAATGAGATCAGGCTGGTCGCTTTCTTGGCCTTCAGGCGGCGCTCCTGCAGAAGATAAAGCAGGCTGGCGCCGAAGCTGAGCACCAGCGCGGCGTATCCGGTAAAGATCAGGATGATATGGGCGATGAGCCAGCCCTTATGCGAGACAAACTGAGTCAGGAGCACGGGTTGCTCATCGACCGCCGCAACAAAAGTGAGAAAAAATACCACTGGAAATACGACGACGCCCGGCGATGTTGTTTTGTAGATCGCATAGATGACCATAAAAAAGGTCATCGACAGAAAAGCCAGAAGTGATTCGCCGTTGTGGACCGAGGCCCACACAACTGGGCCGCCAAGGAATAACTCAACCAGCGAGACGAAGTGAAAGACCATGCCCAGGCTGGCGGCATGCAGGGCGATCCGGCTGAACAGATCACTGGTGCGGCTCAGCGCCACGAAGGCGTAGACCAGTCCGATGAAATAGCAAGCCAGCGCGAAACGCAGCCAAAGCAATGACATAGGCCTTCTTACGTTCCTTGCAACCCCCGGAATCCCTTGAGTTTACCCCAACTCAAGGTTTCCGGCGTGCAATCCTCAGTACCGCTCTCATTTTTCACGGGGCGAAGCGTAAGGTAAACAAAGCGGGTCACTTAACGATGTGATTAGAATCACAGACCAGCGAACCGGCGCCTATTTCTGCAGAGCCCGGCGGATCTTGTCGACACTTTCCTCGACCGTCGACGTTGCGGTATCGACGATGAGGTGCGGGCGATCCCACGGATCGTACTCTCGAGAAACCACTTCCTCCCAGCTCGGCAGCCGAAATCCGGGGATGTCTGCAGCTCGCGAATCGACACGCCGGCGATGTTCGCCGGCATCCGAACACTTGATTTCGACTTCGACCGCCTGCGCTCCCGTTCTTTTTGCGACATTCAGCCAGGCATTGCGCGTGATGGAGAGCGGATTGACCGAATCTGCGATGACCGTGCGACCGAGGAGGAGGTTCTCTTCAGCCAAGACGTAGGCGACACGGTAACCGGCGTCGTTGACCTCAGAGAGCACTGCGGAATCGCGGATGGCCTGTTCAATGCAATCGATGCGAAGATAGGTCGCCGCGAGCCGCCGAGCCAGCTCCCGCGCGATGACTGACTTTCCGACGCCGGGAAGTCCACCAAAGATAATGAGCATTGGCCGCCGCCCGCGCTAGGGCTTGCTGGTTGGTTGAGCCGGGGCGCCATGTGGATTCGCCATACTCCCACCGTGAGGATTCTGTATTCCCGGTGGCATGGCGCCGGCAGCGTGGCTACCGCTCATCGATCCCATATCGCCGGGAGCAAAGCAGGTAACCCGCCCACTGGATGCGACGCGCAACTGCGCCGGGCAGTCGCCGCTCGTTACTTCCGGGCTGGAACCCGTTCCCTGCGACTGCACGGTGAACAGCTCGCCCTTGGCGTTGCCCGCGACGCCGACCGTCATGCCAGGCATGTCGTAGGCCACATAGAAGGCGTGTTTCGACTGGCTCGCCTGCAGAGCGCAATCACTCGCTGTTTTGGACTGCTCGGCAGTCGCCTGCACGCTGAGCCGTCCGCAATCGGTGGCACCGCTCCCCGAGAAGTCCTGGAGTTTCTGTTGCACGGCGTCGGCCGTGCTGGGCAAAGACTCCGCCGGACCGGAGGACTTGGTGCAGCTGAAGAAGACAAGCGCCACCAGCGGAACGATAGCAATCAGAAAAGCGCGGAGACTTCTCATGGCCTGAGATTGTAAATCGAACCATGCACGCTGAGGCAGGGATCATGCCACCTCGACCGAAATGAGGTCATGTTAGCCCGAGCACCCGTAATGGGACGCTCGACCCACACAGAAGCTCAAGGAGCCCTTTCAGGGTCGGAGGAATCGTGATAGCTTTTGGGCGGATTCTCAGGCGCGGAGGTGGCTATGGGGGTTGCCGGGATCGCGCTGTTCGTTGCATGCAGTTTGCTGCCATCGCTCGGACAGGAAACAAAGGGGGAGGGTCCAGCCAATGAAAAAGCCCAGAAGACGTACAACGAGGCGATGGGCTATCTGAAGAACCGGATGACCCTCGCCGCCCTGGACAGTTTCAAAAAAGCGGACAAGCAAGACGGTGGGCATTGCCTGGCGTGCCAAAAGAAAATGATCAAGTATGGCGTCGAACTTGGTGACTGGAAAGCTGCCGAAGGCGGAGCGGAAGAAATCGTGGCCGGAGCGCAGGGCAAGACGGAGACGGCCTTGGCGCACTATCAGTTTGGAGTCGTGCTCATTAACGAAGGAGTCAACCGGAAGAAGGAGGAGATGTTCAACCGCGCTCATGAGGAACTGGGAAAAGCTTTAGCCGCGGCCGCGAATTTTCCCGATGCCGTTTTCGCCGATGGACGGGCGCTGGCCTACCTCAAGCAGGACGACGCCGCCAAGGCCCGCTTTGAAGAGTTCGTGAAGATGAAGGTTGAGGATAGTCCGGACAAGCAACGCGCCATGCTTTACATCAGCCAGCCCGAGTTGGCGCGCGCCCGCATGGCACCGCCATTCGCGGTGACGACCGTGGATGGCCAGAAGATTTCTCTCGACGATCTGCAGGGCAAAGTCGTGCTGATCGATTTCTGGGCTACCTGGTGCGGGCCGTGCCGCGAAGCGCTGCCGCACGTTCGCGAGATCGCCAGGAAGTTCGAGGGACAGCCGCTGATCGTTCTGAGCATCAGCCTCGACTCCGAGGAACAGAAGTGGAAGGATTTCATTACGAAGAATGAGATGACCTGGCCGCAATACCGCGATGGTGGATTCGGCGGCCCGATCGCGAAAATGTTTGGCGTGCAAGCCATTCCCCACACGTTTACGATCGACGCCGATGGAATCCTGCAGGAAGAGCACATCGGTGACGCGGCCATGGAAGGCAAGCTCAAGAAATTGGTGAAGCGGGCTCAGGAAGTGCGAGCGGCGACGCAGACCAAATAGGTAAGCTTCTACCGCGTGCCCGTCAATTGCTTGATCAAGTCGACTTCAGCCTGCCGGTACGGCGTTCCGTCGGCCTTGAGCACATCGTGAAACCACACCGGCGGCTGATCGTGAACGTAGGGATGTCTCCACGACTCCCACGGCAGATTCGTTTGGGTCTTGCCCACGACGAAGCCCCAGTTGATCACCCCAACGCGCTCTTGCCTGGCGATGGGCGCGATCGTATCGAAGGTGCTGCCGCGCGACCGCGCCATGTACTCGGTGCAGATCACCGGTCGGTGAAATCTCCGCAGCCAACCCACTTCACGCCTGAAGTCTTCCGGCCAGCTGTAGTTGTGGAAGGAGATGATGTCGGATTCGCGCAGCTGGATCCGTTCCAGCTCGTCCTGAGCACTTTCGTCAGCGGACGTGTCGATTTCGTAGACTCCGCTGGTGAGCGGCTGCGAGGGATTCGCCTCGCGGGCCCACGCGAACGCCTGCGGCAAGAGTTGTTTGACCCGGGCGATCTTGTCTCTCATGTTTAATTCGGTCTTGGGATAGCTGCCGGTCGTGTCGGACCCGGGTTCATTCCAGACGTCCCAGCCGAGAATACGGTCGTCTTTCTGAAACGCGCCGACCACTCCCTCGACGTACGCCTTCAGACGCGGATACTGGCTGGGATCGGCGAGCGCGGCAGCACCGGGACTCTGCACCCATCCGGAATTGTGCACTCCCGGAACGGGAGGATGCTGCGGGCCGAGATGGGGACGCGGGTCCCAACAGGAATCGAACAGCACAAACAGCGGCCGGATATGATGCCGCGCCGCGATCGTTAGAAATTGATCGATGCGCTTGCGAAAGCCATCAGGGTCTTGCTGCCACAGCAGGTCGTGGAGAAAGACGCGCATCGTATTCATCCCCATGGCTTCGGCCCAGCCCAGTTCTTTGTCGATCTCGGTGGGGTCGAACGTCGCCTCCTGCCACATTTCCAGTTCGTTGATCGCCGACTTGGGGACGAAGTTGCTACCGACCAGCCAGGGCTGGTGCGCGTACCAGTCGTTGGCTTCCTGCTCCGACCAGCGTGAGGTTTGGGATCGCGACTCTTGCGGACACAATGCGAGCACGAGAAGAACGGCAGCTAGAAAAATTGATTTCACTGGTCTCATGGACTCCGCTTGAAGTTATATGCTCGCGGATCGGACTCGATCAACCGGTCAGCAGATTTTCGGGTTGTCAGTCGACGCCCAGACTCGACAGAGCTTCTTCCAGCAGCGCACTCTCGACCGTCAGCCTGCGGCCATCGGCCTTGACGTCTTCCAGTTCATCGAACGCGCGAAAAAGGCGCAGCTTAACGGCCGCGTATTGTTCGGCGTCGTTCAACGGACGGCCATGGGCCTGCTTCCAGTTTGCCAGAGAACGCTCGGGAAGAAACACGCTCACGGCATACGTGAGCTTGCGATCGGACGTGACATCAAAGACAAATTCAACGGCCGGGGCCTCGGGATCATCAGACAGAGCGGGGCGCTTGCCCACAAAGTAGTACTGGTAAACGTAGCCCTGCGCGCCGGTATAGGTCTTCAGACGGCGGACAGATGGATTCTGCGACATGCCGACATTATCGAACGCGGGGCGGTCGCTTGTCGCGCCAGAGGGGTGAGCGGCGCAATGTTAATGAGTCCCTCAGCGCTTCCCTCAACTTCACACTGCTTTCTGCCGATCTCTCTCCTCAGGAGAGCACCGCATGTTGCAGTGGTTCTGGATTCCGCTTGGAGCGCTCACGGTTCTCGTGCTGTATCAGCAGTTTCGGATCTACCAGATCCATCGCGAGTCGAGAAAGAACGAGGAGCTGTTTCAGATCGTCACCGAAAACGCGGCCGACATGATCGCCCTCGTCGATGTGAAGGGACGAAGGCTGTACAACAGTCCGGCCTACAAGAGAATTCTGGGCTACTCCGCGGCGGAGTTGGGTGAGACTTCCGCCTTCGAGCAGATCCATCCCGATGATCGCTTCCAGGTTCTCGAAGCGGCGAGAGAAGCGCGCGAAACCGGAGTTGGAAAACGGTTGGAATACCGGATCAAGCACAAGGACGGCAGCTGGAGAATCCTGGAGTCGGTCGCGAGCACGATCCGCGATGCGAACGGAGAAGTTGCGAAGCTGGTCATCGTGAATCGCGACATCACGGAACGGAAGCGGGCAGAAGAACAGCTGGAGCACAATCTGTTTCACGATCCCATGACAGGCTTACCCAACCGCCGCCTGTTTCTGGACCGCTTGCAACACGCCTTCGTGCGCGCGCGCCGCGACTCGCGCCGCTCTTATGCCCTCCTGCTGGCGAATATCGATCACTTCAAGGTCTTCAACGACAACATGGGCGCAGCGGCCGGCGATCATGTGCTGCAGGAAATATCCCGCCGCCTCGGAGATCAACTGCGGCATGACGACACGATCGCACGGGTTGCGAGCAACGGGCACTCGAGCGATTCGGTTCTGTTCCGGCTGGGAGGAGACGAATTCACCGTCCTGCTTGACACGGTCGCCGATCCGAGCGACGCGATGCGCGTGGCCCGGAGAGTGCAGGAAGTAGTCGCCCAGCCATTCTTCATCGATTCCCGCGAGGTCCGCGCCGCGGTGAGCATTGGCATTGCTTTGAGCACCGAAGCTCACGAACGGCCCGAAGACGTCTTGAAAGATGCCGATGTTGCGTTGCGCCGTGCCAAAGCGCTCGGGGGGTCGCGTTGCGAAGTGTTCGATGAGGCCATGCATACTCGCGCCGTCGGCCGCATGCGACTGGAGGCGGATTTGCGCTCCGCTATGGCGCAACGCCAGTTCCGCATTCACTATCAGCCCGTGGTGCAACTCGACACGCGAAGCGTGATGAGCTTCGAAGCCTTGCTGCGCTGGGATCATCCCACACAGGGTCTTATCTCTCCGTATCGCTTCATCGATGCCGCCGAAGACACGGGGATTCTCGTATCGATTGGGCATTGGCTGATGCTGCAGGCTTGCCGTCAGCTGCGCGATTGGCAGATGAATAACTACTCCGGGCAGCCGCTGAACATCACCGTAAATGTTTCGGCGCGCCAGTTTGCCGATGCGCGGCTGGTGAACGATATTCAGGACGCGCTGCGAGAAACGGGCGTCGATCCTTCACGGCTTCAATTGGAGATGACCGAGAGCGTGGCCGCTGCAGATCCCAAACTTACCGTGACCGTGCTCTCGCATCTGAAGCACATGGGGATCGGGGTGATCCTGGATGATTTCGGAATCGGATCGGCCTCGCTGCGCGGGCTGTGGCATTTTCCGATTGACGCATTGAAGATCGACCGCTCTCTGGTGCTCGAGATGCAGACCGACCGCGGCACCTCGGACATTGTGGAAATGATCATCACCCTTGCCCATAAGATGAACTTGAAGGTGATCGCGGAGGGAGTTGAAACCGTCAGGCAACTGGACCGCCTGCGCGAGCTGGGATGCGAGTACGGGCAAGGCTACTACTTCTCGCAGCCGCTGGAAGCAAAGGCAGCCCAGCAGTTCCTGCGCCAGCAGGTGGCTTCCACGAAGATAAGCGGCGCGAGCGCGAAGTGACGGGGCGTTTATCGCGCGCCGCTTCCCTGAGAAACGACTCGGCCATATTCGGTAGCGTGGCCGAGGCGGTCGAACATGCGCCAAGTTTCGAGCGAAACCTCGCTGATGGCTTGTTCGCCGTCGCGCTCGTTGCGAAGGAACGCCGTCATCACGCAGATCACGTAGGGTCGTCCTTCGACGAAGACGATGCCGGAGTCGTTGCGCACAGCTTCCAGCGCGCCGGGCTTGTTGGCGACTTTAAGATCAGCGGGCAGATCGCGGGGAATCCAGGAGTCTTTGTTCGTGCTGAGGACCTTGAAGAAGTCCTCGGTTGCTTCCTTGTTCAGCACCTTGCCGTGATAGATCGCGTCGAGCAAGGTCATCATTTCGTGCGGAGTCGAGATATTCTCACGGCCTTCTTTGGCGGCTTGCAGGTCCATCATCTTGCGGCGCAGGCGCGTGTGGATGAGACCGAGCGAGTCGAGCAGGGCGTTCACGTTGGGCATGCCGACGCGGCCAATGAGAACGTTGGTGGCGGAGTTGTCGCTGACCGCGACCATCATGGTCGCCAGATCGCGCAGGGTGATGCGACTAACGCCCGGCGTCAGGCCGTTCATGATGTCGCTGTCGGGAACAAGATCGGACGACTGCAACGTGTAGAGATCGGTCAGTTTGAGTTTGCCCTGCTGCGCCTGCAGGTAAAGGTCTGCAAGTACGGTAATCTTGATGGAACTGGCCTGAGCGAAGACCTCGTCTTCATGCAGGAAGAAGTGATCGCCAGTGGTAAGGTCTTCGATGGCGACGCCCATGACGCCGTCGAGCTTCGCGTCAATCTCCTGAATCTTGGTTTCGAGTTTCTGCCAGAGCACCCTCTGTTTGCCGGCTGATGGCGCGGGCGCAGAGGTTTGGGCAAAACAGGTGGCAACCAACAGGACACAACACAGCAAGGGTTTCACGTGGAGGCTCTCCTGAGGGAAGGGATTGTAGCAGCCTGCGCGTTGCCAAGGGCGGCGGCAGTTCCTTCGCGCACCCGGGCGATTGGCAAAGCGACCGCAGCCTAGACCTCTTGATGGAGGTTGGGACGCAGACTGAGTGAGCCGTCGTCGTTCAGCTTCTGGTGACAAGCCCACCGTACGGGATAGCGCATTCCCTTGACCTCAATCGCAGCTCTGAGTTTCAGTCCTTTCCAGTCGGTGACGTCCGGAAGCACGAACTGTGCCTGGCGAATCTTGCCGGGTAAGGGATAGCCCGCGTCCAGACACCCACTCTCGAGCGTCTTGCCGTCCTGACTTTCCACCGTCACGCGCAATACCCCCGGCACACCTGCGATACCGTCATTTGCGAAGCCGACGATGAGTCCAAGATAACGATTGTCTTGATAGCTCCAGACGAAAGACGGCCTCACCCGATAACCAATTCGGCGATTGATCCGGTCAAATGCCGCTGGATAAGCCTCGTAGTAGGTCATGAGATTCTTCGCGCTGATCTGGTGAAAGTTCCAGAGCGACCAGTAGTTCGCCCCGACATCCATCACGTGGTCGATCATGTTCTCTGCCGGGGAGACGCCTTCGTAGGCGAGGCTGGGATCGGGAGGTTTACCCGGAAGCCCCTGCTCGAGCAATGCCGCGATCCAGGGCGGGCGGTTGCTGAGCGCTTCAATCTGCTCATTCTCAATAAAGATGGTGTCACTGCGAATCCAATTATTGCTGCGTACCGTACGGTCGACCAGTTCTGAATTACCGACGCGGCTATAGTCCGGTTGAGTATTGGTCAGTAGAGGAGTTTTCGAAAAGTGCTCGAGTTGGACCTCAAGCATGTTGGTCCAGGTGCGTTCCGCTGTCTGGTAGTCGGGGAAAGGATTGTTGCCGAACGGCCAAGTGTGGCCTTCACCCCAAAAGCCATACATGAACGTGTCGATGAACTCGATGAGCGGATTGCCATCGAATTCCCCGGCCAATTGTCCAACCAGTTCTTTGAATGCCTCCTGAAAAAAAGGATGGTCATAGCGGGGCTGATAACGCGAGTGAGGATTCTCCAAATACCTTCTTGCTGAAGCGCTGCTTTCCTGATCGCTGAGCACCAGATCTACTCTCGGCACTTTCTCGAGGACGAAATCCGGGAGGGCGGCTTCGTGCTTATAGTCTGGAGCGCACATCTGCACGCGCAATCCGACGCGCTTGTTGTTGCTCTTCGCCAATTCGAAAACGAGCTTCAGGTAACCGGGCATCTCCAGGCGTCCGGGCCGCGGCTGCAGTTCCCGCCATGTGGGACGGATATAAAGCTGCTGGCCCAGAGGAAATCGCACCAGCTCTTCGATCGCACGGGGAATATTGTCTGACTTGATTTCTTCCGTGCCGCTGTCGGCTGTGATGTAGGTAACCAATCCCTTGCCATAGTTCGGCACGGCGTCTTCCGAGGGACTCGTCGTCATCACTACATCGTCATTCGGAATGACGGCATCGGGTGGGTATTGAGGAAACGGACCCTGATTGAGCCGATCGGTCACCCGGGGACCGGAGCCGAAGTCATACTTTCCCCAGTTGTGGGCAGGAACCTTGGCCTGTGCTTTCCTCATCCCAAGCTCTGCAGCTACGGCTGCAGCGGCAGTACTTTTTAGGAAGTCTCTACGCCGCATCGGAACTATCTCCCGGATTGTCGTTCGATTTCGATTTTCGGCTTACTGAAGTCATTCGGTTGCCCGGTTCGCATGATCGAAGAATTCGTGCAGAAGGAAGTGTACAGCGCGGGATTGCCGGAGCGTGCCGGACGCGCCCGGTGCTGGCCCGGGGCGGCGGCGGCCTTCGATCTCATCCTGCAATCTTCGCTTCGCGCAGCTGCTTCACAGCGGTTTCCGAGCTGACGGGCGAATAGTAGACCTCTTTGAACGTGTAGGACTTGGCTTTGGAGCTGATGACGGGAAGGATCTCGATGTGCCAGTGATAGTCCTCGTCGATCGTTTTCCAATATCCCAGGTTTTTCGAGGGATGCAGACTGCTGGGCGAAGTGTGCAGCACAAGATGAAATTCCTCGGTCACGGAGCGGACCCGCTGTAACGTTCGGCGCAGCAAGGCCGCGAGATTCATGCGCAAACCGGGCTTGTTCAATCCCGTGCGTTCAAATGAGGCATCGTGGTTGCGCGGCAGAATCCAGGTCTCGTAGGGCACGCGCGGGGCGTAAGGGCAGAGCGCGAGATAGTCGCCGCGAGCTTCGATGACACGCTGGGCCTGGCGTTCCTCCTGCTGAATGATGTCGCAGAAGACGCAGCGTTCCTTGCTGACAAAGTACTCCCGGCCAGCGCGCAGTTCATAGAGCACACGGCGGGGAACGAACAGGGTCGCGGTGATCTGCGACGTGGGATGGCTGAATTCCTGGCCGGCGTTCTTGCCGTAATCCTTGAAGAGGCTGATGTACTTGATCCGCGGATCGCGCTTGAGATCGAGAATGCGCTCGGCCGCGAGCCGCAGGAAGTGGCCGATCTCTTCATCGCTGGCGTTCCACAGATGGCGGTCGTGCTGCGGGTTTTCGACCAGGACTTCGTGAGCGCCGACAGAATGCATGCAGTCATAAATGCCGTCGCCACGGCGTCCGGCTTCGCCTTCAATCCGGTAAAGTGGAGTGGGATGCACGACCGACCGCGCCGACCACGGAATTCCGGGTGCGTTCGGAGAGCAGGCGACCATCTGCGTGGTAATCGCGGAATCTGAGCAGAAGCGGCAGGCGCCGTCCTGGCGAGTTGCGGCGTCGCCAGGATCATCACCGGTGATGACCCAGGAACGAGTGATGGGATCCTTGCGGAGTTCCATAGCAAAGGAGAACATTGGGAGAGAACCGGAGTCAACCGTCATTTCGTGCGGCAATTTACAGGCGATCGATGCGAATTGACGCAGGAGAGAAGCTGCGTGCTTTGTTATAATCCGCCGAAGCCCCGCCTGATCCGACGAGGAAGATGACCGAGCCGTCCACTCCACTGATGCGGCAGTATGCCGCGGTCAAGAAAGAACACCCCACCGCGCTTTTATTTTTCCGCTTGGGCGACTTCTACGAGCTCTTCTTCGACGACGCCATTGTGGCGGCGAAAGAGCTGCAGATCACGCTGACTTCCCGCAATAAGGAAAAAGGAATGGCTGTGCCCATGTGCGGCGTGCCCTATCACGCGGCCGAGGGGTATATCGGCAAGCTGATTCGCAAGGGATTCAAGGTGGCGATTTGCGAGCAGATGGAAGATCCGCGGCTGGCCAAGAAGCTGGTGCGGCGGGAAGTGACGCGGGTGGTCACGCCCGGGACTGCGGCGGATTCTTCGCTGGGGGCGGAGGAAAACAATTTCCTGGCGGCGCTGGCCCAGGTGGGAGATCGAGTGGGATTTGCGGCGCTGGACTTGTCGACGGGAGAATTTCGAGCCACCGAATTTTCAGGCGAAGGCGCCCTGCGCAGAGTGCAAGAAGAGTTGGAAAACCTGCGGCCGAAGGAACTCCTGTACGGCTCGGCAGCGCCGCTGTTTGAGAAAAGAGCCGTTCTTGCTGGTGTAGAACAACTGCCGAGCTTGGCGCGGCCCGACGGTCGGACGCGGCTGTCTTCCGGCAGTTCCTCTGCACAGCCGCGAGCGGCGGGAGTCACTTGCACGGAGACACCGTTGGACGACTGGATCTTCGCGCCGGATCACGCCATCCCGCTGGTGGAAAATCATTTCGGAGTTCTCTCGCTGGAGGGATTTGGACTAGCTGGCCGAACGGCGGCAGCCTCGGCTGCAGGAGCGATTCTGTATTACGTGCGCTCGACGCAACGAGGATCGCTCGATCACGTGGACCGCATCGGCTGGTATGAGCGGCAGAACTGCCTGGTGCTCGATGCCGTGACGGTTCGGAACCTGGAGTTGATCGAGCCGCTGTTTGCGGGCGCCGACCAGGGCATCACGCTGTTTCGCTCGATTGATGACGTGGGCACGCCAATGGGCAAGCGCCTCCTGAGGGCGTGGATGCTGCGACCATCGCTGGATCTGATGGAGATCAACGCCCGGCTGGATGCGGTGGAAGCGGGGGTGAAAGATGTTGTTGCGCGGGAGGAGCTGCGGCGCGCGCTGGATGGAGTGCTCGATCTGGAGCGGCTGCTGAGCCGGGTGACGCTGGAAACGGCGACTCCGCGGGATGTGCTGGCGCTGGCGGCGTCATTGGCGAAGATTCCTGCAGTGAAGGCGGGGGTGGGGCGGCTCGCAGCCGAGCGATTGAGATATCTCGACGCCCTGATCAACGAATTGACTCAATTGCGCGAGCACATTGAGAAAACGATCGTGCCGGAACCGCCGCTCAGCTTTGCGGACGGTGGAGTGATTGCCGCGGGCGTGGATCGCGACCTGGATGAATTGCGCGAGCTCTCGCGAAACAGCAAGCAGGTGCTGGCGCAGATCGAGCAACGGGAACGCGGCCGGACGGGCATTTCGTCGCTCAAGGTAAAGTTCAATTCGATCTTCGGATACTACATTGAGGTCTCGAAGCCCAACCTGCATCTTGTTCCCCAGGATTACGAGCGGAAGCAGACGCTGGTGGGAGCGGAGCGCTTCACGACTCCCGAACTGAAGGAGTACGAGGCCAAGATTCTGGACGCGCAGGAAAAGATTGTCGAGATCGAACGGCAACTCTTTACCAGGCTCCGCACGGCAATCGCGGCCGAGGCGAAGGCGATCCGGCAAACGGCGCTGGCATTGGCCGAAGTCGATGTGCTGGCGTCACTGGCGCACATTGCGGCGCTGCGGAATTATTGCCGGCCTCAGTTTCTGGAATCGAAGGAGGGCGGAGAGCTGGAGGTTATCGAAGGCCGACATCCGGTGATCGAGCTGCAGGAGATGGCAGGGGGTAGGGAGAGGTTCGTCCCGAATGATCTTTATCTGAACGGCACGACCCACAATATCTTGCTGCTGACCGGGCCGAACATGGGTGGCAAGTCGACATACTTGCGGCAGACGGCCTTGATTGCGATTCTGGCGCAGATGGGATCGTTCGTGCCGGCGCGGTCGGCGCGGTTGAGTGTGGTGGACCGCATTTTCACACGCATCGGCGCAAGCGATAATCTGGCGCGCGGCCGGTCGACGTTCATGGTGGAGATGACGGAGACGGCTGCCATCCTGCACACAGCGACGGCCCGGTCGCTGATATTGCTCGATGAAGTGGGCCGCGGCACGGCTACCTACGATGGCCTGGCAATCGCGTGGGCGGCGGTGGAATATCTGCACACTCGGGTACGCGCCAAGACTTTGTTTGCGACGCATTATTTTGAATTGACGGAACTGGCGGAGCAGCTTGCGGGGGTGAAGAACTATCACGTTTCGGTGAAGGAGACCGGCGGAGGAATCGTATTTCTCCGCAGAGTCGAGGCGGGCGCAGCTGATCGCAGCTATGGAATTGAGGTCGCGAAACTGGCGGGGCTCCCGAATGAAGTCGTTACCCGCGCGCGCGAAGTGCTGGCCGAACATGAATTCGCCGAGCAGCAGGCGACGGCGCATTTGTCGCCGGGCTCGACTCCGCCGCCGGCCCAGCTGACCATCTTTACGCCGCTGTCGCAGCCGGTGCTCGACAAGCTGCGGGAAATGGATTTGAATCGCTTGACACCGCTGGAAGCGCTGAATCTACTGGCAGAGTTGAAGAGAGAGATCTAGCCGCTGAGGGCACAGAGGAAATTCTTTCCTGCAGAATGACGGTTCAACGCAAGCTACGACACGAAGAGACGATCGGACAGCTGATGATCGTCGGCTTCGACGGCACCGAAATGACCCCGCGTCTCACTTCCCTGCTGACGCGACTTCAGCCGGCGGGAGTGATTCTTTTCGCGCGTAACATCAAGAGCGCAGAGCAGACATGGCAACTGCTGCGGGATTGTCAAAAGTGCGTGTCTGCACCTCTGTTCACCTGCGTTGATCTCGAGGGCGGAAGCGTCGATCGCTTTCGCGATCCACTGGGCCCGTCGCCGGCGGCGGCAGACGTGTTTGCAACCGGAGATCGCAAGCTGTTTCGCAAACATGGAAAGATCATTGGTGAAAACTGCCGCGCCCTGGGATTCAACGTTGACTTTGCGCCGGTGCTCGACCTGGCGTTTGAGGCGTCGAGGACGGTAATGGCTTCGCGAGCGGTGTCGCCGGATCCGGGGCAAACGGCCCGATATGCTCGCGAGTTTCTTGCCGGATTGCGATCGGCGGGTGTGCTGGGCTGTGCCAAGCACTTTCCGGGACTTGGCGAGGGCAAGCTCGACAGCCATCGCGACTTGCCGGTGATCGAAAAAACGCTGAAGAAGCTCTGGGCGGAGGATCTGGTTCCCTATCGCTTGTTGCGGCGGCAGTTGCCATTCGTGATGCTCTCGCACGCGGCATATCCGGCGGTCACAGGCGATCGGACTCCGGCATCGATTTCGAGGATCTGGATCGCGGACATTCTGCGGAGGCGCGTCGGATATAAGAATCTGATCGTCTCCGATGATTTGGAGATGGGAGGCGTGCTGTCGGCTGCGCCGGTTGAGAAAGCGGCGGCCGAGTTTATTCGAGCCGGCGGCGATCTCTGCCTGATCTGCCATCATGAAGATTTCATCGTGAAAGCGCATGAGGAGCTTGTTCGGAACGCGGATCGCCACAAGAGATTCGCGCAACGAGCTGCGGAATCGTTGCGGAGGATCGCCGCGTTCAAGAGAAAGTGGGCTGGTACTTTGTGCGCGATAAAGAAGCCTGCCGGCGCGATGGTCGGGAAGTTGTCGCGCCGTTTGTGGGAGTTTGAAGAGCAGGTCCGATTGGAAGCTTTGAATCGCGAAGAAAACGCGCGGCCGCAAGCATGAAGAAGAATACGATGATCGTCGCCGGCGTGATGAGTGGCACCTCGGCAGACGGGATTAATGTGGCGCTGGTTCGCATTGGCTCGGCGCGGCAAGCGAACCCGCCCAAATTGAGGGCTGCGGCCGGCCATGGCGGGCTAGAGTTTCCGCCCCACACAATGAAATTGTTGGGGTACGCGGAATATTCGTATCCTGCCAAAGTGCGCAGTGCCGTCCTGTCGGCGATGAATGCGTCACAGGCCAGCGTCGCCGAGCTGGCGCGGCTGAATTTTCTTCTCGGTGAAGTTTATGCTGACGCTGTGCTCGCCACCCAGCGCCGGTTTCGAGTGAATGCGAATCTTATCGGTTGCCACGGGCAAACTTTGTACCACCAGGGCGAGGCCCGCCCCTTCCTCGGGAGGCGAGTCGCGGCTACCTGGCAGACGGGAGAAGCGGCGATCATCGCGGCGCGAGTAGGAGCTCCGGTCGTGTCTGACTTTCGTCCCGCCGACATGGCGGCCGGCGGAAAGGGAGCCCCGCTGGTCCCTTATCTCGATTATTTGCTTTTCCGCGATCCCAAGATCGGCCGGATTGCGCAGAACATCGGCGGCATTGCGAACCTCACGGCGATCCCGGCCGGCGTCAACCACCTTCTGGCTTTCGACACCGGACCGGGAAACATGGTGATTGATGCTGTGACTGACGAACTGTTTGGTCGAAGATTCGATCGTGGGGGCAAGATCGCCGCGTCGGGGACGGTGATCGAGTCCGTTCTGGAAAAGACTCTGCGCAGCAGATTCTTCCGCATGAAACCTCCGAAGACAGCCGGCCGCGAAGAATTCGGGCGCGAGTTTGTTGGCGAGTTCCTGAGGAGTTGTGAGGGAGCAGCGAAGCGGGACGTTGTGGCCACGGCGACCGCCTTGACGGCTCGGTCTATCGCCGAGGCTCTACAGAGATTTGTGGTGCCGAAATCTGGCCCGAAGCACTCGTTCCGCGAAATGATTCTCTCCGGCGGTGGGGCCAGGAACGCGACTCTGGTCCAAATGCTCCGCAAGGCGCTGGCTCCGCTGGGGATTGGTTTGCGAATGTCCGATGAATTGGGCCTTCCTTCGGAGGCGAAGGAAGCGGTTGCGTTTGCGGTGCTCGCGTACGAGACATGGAACGGCAGGACCTCAAACGTGCCCGCCGCCACGGGAGCGCGGCGGCAAGCGATGCTGGGAAAGATCTCGCATGCATAAAAATTCGATGCCGCACCGGGGGCCTCAGGGCGCAGGTAGTCGCCGCCGAGCACGACGGTCCCTTGCTGCATTCGTGCTTGCGGCGCTGTTCCCGCTTCTCTCTTGCTCTGCGAAACCTGATCCAAACACGCTAGTGGTGCTGATCGAGTCAAGCCCGACGAATCTTGACCCGCGTGTGGGGATCGATGCGTTTTCCGAACGGATCGACAATCTGATCTTCGACGACATGTTGTCGCGAGGGGATGATTTGAACGTTGCACCCGGGCTGGCGGAGCGCTGGCAGATCCCCGATCCGCTGACCTACGTCTTCCATCTCCATCACGGTGTCAGATTTCAGGATGGACGGCCGCTGACTTCGCGTGACGTCAAGTGGACCTTCGATTCGCTGCTGCATGGCAAGATTCGCAGCACGAAGGCCGCGGTTTACCGCTTCGTCGATCACATTGACGCGCCGGATGAATTTACCGTGGTTTTCCACATGAAAGAGGCCGACGCGACTCTGCTCTGGAATCTCTCGGACGGCGCGATGGGAATTGTTCCGGAGGGTAGCGGAGACGAAATGACGCGCCATCCCATCGGTTCCGGACCGTTCAAGTTCGTCAGCGCCGAGACCGATCGCGAGGTCGTCCTTGAGCGCAACCGCGACTACTGGGGAGAAAAGGCGAAGCTGGAGCGAGTGCGTTTCGCGGTAGTGCCCGATGCGACTACGGAGGCTCTTGAACTCCGCAAAGGTAGTGGCGACATATCGATTAACTCGCTGACTCCCGACACCGTGGTGACGCTGGAACGCGATCCATCCCTGGCCGTCGAGATCGCGGGTGGCACCGAGGTCCAGTACCTCGGATTCAACCTGCGTGATCCGATCCTGAAAGACGTGCGCGTGCGCCAGGCAATCGCTTACGCGCTCGACCGAAGGCCCCTCATCGATTACTTATGGCGCGGACAGGCGCAACCTGCGCACAGCGTTCTACCTCCCCAAAGTTGGGCCTATAACGGGGATGTGCCCGCCTACGATCACGACCCGGAGAAAGCAAAGAAGTTGCTGGATGAAGCGGGTCACCCCGCGGTGAATGGAGTGCGTTTTCATATCACCATGAAAACGTCGACCGTCGAGAGTACACGCCTGATGGTTGCCGTCATGCAGCAGCAACTGCGACAAGTCGGGATCGCACTGGATATCCGCAGCTTCGAGCCTGCCACGTTCTTTGCCGACGTGCAGCACGGGGCATTTCAGATGTACGGCCTACGCTGGATCGGGGGAAATGAAGACCCTGACATTTTCGAGTACGCGTTTGACTCGGCGAAGTTTCCGCCGAATGGGGCAAATCGCGGATATTACTCGAATCCGCAGGTCGACGCGCTGATCGACAAAGCACGGCGCGAAATCGATCCAAAAGTGCGCAAGCCGCTTTACGCCGAAGTGCAGCTGATTCTCGCCCAGGATCTGCCCTACATCGATATGTGGTATCTCGACAACGTGCTGGTCCACACGCGGAGGGTGAAGAACCTGAAGTTGAATCCGGCGGGAAACTTCGATTTTCTCAGAACGGCGGAGTTGACTCAGTAAGTAATCCAGGCAGATTCCCCGGTCGATGACCTCGTCACTCCCGTCGTCCCTGCCATTGCCGATTTCTTCCTCGCTTCCCAATCTGAAGTTACGGTTGAGCGTCATTCACATTTTTCATTCGATCATAGAAACGGAAAAGGAGGATAATCGGCGTAGAGAGTATTTCCGCGGAGGAGCCCCGTGGAACGTTGTCGCGGGTCGTACAGCGCTTGGGTTCTAATTCTCGTTCTTCTCATGTGGGCCGCTCCGGCCCAGGCACAGCAGTCCTCCGACTCGTTGCAAGTCCCACCTCAATTCAAGCTCGACATGGAGGTCGCGGCACGGCTGCGTCCGCAATTGATGGCGCAGAGTGTGCCGGCCGCAGCCCGCTACGCGCTTGGCCAACTGGTTTTGAAGCGGCTGGCGGAGCAGGCACGCGCAGGCACCAGATTCGCCTGGCAGTTGCGGATTGTCGAGGATCATGAGCTCAATGCCTATGCCTCACCGGATGGAACGGTTTACGTCGAAAGCGGGCTGGCGCAACTCGCCGGCGAGAGCGCAGGATTGTGGGCGGCAATCCTGTCGCATGAGATGGCTCACGTGGTGCTCCGCGACTGGGCGCGACGCTATCTTTACCAGAAGTCCCTGGAGAGTGGGAGCGGAACCGCGATCGTGTTGGGCGATCCCGGCCTTCCCTCCAACTCCTGGACCGACTCCAGAAAGGCCTCCGCGGACCTGGCCATATTCTGCCGTGGGTTGGAAATCGGGGCCGATCGCGAGGGATTGATGTGGATGGCGCGCGCGGGCTACCATCCCGATTTCGTTCCCGCGCTGCACCACCTGCTGCATGCGCTGGATCCCGGCGCGAAAGCGGCTTCGCTCTATGCGATGCATCCCTGCTGGGAGCAGCGAGATCGCGATTTGAGCCGCGCCTACGTTGAAGCCAGCATCGAATTCGAACACCATTGGCCCGAGTGGTATAACTCGCCGGGCGGCAATCCGCCAGTTCTTGTATTCGCCGACGAGCCGACGGTCAAGAAGACTGGGTCCAAGGAATGGGAGATTCGGATTCCGATGCGATGCCAGAACCTGGCGGGCGCGGTGGAAGTGGTCCTGCGCGAAGGCTCGGCGGCGCCTGCGAAAGCCACGGGACAGCCGGAGTTCGATTCGGTGCAATCGGACTTCGAGGCGAGCCAAGTCACGGGCTGTACTTCACCGCAGACCACCATCACGTTCACCCTCGAGAATTCATCCGGCCCGCTGAAACCTGGTCGATCATGGACTGATGTCTATGTGCTCGATTCCTGGGGCCAGGTGCTGGCGCGTGCCGACCTGCCGAAACTGCCGCGCTGACAGCGATACCAACCGTCCCGATCGGGTCCGCCAGGGATGAGCCGCGGCCCGTGGTACCATCGAATTTTGCGTCTGCACCTCATGAGAATTCTATTCATTGGCGATATTTTCGGGCGGCCGGGGCGGAACATCGTCAAAGAACGGCTGCCGGGAATTGTTCGGGATCATGCGATCGATCTCATTATCGCGAATGGCGAGAATGCAGCGGCGGGTTTCGGTATTACCCCTGGGCTGGCTGAGGAGCTTTTCGAACTCAACATTGACGTCATCACCACCGGCAACCACATCTGGGACAAGCGGGAAATTGTCGACTATTTTCAGATGGTTGAGGGCAACGGCCATGGGCCGGCGCGGCGCGTGCTGCGGCCGGCAAATTATCCGGCGGACATGCCGGGTTCAGGCGTCTACGAAGGGTTGAAAGGCAAGGTTCCTTACGCTGTGATCAACCTGCAGGGGCGCGTGTTCATGGCATCGAATGATGATCCCTTCCGTACGGCAGACCAGATTCTGCAGAAGATCAGGGCCAAGGTGATTTTGGTGGACATCCACGCCGAGGCGACGTCGGAAAAAATTTCCCTCGGGTGGTATCTGGACGGCCGCGTCACGGCGGTTGTGGGAACGCACACCCACGTGCCGACCGCGGATCAGCGCGTCTTGCCCAAGGGAACCGCATACGTGACCGATGTCGGTATGACCGGCCCGTATGATGGCGTGATTGGCGTGAAAAAAGAGCTTGTGGTCGGCAAATTCCTGAACGGCATGCCGGTGCGCTTTGAGCCGGCAACGGGCGACGTCCGCCTGTGCGCCGTCGTAATCGATTGCGACGAAAAGACCGGGAACGCCCGTGAAATTGATCGATTGATGCTCTCGTAAGTCGCACCTGAGCCGCACTCAGCGCCGGTGATGGGTTCCGCAGAACGCAAGGTCTCGGGGACGTTACGTTCTGTAATTGGTCGTGAGGGCGATTCCCTTCCGGGATGTTGAACCCAAAGGTACGAGGGCCTAGTGGTGGGTCGCGGCCGCTGCGAACCACGTTAGAATCAGAGAAATGCGTCGATGGGCATTCACTTTCGGGGTGGGAGTTCTGGCTGCGACGCTGAGTTCGCTTGCCTTCGCCGGCAGTGATGACCCCTCGGCTAAAACAGCTACTCCCTGTACCAGCGGCCTTCCGGGCGCGGTCAACTGCATGGCGTCCAAGGCAGAGATGAAGGAAGCGCGCGATGCTTTCATGCGCGGAATCAAGCTCAACGATCATAAAGACCTGCAAGGGGCGTTCGAGCAATTCGATAAGGCGGCGCGCCTGGTGCCGCAGGATCCGCAGTTCCTGACTGCACGGGAGTTGGTGAAAGCGCAACTCGTTTTCGATCACGTGGAGCGGGGCAACCAGTTGTTGTTGGAAGACCTGCAAACCAAGGCTGCAGCCGAGTTTCACGCCGCTCTCGATCTCGATCCCGAAAATCAGTTTGTCCGCGAACGGCTCGAGGAGGCGACTCTGGAATCGGCGCCGGAGCGTCCTAGGGTATTGCCTCAGCTTGTCGACGCGGGCGAAATCCATCTTGAGCCGAAGCCAGACAAGGCGACGTTTCATTTTCGCGGGGATACGCGAGCTCTGTTTACCGAGCTGGCCATGGCGTATGGAGTGAAGGTGCAATTCGACGACACCGTGGTGTCGCGCCAGGTGCGGTTTTATATCGATGACGTGGATTTCTTTACCGCTCTCAGAATGGCCTGCGAGGTCAGCAAGACGATGTGGGCGGCGCTTGACGCGCACGAGGTGTTCGTTGCGGCCGACACTCCGGAAAACCACAAGCAATTCGACCGCATGTCGCTGCGAACGTTCATTTTGCCCCCGCATTCCACCCCGCAGGAGACCACCGACCTCGTCACTGCCATGCGGAATATGTTCGACCTGCGCTTCATCACGTCGGGGCTGTCATCGGACAGGGTGGTAGTGAGGGCGCCACAGCACATTCTGGAGTCCTGTGCCGAACTGCTGTCGCAACTGAGCAACGATCGTCCGCAGGTAATGCTGAACGTCCGCGTCTACCAGATCAATCACCAGTTGATGCGCAACATCGGCTTGCACATCCCGAACACGTTCAACCTCTACAACATTCCGGCGGTGGCGCTGGCCGGGCTCGCCGGCCTCGGCGGGCAGAACATTTCTTCGCTCATCAATCAGCTGATCTCTTCCGGTGGCATCAACCAGGCCGGCAGTTCGGCACTGTCGGGTCTGCTCGCTCAATTGCAAGGACAGTCGAGCGGTATTTTCAGCCAACCTCTGGCTACGTTCGGAGGCGGGCTCACCTTCATGGGCCTGAGCCTCGACCAGCTTGCGGCTAATCTTTCGGTCAATGAATCCTGGGTCCGCAGCCTGGAAGATTTGACGATGAGGGCGAGCCAGGGGAACGACGCGACCTTTCGCATCGGAGAGCGCTACCCGATCATGAACGCCAGTTACGCGCCGATCTATAACTCGCCGCAGATTTCGCAGGTGCTCGGGAACCAGAGCTATTTGCCTCCATTTCCGTCTGTTACATACGAAGACTTAGGGCTGAACATCAAGGCGAAGCCGACCATCCATAAGGACGGTTCGGTAACTCTGCAACTGGAACTGCAGGTACGTTCGCTGACAGGTCAATCGGACAACGGCGTTCCCGTGATATCGAACCGGGAATATACGGGTAGCATCACGCTGAAAAATGGCGAGCCGGCGGTGGTGGCGGGTGAGGTCTCGCAATCCGACATGCTGTCGATGACTGGAATTCCAGGCCTCGGGTTTATGCCCATCCTGAATCAGTTCATGGCCACCAACACGAAGCAGACCGAGACTGACGAACTGATGATTGTGATGACGCCAAACGTGGTCGCCAATACGATTCGAACGACCCCGGAGATTTGGATCAGCGAGAAGTAAGACCCCAGACCTAATCCGACGGGAATCCACTCTTGTACGCCAGTTCCGTTCTCTTACGTGTTATTGTTTGGCGGCGAAATCTACCAGGCGCTTGTAAATGTCCCCGTCCCGGGAATCAATGTTTCCGATCTTGCGTCCGTTAATGAATACCGTAGGCGTACCGGTCACTTCTACGGACTTGCCCAGCGCGAGCGATGCATCGACACGGGCCTTCGTCTCAGGCTTGGCGGCGCACGCGGCAATGTCGGCGCCCTTTACGCCGGCGCCGTCGGCTAGGGCAGTAAGTTTTTCGTCCGCTGTTTCGGCCGTGATATCGGCCTGGGTTTCGTAGGTCTTGGAGACGAACTTCCAAAAGGCATCGTTGGAAGCGCGGCCAACGCAATCGGCATAAGCTGCGCCCTTTGCGGCCCAGTTATGCATTTCCAGCGGGAAATTCTGAAATACAAACCGCGCGTTGGGCTCGGCGGCCACCAGGGCCTCGATGGTCGGCTGGGCCGCTTTGCACGCGGGACACTGCAGATCTCCGAACTCGACAATCGTGACCTTGGCATCCTTCGGGCCGCGCTCCGGACCCGTGATTCCCTTCTCGAGCAGTTTCCTTACGGGATCGAAGGGCCTCGCGCCGAAAGGAATAATGTCGCCGACCAGGGCGTGTTCGCCGTCGGGAGAGACATAGAAGCGCGACATTTGCTGGCCTTGCGCGCTGGCAAGAATCACCGTTACTTCCGCCAATCCAGCGACCCCGGACGGCCGGATGCTGGCAATCTTCCAGGACAGCTCCGGTTGGTAGCCAAAGGTCTGCTGCAGGAAAGAATCGACCGTGGCTTCGGAGGGAAGATTAGCCGAGTCGGTGGAGGCAGACTTTTCCATGGATTTTACGGGAGCTGATTTCGCAGGCGCGGTTTGTGCCATTGCGAGACTGCCTGCCAGCAGAAACATACAGAACATGTTCAGAAGACTGCGCATGGATGCCTTTCCGTTCATTGTCTTGGTGAACCCTTTTGGGGGAGCGTGCTCTCAGATACAAACAGGATACTTCAAGCCTCGCTTTTGGCGGCAATGGGAAAACGCCGTCCGTAACCGAAAGCTTTGGGGGAAATCTTGAGTCCCGGAGCCGCCTGCTGACGCTTGTATTCGGCGCGGTCTACCATGCGGATGACGCGCTGCACGACGGAGATATCCAATCCGCGATCGGCCGCTATGCGCTCGGCGGTATGAGAATCTTCCACATAGTCCTCGAGCACCGCGTCGAGAATGTCGTAAGGCGGAAGCGAGTCGCTGTCTTTCTGGTTGGGGCGCAACTCGGCCGACGGCTGCTTTTCCAGCGTGGCCTGCGGAATCACGCGACGCCGTGAATTTACATATTCGCTCAAACGATAGACCAAAGTCTTGGGAACGTCAGAAATGACGGCCAATCCCCCCACCATATCCCCGTAGAGTGTACAGTAGCCGACTCCCAGTTCGCTCTTGTTCCCGGTCGAGAGCACGATGGCGCCGAGCTTGTTTGACAGCGCCATGAGCAGCGTGCCCCGCGCGCGGGACTGAATGTTTTCTTCCGTCACATCTTCTTTTTGGCCCGCAAACACTGGCTGCAAGGTCTGCCGGTACGCGACGTAGGCGGAATTGATGGAAAGCAATTCGAAGCGGATCTCCAGGTTCTGTGCCAGCGCACGAGCGTCGTCGATCGAACCTTGCGAAGAATAGGGGCCGGGCATGCCGACGCCAATCACGTTTTCCGGCCCCACCGCGTCCGCCGCAATCACCGCGGTGAGGGCGGAGTCGATGCCGCCGCTCAGGCCGATGATCGCCTTTCGAAATCCGCACTTGTGCATGTAATCGCGCGTGCCCAAGACCAGCGCGGAATAGACACTGGCTTCGTCGCCGGCGATTTGGTCGTGCATTTCGCCGGTCAGGGTTTTGGAATCGAAATAGAGGAGATCTTCTTCAAAGGAACGGCCCTGGGCGATGACTTCTCCTTCGGCATTCAGCACAAGGCTCGAGCCATCGAAAACAAGGCTGTCGTTGCCGCCAACCTGATTGACCATCACAACTGGAACTTTGTGCTGACGCGCGATGCTGGCCAGCATGTCGCGGCGGAGCTCGCGCTTGCCGATCCAGAATGGGGACGCAGAAATGTTGAGAACAAAATTACCGCCCGCCTGAATCAGCGCTTCGACGGGATCGACGGTGTAGAGGCGCTTGACCCAGAACTGCTTGTCGTTCCAGGCATCTTCGCAAATCGTCAACGCCATGCGATTGCCACAGAAGGGAAAAAGTTGCTGGCTCTTGGCGGGAGCAAAGTTGCGGATCTCGTCGAAGACGTCGTAAGTGGGCAGCAGCATCTTCGATTGAATGAAAGCGATTTTGCCGTCCATCAGGAGGGCGGCGGAATTCATGACCGACTTGCCGGTCTCAGAATCGGCGGGAGTGACCATGCCGCAGATGACGGCGATGCCGTTCGTCTCGGCAGCAATCCGTTCCGCACTTTCGCGATTCCGCGCGACGAAGGAAGGCCGCTCGACCAGATCGCGGGGTGGATAGCCGCACACCGACAACTCGGGAAACAGAATCAGACCCGCGCCAGCAACCTGGGCACGGCGCGAAAAATCGATGATCTTGGCAGCGTTTCCCGAAAAGTCGCCGACCGTCGGATTGATTTGGCCCAGCGCAATCTTCACCTGTTTAGTGTAAAGCCGGACATTGCGAAGGCCAAGTGACGACGAACGTGGGTAATGGATTCACGGAACCACTACCCACCCATTGCTTGGCGAGAACGAGCAACGAAAGGCGCAGGGTAGCACCGCTGGCCTTTGACCATTGCTTCGGTGTTACTGATTCAGGGGCAAGAGCGCCTGACATGCGGCTTCGCTCCCGGCGAGCGCCCCGCTAGGGTCAACCCGGACCACCGCGTCTTCGAAGGAGCAGAAGCTGCGATTGCCCGTCTGGCCTACCGTGATGGGAACTGCCGTCGCATAATATTGAACCGCCGGAGGTCCACCCGCGCCGGTCGCGGCAAACGTGTATCCGCTCTTGGTGCCGGCCGCCAGAACGCTATCGATCAAACAGGCGTTCGTCGAAGTCGCAGTGCAAGGATTCGCGTTGGGGCCGAGCACAGCCAGCGTGGCTGCAAAACCCACGGTGGGATAAGTGGAGTTGTAAGTCACCATTCCGGTGTTGATGGTGCGGATCGATGCAACCGCTGACGATTCGTTGGACGCCATGCGGGCGCGCAGTAGATTCGGAATTGCAATTGCGGCGATGATCAGGATGATGGCAACGACGATCAGCAACTCGATCAATGAAAACCCTTTGTGTCTCGACATCTGTATCTCCCTCGCATTCTGGTTAAGTTGAATCTCATCTGACCGGACAAGCGGTCGCTGTTGTCACTGGCATTTCCTTAACCAAAATCGGGCGCACCCCTCTCCAAGCGGATGGGCATTGTTTTGTAGAGCGCTTTCCGTCTTCGCCATCAGGATGAGGTCATTCTCATCAACAAATGACAAAATGCGCTGCCCTTTTCTGCCAATTTATGCTTTAAGAAATTTCTAAGCGAGGACCTACGACTGCGTAGCGAGAATGCGGCTTCGAGCGGAAGGGTAACGCTGCATGATTGTACGAACGGAACCTTCGTGCCTGCCTAGTCGCCGCCCGCAGGAAATACCGTGTGCCTGGCTGCCGGCATGGGGCTCGATCCCTTTTGATCGCGCCACAACACTTCGTTCAGCAGATGGGCATCGGCCGCGTCGGGACGCGAGAAATCCATCTTCGACGAGATCTTCGCTCCCGGCGCTTCGGCACGATTAATTTCGTAAATCAAGCCGCTGTTCAGGTTGCGTTTGTCGACTTTGTAAGGCGGCTGGTTGCCAAGTCCAGAAAACATATGCCCCATAACGGGCGCATAGGCGTCGTTCTGGTTCATGGGAGGAAGCCCGAGCAGCAATTCCATGGTGTGAACCATGTTGACTGTGGTGTAGAAGCGATGCTCGATGTTCGGTTGCGCCGCCGAACCCGGCGAGTACTTGCTGATCACGAGCGCAATGGAGCGATGCGCGTCGACATGGTCGGCGCCATCCTGGGCATCATCTTCCAGAACAAAGATCGCTGTGTCATCCCAGTACGGGCTGTGCGAGACGGCATCGACCACGCGGCCGAGAGCGAGATCGTTGTCGGCGACATTTGCCGCAGGGCGCGCGTGGTTGGGGCGCGTGCCTCCGGTGTGATCGTCGGGCAGATACAGGAGGATGAACGACGGCATTTGAAACTCCGGGCCTTCGTTCGACTGGCGGGCGCGAACGTAGGCGCCAAACTCGTTGAGGAACTCGTCGGCGCGAAGCTGATCGGGATAATCGGTGTTGAAATCGGGGAATAGCGGGTCGAAGTGATCGCGCAATGCTGGCTTGTCCGCCTTTACGCCGCTGAACATCGGCACCGCCCACGGCCATGGGCTCGCGCTGCCGTGAGGATCTCCGACGTTCAGCGGGAGCGTGCCGCCCTGATTGACCACCTTCCGCGGGCACGGAGACTCCAATTCCCTCGGAGTCGTTGAGCTTGCGTCGGCAGCATATCCGTCGCACCAGAGCGCATTCACGAATTCGCCGTAGAAGCGGTAGCTCACGTGATTGCGCGCCAGATTATCCCAGAGGAAGCCGGTGCCGGGATCGTCTACGTCGGGGAGGTTGTGCTCGATGGGAAACTCGTCGGCATTCTGCCCCTGAAAATCGTAGGTGCGTTCCTTGCCGCGATAGGCGATCTGCCATGTTTTCTCGTTGTAGTCGGACGTTATAGCAGCGGTGGACCAGACGTGGCCGTCTCCGGAGACTTCCCCGCTATCGTAGAAGTTGTCGAGCACGCCGAACTGCAGGGCCAGCTTGTGCTCGTTGGGCGTGATGTCCTCGCCATACATCGTGAGTGAGGGATCGCCGTCTCCGACTTTCAGATCGCCGAGAATCTGGTCGTAGGTGCGGTTTTCTTTCATCACATAAATCACATGCTTGATCGGATTCTGGCCGCCGGCGAATGTGATTTTTCCAGGCTCGCTGTGGAATAGATTGTCGCGTTCGACCATCTGCGTGTATTCGGGGAGTTTGGCCAGCGTCTGCGGAATATTCAGCCGAGCGATCGATCCGCGGAGCAGCGTGGGGATGTACGGATGTTCTTTGTGCTTCGTCTTGTAGACGGTCTCGCCCATGTCTTTGTTGGGGCGGGTGCCTTCGCCTTTAGCCGTGGCAATTAGCAGGTCGTCGCCGTGAACAGCGAGGGCGGAGGGGTACCAGTCGGTGGGGATGAATTGGGCGCTCCCATAGGGAATGCTCACGTGCCAAAGGCCGACGTCCCCTAGCAGTTTTGAAAGGTCGAATACAGCCACGGCATCGATGGCAGAATCTGCAACGAACAAAAACTTGCCGTCTTTGGATTGCGCGAGCCCCGTGGGAACACTCCCCCCGAATGTCTGGAATTTCGTCGTGGTTGGCAAGAATGCAGGTTCGCTTCCGGCAGAAATACCGATCACAGCAACGCTGTCCGCATTGGACAGCGCTACGTACAACAGCTTCTCGTCGGGACTCAACAGCATCGCCGTGGGATGCGATCCGGGCGCGAGCGAGTCTTCTGGCTGCTTCAGCTTGATCCGGCGGGCCACTTTGCCGCTGGTCAGATCCAGTTCCGCCACTTGCGACGCGTTCCACAGGCTGCACCACCCCCTCCGCCCGTCTTTCGTGGCCACGCACGCGTAAGGAAACGAGGACGGCACCAGATCGCTCGTGCTCAGATCGAAGCTCTGCAAGATCTTTCCTGTCGCGGCATCAAGCAAGACGGCATTGTCCGAGAGATTGTTCGCAACCAGCAGTTTGTCGCGGCCGCCGTCAGAGATCACTGCCAGACCAGCGGGGTATGGGATTGCCGTATGTGGCCAAGTCTTGCGCAAGCCGATAGAGACTTTTTTTGCGATGGACAGCGATTGCGGGGCAATCGGAATAAATCGCCCTGGGGTGACTCTACCTTCAGAAAATCCGTAGACTGCAATGCCGTTTCCAAGATCGCCAGGCTTTGCGCCCGTCGGATCGCTGACCGAACCGACCGATGCATAGAGATTCTTTCCGTCGGAGCTAAAGGCCAGCCCGAGGAAGTAGCTCTGATGCGCGTCGTCGCCGAGCCTGGTGTCGGGATAGTCGGCAATCTGATACGTCTTGAGATCGAGGATTGCGATCGATTGATGCGCCAGCGTCTCTTGCGTGCCGTAGCCGTCGTTCAGCAAAGCAGCGTAGCGGCCGTCGGGACTGACCACCATCGTGGCGGGAAAGCTGTTGGTGCTGCCAACGCGTCCCGGGGATGGAATCGTCAGCCTTTTGCTCGTGGGAAGCGGCAGCGACCGCTGATCGTTGGGCGGCGCCTGAGCGAACACCGGCGGGAGGGCGAGCAACGCACAGATGAAAAGACAGCAGAACGAGCGAATCACGGCGCCTCCGCCAAAGCGAGGATCAAAAACGAAAGGTGAAACGAGCGTAATGCAAGGCGGGTGCTGCGGTCAAAGGCGCTACAAACCGGAAGCGCTGGACGTGGGCTGCTCCGACGCCTGACCCTCAGCTTCCTCCGGATGAACGTTGTGGCGCACGTCGGCGCCCTGTACCCAGAAGATGACGTCCTCAGCAATGTTGGTGGCGTGGTCGGCGACGCGCTCCAGATTGCGGGCGACCAGCAGAGCATCGAGCGCCTGCCGCACAACCTCGGGGCGATCGTTCATGGTCTTGACGAGCTGAATGAAAGCATCGTCGCGCATGCGGTCGATGACGTTATCCATTTCCAGAACGGCTTGCGCGAGTTCAGCCTTTCCCTCGATGAAGGACTCGAGAGAGCGGCGCACCATCGCGCTGACGGCGGCGCCCATGCGAGCAATATCCACCGGCAATTCTGCGGCCGGCAGTTCCACCATATCCATGACACGTTCGGCGATATTGACCGCCTGGTCGCCGACGCGCTCGAGATCGGCATTGATCTTGGTCACTGCCAGAATGAAGCGGAGGTCAACCGCCATGGGCTGTTGCATGGCAAGCAGGTCGAAGGCGGCTTCGTCGATTTCGCGCTCGGCAGTGTTGATGAGGCTCTCGCCTTCCAGCACCATCTGGCAGCGAGTCAGGTCGCGCTCGACATAAGCCTGGCGTGCGCGGTCCACCGCCTGCTCCGCGAGTCCTCCCATGCGAAGCAGCCGTTGCCGCAAATCGTCAAGTCCTTGTTGAAAGCGCGTGCGCATGATGCGAACCTTCCTTATCCGAACCTTTACCCGGTCAAATCTCTTGCCCGGCCATCTCCATCCAAATCAGTCCTATCCAAATCTGCCCGTGATGTAGTCTTCCGTCTTCTTGTCCGACGGCTTGGTGAAGATTTTCTCCGTCTTGTCGAACTCGATCAGTTTGCCCAGCAGGAAAAAACCGGTGAACTCGGCCACTCGGGCTGCCTGCTGCATATTGTGCGTCACAATTACGATGGTATACCGCTCTTTGAGCTGGAAGATCAACTCTTCAATTTTGCCCGTCGAGATTGGATCGAGAGCGGAGCAGGGCTCGTCCATGAGCAGGACCTCGGGCTCGACGGCCAGGGCGCGCGCAATGCAAAGCCGCTGCTGCTGGCCTCCGGAGAGGCTGGCGCCGGACTTCTTGTGTACGTTGTCTTTCACTTCGTCCCACAGCGCCGAGACTTCGAGCGAGCGTTGCACGATCTCGTCGAGCTTGTGCCGGTCGTGGAATCCGTTCAACTTCAGCCCCGATGCCACGTTGTCGTAAATCGACATTGTGGGAAACGGATTCGCCTTCTGGAAGACCATGCCCACACGCCGGCGCAATTGGGTCGGCGAGGTTCCGTTGTAGGCGTCGATTTCGCCAATGTGGACGCGGCCGTCGACCCTCGCTTCCGGAATCGTTTCGTGCATCCGATTCAGGCAGCGGATGAACGTGGACTTCCCGCATCCTGAAGGACCAATCAGCGCTGTGGCATGGTTGGCCGCAACCTTGAGATTGATGTCATACAAGGCCTGTCCCTTGCCATACCAGGCATTCAGGTTTTCGACCTGGATTCCGACGCCCATAGTTATGCCGCTCCGAAGGTACCACGGCGCACGACGTAGCGAACGGCCGCCACGGCGCTGATGATAAGAACAATGAGGACCAGCGAGCCCGCCCACGCCTGGCGATGCCAGTCGTCGTAGGGAGAGTTCGCGTAGACGTAGATCTGCAGCGGGAGGGCTGCGGTGGGCTGATCGTAGCGCAGGCTCCAGAACTGATTGCCGAACGCAGTGAACAGCAGGGGCGCAGTTTCGCCAGCCACTCGCGCAAACGCCAACATGATTCCCGTAATTACACCTGAAGTCGCGGTCCGCAGCGTAATCGAGAGAGTGGTTCGCCAGCGAGGAACACCGAGTCCATAAGCCGCTTCGCGCAGGGCTTGCGGCACAAGGAGCAGCATTTCTTCCGTAGTGCGCGTGATCGTCGGCACCATCATGATCGCCAGCGCGACGCCTCCGGCCAGCGCTGAGAAATGCTTCTGGTGCATCACGACGATTGCGTAGCCAACAATCCCGATCACGATCGAGGGAACGCCGTTCAGGACGTCGGCGGTAAAACGGATCGCGCTGCCGAAGCGATTGCGGCCGTACTCCGCGAGGTAGATGCCGGCGCCGACTCCGAAGGGCACGCCGATGATGCTGGCGATACCCAGGATGAGAATCGAGCCTACGATGGCGTTGGCCATACCCCCGCCTACTTCTCCGACGGGCTTGGGAGTCTGCGTCAGAAACGCGAGGTCGATCGAGCCCAGGCCACGATAGAGGAGATAGCCGAAGATGGCGATCAGCGGCGCGAGCACCAGTACCACGGTCAGGATGGCAGCACCGGTCATTACGTGATCGGTAACGCGACGACGCAGGCTGATCGGAGACACCGAGTATTGGCTGGCAACTGCGGCGGACTCAGGCATGTCCCCTCGCAGGCTGGCCGCGGGTTACAGTCCACACCAGCAACTGCGCCAGCGCGTTCACGATAATTGTGACCAGGAACAAGGCCAAGCCGATCTCGATCAGCGCCGAAAGATAAACGTCGCCCGTGGCCTCGCTGAACTCGTTGGCCAGGACGCTCGCCATGGTGTATCCGGAGGCGAACAGCGACTTCGAAATCTGCGGAGTGTTTCCGATGACCATGGTGACCGCCATGGTTTCTCCCAGGGCGCGCCCCAGGCCAAGGATGATCCCTCCGAGAATTCCGGCGCGAGCATTGCGCAGCACGCCCATCCGAATCATCTCCCATCGAGTGGCCCCGAGCGCCAACACGCCTTCGCGCTGGTGCTGCGGCACGACCATCAGCACCTCTCGCGTAATCGAGGAGATGATGGGGATGATCATGATGGCAAGGATGATTCCGGCAGCCAACATCGATAATCCGTAGAAAGGTCCGGAGAACAGCGGCGACCAGCCGAGCGTCTTGGTCAGGACCGGTGCGACATAGTCCCGCAGCAGGGGAACCAGCACGAAGAATGCCCACAACCCGTAAATCACGCTGGGAATCGCGGCCAGCAGTTCCACGAAAAACGAAAGCGGGCCGCGCAGCGCCTTAGGACACATTTCCGTGGTGAAAACAGCCACA
>Ga0335073_10000599_pt1 | contig 46654 bp, 46 predicted proteins | sample Lox_Sample_22_FD_207093 | JGI IMG/M metagenome (GOLD analysis project Ga0335073, IMG submission 207093) | Soil microbial communities from Loxahatchee National Wildlife Refuge, Florida, United States - Lox_Sample_2.2 | ecosystem: Environmental > Terrestrial > Soil > Wetlands | place: USA...
GGATAGACGACATAGGCCTGATGACCGCTCGCAATTTGTTTGCGGACAAAATCCCAGACTTTTTCCGACTGATCGTCGGAAACGAGCCGGGTGACGATGGGCGTGCGGCCGGGAGGCATTTCGTCGATGACGCTGAGATCAAGGTCGCCATAGAGGGTGAGAGCGAGTGTGCGAGGAATGGGCGTAGCAGTCATCACCAGGACGTCGGGCTCGGAAGGAGCCGTCGAGCTACGCTCGACCGGACGGCCGAGGGCGGCCGTCCCTAAATGGTCTGTGTCACCGCCTTTCTTCATGAGTTTGAAGCGTTGCAGGACGCCGAAGCGGTGTTGCTCGTCCACAATGACGAGGCCAGGCCGGGCAAAGTCGACTTTTTGCTCAATCAAAGCATGGGTCCCGATCACCAGTTGGGCATTGCCTTGTGCGATGTGGCGGCGAGTTTCGCGCTTGCGATCGTCATCCAGCGATCCGGTAAGAAGAACTATGCGGTAGCCGGCCGGCTCAAGAATTCGGCGGGCTGAAAAATAATGCTGCTGGGCCAGAATTTCTGTGGGCGCCATGAACGCGACTTGATGACCATTCTCCATCGCAATGATGGCGGCCTCGAACGCGACAATGGTTTTACCCGAACCGACATCACCTTGCAAAAGCCGGCGCATGGGGAATGGCTTCTCCATGTCGGAAGCGATCTCTTTCAAGACCCGCTTCTGGGCCGCGGTGGGATGAAACGGCAAAATCTTTTTGAGAGCTTCGCGAACCCGGTCGTCGAGCTTGAAAGCGATACCGGTCTGTGCCTTCTGTTCCCGGCGCTTGAGCTCAAGCCCGAGTTCCAGGAAGAAAAGTTCTTCGAAGATGAGGCGAATGTGAGCGGGGGTTCGCGAATTCTGCAAGTCTTCAAAACTCTCGCCGGGCTCGGGCCAATGGACTTTCCAGAGCGCTTCGCGCGGGGCGATCAGGGTCAACCGGCCTCGGACTGCGGCCGGAATTGGGTCCTGCACCTCCGGCGTGAGATTCTCCAGTGCGGTATGGAGGATGCGACGAAACCAGCGCGAGGTCAGGCGGCCCTGGGCCGCCGATTCGTAAATGGGCACGATGCGGCCCACTTCGAGGGAAGTGGCAAGTTTGCGGTCGGCGGCGTGGCTCGAGCCATCTTCGGCAGGCTCGCCCAGAATTTCGAACTGGGGCTGCACCAGCTGCAATTCACCGGCGTGTCGTTCTTCTTCCACCTTGCCGTAAAGCGCGACCAGCTGACCGGGTTTGAAGCGGTCTCGAAGATAGGCGCCGTTGAACCAGATGCACTTCAAGCGGGCGCGGCCCTGTCCCGCGGTCATCTGAAAAATCGGCATGCGGCGGGTGCGAAACAGGCCCGAGTTACGCACTTCCGCGATCACGGTGGCCATTTCTCCCGGGCGAAGTTCGGCGATGCCGCGCGGGTTCAGCCGGTCTTCATAGCGAAAAGGAAGATAATGGAGAAGATCGTCGACGGTGTGGATGCTCTTGGCGGCCAGCAATTCGGCGAGCCGTGGCCCGATCCCCTTGACGTATTGAACGGAAGTGGAAAGCTCCAGCATCTCTCGGGATAGTAACAGGAGGGCAGCAGGCGTGGCGCGGCCTCCGCGCAACCATATGAACCGGGACAATTTCGGTGTCTAAGAAAGCGATGGCCAACTTCTGGCGCGCATTGCTCGCTGTGCTGGCAGGAAATGCCGCCTACTTTCTATTGATGCCACATCTTCCGCCGGCCGCCCGGCATACTCCGTTTCGTCTGGATCTGGGCCTGGCCGTCGACTTCTGGTTCTGCCTGGTCGTCTTCGGCATTATCAAGACCTTCGGTGGCTGGAAGAAAGACACAAATGAGAAGTGATGTCTTGCCCCGATGGTTACTTTCGGCACCTCGGTAACCCCGCCGGCGGCAGCTACAATTCTGGCAGAACCATGCAAAAAATCGCCATCCTCTATGACGCCAGCCAGGCGGTTTTGTCCACGGTCGATCAGGACGAAGTGCTGGAACAAATCCTCATGGTTGTGCGGGATTACTTCCATCTGAACAACGTCGCGGTCTTGTTGCTCGACAAGGAACGCAATGAATTGCGGGTATGCAAGCAGCTGGGCTGGGACCCGGCGCGGGAAAACCTGCGCCTGCCGCTGGGGACTGGAATCACGGGGGCGGCAGCGGTCCAGAAGCGGCCGTTGTATATACCGGATATAAGCAAAGACCCGCGCTACGTGAGCAATTGTTCGGGAACGCAGTCCGAACTGGCGATTCCCCTCATGGTGCGCGATGGCGTGGTCGGAGTGCTGGATTGCCAAAGCGAGAATCTCGATCACTTCGATCCCGAAACCACGGACCTGCTGACGCTGTTTTCGACTCAGGCCTCGATGGCCTTACAGAACGCGCACCTGCATTCGCTGGAGCGGCGCCGCGCCTCGCAACTGGAAGCCATCAACTCCATTGCGCAGGAAACCACGCTGGTGCTGGAATTGAGAGAACTGCTTTCCAAAGTTTGCGTGAAAATCCAGAAGGCATTTCAGGTCTCGCACGTTTCGATTTTGCTGAAAGAAGAGCAGGACCTGGTGTTGCGCTCGCAAAGCGGCAAGCTTACCCCGCGCGTGACCGAGGGCGAACGCCTGTCCGCGGGATCAGGGTCCTGGGGACAGGCATTGGAAACCGGCAAGACCCGGATTGAAAACAATGTCAAAGCGGTGGCCGGCGAAATTGCGCTTTACGAAGAAACCAGCTCGCGCATGTGCATTCCTCTGGTTTCCTTCGGTCATACCCTGGGAGTTCTGGTACTCGACAGCAAGCAAAACGGCGCTTTCAGCGCAACCGATATCCAGCCGCTCGAGTCCGTCGCCGATATTTGCGCCACCGCCATTCAGAACGCGCACTACGTCGAGCGGGTGCAGCAACTAGCCTATCTCGATGGACTCACCGGCATCTTCAACCGGCGGTATTTCGAAATGCGCATCGCCGAAGAAATGGAACGGGCGCGGCGCTTCAACAGCGGCATGGCCGTAATTATGGTGGATATCGACCAGTTCAAACGCCTCAACGATGAATTCGGCCACTTACTGGGAGACGAAGTGCTGCGCCAGGTGTCTTCGATCTTCCATCAGCAGCTTCGGAAGATCGACGTGGTGTGCCGCTACGGCGGGGAAGAGTTTGCCATTCTCCTCTCGCAGGCCACTGCCAAACACGCGCTGAGTGTGGCGGAGAAATTAAGGCGGCTGGTGGAATCTTGGCAATTCCCCGGTGTGCCTCGCCCAGTGACCATTAGCGCCGGTGCGGCTGCGTTTCCGGATCACGGAACTACTCGTGACGATTTGGTAAAGGCCGCCGACGCCGGGCTGTACGCGGCGAAACAGGAAGGCCGCAACCGCGTGCGCCTGGCTTCCGAAAACCGCGTCGGGTACGGCGCGGGCATCTAGCTGGCTGGTGGTTAATCCGTGTCGATCCGTGGCTGGATTTTCCCAAACCTTCTTTCGCTCTCAGATATCAGCGTGCCGCGGATGCGGTTGATTTTCAAGTTCGCGGTGGAGTTCTCTTTCCTGTTCGCGAAACTGGCGCTGAACTTCCTCCATTTCCTTTCGCCACTCGTCCCCATGCGCGCGGAATTCGCGAGCCGCTTCTTCCGCCGCCGCTCTTGCCTGCTGGATTTGCGTGTCGCTCATCTGCCGCGCTGCTTGCTCTAATTCCGGTTCCAGGCGGGCCATCTCGGCCTTCAGTTGGCTCAGGTCGATTTGCGCGATGCTGTCCAGGTCGGGAACCTGATAGCTCTCGTAGAGCCGGGACTGTTTGCGTTCCGGTAAAGTCAGCGTAATGGTCTGTTCTTTCCTTTCGCGGATAATACCGACGCTAACAGTGTTGTTCTTGCGGCCATGGAGTGCGTGGGAGAAGTCGCCCGTATCGCTGACCGTCTCACCGTTTACTTTGACAATTACGTCGCCGGCGCGGAATCCCGCCTTCTCGGCGCTGCTCCCTTTCTCGACGGACCGGACCAGAACACCCTGGCCATTCTTGGCGCCGAAGAAATCGCCCAGCTGGGGGGTAAGGTTTTCCACCATGAGACCGCTTCGCAGGGAGGAATGCACAACCACGATACTCACAGGAACGTCGATGTCGGGAAACGCGGGCATCGCCGGAATAGCAGGAATAGCTGGAGTAGCCGGCATGGCCGGCATGGCCGGCATTACGAACTTGTAGTGCTTGCTTTCGGGAACCATCAGCGCCTTGCGGTCGGCAAGTTGGGCTTTGATTGTCATCGCTTGGCCGTCACGGCTAATGCCCAGGGTCACGATGCGTCCGGGCGGAATTTCGCGGATCATGCGCCGCAGCTGCTCCACACTTTCTACTTGCGTTCCATTCAGTGTCAGGATGACGTCGTGCTCTTTCAATCCCGCCTTGCCGGCAGGAGCGTCCTGATCCACCATGGTGACTTCTACGCCCTGTTCTTCTTTGAGCTTGAGATCACCGAGGCGGTCGGTCGTGACGTTGCGGGTGTCTACGCCTAAGTAGGCTCCGCCAGACTCGTCGCTGGAGTAGCCCGAGGGCTCGCCAAGCTCGCGGGAAAAAACCTGGGTCGCCGGGATGAAGACGAACAGACACAGGATGCCCAGAGTTAGTTTGAGGGTTGAGTTTTGCATGGGTTCCTCCCTCGCCGCAAGAACCTACTGGCTGACACGCCGGAAACTGATATTGCCGGTGGTGGTCCGAACCTTGAGCACCGGCCCGCCGCCGTTCAAACTGCCTTCCGCGCTGACGGTCTTGGGACCGTAGTCTCCGCCTTCGGAAGTGACTCGCAGTTCACTGAAATCCGAGCGGATGCTGTGGCCATTGGCCACTTCAATCGAAGCGCGAACCGTAATGTTCAGGTCGGAAGGCAGATAAACTGTGATGTCCCCCACGGAAGTTTCCAATACCGAGTCGCCGCCTTCAGAGCCGTTCTTCACGAACCTGGCAGTGATGGTCCCGGCCCCGGTTTCCGCATGCACAGCGGGCACTCCGTTGAGCTCGATCGTGCCGCTTCCGGTTTCCGCGCGCACCGGCCCCTTGGCCGAGGCCAGGCGGATGCTGCCGCCTCCGGTTTCCAATTCCGCGCCCCCGTCGATCTGTCCCAGTTCAATGCTGCCACCGCCAGTGCTGGCCCTGACATGACCGGCGCAGTGTTCAACGTCAATGCTGCCGCCGCCAGTTTCCAGCACCGCCCCCTGCAGGCTGCTTTCCAGGCGGATACTGCCGCCGCCACTTTCGGCGTTGACCTTGCCCTTGGCCGAAGCCACCCGGATGCTGCCGCCGCCGGTATGCAGGTCGACATCTCCGCCGATCGTGCCCACCTCGATGCTGCCTCCGCCGGTCTCGGCGTTCACGGCTCCGCCGATATCATCGAGGTGAATGCTGCCGCCGCCACTTTCGGCTTCAACCTGTCCCGCGATGGCGGCCGCCGCGAGGCTCCCGCCTTCGGTTTCAAACTTCACCAAATTCATCTCACGCGGAACTTCGATCGAGAAGTCGCTGACGAAGCGATGCGGGTTTCCACCCTGCCAGTCGGCCACGATCCAGGCCGTGTCGCCGCGAACGTACGCGGTGATCTTGTACGATTCCAGCTCCCGGCGCGCCGTTTCCTGCGAGGAAGAATTCACATGATTGCGAACCGTATAACGAATCCCTGACTGCGAGCCGCCCTGGACCCGAACCGAGCCGACGTCGACCTTTACCCTGAGATTCTTTGTGGCGGCTAGATTGCCGGTGACGACTTCTTCGGCCCAGCCTTGACCTTCACGATGAGTGCGGCTTTCCTGCTGCGCGGTTGCCAACGGCAACGCCAGCAGAAACACCGCGACGAATTTAGCGAACTTCTTCAACATTTCCTCTCCGATTCAAGCTGCACGACTGAGACGCTCGCGCCTACAACGCTCGCGCCCACACAACTAATCAATCTCCGGCAACTGCGCCAGCACCCGACGCGCCTGCAGCCGGATGTACTGATTCGAGTCATTCTCCGCCAGTTTCTGCAATGTCTGCCGGACACTGCTGTCAGCGGAGCACGGTTCGAGCAAATGCAACGCTTCAGTACGAAGGCCGGAATTGGAATCGTTCATCAAGGCTTCCAGCACGGCGTCGCGGACACGCACGTCATCCTTTACATAGGGCCCCAGACCTTCAAGCGCTTTCAACCGCACCCCAGGATTCGAATCGTAGCGCAGCGCGTACAACAGGGCCTCGCGCACGTGCGTGTCATTCGGTTTCTGGATCAGCAAATCGACGGAATCCATGCGCACGCCGGAGTTGTAATTGTTGCGCGCGGCAAAAAGCAGTAACTGCTGGATGCGCTGATCGTTCAGCGATCCCTGGGCTTCCTGCGTGGAAACTGTGTTGTATTTGATGTTGATTTGGTCGGAGCCGGGCTGCTGATCGATGGACTGAATACCTGTAATAGACGATTCAGAAGGAGGAGCTGCCAGCGGCTCAACCACCCGGTTTGAATTGTTCATTACTTTGTAGGTGGCGCCGATTCCGCCCGCGAAGCCGACGATGAAGATTGCCGCAGCCAGCGCCGGGGCAAATTTGATGGGCCGCAGCCAGGCGCCGGGATCAAAGATCAGTCGCTGCCAGAACCCGCCCTGCTCGGTGGTCTCGAGCGTTTCTTGCAGACGCATTCGCGAAGCCGCCACCAGATTGGGCGATGGCTCCTCCACGGGAAACTTGGAGAGCGTGGTCTGCAGCTGCCGGTTGGACTTTAATTCCGCGGCGCAGTCCGGACAGCGCGCCACATGCTGCTCCAGTTCGTAGCGAGCGTCGTCCTGCAGCTCGTTGTAGACGTACAAAAGAATATTTTCGCGCACCCATTCACATTTCATAATTGCGCCCCCGCAATGGGGAAATTCAAATAAGTCAGTCTCATCGCATGTCCGCCAGCGCGCCACGCAATTTCTGAGTGGCGCGGAATAAGGTATTTTTGGCCGTTTCTTCCGTGGTATGCAATATCTCGCCCACGGTACGCAACTTGAGTCCGTGATAATGCTTCAGTTCGAACACCATGCGCTCGCGCGGCGTCAGCCTTTCCAGCGCATGATTGATGCGCGTGCCCAGCTCCCGCCGCATCAGATCGCGTTCAGGATTTGCCCCCGCCCGCGCATCCGGGACCCGGTCGAGAACGTCGTAGGTCTCGCCTTGCGCATCCACCGCAACCGGAGCATCTTCTTTGCGCACTTGTTTCTTACGCAAATGATCGAGGCACAGATTGGTCACGATGCGGTAAATCCAGGTATAGAAGGAGCATTCAAAGCGGAAATTGCCCACGCTTTTGTATGCCTTCAGAAAAGCTTCCTGGTAAATATCCTGGGCTTCATGTTCCGATCCCGTGAGGTGGAGAGCCAGACGCAAGACTGCCTGGTCGTAGTGCTTCACCAGTTCCTCGAAGGCGGCGCGATTGCCGCGCTGCGCTTCGCGGACCAGTAACGTGTCATCAATTCGGACTAGCCCTTGCCCAGCCATCTGCCCCCGCCAAGAGGGGTGTCGAGTTGCGCTGCTGCCTTCCCACTCACGTCGAAGTCTGTCGGGAGGGGAACACTCGCCAACCGTAAAAGTTGCTGCCCACGCATCGGCCGGCATGTTTCTGGGTCCTCAATAAGACCGGTCGGCTGCCGCTGCAAGCCGTTCTTCCCGGTCGCATTGCTATGGACGTGCCAGTCAGGGAACCGTGAGCAGAGATTACCAACGTTTGGCAGGATTCTTGCTACGAGGCACGAGCCTCCCGCCCGTGCACTTCCAATCGATTGTGGGCCGAGAAGTCCCCGCCCACGCATGAAAACCTATTCCGACGCTTCCTTCTCAATAACCACCTTCAGGTGGGTCGTGACGTCCTTATGCAGTTTGATCGGCACCATGAACTCGCCCAGAGATTTGAGCGGGTCGTGGAGCTGGATCTTGCGGCGATCTAGATCGAAGCCCTTTTTGCCAAGCGCTTCCGCCAGGTCGCCCGAGGTGACGGAGCCGAAGAGCTGATCCTGTTCTCCCGCCTTGCGGGCGAAGGAAACAGAAAGGCCCTCGAATTGTTTGGCCAGTTCTTCCGCTTGCGCTTTTTCTTTGGCCGAGCGGCGAACCGCCGCGGCCTTCATCTGCTCGATGACTTTCTTGTTGCCGGCCGAGGCTTCAATGGCCAGCTTGCGCGGCAGCAAATAATTGCGGCCAAAACCTTCGGCGACTTTGACCACATCGCCCCGCGAGCCCAGTTTCGGCACATCTTCCTTGAGAATGACTTCCATGATGAGTGACTCCCTGACTCTTGGCCACCGATTGGCAACGGATTATCACGGACAAGTCTTTGCAAAGATCCGCGTGAATCCGCGCAATTCTGTGGCAGATTTTTTAAAGCGCCCGGCCGGCAAACGGCAACAGCGCAATGTTACGGGCCTGCTTGATAGCGGTCGACAGGCGCCGCTGATGCGGAGTGCACACGCCGGTCAAACGGCGAGGCACGATCTTGCCGCTTTCCGCCACGAATTGCGCGAGCAGCCGAACGTCTTTGTAATTGATCGCCTCGATCTTTTCGACGCAGAACTTGCAGACTTTCTTGCGGCGAAAATACTTGCGCCCGCCTTCACGCCCGCCCGGACCCCCGGGTCCGCCTCCGGGGCGAAATGGACGCCGTTCCCCGCGATCTCCACGTTCTTGGCGCTCCGGACGCTCCGGAGTTGAAGGTGTTTCTGAGGTCGTCGCCTGGGCCGTTGTGTTTGCTTCTTCCGCCATGATGCTCCTTATCGTAAGTCGTTAACTCGTCTACCGCCGGCCTGATCCAAATCAACGCCAGGCCAATGTTGATGCCGTTACTTTATGCCGTGACGGCGGCCGGTTCGCTGCCGGCTTCCGCTGCCGGCGCTGCAGAAGCTTTGCGCCGCGCGGCGCGAATCTTGGCAATTTTCTCCAGCCGCTTCTGTTCTTCGTCGATCCGCACGGTCAAAAATTTGAGTACCGGTTCCGTCACGCGCAAACGCCGTTCGAGCTCGTGCATGACTGCTCCGCCGCCCTCGACGGTGAGCAGAATGTAGAGGCCGTCGCGGAACCGCCGAACACTGTAGGCCAGCCGGCGCTTCCCCATTTTCTCGACGTTTTTCATGTGCCCGCCTGAGGAACTCACGGCCGACTCCAGCGCGGAAATCAGCTTATCCTGTTCCTCTTCCGGCATATCCGGACGAACGATAAACATCAGTTCATAAGTGCGATTCATTTAGCTCTCCAATCCTTTAGCACTATCATCCTGAGCGCAGCGAAGGACCTATGCCGTGACAACCTCTTGTCGAAGGCCGCCAACTATTCCTCCGGTTCAGCTTTGCGGTTGAACCGGTTCATCGCCGCTGCCACGCCTTCGGTCAAAATCACTTTCACAGCCTCCGCCGCTGTATCCAGTACCCCGTCGACGATCTTTAACTGCGCCTTGCGGAACGGCCGCAAGATCTTTTGCTCGGGCGCAATTCCCAGCCGAATTCTTCCGATTTCTTCCGTACCCAGCGCGCCGATAATCGAAGCCATTCCGTTATGTCCAGCGGAACGTCCCCGCTGGCGAACCCGGATCGTGCCCAGGGGCAAATCGAGTTCGTCGTAAATCACCACCAGGTCATGTTCCGGCCTGGCTTCGTACTTCGCGACCAGTTCCCGCACTGCCGTGCCGCTCAGGTTCATGAAGGTTTCCGGCTTGACCAGCAAAACCTCTTTTGAACCGATCACTCCGCGCGCGGTCAGCGCCTTGCACTGGCGGTTTCGAACTTCAACGCCCAAATCGTCGGCGATGCGATCGATGGCGAGAAATCCCAAGTTGTGCGGCGTGAACTGATACTCGATGCCCGGATTGCCAAGGCCAACGATCAGCTTCACGCGCCTATTTCTTTTCCTTCTTCTCGGCCTTCTCCGGTTTCTCGGCCGCAGCCTCGGCACCTTCCTCGCCCTCAACCTCCTGCTTGCCCTTCTTAATGACTTCGGGCTCGGCTGGAGCAGCGGCAGCTTCGGCGGCAACGGTTTCTGGCGTCGGAGCAACTTCTTCCTTCACCGAAGTGATGTGTGCCACCGGCTGGTTCGCATCCGTCAGAAACTTGAGTTTCTCGCCATGCGGCAGATCGGAAACACGCAGCACTTTGCCGAACACCAGCTCGCTGACGTCCGCCTCAATCGACTCGGGAATGTCACCGGGCAAACATTCCACTTCCACCTCGCGCAGAATTTGCTCGAGAATTCCGCCCTGCTGTTTTACGCCCGCAGCTTCGCCCTTGAGCGCGATGGGGACATTGACCCTGAGCTTCTGGTCCATGGCGATGCGCTGGAGATCGATGTGCAGCAGCGCGCCTTTGACCGGCTCATATTGCCAGTCGACGATCATGGCTTTGGTGCGCTCGCCGCCATTCAACGCCAGATCGAAAATTGTGTTGTGGCCGGTCGCGGAACGAAGAATGCGCGAGACCTGCCGCGGATCAAGCGCGAGAGTGAGCGCGTCTTTCCCCGCTCCGTAGAGCACGGCCGGAACTTTCCCTTCGCGGCGCACCCGGCGTGCGGCGTTCTTGGTGCCGGAAGTGCGCGGTTGCGCTTCCAAAACATTGCTTTCGGTTGCAGTCGCCATAATTTTGATTCCCGCTTACGAAAATAATTTGCTCACTGAAGCTTCTTCATGGATTGCCTGGATGGCACGTCCAATCAAACCGGCCACCGTGCGCACCATAATCTTGGGTTCATTTTTTGCCGCTTCGTTCAGCGGAATAGTATCCGTGACAACCACCTGCCGGATGCAGGACTTCGAAAGGTTCTCAACTGCCGGACCTGAAAGCACAGGGTGCGAGCAGCAGGCATAGACCGCGCTCGCGCCATTTTCCATCAGAGCGCTCGCCGTTTTGACCAGGGTGCCGGCGGTATCGATCAAATCGTCGAGCACCAGGCAAGTCCGGCCACGGACATCGCCGATGACGTGCATAATCTCGGCTTCGTTCATCTCTGGGCGGCGCTTATCCATGATCGCCAGAGCAGAATCCATCTTCTTCGCGAAAAAGCGCGCCCGCTCCACGCCTCCGGCGTCCGGCGAAACCACGGTCAGGTCGGGCAGATTCATTTCCTTGAAATGGCTCACCAGCACCGGCGATGCAAATAGCGGATCCACCGGGATGTTGAAAAACCCCTGGATCTGCGCTGCGTGCGGATCGATAATCAGCGCCCGATTAGCCCCCGCGGTGGTCAGCAAGTCCGCCACCAGCTTCGCTGAAATTGGCGAGCGCGGCTTGTCCTTGCGGTCTTGTCTCCCGTATCCGTAATAGGGAATCACCGCCGTGATCCGCCGCGCCGAAGCTCGCTTCAGCGCGTCAATCATCAGCAACAGCTCCATCAAGTGCTCATCGACCGGCCGCGATGTCGGCTGAATCACAAACACATCCGCGCCGCGCACATTCTCCTGAATCTGGACATACGCCTCGCCGTCCCGGAAGCGCGTCACCAGGGCCTGGTTGCGGGCCAGACCGAGAAACGCGCAAACATCATCCGCCAGCCGTTCATTGGCGGTGCCGCTGAAAATCTTGAATTTGTCATCCACGCGAGCGCGTTGCGGCTTGCGCTCTGGCTTCTCTTCGGGGCTCACTTTTTTTTCAGTCGCGGTCTTTTCCGCCGCTGTTGCAAGAGTTGCCATATGAACCAGCCTCTAGCCGTTAGCTCTTAGCCTTTAGCTCAAACTCGTCGTGATCAGCTTTTAGCCAAAAGCCAATAGCCAAAAGCTGTTTTCTGGCTGGGCCGCTAGGATTCGAACCTAGACAAAGTGCTCCAAAGGCACTTGACCTACCATTAGTCGACGGCCCAGTCTGGATTGCCGATTTACGTTTTCAGATTGTAGATTGAAAACCCGGCCCTCAGAACAGAAATCAACAATCCAAAATCTTCAATCTACGATCCTTTTCCAATACTGTTGCCGCGTCAGCGTGACCGTCGCCTGCGCTGGAAAGCCGCTTCGCCGCAATTCTGCAGCGGCTTTTTCCGCCCTGCCGCGGGTCAAAAACAGCCCAAACAGCGCCGAGCCAGAGCCCGAGAGCGAGGCATAAATCGCCCCGGCGCGAGCCAGCACACGCTTCACCTCACTCAATTCGGGATATTGCGAAAAGACGACGCGTTCGAAGTCGTTTCCGATCCCGGTACGGACGAGGTCGAGAAGCGGGCTCTCGGCCCGGCCCCTGCCACTTGCAGGGACACCGGATAAGGCCTTGCCAGTCTTTCTTTTAGCTTGGCTCTTGCGTTGACCTTTGTGTTCGCCGCTCAGCCACGCGCCCAGCGCGCGACCGAACTCCCATATTCTATCGGAGGCGGATAAGGGCGTCAATTTGGAATCGTCAAGGTCTGTGACCTCTGCTGTGGCTCCGGACAACAACAAATCCCAATCCGCGAACGCTTTAGGAGTAGAAACTTTTATCTCGGGCGTCACGATCACGCAGGGCGTGGACGGCAAATCCGGCAGCGGATAAACCTCTTCGCCGCGCCCGACGCCCAATACCGTCCCGCCGACCAGAAACAAGGGCAGATCGGATCCAACCTCGGCCGCGATGCGCAGCTTTTCCGGTGCGGACAATTCCTTCCTGAGCGCCTTTTCCAGGGCCAGCAGACTGGAAACGGCATTGGCCGACGCTCCGCCTAAACCTCCCTGCACTGGAAGCTGCTTTTCAATTTCGATCACCACGCGTCCGTTCACCTTGAGCGCGGCCATCGCCCGCTCCACGATGCGATAGCAAGTATTCGTAGCATCCCGCGGCACGCTCGGATCGGCGCAGCGAATCTCGATGCCGGTGCCTCGTTTGACCGCGAGGCGAATTACGTCGTGCAAGGCGATGGTCTGATACACCGTGCGGAGATCATGAAAACCGTCAGGCCGCAGCCCGCCGATACACAGGCCGAGATTGATCTTGGCGAACGATCGGACGGTGACAGGCATGGGCAACTAATCCCAACTACTGATTAGCAACTGGAGGATATAAATTAGCCCAAAGCGATGGTATTTTGTCCTTGCTCCATGGGGTTGTCCGCTGAGAGGCGTCGGCTTGAAATTACCCTCCATCGATCTCTTGTGGCTTGTCGCTTTGACCATCCTAGCTCTGCTCCGCCCGGTCAGACAGTGGATAAGAGGCCTGCCCGCTCTAGGCTGGCCGACCGTTCAGGGTACTGTTGGAGCCGCGACCGTTTCCGCCCAGCACGGCATCATCCCCACCTACCTAGTCCGCTTTCCATACACGTATGTCGTTAACGGCGAGTACTATTCGGGCTTTTACGAGAAGACGTTTCTGCGAAAAAACTCCGCTGAGTTGTTCGCCAGTGCTCTTAAAGGTCAAATGGCCTTTGTCCGCTACCAACAAAGCCTGCCCCAGCAGTCAACTGTACTTCCACGAGACCAGTATGGCTGGCCAGCTTGATCGGCTGAGATGGTCCGTGGGTCAAGATTTATCCTCTCCGCTTGTAATACACCGCGAACTCAAACCCCGGATTCGCAGGAAATAACTCGGCAACCTTGCGCAGCCTTTCGGCCATTGCGGTCGGCGTCAGCAGCGGATAGTCACGCTCGCGCAGATCGTAGTAATCCACATCAATGAACAAAGAGAGCAGGTAGATCGAGATCGCGTCAGAAAACGCTGACGCCAGATATTCGTTCTTATGCTTCTCCGTGTCCGGGCCGGGCGAGGCTGCCAGCTTGCGCGACTCCCAGGCGTCGAGTGAAGTCTCGCCGCGCACATTAGCTTCGGCTTGCTTCAAGACCAAATCAGCAAACTCCTGCGAAACTCCGGCCCGGTCCACCACCGCATGGCCTACGTTGATGTAAAACTCAAAAGCCACTGAAAACTTGTCGTCCATGAGCCGGGTCGAAATAAAAACACACTGCGAATCGCCGAGGTCGAGATTGCGATGGCAGACCGCATTGTCGCTCAGCGCGACATCGTACCGGTCGGCGATGACGGTTTCGTCTCCCTGGTTGACGGTAAGCGGAACGAAATAATAGGCCTTGCGCCGGAGTGCCGCGGCCGCCGCATCGGGCACAGCAGAAACCATGCGCTCGAGGTCCTTGGCAGAGACTGTTACCTCGCCGGCAATGGCATAACAAATGCCATTAGGCGCCTGCGAGACGGGAGTTTGCTGGACCACCTCCGCCGGGGGGCGCGTGATGGCCGAAGCGGCCTGTGACATGCGGTTTATTCTAACAGCAATAGCCGGCAAGGCTGCGTTTTCCCGGCGGCTGTTGTAGCTTAGAGGGCGATGGCCGCGGGCGAAGCCAAGCCTCATACTCCACGCTGGTATCTCATACCGGTCCGCGTGGCGCTGGTCACTTTTCTTGTAACTTTACTGGCCTTTGCCGTCAGCTTGTTGTTGGGAATTCTGGGCGTGGTGATCGGAGCCAGGCTGCGCGGCGTGCCTCCTCGCATGGTCCTTGCCTATCGTGTGGTCGCAGTTCCTGCTGCGGCGGTTGTGGGGTCGATCGTTCTGATTTCCGCCGTTGTGATGGAAGTTCGCCACTATCGCCAGGCCAAGGCGTTGGCCGAGATTGAACGGGCGGGCTGAGTGCTTCGCCACGCTACAATAAGTAAATGCGTCCCCGCATCGCGATTCCAGTCCCACATTCTCTTGACCTTGAATATGCCCGCCGTGCTCTGCCGCAATATGAAAACGCGATCATGATGGCGGGCGGCGATCCCGTGAGTATTTCTCTCCAAGCTTCTCCGGCGGAGGCCATGAAGCGGATCGAGCGCTGCGATGCCGTGCTGCTGCCGGGCAGTAAGGCGGATGTGGATCCGGCCAAATACGATGCGCCCCGCGATCCTCATACCGCCGATGCCGATCCCGGCCGCGACACGGTCGACGAGTTGCTTCTGCAAGATGCCTACAACATGCGCAAGCCGGTGCTGGGAATTTGCTACGGCCTACAAGCGTTGAACGTCTATAGAACCGGAACCTTGGTACAACACATCGTCTCGCCGGTAAACCATCAGGCAGGACGCGCCGTCGCCGTGGCCCATCGAGCGGAGATCATTCCGGATTCCAAGCTTGCGGAAATCGTGCGCGCTTCACCGGACAAAAAACAGCCCGTCTTGATTCCGGTGAATTCGAGCCATCATCAGGCCGCGGAAGTCGCGGGCGATGGCCTGCGAATTGTGGCTCGCTGTCCCGACGATGGCGTGATCGAAGCTCTGGAAGGCACGTCTCCCGATCACTTTGTGCTGGCGGTGCAGTGGCATCCCGAGAGATCGGTGGAGCTTGATGAGCCTTCGAAGGCAATTTTTCGTGCCCTGGTCGGGGCCGCCAAAGCCCGGCATGAGGAAATTGCCGGCGAGTTCGAATCGGTGTAGCGCCTTCTCTCTTTGAATTCTTGTCATTCTGAGCGCAGCGAAGAATCTATGTATTTACTTAGACGAGCTGGGACGCCTGCGCTTGGAATTTGAGGTTGTCTCCAGCAGAACCACTACGTTCGCGATCGCAGCATTTTCCGTGCCCATGCCTTCCGGAGTTTTAGCCTTGAGGCCAAAACAATTTCCCGGAAGGCCGAGAAGCTCCGCAACCCGGGTGCGAATCGCCGCGGCATGCGGGCCGATTTTCGGAGCGGAGAGAATGAGCGTGGAATCGGCATTCACCAGCCGGTAGCCGGCAGCACGCACTCGCTTCAGGGCTTCGCGCAGAAAAACCGCTGAGTCAGCGCCTTTCCATTTCGGGTCAGAAGGCGGAAAAAGCGAGCCGATATCTGGCGCCGCGACCGCGCCCAGCAGCGCGTCAGTCAGCGCGTGTAGAAGAACATCTCCGTCGGAATGACCGCCCAAGCCTTTCGGGTGCGGCAAAGTGACTCCACCGATTTTGAGGGGAATGCCGCGCTTGAATTCGTGCGAATCCCAGCCATAGCCGATGCGCGTCATGAAACCCTCGCCACGGATTCACACGGATGCTCACCAATTTTCTTTCGCTCATTGTCAAAAATGAGCCTTCGGAATTGGGGACGAATCCCAAAGTTAAGAAGTAAACCAACTTCGATTTCCGTTGCTCTAGGGTAGTGAAGTAGCTGTGCCTCGTACCCGAGCTCGTTGTAAACGTCGTAAAAGACGCCAATGATCTTTTCAGTCAGTTCGGCAAACTTCAGTCCAACTGGTGCGTTTTCCATAGCAGTCAAAGATACAGAAAATTGAGGAAATTTCAGTGAAAATCCGTGCTAATCCGTGGCTGATTTTCCCAACCTGGAACCTGAATACCTTCCCACGGATACACACGATAACCACGGATCTTCTTCGTTCATTATTAAAAAAGCCCGTCGAAACTGGGCCGCGCGGGCCCAAAGTTGAAAGGCAAGCCAACCTCGACTTTTGTCACAACTGTTGCGCTCCCCATGTCAGTCGAAGATAGAAGAAACTAAGAAAAGTTCCGTGATAATCCGTGTTAATCCGTGGCTGATTTTCCCAAATAGAACTCGGCCAGCTCCAGATCAGCTGGCGTAGTGATTTTAATATTCCTCGCTGCACCCATCACCACCGCAACCTGATGACCGGAGCGCTCGACCAGCGAAGCTTCGTCGGTACCGGTGAAGCCATCGGCAGCAGCTTCGTCGAAGGCTTTCTTGAGCACTTCATAGCGAAAGCCCTGCGGAGTTTGCGCCATCACCACACGTTCCCTGGGAACGGTCGCGGTGATGAGCGCGCCTTCGGACGTGCGCTCGACTTGCTTCACCGTGTCCAAGGCGGGAAAACCGGCGATCGCAGCGCCGTATTTTTGCGCGGCGCGAATTACATCCTCAATGATGGCGGGCGTCACAAAGGGGCGAACCGCGTCATGCACCAACACAATATCTTCATCTTCGGGCGATGCCGAGACCGCGGCCAACGCATTCGCGACCGATTGTTGCCGGTGCTCACCGCCCTCGACCAGATTGATTTTCTTTTGCAGTATGGTCCTTTCTTCTTTCTCCAGTCGGGAGCGAAATCCCGCAATCTCATTTTTGCGCAATGCGATGTGAATCTCTGCGACGGCCGGAACCGCGGCAAACTTACGTAGCGTGTGAATGAGGATCGGCGTGCCGCCGAGCTCCGAAAATTGCTTGGAAGAGGCAGGCTTTTTGCCCTTAGCGCTGCTCGGAGCCATGCGCGTACCCAGGCCCGCTGCCGGAATGATCACGACCACTTTCATGGCGGGCTGCAAGTATACGAGCGCGAACTGCCGCAGTTCAAATCTGCGTAGGGGCTATTTGCTTTCCTGGCTGGGAACAACCGTCACGGGGGCGGGAACCACCGGCACGGCAGCCGGGATCGCCGTTCCGCTCACCGGCGCTGGCATGGCAGCGACTGGCACTCTCGAATCTGAGCGCATGGCGCTGCGCTCATCCCATTTGCCGAAGATCATTTTGCCTGCGGTCGTCTGCAGGACCGACGTGACAGAGATATCGACGGTCTTGCCGATCATCTTGCGCGCGTTGTCCACGACGACCATGGTTCCATCATCGAGATAGGCGACGCCCTGGTTGTATTCTTTCCCTTCTTTCAGGATAAATACCCTCATCGTTTCCCCGGGCAGGACGATGGGCTTCAAAGAATTGGCCAGTTCGTTGATGTTCAGAACCTCCACGCCTTGCAACTGCGCCACTTTGTTCAAATTGAAGTCGTTGGTGATGATCTTGCCCTCGTAGAGCTTGGCCAGTTCGATCAATTTCAAATCCACTTCACGCACTGAGGGGAAATCGTCTTCCACAATCTGGATGGATAAGTTCGCAGCTTTTTGCAGGCGCTGCAGAATGTCCAGGCCACGCCGGCCACGATTGCGCTTGAGCGAGTCGGCGGAATCAGCCACTAATTGCAATTCGCGCAGAACGAATTGCGGGATCACAATCAGGCCGTCGAGAAATCCGGTCTCCGCGATATCGGCAATACGCCCGTCGATAATCACGCTGGTGTCGAGGATCTTGCAGCTCTTCTTGGGCTGCTTCTCGCCGCCGAAAATTCCGCCGAGCGCAGCCAGATTGAGCAGGTCCCCTTTATTGCCGCCAACCACCAGGCCCACGTAGGCCATCAAAAGCATAACCAGAATCTGGAGAAAGCTCTGGGTGTGGCCGGGGGAGATGCTGCTGCGAATTACCAGGGCGAATAAATAAGCTCCGGCGATGCCGAGCACGCTGCCGATCGCGGCCCCGATTAGGCGCTTTAGACTGACGCGGCGCAGTTTCCATTCGAAGACAACAATCGCCAGGCCAACGATCGCGCCAACGCCTGCATCGACGTTCGCAGAAAGGCCGAACGGTTCGATCACATAGCAAGTGACGGAAACGATGAGAACAAATAAAAGTCGAATGAGAACCAGATCCACGAACCGACCTCCCCGGAAGCGGCTCGCTACCCTGAACTGCTTCCGCACTGGCAGCCGGGGTAAGAAGTAGAGCAGCCAGTGATCTCAACCTATGCGGAGCTTATAAATTGTCGATTAACGTTGCTCCGCCGCCCGCCAGGCTGGGCCGGACGTTTCTTAACACAGGAAGTATATACCCGTGGGGCAAGAGTCAGCCGGTTGGAGATCAGGCGGAACGCGAACAGACGTGACCTCAATCACAGACGGAATGCAGCCCCGTTAGTTGTAAACTTTGTGGTCATGAAAGCGCTCATGATTACTCGTCTGGGCGGACCCGATGTGCTCGAGGTCCATGACGCTTCCGCGCCCTTGCCAAGCGATGGACACGAATTGGTTCGAGCTGAAGCCGGCGGCGTGAATTTCGCCGACATCATGACCATGCAAGGCGGATATCCCGGCGCCCCCAAACCTCCGCTGGTTGCGGGGCGCGAATTCAGCGGCGTGCGCGAGCGCGATGGACAGCGCGTGATGGGATATACGCAATGGGCCGCGTTCGCCGAACACGTTGCCGCGAACGGCGATCTGCTTTGGCCTGTGCCACAAGGCTGGAGTATCGAAGAAGGCGCGGCGTTTCCCGTAAATTATTTCACCGCCTATTTCGCATATTGGAAAGCGGGATTGCTGGACGCATCCAAAAGAAACGACCGGCCGCGCGTGCTCATCCATGCAGTGGCGGGCGGAGTGGGCACTGCGGCTGTGCAGATCGGAAAGTTATTGGACATCGAAATGTACGGGACTTCTTCCTCTGACGAAAAACTGGCGCGAGTCAAAGACCTCGGCCTGCAACATGGGATCAACTACAAACAACAGGATTATGAGCAGGCAATCGAAGACATGACGCACGGTGAAGGCGTAGACGCGGTGTTCGAAATGCTCGGCGGCGAGCACACTGCAAAGAGTACGCGCTGCCTGCGTGACTTTGGGAGGGTGATTGTTTACGGCAGCGCCACCGGCCAGCGCGCCGAACTCGATACCCGGGCTTTGTATGCCAAAGGCGCAAGCATTCACGGACTGTGGCTGACTTATCTTTCCGCCAAGCGCGATCTGATGCAAAGCGCCTGGCAACAACTCTCACAGTGGACATCGCAAGGCCATCTGCATCCTATCATCGGAAACGTCTTTCCCCTGGAGCAGGCGCCGCTGGCTTACAAACTTTTACTTGAGCGGAAAAATTTCGGGAAAGTCGTGCTGGAGATTTCGTAAACCTCTGCCTCCGTGCCTCTGTGGTTGAGGGCTCTTGTAGCGGTACATCGACATAGAGGTGCACAGAGTTGATTCACAATGTCCTCTTTCTGAATCCTAGACAGAACAACAACACTCTGTGACGGTGATCACGACTGGGAGTCGAATGAGGTAATTAATCTGCTACCGGAGTTCACTCTGAGGCGTCCAATCGGTAGCTGCAGAAAGAAACGCGGCGGAACTTTTTCAGCGCAAGCAACGTACTTAGAAAACGACAGGACCGGCAGAGGCAGAACTTCACCGGCCTGACCAAGAATTCCACGGGTTCAAGGGATTGTCTCACTCTCGGTTTGGCGGCCCAGATGAAACAATCCCTCGGGAAAGAGCGCGAGGCGCGCGTGCCCCGGCTTTTCTTAAACCCTGAGGCAGCATTGTAAGCCTGCGGCAGAGAATGGCAAGTTCTTTGTGCTGCGCGAGTCCCGGCCGCCCAGAACCGGTTCCCGACGTATTTCGGGAAAGAAAAAGGAGCGAAATGAAATTCTCGAACCTGTACAAAGGAATGTTTCTGGGCGCGGCTCTGCTACTGGCAGTGAGTGCCTTCGCGGCCCAGGGCGCCCTCGAGCTCAAAGAGAACGCCTCCATCGCCGGCAAACAACTGGCCACCGGCAATTACCAGTTGAAGTGGGAAGGCAGCGGCCCCAACGTCGAAGTCAGCATCATCAAGAACAAGGCCGTTGTGGCCACCGTGCCGGCTCACCTGCAGGAAGTTGCCCGGGCTGCCAACAAGGATGCCACCGTCATGCACCTGAACGACGATGGCAGCAAGGCAGTGTCGGAGATCCAGTTCGGCGGCAAGAAATACGTTTTGACGCTCGGCCAGGAATCGGCCAAATCTGATTCCGACAGCGGCAGCAAGTAGATCAAACCAACACTCTTTGCAAAACAAGAAAGGGAGCGCACTCGCGCTCCCTTTTTTGTCTGCGCTAATAACAAAATGGCTGCCCCAGCTTTCGCGGTTTTCGAAAGCTGGGTACCACCGATGTGTATTTCCCACGGGAACTCTTCCTATGCCGTCAACTCAACATAGTGCTGTTGCTACGGAGTTGCCGTCTTTTCCAATTCCGCGCTTAAATGGACGCTGCTGCCCGCGCTGACTTGGATTTTTCGCTCCCAATCTTTGAAGCCAGCTTTCTTCACCGTCACAACGTGTTCACCTTCACGGACCTCGAGGTCGGAAGGAGCGCTTCCCACGAAATTGCCGTCAATCTCGATGTCAGCTCCGGGTGGAATTGACTCGACTTCCAGTTTTGCAGAATTAGACTTCTCTCCCGTTGACCCGGCGGCTGTTGCCACGGGTTGCGTAGTGGCCGGCGCAGATTGCTGCAATTTCGCGAGGTCCAGCTTTACGTCTCCATTGACATATGCTGTCACTTCGGCGCCTTTCGGTATGGTGATGTCTTTGCCGTGCATGAACAGGAAAAATGGCGCGGCCGGGAAAAACACCACGCCCGTCGCCACGATTCCTGCCGTCATCAGTCCGGTGTGACCGCCGCCTTTTCCACCCTGCACCGCCCGCAACGCCGCCTTCTGGCCGTCCAGCAATTTCACGTAGTCGAGGTTGATTTCGAGTTTTCCTCCCCGCGCCATCCTTCGTTTGGGCTGCGCTTCTGTAACAGTCCCGAAGGCGAGCCCGCCCTTGGGAATCACGAGAACTCCGTTCACGCTGATGTCCTGTAATACCTCGAAATCCACCGTGTCGTTCACATGCGCATCTGCGGAAGAAATTGTCCGATCGAATCGCAGCCTCATAGGAGTCGCGTCTTCCAGGACAAATCCCTTCGCCGAAGGTAAAGTTCGAAGGCATCGCCGCCGGCTCATTTGCCACCGGCTCGGACGGCTGTTTCTGGGGTGGGGAAGTTGGGGTTTGTGTGGGACTTGTCTGACTAGTTGCAGGACCTACGATGAATAGCATGGCCAGAATCGCGCATAGACACCTCTTCATGGAGACCCTCCGGGTCCGTTGGTTCCAAGGATGAGGGGGAAGAAGGCTGCTATTATGCTCGCCGCAGATGCGATGTCAACTGAAATCTGGGGACGTCACCAGCTTACTTGCACAAGAAAGGGAGCGCACTCGCGCTCCCTTTGACGACTGTAATTTGTCATTAATATTTCGGCATCGTCTTATCCACTCGATCCGCCCAGGCGAGAATTCCCCCGGCGAGGTTATGCACTTTCTTGAATCCCGCCTGCTGCAGGAAACTTACCGCTTTGGCGCTGCGTACGCCCGAGCGGCAGTGCACCACGATCTCGCGGCTGGAATCGAGTTCATGCATCCGCTTGGGCAGATCGCCGAGCGGAATCAGGTATCCGCCGAGATTGCAGATCTGGTATTCGTGCGGCTCGCGCACGTCGAGCACAAAAATATCCTTGCCCTTGCCATTATCCAAGCGCCGTTTCAACTCTTCGACTTGAATCTCGGGAACGCCTGCTTCCACTGGTTTCTCCTCGCCGCGAATTCCGCAAAATTCATTGTAGTCGATCAATTTTGTGATCGTCGGATGCGTCCCGCAAACCGGGCAATCAGGATTCTTCCGCAACTTGAGTTCGCGGAACTTCATGCCCAGCGCGTCGATCAGCAGCAAGCGCCCGATCAGCGGCTCACCCACGCCGAGAATGAGCTTGATCGCTTCCGTGGCTTGCATGACTCCGACTAACCCCGGCAGAATGCCGAGCACTCCGCCTTCTGCGCAGGAAGGAACCAGTCCCGGCGGCGGCGGCTCCGGATACAAGCAGCGATAGCACGGTCCGTCTTCCGTAGCGAACACGCTGGCCTGACCCTCAAAGCGGAAAATCGAACCGTAAACGTTGGGCTTTCCCGTGAGCACGCAGGCATCGTTCACCAGGTAGCGGGTGGGGAAATTGTCCGTGCCGTCGGCGACGATATCGAACTCGCGGAACAGCTCGAGCGCATTTTCGCTGGTGAGGCGAGTCTCGAAGGTCTGCAAATTCAGAAATGGATTGATGGCCTTCAGCTTGTCGGCAGCAGAATGAAGCTTCTTGCGACCGACGTCCGCAGTGGTGTGAATAATTTGCCGTTGAAGGTTAGTGAAGTCCACCACATCAAAGTCCACAATTCCGAGCGTGCCCACGCCGGCGGCCGCTAGATACAGAGCCAGCGGTGAACCTAGTCCTCCCGCGCCGATACACAGCACCCGCGCGGCTTTCAGCTTCTGCTGTCCCTCCATGCCAACCTCGGGCATGATGAGGTGGCGCGAGTAGCGCAGGATTTCGTCATTGTGAAGTGTGCTGGCTTCGGGTCGGGTTTCGGTGATTGCGGCCATAATAGCTAACCTCTTGATTTTCCATTATCTTGCGGAATCGCTGGAGAGCGGCTAGCGACAACAGCAACAAGGACAACAACAGCAGCAACAACAGGTGGGGGGCTGACAGAAAAAGCCGCGGGTTGTGCTGCTGCCAATCATAGATTTAGCGGCCCCCGGCGATCGAGGGCACGATCGAGATACTATCACTGTCCTTGACGGCCGTGGCATCTTTTTGCAGGTAGCGCACATCCTCGTCGTTCAGGTAAATGTTGACGAAAGCCCGCAATTTGCCGTCGTCGGTATAGAGATGGCGGCGCAAATCCGGGTGCTGGGCCACCAGCTCGGTTAGGGCAGCGCCAATTGTTGCGGCCTTTACGTCGACTGCCGGCTGCTTGCCCGCATACTGCCGCAAAGGCGTGGGAATGTGGATCTTGGCCATGGTTAGATGATGCCATAAGCTGTCGGTAAGATTCACCTATGGCCGTGTGTCGAGGCTATCTGGGGACAGCCCCCCTAGCCTGCCCTGAGCGAAGTCGAAGGGGGCTGTCCGGCGAAGCGAGGCTGCACTGCCTCGCTCGCCCACGGCGGTGTAGGCTAACGCTACATGACCAACTCAGATGATTGCCCGGCTGGTTTCATTCCCCTTGGCATTTTCTTCTTCTTCGCCGCCACCATGGCTAGCTATGCGGCAGTTACGTTGCTGTTCCCTGGAACAATTCTGGACCGGGCTTGGGCCCTGAACCAGACCGGCCACGCTCAGCTTTTGCCCCTGGGCAAAATCATTGCATTGCCCTTCGCGATCTTTGCGGTCGTCGCTTTGTTCACGGGAATCGGATGGCTCAAACGCCGCCGTTGGGCATGGATCGTGGGAGTTTCCACGATCGCAGTCAACCTTGCCGGCGATCTCGCGAACATGGCTTTCGGAGAATTCTGGAAGGGAGCAGCAGGAGTGGTGATCGCAGGGCTGCTGCTGATTTATATGACTCGGCCCAGACTGCGGCGATATTTCTTCGCCACTTGATCAATTCATTTCAATCTTCTCATCCACCAGCTTCTTATCTTTCTCATCGCTCCCCGCCAGTTCGAACGAATTCGTCAGCGCAGCTTTGCCTTTTTCCACGCTCGTGATCACGTACGAGCAGCCGAACCAGTGCGCATCGGCCAGATCAGTCTGCGACCACTGCGCCGGATGATCGGGATGAGAATGATAAAAGCCGATAATGTCTTCTCCGCGCTCGCGTCCTTCGCGCTGAATGCGAATCAAGTCTTTGGGATCGATGTTGTAGCGATTATGGGCGGAATCGGTGCGCGTGTTTCCCGCGCGCGCAGTCGAGGTCACGACCCGCGTGCCGTCGTCTTCCATGCGCCCGAGCAGCACGCCACAGCACTCGTAAGGATAGGTTTCCTCGCCGTGGAGGCGGATGCGTTCGAGGTCTCTGCTAGTAAACGTAATCATGCGATCTGAGTTAACCCAGCCAACTTGTCATTCCGAGCGCGGCGAGGAATCTGCTTTTCTCGCACACCAAAACAGGTTCCTCGTCCCTACGCTCCTCGGAATGACAATTTCCTTGGGAACAATCACTCCTCCCAAAACCTCTCGCTCAAATACTTGTCGCCGGAATCGCACAGAATGGTCACGAATACGGCCGGTTCGCCTTTCGGCAACTTGCGGGCCACTTGCAAACATCCCACAACCGCGGCCGCCGCAGAAATTCCTATGAGCAATCCTTCCTCGCGCGCCAGGCGCTTAGCCATTGCGTAAGACTCTTCAGTCGAGATCCCGATGTCTTCATCGGCTAGCGATGCATCATAAATTTTCGGCACGATCGCGCTGGCCATGTGCTTCGCGCCTTCGATCCCGTGAAACGGCGAATCCGGCTGTAGCGAAATAGCACGGATCTTGGGATTCAATTCCTTCAACCGCCGCGTCGTTCCCACAAACGTTCCACTCGTGCCAAGCATGGCCACGAAATGCGTGATCCGCCCCGCGGTTTGTTGCCAGATTTCGTTGGCTGTGCCAAGGTAGTGGGCCCGCCAGTTGGCATCGTTGGAGTACTGGTCGGCGTAGAAATATTTCTCCGGCTCGGCGGCAAAAAGCTCGCGCGCCTTGCGAATGGCGCCGTCGGAGCCGTCGTCGGGATCGGTGTAAATAATATTCGCGCCGTAAGCGGAGAGAATCCGCTTGCGCTCGACGGAAACATTGTGCGGCATGCACAGCGTGACCGGAAAATCCTGCGCCGCCCCGATCATCGCGTAAGCGATGCCGGTATTTCCGCTGGTGGAATCGAGAAGAATTTTCCCGGGGCCAAGTTTGCCGCTGGCGCGCGCTTCGGCCACAATGTTCGACGCGGCCCGGTCTTTCACCGATCCGCCGGGGTTGACCCACTCGGCTTTGCCGAGCAATTCAATGTTGGGCAAATCGCGCGTGATCCGCTCCAGCCGGAGCAGCGGCGTATTTCCGATTCGCTCCAGACTCCTTTGGCCAAGGCGGGAAGAAGTAGTAGCCGATGTAGCGCCGGCGGGCGTATTGGCTTTAGAGTCAGCCATTTCTGGCAAGTGGAAGGTCAAAGAACTCTTCGATGTGATCGCCGGCGGTCATGACCATCGTAATGTTCGAAAAGTGCGAATTAACCCGTTCGCAACAGACGGTTAGATTATAAAGGAGCATACTTGGTTCCAAATGAAGCGGCGGCAAGTGCTTTTTTGCGGCGATCCGCATCTAACTCTTCATTTGGTGAAGGGGAAATTTATAACGTAATGTCAACCAAAGTTGAGCAACGCACTTATGAAGACGCGCTGAGCTGGCTGCGCGATCATGGTTTTGATTTGATCGAGGCCCCCGGCACGCAGGCGCGAGTGTTTGTGAAAAAGTACAATTGCTCCGCCGCCATCCAGAAAAATGGAGTAGATGGCGTGAAGATTTTCGCCTACCCCGGCTATCTGATCGGCAGCGAGATTTCGAAGCTCGTAAACAAGGGCTACCAGCAGTTCTTGAAAACTTCTAAAACGGAAGTTCCGGCCTCTGCCGACCACCTGAAGTCATTGCAACAGTTCACCGAGGAACTCAAAGAAGGCCTCGGCCTTCCCAGCCTGTACAACGAGTCTTTGGGAACCGTGAGCGAGTCCTACCACTACGACCGCATCGAGAATCGCGACAAGCCTGAAGCGCAGCGGCCCAAGCGTCCCTGGGAAGTCGCGGGCGCGAAGACCATGGCCGCGGCGAAAAAAGGCCGGGCGTAACCGGAGATCGTTCAAAAATTTTCATCTTGAGCGCAGTCGAAAGACCTTGTGTTCGCTCTTCTCGCCCCTCGACCGCAAGTTCAGCATGGATTTAGACCGCGCGGGCATGAGCATCCGCGCCACACCCTTACCGGCGCGTGCCTTTGTCCATCGCCTCGTTGGCCAGGCGGTCGGCTTCCTGATTGTGCTCGCGCAGCGCATGATCGATCGAAAACCACTCGAGCTGGGCGATCAGTTCTTTCGCCCGGGCATGTAAATCTTTCAACGTCGCGTTCTTCACTTTGTAAATTCCTTTGATCTGCCGCACCAATAATTCCGAATCGCTGATCACTTTGAGCGCCTTCGGCCCGTGCTGCACCGCGTATTCCAGCGCTGCGATCAGGCCTTGATACTCCGCAAAATTATTGGTCTGGTGGCCGAGGAATTCGCTGCGGGTTGCGACCTTGCGTCCGGCTTCATCCTGAATCACAACGCCATATCCGGCTGGCCCGGGATTTCCCCGCGCCCCGCCGTCAGTGTAAGCGATCAGGTGGCAAGTTGGAGGTTTGGAGCGTGGCGAAGAAGCCCGTGGCGCCGAAAACAAATCTCCCGCAGCAGGTGAACGTCGCATAGCGGGAGTGTACAACGAGAGCGCCTCGGCACGTGTGGAGACGGGCGACTCGCCCGTTCAACTTGTCCAGGCTATCTTCCCGCCGCCAATCGCGTCGCCAGCCGCATCGGCAGATTCGCCGCCATGATGCGTTCCTGAGCATCTTTCAGGTTATAGGGAACCCGGCAGAAGGTGGCGATGCGATGTTCAGAATCGTACACCGCGAACGAAGCGCGCCAGTCACCATCGCGCGGCTGCCCGACCGATCCCGGATTCAGCAGGTAGCGAATATTTTCTTTAAGCGGGAATTCAGCAGTCTCGCGCTGTCCCACCGTTTTGTACTCGGGGCGAAACACATCCGAGGCAACGCTGTTCGTGGAAAAGGCCCCCTGAAGATGCGTGTGCCCAAAAAAAGTCACAGGCGCGGCCGAGACCAGCAGAGGTTCAATCGCATCGCGCAGAGTCACGACATATTCATCTTCGTCGATGGGCGAACCGTGCACGAACTGCACCCCGGGCAATCCTTCAACGTGAATCGGCCCTTCCGGCAATTTGCGCAACCAGGCGAGATTTTCCGGGGTGAGATGCTCGCGCGTCCACAAGGCTGCCATGCCGGCGATAGGATTGAAGTCGTGCAGGTCCATCAATCCCGCCGATGCCTTGTCATGATTACCGCGCACAAAGACGCTTCCCAGTTCACGGGAGCGATCGATCACTTCATTAGGGCTGGCGCCATAGCCTACGATATCGCCCAGGTTCACCACGAGGTCGTGTTCCGGAGCCCCGGCCACGCAGGCTTCCAACGCTTCCAGATTGCTGTGAATATCGCTAATGACAAGAATGCGCAAGCTTCACCGGAGCAAAGCGGGAATTATAGACCCATCGGGCAAGACAGCGCAGTCTGATCGTGTTTTTGTTCGGCGAAGCGGGATCGGAGACCCGCCCGGTTCATCGTGGCGGATTTACCACTGGGCAGCGCGCCCAATGCCCGGAAGCGACTTCTATCAGCGCCGGCAATCGCTGAGCGCACTCGGCCACGCGAAAATCGCAACGCGGCTCAAACGGACATCCGGCCGGAAGCGCGCGCAACGGGGGAACTGTACCTTCGATCGTTTCCAAAGGACGAGTACGGTCGGTCTTCAGAGAAGGCGCGGCCTTGAGCAGGCCTCGCGTGTAGGGATGGGCAGGACTCTGAAAGATGTCGCGATTCGCTCCCAGTTCGACCAGGTTGCCGGCATACATCACAGCAACTCTATTCGCGATCTGCGAAATCACGGCTAGATCGTGGGAGATAAACAGCATGGTCAGTCCGAATTTCGCGCCGAGTTCGGCCAGCAGCTCCAGAATTTGCGCCTGCACCGTGACATCGAGTGCGGTCGTCGGCTCATCGGCGATCAATAGCTTGGGCCGATTGACAATGGCCATCGCAATCATCGCCCGCTGCCGCATGCCGCCCGAAAGCTGATGAGGATAATCACGCGCGCGGTTCGTGGCGTCGCGAATGCCAACGTCTTGCAATGCGGCCACGGCGCGCTCCCAGGCTTCTCGCTTGCTCACCTGATTGTGGGCAAGAACAGCTTCAGCCACCTGATCGCCCACCCGCATCACGGGATTCAGCGCCGTCATCGGCTCCTGAAAAATCATGGCAATGGATGAACCGCGCAATCGCCGCATTGGCTCATCGGGCAATTGCAGCAGATTCACCGGCTCGCTTTGATTTGTGAATAGAATCTCCCCGCTGGCGCGGGCCTGTGGCGGTAGCAATCGCATCACCGCGAGCGCGGTGAGAGATTTCCCCGATCCCGATTCGCCGACCAGCCCCAACACTTCGCCCGGCTCGATCGTGAAACTGAGATCACGCACGGCCAGCAAAGAACCTGAGAATTCAACATTGAGATGGCGAACGTCGAGCAACGGGGGCACGTGGGTATGTTAGCAGCGGGAAGGACTGACTATTGCTTCGCCGTCTCCGCGGCCTGCAAGTCGCGTGCCCGGCTCACCAGTTTCTTGATCTTGCCTTCAATCGACGCGTCCCCGATGTGCTGATCCTGCAATATTCCGTCCGCGTCAATCGTGAAGGTCTGCGGAATTTCGCGAACCCCAAACAAGGTCGCCATTGGCCCCTTAAAGCCGCCGTCACCGCCGTACTGCGGCCAGGTCATCTCATTTTTCGCGATGAACGCTTTCCACTTCTGCTGGTCGTCATCGAGGTTGATGCTCAGCACCACCAATGGCTGGCCCTGAAATTTCTTTGCGATCTCGCGAATGTGAGGCAGTGCAGCCCGGCAAGGCCCGCACCACGTGGCCCAGAAGTCCATCAGCACAACCCGTCCTTTTAGCTCATCGATGGAAATCCGCTGGCCCTCCGTCGTGACTATCGAAAATGCCGGGGCCATTCGGGCCCGAGCCAGCTCGGGTTCGCTGATGAATCGGACGGCGCGTTCTCGGATCGGATCGCCTGCCGGCTTCATCTTCACGAATTGTTCGAAGCGCGCTTTGGCTTCCTCGTCCTTGTTCATGTGTGCGAGGACTCTTCCGTCGCCAAAAACTGCGTCAGGGAAATTCGGCGCGGCGGCGAGTGCCTTGGTCATTTCGTCGTGAGCTCGCTGGAATAGTTCCTCCTTGTGTCTTTCAAGGCCTTCATTCAACAATGTGAATCCAAGCTGATAGTGCGCCAGGGCTATATTCCTCGCGCCCTCCGCCTCTGCGACCATCTCTTCCCCGGCAGTCTCAGCTGTTTTCCAGTCCCCAAGTTCAAGCCCGTACTTGACCATCTGTCTCTGGCATTCCTGGCACTTGCCGTCGTCCTGCTTGTCAGCCTTTTTGAAGCTATCGAGCGCGGCTAACGTCTTGTGCTGTTGCAGGTACTCTAGGCCCTCTTTGTACGTCTTCTGGGCTTTCTCGTTCGCGGGCCCCTCCGGATGATCCTGCGCGTAGCAGGAAATTACGAGGCTCGCCAGAGCCACGAGCAGCCCGCAGTGGCGCATACCGCCTCCTGTCACGGAACTTTTCGGATTTCTTGAAATTCGCTGCGCGAACATGAGCCACACCTTCGCGGCGTCTGTAGGGGAAGGCGGAAACTGTAGCTCCCATCACGAAAAATGTCCAAAAACCGACTGGCGCATGTGGTTCATGGGGCACGCACTACTGCCCCAGAATCAGCGGTAGCCCATTTTTCGGATTGCCAATCACCACAACCTTCGCATTCGCACTCTTGGCCAGAGTTTCCGTGGCCTCGATGCCTTTCCACTCCAGCAATTGCGGGCTGATGCCCTGTGCAACAATCTGCTGAAAGTCGCGGATGCCGGCAGCTTCAATGCGCTTGCGCTGCGCCTCCTGCGTTTCTTTTTGCAGGCGGAAATTCATGGCCAGCGCCTCCTGCTCGGCTTGCTGCTTCGCCTCGATCGACGTTTTTAATGTCGCCGGCAGCTGGATGTCACGCAAAAGCACACTCTCGACCGCAATGCCGCGCTGCCCGAGTTTGTCGGTGAGCTGGTCATAAACCTGCTTCGCCACCATTTCGCGCTCGCCGGTATAGAGCGCATTTGCCGTGTGCGAAGCCGTCGCTTCGCGGATCGCCGCGCGCAAATTGGGTTCGACCAGCACATTCAAGTAATCCGGTCCAATCTTTTGATAGACCTCCGCCGCCTTTTCCGGGTTCAGGTGATAGATGAGCGACGTATCGAGGTTCATGACTAGGCCTTCACTCGAAGGCACGCTGGCCGATTCTTTGATCTCCTGCGTGCGGATCGACATCTCGTGGTTCGTCTTGAACGGATTGACCAAATGAACGCCTTCGGGTAGCACCTCGCCGGTCACGCGCCCAAACAACGTGAGCACACCGACGTGACCGGATTCCACTCTCGCCACCGCCGAGAACAGAAGGATCGCCAGAATAAACGCCAACACCGCGACCCCTATCAGCCGGAACGCTGGGTTGGGATTCACGTCGATCACTTTGCCACGCCCCTCATTGAAAATCGTCATAGCCATCTCCTTCTTGTTATGCGGAATTGTAGGGCGAAGAATTCGACTGGCTAAGTGCCTCGCAGGGGACAGGATGGAATCAAATCCCCCGAAACCCGAATTCATGGATGTGCCTCTGTGATCCTCTGCGTCCTCTGTGGTTAATTGCCGTACCTCAAAAATCGTTGACCGGCGCTTCCCCGCAAGGTAAGTTCATACCCATTGCGCGGAGCGCGTGCCGCCCTTAACGCGTTCTCTGCCGTTGTTGTTATGCAGATCCGCTCCCTGGTTCGTGATTGTCCAAGGTCTTTGGCAGGAACCTTCGCGGTCAGCGTGTTGCTTCTCCAACTGAGCTGCGGGGGCAGTAACTCAAATCCTTCTGAATCCACTACACCGCCCGTCATTCCACCCTCTACTGTCGCCCTCACGAAGTTGAGCAGCGACCCCTACACCAACGCCAGCAGCCAGCACGCAAGCGAAGTTGAGCCGGGAACCTTTGCCTTTGGCTCGACCCTGGTGAGCGCGTTCCAGGTCGCCCGCATTCACGACGGCGGCGGGGCGGATATCGGCTTTGCCACTTCCACCGACGGCGGCACAACCTGGAGCAGCGGATTCCTCCCCGGCATAACCGTTTTTCAGGGGAACGGCACTTTCACCGCGGTCAGCGACGCCGCTGTCGCCTACGATGCCGCCCATCAAGTTTGGCTCATCTGCTCGCTGGCATTGAGCAGTTCGCTCAATCAGGTGATTGTGAGCCGATCTGCGGATGGAATAAATTGGGGCAATCCGATCGGAGTGAGCACAAGCGGCGACCCGGATAAGAACTGGATCGTGTGCGACAACACGCCTACCAGTCCGTTTTACGGCCACTGCTATGCCGAATGGGACGATCCGTCGCTCGACGATCTGATCCACATGCAAACCTCGACCGATGGCGGTCAGACCTGGGGGCCAATCCTCAATACGGCAAATCAGGCGACCGGCCTTGGCGGCGAGCCTCTGGTGCAACCGAATGGCACCGTCGTGGTGCCGATTGCCGGCCTTACGGGGAACGAATTGAGCCCCATGCTCGCCTTCACGTCGACCGATGGCGGAGCCAGCTGGGGCAATGCCACGAGCATCTCGCCGATCACCGATCATGGCGAAGCGGGTAATTTGCGCAGCGCGCCCCTACCAGCCACCGCGATTGACGCCGCAGGAACCGTTTATGTGGTCTGGGCTGATTGCCGCTTTCGCACCAATTGCTCATCCAACGATCTGGTGTTGAGCACTTCGAGCGATGGCGCTAATTGGACCACTCCTGCCCGCATTCCAATCGACGCGACCACAAGCACAGTGGATCATTTCATCCCTGGCCTGGGAATCGATCCGGCAACCTCGGGCAGCACGGCCCATCTCGCGCTTACCTACTACTACTATCCCGTTTCAAACTGCGGCGCGGTCTGCTCGATGGCGGTTGCTTCCGTCTCATCCCAGGATGGCGGCCAAACCTGGAGCGCCCCTGTTCAACTGAGCGATGGCATGAGCACTTCCTGGCTGCCTAACACATTCTCCGGGCTGATGGTGGCTGACTATTTGTCCGTCTCTTACGTCAATACCAAACCCTTCGGCGTCTTCGCCATCGCGCAGGCGCCGTCTGGGGGCGTTTTGAATGAGGCCATGTACACAACCACTCAACCGTTAACCGCATTGGCTTCGGCTGTCCGCTTCAGCTCAAAAGGCGAAAAGCCGGTTCCCCACGCAAAGTCCGACCACGGCCCGCGGAAGTTCTACGACGAAGATGGCGAATATCCGATTCCCCCGAAGAAGAAATCTCTGAAGCGGGCGCGAAGATAGGCCACGTGCGGACGGGCGTCTCGCCTGTCCTGGCCGAGCGAAGCTCGGCATCACCGATCCACCCATCGTCATGTAGCCCCTGCAAACCCGCTCCCGATACGGGTTTCGCCAACATTTTCACAGAACACAAACATTCCATTCACATTGAGCCGAGTTCGACGCGTCTGCAAAATCGCCAGCAAATTCGATTTTCTCCATCGAATTTTCAACTTTGCCCAACTCGGTTGCACCAATTTCTGTCATGTGCCTGTGAAACCGCCGCATCGCATTGAAAAATAAACCAGATATAGCTGCGCACTTTTCATTGACTCTAAAAATAGAAGGAGTAAAAACACACTCGTTCTTTGACACGTTCTTAAGTTTACCCGGTTGGTGCAGCGTCCGGGGCTCAAGCAAGGTCACTGCAGCACGCCGCAAGGTGAGTAGCAGAGGGCCTGCAAGGGTCTATAGCTAAGCGCTGGTTGAGGCGAACAGGAACATCATGTCAAAGGCAAGATAGAGTCCCGAGGCGTTGAACTGGTTTATCCGGTTGGCGGTAAGCCCGGAGCCCAAGCATTGATCGCGCGTCGCGCCCCCGCAAGGGGAACACGAAAGCAGGTCGAGCAAGGGTCTAACGCGAGCTACTGGCCGAGACGAATTAGATCAACATCACCTCGGGACTCTTAATTTATTTGCGCGCCAGTTCCCATTTTGGGAATCCTCGTCACAAGTTCCTCAGTTTTGGTTTCGGATTTTTCTGGCTTGATTCGTCTCGGCTATTCACAATGGCAAAGTCTGCAAAAATCCCGCGCTTGGACTTTGTCCCCAATCCTTGGGACTATCAGCCGCCGTCGAATGGGAACGGCCATCAGCGTCGAAGAGATTCCACGACCACTGAGCAGGTACCCAGGCTTCGCTTGGAATTGTCCGTGGATCACGAACCGCGGTGTGAGCAAGAGACGTAATGTGGACGCGAGCGTCCCGCTCGTGCGTCTGGCATCTGGCCGGGCTCATTTCCCTTAGGCCAACACATGTGGGAAGGGGGCTTCGCTTAGCCTGCCCTGAGCGAAGTCGAAGGGCCAGGCGGGTCGGAGACCCGCCCCTACGCAATCCTACAGCGGTATATTCCCATGCTTCTTCGGCGGGTTCTTGTCCCGCTTGGTTTGCAGCATTTCCAGCGCCTGGATCAGCTTCTTGCGCGTTTCGCGCGGCTGGATGACCGCATCCACAAATCCGCGCTCCGCCACCACATAAGGATTGGCAAAGCGGTCGCGGAATTCTTCAATCTTTTTCTGCCGCACTCCGTCGCGATTTTGCGCGCCTTCCAGTTCCCGCTTGTAAACAATATCCACTGCGCCCTCCGGGCCCATGACCGCAACCTCCGCCGTGGGCCAGGCGTAGTTGACGTCCGTGCGAATGTGCTTCGACGCCATCACACAATATGCCCCGCCATAGGCCTTGCGCGTGATCACGGTGATCTTCGGCACCGTCGCTTCGGCAAACGCAAAGAGCAGCTTCGCTCCGTGCTTGATGATCCCACCGTATTCTTGCGTCGTTCCCGGCAGGAATCCCGGAACATCTTCAAACGTCACCAGCGGAATGTTGAAGCAGTCGCAGAAGCGGACGAAACGCGCGCCCTTGATGGAAGCGTTGATATCGAGCGTGCCCGCCAGAAACGCCGGCTGATTGGCCACAATCCCAACGGGTCTGCCACTTAGCCGCGCAAAGCCGACCACGATATTCTTTGCATAATGTTCCTGCACTTCGAAGAAATAACCGTCGTCAATGACCGCGCGGATCACATCTTTCATGTCGTAAGGCAGATTGGATTGATCGGGCACGATGGAATCGAGCTTTTCGTCCATCCGATCCACCGGATCGGTGCAGGCCTTGCGCGGAGGATCATCGAGATTATTTGACGGCACAAAGCTCAGCAGCTCCCGCACCATCGACAAGCATTCGGCATCATCCTGCGCCAGAAAATGTGCCACGCCCGAGGTTTCGTTATGCGTCTGCGCTCCGCCGAGCTGGTCTTTGGTGACTTCCTCGTGCGTGACGTTCTTGATCACATCCGGCCCGGTGATGAACATGTAGGAAGTTTTGTTCACCATGAAAATGAAATCCGTGATCGCGGGCGAGTACACCGCGCCTCCCGCGCACGGCCCCATAATCGCGGAAATCTGCGGAATCACTCCGCTGTATAAAGTGTTGCGCAGAAAAATATCGGCGTAACCAGCCAGCGACAGCACGCCTTCCTGAATGCGCGCTCCGCCGGAGTCGTTCAAGCCAATCAGCGGCGCGCCCATCTTCGCCGCGAGTTCCATAATCTTCACGATCTTCGCGGCATTGGACTCGGACAACGACCCGCCAAACACGGTAAAGTCCTGGGCAAAAACAAAAGCCAGCCGGCCCTCGATGCGCCCATAGCCCGTGATGAATCCATCGCCATAGATTTTCTGCTCGGCCATGCCGAAATCATTGCAGCGATGCGTGACCAGCTTGTCGGTTTCCTCGAACGTGCCTTCATCGAGCAGGAACTCGATTCGCTCGCGCGCCGACATTTTGCCTTCTTTGTGCTGCCGCTCACGGCGTTGCGTTCCGCCGCCTTCTTCGGCCAGGCGGTCGCGTTTCTTCAGCTCTTCCAGCTTCTGTTCGAGATTCATGCGGAGATTATAGGGGAGAGGGAACCGTGTGGGGACAGCCGCCCTCGGCTGTCCGGTCGAGCGAAGCTCGACTAACCGTGTGAAGGTGAGGATTGCGGGCGTGGCGAACCCACGCTGTGGCGCCTGTCGGCGGTCTGCCGGCGGAGGGCGCCCGTCTCCACGCGGTCGGTTATTCCATGGTTGACCCGATGGGCTGATACCGATACTTCTTACCGTCCCAAAAGATCACCGAGACTGTGCCGTCGCCTTCGTGTGCCTCTTCCGCGTAGATGGCCATGATTTTCTTTTTGTGAAAATCCATCTTCTTCACGGCCAGCTCCTTGAACGGCAGGTTGATAATGACGAACTTCGCCTTTGGCGGCTCCGACCGCCAGGCGTCTGTCCCGGTTCCATGGATTACCAGCAGCACGATTCCGCGGGACGCAGGATCTTCGGAAGCAAACTTGATGGAGATTTTGGGGTCTCCATAACCATAAAACCCGTCGTATGGGTCGATCACTTTGTAGTTGAATTCGGCCTCGTCCATCATCGGATTGGTGCAGCGGGCCACGATGACCACGTCGGGAATTCCGTCACCATCAAGGTCGGCAACAAGCGGTTGCGGCCCCGGCATCAGGGTGCAAGTCGAGCCGAATTGCTTCTGGATAAAGGCGTTGTCCACAGAAGAGGTGGCGGGTTTGGCAACCTGAGCGCCGACGGCCGAAGCCAATGCCAGGATTGCGAGCAGCGGGAAACTACCTGAGAAAGCCATAACCCCACTTTAGTCGCGTTTGCAACATGAAACTAGATAACGGAAGGGTGACCCCGGAGAATTCCTCGAGGTCACTTCCAATGCCTGGGATGCATCCTCGCTCCAGCTAGCGCTTTCCGCCGTTGTGGCTAGCCGACTCTTCTTTGTGCTGTAACTGCTGTTGCTGCTGCGCGTGCCTTTGTTCCATTTGCTGGGTCTGCTGCTGGTGCCGCTGCTCCACCTGCTGCCTTTTGGCATCGTTCGCATTCTGCTGGTTTAGACGTTGATGTTCCTGCTCCTGCTTCTGCTGCAGCTTCTGGTGGTCCTGCTCCTGCTTGGCGTAGAGCTTGTCCTGCTGCTGCTGATATTTCTTGTCCAGATTAGGGTTGCCGGTGTTCGGGGCAGCCATACGCTGGTGGGGTTGAAGGTCCTTGGCGTCGACCGCCGGAGGACGAGGAACATTGTTTTCCCGATTGCCCCCGGCACGATTGTTCTCCCCGAGGTTGCTCTCCGGAGGACGCGGAACGTTGTTTGCTGGACGTCCGTTCTCACTCCGATAAGGCTCTCCTGCTTCTCTTGCGCCTACAGTTTCACGATCATTAAATGCTCCCGGCCGGGGAGTCGCTGCCACCGGTGGTCTGCCATGATTTTCCGATGCCCGCAGTTGCGGATTATCGCGCGCCGAATCAAAATGCCGGGTTTGCTCGGCCGTCGGCGGAACGTGACTTTCCCGGTCGTAGGCCTGTTCCTCGGCCGTGGGCCTCGCCATGATTCCACCCTGCCCGCCGTTGTAGCTGATGTGGTTAACGGTGACGTTGTTGATCGTCGTGTTGTACACGTTGTGGATGTTGACGACATTGATGTTGTTCACCGTGCGGTTGTAGAAAAAGTGATCGCCTTCCCACCGCCCGCCTTCATAGCCGCGGCCGAAATAGCCGAAGCCGTAAACAATTCCGCCGTAAAAGCCGACGCGCGGGCCCCAGTAGCCATCATGAAAAACATATCTCCCGCCGAACCATTCCCACCACGGCGGTGTCCAGAGAAAACCCACCCGCGGCGCCAACACCCACGTGCCCGGCACCCAGTAATAACCATCGGGCCCGTAAGCCCAGTAGCCTGGCGTCCAGATGTAGCCGTCGCCCGGGCAAAGCGGTTGTTCATAAACTGGCAGCGCTGGCGGACCGATCGTCACTGAGATCCCAATCTGCGCGAATGATCCGGCCGATAGCAGCATTACGATCGCCAACAGCATCAAACGAGTCGCGGGGGAGAGACGCATAATTTTCCTTTCATTCGACCGCACGGAGCTCGCCGAGCCGCCTTCCGGCTGCCCATGGCGCGGACGTGAGTGGACAGTCATTTGTCCAGCGAATTCAATTCCTACAAACGCAAATCTTGTGAATTTGTCTCAGTGTAACCGATATTTTCCGGGCGCTATTTACCTTCTAGGTTGTGAAGTGTTCCCACCCCTGCGGTTGCAGTTCGTATCCGATGCCGTCCTTATTCCTCAGGATTATTCGCTTGCCGCGAGTGATCCGCCCTATTTGCGTGGCCGGAACGCTCGCAATGCGATTGGGAACCCGTTTGCGGCTCGGAACGGTGAATACGAGTTCATAGTCTTCGCCGCCGTGCAGGGCGAACTGTAGATTCACTTCTTTTGCCGGTTTGTCGATGCTTGCCCGCGGAATCGCCTCCGCCCAAAGTTCTGCCCCCACGCCGCTTTCTTCGCAGATGTGGGCTAGGTCAGTCGAAAGGCCGTCGCTGGTATCGATCATTGCGGTCGCCAGGCCTTTTTCCCGCAGAATGCGACCGACTTCCAGCCGCGGTTCCGGAAAAAAGTGGCGCGAAAAATATCTCGGATTCAGCTTAGTCTTCGGTCTCTTCCGCATTTGCCAAACTGCGGCAGCCGATCCGCCCAATTCTCCGGTGACGTAGATGCCGTCTCCTGGCCGAGCCCCTGAGCGAAAAACGGCCTTGCCTTTGGGAACCGATCCGACGACGACAATGTCGGCCAGAACGCCATCTGGCGATTCTGCTGTGTCGCCTCCGGCGAGAACCACGTCATATCGAGCTGCCAGATCAACCAGACTGCGCAGAAATCGCCCAACCCAGCTTTGCGGCAATCTTCGCGGCAGGGCAAGCGAAAGGAAAGCAGCCACCGGCTCGCTGCCCATAGCTGCAATATCGCTCAGCCCGCGAACCAGACAACGGTGCCCCACCGACTCCGGCGAATGCCAGTCCCGACGGAAGTGAATTCCTTCCAGTGTCAGGTCGGTGGTGACCAGGCTGTCTTGCCCCGGAAGCAGTCGCAGCACGGCGCAGTCGTCTCCAATTCCGGTGAGAATTTTGGGATTAAGCTTCCTTGGAGGATTCGCAGCCATCCTCCGGATTCCGGCGATCAGGGCCTTTTCAGCAAGAGGCATTGAGCAGGCAATCTTAGTTTGAATGGGCAGTGAAATCCATCTGGCACCGTCGTGCCTCACTCAAAAGTCATACTGTCGTAACGGGTACCCCGGGACTACGCCGGCCCACCCCGCCATCGTAATCCCGCTGCCGTTGACAGGGGGGAACCCACTTTGTTACCGTTTGCAAGCAATCAATAAGCCTTTGGCCGAGCTAAGTCGTTGCATCCCGTTGGGATTGCGACAAAAAGAGTTCCGGCCGACCCTGGTTCCGGTAGGATACGGGCCGCAGTTGTAGATCCCGCCTCAAGGTGGGAAAGCAGCCCGGACTCAAGGCGATAGATTGGGGCCCTCGTAACCGCGAGCCGTCCCAAAATGGGTCGCCCTGATGCACTACGGAAGGATGATTTTGCAAAAACGCTTCTACATACTTTTTGTGGCTCGCGCCGACGACGGCCAACTACGCAAGATCCACATTCCGGTTCACTATCTCTATGTGTTTCTTGTAGGGGCGGCGATCGGGGTCCTGAGTCTGACCGGTATCGCCAGCTCTTATCTGCGCATGCTCTTCAAGGTCGCCAGCTACAACCAGTTGCGCACGGAAGAAGAGGCGCTGAAGCACAATTATTCCAATCTCGAGGAAGTGGCGCACGAGCGCGATATTCAGGTCGCCTCGCTGGGCTCGCTGGCCAGTGAAGTTTCGTCGCTTTACGGATTGAAATCCGATCCCCGCATGGTGACCGGAGCTTCTGAAAAAATCCACGACACCGAGGTCAACTACTCGATCGACCAGCTTTATGCATTGAGGACTTCGGCGTTGACCGGGGCCACCATGACTGGGATCTCGCTCGGCCTCACGCGAAATGTGACCACGGCGGATTGGGTGCGGGCCAATTCAGCGCCGAATCTTTGGCCAGTCGAAGGTCCGGTAACCGCGTCGTTTGGCGAGCGGATTGACCCTTTCAACGGCGAAGGCGCGTTCCATAGCGGCATTGATATTTCGGCCCCGGTTGGGCAGCCCATAGTAGCCCCGGCCGACGGCGTCGTGATCTACGCTGATTTTCTGGGGGGCTATGGCCGCGCGGTCATGATTGTTCACGGCCACGGCATCAGCACTCGCTATGGCCATTTGGCTAGTTTTGCGGTTTCACCGGGCCAGCAAGTGCATCGCGGCGACACCATCGGCTACGTCGGCGTTAGCGGGCGCAGCACCGGCCCCCATCTCCACTACGAAGTCCGCATCAACAACACTCCCGTCAACCCTTACAAGTATCTGCGGCTCACCGTCGCCAACATCGGCGGCTTCTCAGCAGGAAGCTAGCAAAGCAGTGGCTAGTGATTAGTGGCTAGAAGCCATGGCTGTTCTTGCTAATCACTGGTCACTAGTCACTGGCGACTGCTTTACTGCCTCAGCCCCATCCACTTCTCCGAAACCACCAGTGAATTTCCCGGATTCTGCGGGTCATAGCGAACTGACGTCGGTAGCCCCAGGCGGCAGGAATGCAGATTGATCCATTGCCGCAGGTAGGTCACATCCTGCGAGGCTTCGTAGGAAACTCCGGCCACGTCGTACTGGTAAATCAGCAGCGTCGAGGCGTGGCGCTTGCCTTCACCGGAAAGCTCCTGCACATCGATCACGGTACCATCGGTGATGCGGCCGACGCGCTCCAGCCATTGGCGGCGCTCGCGCTCCAGTTCTTCCGCCGTTTTTGGCTTGCGCCGCAGCAGAAAATAGGCGGCCGCCACGAGCGCAACACAAATCAGGACGAAACTATAAACGCGAAGTGGATTCATCGACCCGTTCGTACAGCCGATCACCGCGCCTCTACCAGCGGCTCTGTTACGAATATCAGACTATCTCACAATCGCCAGTGATTTAAAATCCGGCCTGACGTTTACTAATCGCGGTTCGAAACCGTCATGGACTCACTGGCGACGATAGCACATCGGCGGCTCTATCCCTCGCTCACCGATCCCAACTACCTGGTGCTTCGTTCACGGCGCTTGATCTTCTCCGCCTGGGCTCGCGAGCTCCACGGTGAGCATTTGAAGGTTCTCGATGTCGGGGGAAGATATCAACCCTATCGTCCTCTTCTTGACAGGCGGATCAGCCGCTACATCGCTCTCGATTTGATCAAAACCGAGTTCGTGGATGTAGTGGCTAACGGTGAAGCGTTGCCCTTCGCTCCAGAGTCGTTCGATCTGATCATTGCTACCCAGGTGTTCGAGTATTTTCAAGACCCACAGGCCGCAGCAAAAGGCATCTGCGCCGTGCTTCGGCCCGGAGGTATCTTGCTGGCCAGCTTTGCCGCCTGCGCGCCCAGGTTCGTAAGCGAGGAGCGCTGGCGGTTCACGCCCGCCGGCCTGCAAACCGTTCTCGCGCCTTTCGCCACCCTGGAAATAATCCCGGAACTGCATAGCGCCGCTGGTTTACTTCGAACCATCAATCTGGCGCTGGAGGGATTTGCTCATTACGCCATGGCTCGCAGACTCTACCGCCTTACCGCATGTCCAGCGCTCAACGCTCTCGGCTTCTTCGTCGAAAAACTACGCCTGACCTCCAACGATCAATTTACGCCGAACTACAGCGTCCGGGCGGTGAAGGCAGGATAAGGAGCAGGGAAAATCCGAGCTTCTTCTTTCTGCTCTCTTTCTGTCGGTGCCCAGTCAGCGCCGCGATTTCGGCACATCGGCACGGGAAAGCACCGCTCCCTGGTCGTCCCTGACATAAATGTCAGTCCACAGCGAGCCGGCGTTCTTCGGTGAAGAATCCTCGGATAAAAGAAACGTGATTAAGGTTTGGGGAGAAGTGCAGCCCGTCACTTGCCGGAACTCGGTGCCTGCGTCGCGCGTTTTCAAAAGTACTTCGACAACACCGACCAGGTTGTCGCAGCGCAGCGGAAGGATAATTTCCCATTGCCGATCGGCAGTTTTCCTCACCGTCGCCTGCCCGGCAAAAATCACCACCGGAGGATTGCCACCGGGCGAGGAAGCCCAGTCGTTCCAACCCCGCTCAAATTCAAGACTCGCTGTGATGTAGGCCTGCCGCAATTCAGCATCGCGCGTCTCCCAACAGGGATGCATGGCAGTCATCGACTGTGGGCTCGTGTCCACACGATAGGCGTGGAGCAAGTGATGCAAAGCCGGCACAAAGTCGGGGTGGTAGCCTGCGCGGGCCATCAGCTTCAAACTCTCGCGGTCCGCATCGACCTCCAACCGGCGGCAATAAACAGCAAGTTCCTCGGAAGCTTTGCGTGAATCCATCCAGTCGCCGGAAATAAGCCCTGGGTCGCCAAGAAGCAGGGTGCCGCCACTCCCATTCTTAAGAGATTCCTGGTAGAGATAGCGGCGGGCCCAATCGCGCCGCTCGATGTGTGCGATCTCGTGAGAAAGGACTGCGGCCCACAGGCCCGAGCTTGAACCCACAAGCTCTGCCAGGCCGCGATCAACGTAGATGGTTCCGTCCGGCGAGGAATAAGCATTCAACAAGTCATCATTTGCAATCCGTAATTCCCAATTGAGTCTCACGCCGCGCGGAGTGCGCGCCTGGGCCACGAGTGTTTCAAGAACCAGGCGGCCGATGGCGTAACGGCCGGTTGCGGGAGCACTCTGGGCCAGCAGCGCAGGCCGCAGTTGCGCCGCAGTTCGCATATCCAGGTCGAACTTGTCAGGAATTTCGGATGGACTTTGGGCGTTCACCAATCCCGCCCATAGCAGGTTCAGAATAATCGCGAGAGCGAGGCAGCCCGGCTTGTGAGACCAACGCCTCACGGCCACCCTCCCAGAAATCTTCTTCTAAACAGATTATCGCGCCGTTTGGATTGCGTGGAGCAAGAAAAAAGCAGCTGTCGCCACTACTCATCCACCACCGGATTTCTCAGTATCCCCACTCCCTCTACGCCGACTTCGATCACATCCCCGGCAACCACTGGCCCCACGCCTTTGGGTGTTCCCGTAGCGATCAGATCGCCGGGAAATAGCGTCATGACTTCAGCGATAAAGCGAATGACTGCATCGAGCGGGAAAATGAAATCGCGGGTGTTGCCTTGCTGGCGGAGTTCACCGTTCACTCTGGTTTCCACGCCAACACCCGCCCACGGATCAATTTCATCGCTCACAACCGGGCCAACCGGGCAAAATGTGTCGAAGCCTTTGGCGCGCGTCCATTGGCCGTCTTTGTTCTGCAAGTCACGGGCAGTCACATCATCGACGCAGGTATAACCGAGTATGAACGGACGAACGTCTTGCTCAGGGCCGATGTGCCGACAGGTCTTGCCAATCACCACGCCCAGTTCCCCTTCGTAGTCCACACGCTCCGAAATTTTCGGCCGGCGGACTTCTCCACGCGGCGCCAGCAATGCCGAGGGCGGCTTGAGAAAAATCAGCGGCTCAGTCGGAACTTCATGACCCAGTTCAGCCGCATGCTCGCGGTAGTTGCGGCCCACGCAGACAATTTTCGAAGGTCGGGCCGCCGCCAGCAGCGTCGCTTCTTCAAGCACAACATGTTGCATGCGCTTGCTGGGTAGGTCTTCCATTTCTCCGCCCGCAGTCTCCGGCGGAGTGAGCAGCAGACGTGTGATTGTTTCTCTCCCGGCCACAGCCTCGACCAGTCCATACTGTGCCTGGCCCTCGAGTTGGAATCGGCAATATTTCATGAGACCTCGAGATTAGCACCTAGCATTCACAATCAGCATTCAGCCCGCCCCGCGTTGGCTGAATGCTGACTGCTGAGTGCTGACGGCTCTTATGGTACTTGCTCACTCGCTTCTTCCGACCGTGCGCTTTCGTTGCCGCGAACATCCACGGCGGAAACTGAATAGAAATATCGCTTGCCTGAGACTACGTTCGTATCGCGATAGGCCGGCGTCTTCACAACTTTAGAATTGATGCGGACTGGACTGCCGCCTTCTTCGTGGCGATAAATGTAATAGCCGGCGAGATCAGTTTCAGAGTCTGGGGTCCAGACCAGATCCACGAACGGCGCTTGCCCTACGCCGGAAAAAACCGCCTGAAGGCCGGTCGGCACCGCGGGCGGAAAAATATCGTGAGTGAATACGTTGATCGCAGGTGTGTCATCGCCCTGAACTTCAACTTCGGGCTTGCCCGGTGCTGCGACGATCGTCACCACCGCGGCATGATACGTGTAATTCGTTTCCCATTCGATGGTTTGGTCGAGCAGGCTGAGCTGCGAACAATCGAGCGCGTCGGCCTCGCCCACGGGGGTGTCGGTTGTGGCTTCCTTCGTTCTCCGATATGCGCGCACGCGATAGCGGAGATCGGGGGTTACTGGAATCCCGGAACTCGGCACGCACGACCAGGAAAGCAAAACTCCCTGGGCCGTGACCTGCGCCGCAAAATTCGCCGGTGCTGGCAAAGTCGGCGCGGCCGGCACCTGCACCAAATTCGAAAGCCCGCCGCTGCGTCCGCTGGTGTTCAGGACTTCGATGGCATAAGTGATCTCTGCCGCCGGATTTTGTAGCTGCATCTCGCGAGGAAGAATATCCACGTAGGTCGCCGGTGTGACCGGGTTAGGGCTTCCCGGCTTTGCCAACGTCGGCTTAGGAAGCTGTCCCGGGGGAATCTCCGCGAGCGGTGTTTTGCAATCGGGAGCCTGCAAGCTGCGGCAGATGCGCGTAGGGCCCATGTGGCGAACGCTCTGGCCTTCGGTGGTCTTCGCTGGCACCGTCCACGCCAGAGTAACCTTGTCTCCCTTGCGAACCGCGCGCAGGTCGGTGACTGGTTTGGGCAGCTCAAGCGACGGCGGAATCGGCACGCCCGTTGCGCCGCACGAAGATAAGACCACGCTCAACCACAGGCACCAGGCAACTCTCTGCGCAGCTTGCTTCATGACGAAGGGAAAAGAGTAACAGAAGGCTTCGCCGAATTTGCTGTGCCTTTGCAAACCGAACTGAGAACGACTGACAACTGGGGTTGGTCAATCTGCCGCTGCCAGGCGCGATTTGCCCGCGTGCTCAAACAAGGCTTGGGACTTGGGATGTTCGTTCACAAAGCGTTGCTGCTCGCGCTGCATAAGGGACTGCAAGCGGGTGGGGTCGATGGATTTCAGAGCATTGGCCATTGGCTGGAAGCCAGAGAGGCTAGCAGAAGCGAAGCCCTGCCCTCAGCGGCAAAGCTTTTTCCTGGAACTTTTCGCTCACTTTGTTTTCGGCTATTCGTCATAACAAAAATGAGCAGGTCACGATCCGTTGGAATCTTCGTTTTTGTTTTGGTCGGGGCTGCTGTGGCGGGAACCTCGCCCCAAATCGCTTTTGACCACGTTTGGATTGTGGTCTCCCCCAATGCACCCGAGCGTTCGGCGTTAGAGCGAGCCGGATTCCAGATTTCACCGGATGTGAACCGGCATGATGGCTTGGGTACCGCCTCGGTGACCGTAGAGTTCGAAAATTCTTATCTGGAGCTGATTTGGCCGGATGCTACGGTTCCCGTGCAGCCGGAATTACAGCGGGCGTCTGAGAAATTTCACCAGCGCATGAACTGGCGGACGAGCGGCTGGTGCCCGGTTGGTGTGGGTTTTCGGCGCACGGGATCAAACGACGAAGTTTTCCCATTTCCAACCTGGTCCTGGACCGCGGACTGGATGCCCAAGGGCTCGGAAATGGAGATGCTTGTCCCACGTGACGACACCAGGAGCCCAGCGTTGTTCATCGAACCTCGCGCTTTAACGGGCCAGAAAGAGCAGGCGGCGCGGGCGGCCCGGTTTCACCATTCTCTCCGCGTTAGCCGGATCACATCGGTCCGGCTTGTCTCTCCGCAGGCATATCAGCCTGTCGTGTCACTTGAATACTTGCAATCCCAGCACCTTCTCAGCGTCGAAAAAGGCGAAGAATGGGTGCTGGAATTGACGTTCGACGGCGGCGCGAAGGAAAAATCAAAAGACTTGAGACCGGACTTGCCGCTGGTGATTCGGTATTAAAGCGCCCCCGCCTGTCCTCCATCGAAAACGAACTACAGGATGTAGCGCGACAGATCCTGGTCCTTCACAATATCCGTCAGCATTTTGCGAACGTAGTCGGCGTCCACCGTGATGTGTTCGCCTTTTTTCTCCGGCGCGCTGAAGCTGATTTCATCCAGCACCCGTTCCATGATGGTGTGCAAACGCCGCGCGCCGATGTTTTCTGTGCCTTCATTCACGCGGAATGCGAAACGGGCCACTTCTTCCAGCGATTCGCTGGTAAATTCCAACTTCACGCCTTCGGTCTCAAGCAGCGCGGTGTATTGCTTCACCAGAGACGACTTCGGCTCGGTGAGGATGCGGATGAAATCTTCCATGGTCAGCGATTGCAATTCGACGCGAATGGGAAACCGTCCCTGCAGCTCAGGAATCAGATCGCTGGGCTTGGAAACGTGGAAAGCGCCGGCGGCGATAAAAAGCACGTGGTCGGTGCGCACCATGCCGTAACGTGTATTGACCGTTGTTCCTTCGACGATCGGGAGAATGTCGCGCTGCACGCCTTCGCGCGAAACGTCCGGCCCGTGGCCGCTTTCGCGTCCGGCGATCTTGTCAATCTCGTCCAGAAAAATAATACCCGAATCTTCCACCCGGTCGATCGCCATGCGCGTGACCTGGTCCATATCAATCAAGCGCTGCTCTTCTTCCTGGATCAAATACTCGAAAGCCTCGTTCACCTTCATCTTCCGCTTCTTGGTGCGCTGGCCGAAGATGTTGGGCAACATGTCTTTGATGTTGACGTCCATCTCCTCCACGCCCTGGTTCGAAATGATCTCAAACGATGGGAAATTGCGTTCGCGCACATCGATTTCCACAAAACGGTCATCGAGCTTGCCTTCGCGCAGTTGCTGGCGAAGTTTCTCGCGGGTGCGGGATTGCGAATCGCCGGAGGAAACATTGCCTTCCAGCACAAAACCGGCAGGCGCAGACTCCTGGCGCTGCGGCGCGGCGGGCGGAAGAAGAATATCGAGCAAGCGTTCTTCGGCGTTTAGTTCGGCTTTGTCGGAGACGTCTTCGAGCTTTTCCTCGCGCACCATTTCGATGGCGATCTCAACTAGGTCGCGAATCATCGATTCCACGTCGCGGCCCACGTAACCGACTTCGGTAAATTTGGACGCCTCGACTTTAAGAAACGGCGAATTCGCCAGCTTAGCCAGCCGCCGCGCGATCTCGGTTTTCCCCACGCCGGTGGGGCCGATCATGATGATGTTCTTGGGAATGACTTCTTCCGCCATATCGGGCGGAAGCTTTTGCCGCCGGGTGCGGTTGCGCAAAGCAATGGCGACAGCGCGCTTGGCGTCTTTTTGCCCGACGACGTACTTGTCGAGCTCAGCCACAATTTCCCGCGGCGTAAGTTCATCCAGCGCTGCGCCGGTTTCTTCGATAGCAGAGGGTAAGTAGATGGCCATA
>Ga0335073_10000600_pt1 | contig 46651 bp, 46 predicted proteins | sample Lox_Sample_22_FD_207093 | JGI IMG/M metagenome (GOLD analysis project Ga0335073, IMG submission 207093) | Soil microbial communities from Loxahatchee National Wildlife Refuge, Florida, United States - Lox_Sample_2.2 | ecosystem: Environmental > Terrestrial > Soil > Wetlands | place: USA...
CGCGCTACTAAATTCTCTATCGGTCTCGGGACGTATTTAGGATCAGAAGACTGTACCTCCCAGCTTCCCGCGCGATATCCAACGCACGGTACTCGGGATACCTCCAATCTCGCCTCTTTCGTTCGCGTACGGGACTTTCACCCTCTCAGGTCTGCCGTTCCAGGCACGTTCGGCTCCGAGAGCCAGCGAGTACGAAGGTCCACTACTCCACATCTCCCCCGCCTTGCCGGCGGGGGATTCGGTTTGTCCTACCCCGTTTTCGATCGCCTTTACTAACGGGATCTCGTTTGATTTCTTGTCCTCCCCCTACTAGAATGCTTTACTTCGGGGGGTTCCCTTTCCTTGCGGAATGTCCCTTGCGGGACCGGAGTTCCGATTAGGTGATCGGTGGATCACAGGTTCCTTGCGCCTACCCACCGCTTATCGCAGCTTGGCACGACCTTCCTCGGCGCCCGAGCCTAGCCATTCCTCAACTGACAGGAGTCAGCTACACTGAATTTGCTTGACAAGCGTCCAATAACGCGTGTGATCGGCGTCATCGGTCCTTCCGCCAGGGGCGGTCGGACCCTCGCGCCCTTCCCCGTTGAGGCCCTAAGCCTCCGCGGGTGCACGTACCGACCGACGGGCAGCGCCCTGGCGCGGCTTCGGCTGAAAGAGGCGGGCGCTACTTAACGACTTCGCGAGGCCATGCGGGCTGGGGGCCGTCGCAGTTGCACCGACACGCTTCCCGAAAGGCTCGCCCCGAGGAATCGGAACTCCCAGTCGGTGCCCCGGAGCGCCTCTCGAAACGCGCGACCCTCGGTATCGGGTAACAGCCCTTCGAACTCATCGAACACCACGACCGTCCCGTCGCGCCAGCGCGGCGCGACCTCGGAAAGAACGGTGCGAGCACTCTCGTACAGGTCACAATCTACGTGGAGGAGAGAGACGGCCTCGTTCGGGTGGGCGCCGAGGAACGGGGGGATCGTTTCGGCAAACCAACCCTTCACCAGCGTGACATTCTGGTCCACCGGAGGCAGACCCCCACGAAGGTCGAACGTCCCTCCCGGATACCCGGGCGTCCAGGCGTCGGGGAGACCCTGGAACGAGTCGAAACCGTAGACCGTCCCGGGGGCGATCGGCGCGAGCGCCCGCACCGACTCGCCCCGATACACGCCGAATTCGAGCCACAGCCCTTCCCGCGGGGCGGCCCGCGCGGCCCCACGCAACAATTCGATGCGGTCGCGGTACAGCGGCACCGGAGGGGCGAGCATGCCGGCGACCCACCACTTCGCCCACATCGAAATCTGATGGAGCTCTTCCCTCGCGGCCTCCCAGGGACCGGGCCGGTGGGGCGGGTCACTGTGGACGAAGGGCGCGCGGCACAGTCGTATCAACGCCCACGCGGGCCCGGCGTTCGAAACCCCGAGTTCCGTCGCCTCTCGGGGTACGGAATCGGTCCGTCGCGGTTCCATCGAGGTTCACCGGGCGTCGTCCGGGCCCTTGAGGGAAACAGCGGACCCTCGGACAAGTAGTTGGCGCGTTGCGGGCACGGTGCGGATGACCGTCGGTGGACGTCCCCGCCGCGGCGTTGCAACTTACGTCGAACCCCAACTCGCTCCGAAGTCGCTCCCCCGATTACGCCCCACTCCACGTCAGGGAGCGCGGGGACTGCCACATCGCGGCGCGATGGTGCGGTCCCTCGTACCGGGCCGCGGCGAACCGACACTGCCCTTCCGCGTTGGGTTCGCAACCGCCGCAGTTGCGCTCGGCGGGAACGGGCGCTCGCACGTCGTCCTGGCGCACCTGAGAGAGGACCGCCTTGAGCCACCCGAGTTCCGCGTCGCCGTACGGGATCCGCACCCACCCTTCGTGGAGCCCGCCTCCCTTCTCGTCTCCGTACAGCACGATCCCGTACGGGACCTTGCGTCCGAAGTTGGCCTCGACGAGGCGGCACTCCACGATCGACTGAACGGTATCGAAGACCCGGCCGTGCGCCTCGTGGTACCCCACGAACAGGTGGGTCTCCTTGTACTCCACGGGGACCAGCGAACCGTCGGCGCGCTGGACGATGAGGTCGGGGCGCCCCGCGAGCTCGAGCTCCCGGTCGACGAGGGTCCGTCCGGCGTTCTGGAACCGCGGGTCGAGCCGAACCCGCTCGGGCGGGAACAGCATCGGAAGGTCGTCCTCCCCTTCGTCCTCGTAAACGAGGATGTCCCGGTCGTCGAGGTCCAGACGGCCCTCGGTGACGACCACGTGGCCGAGCGGCGGCGAGAACATGGGGGAGTGGCGGAGCGGAACCACGTCCGCGGGCGTGCGCACCGTCCCGGGGCCCCCCGTGACCGTCCGCGCGTGGTTCGCCCGGACGAGTTCCATCTCGTACGGGCACCGGAAGTAGGTCACGAGGTCGTGGGGCGTGAGGTGCTCGGCGGCCGGTAGCGCGGTGCGGGGAGCTAGCATCGGGCGTTCTGCCGGGCCCGGGGGCTATGAAGGCGACGTTCGACCGGAAACTACGCCCCGGCCGCGCGACGGACCGTCTCGCACGCCGAGGCCGAGAGGGGGGATCGGTCGAGGAGCACCCCGAGCAGCTCGTGGTCGGCCCCCAACTTCGCGACGAGGGCGCCGATGGCGCCGACGCGGGACGAGTCCCGGTCCTCCGCGGCACGGACAAGCGCGTACTCCGGTCGGGAGACTCGGATCGAGTGGCCCCCCAGCGATGCGGTCAGCAGTCGCGGTACCCCCGGCCGTGGGCTCCACTCGGAGAGCGGGGCGTCCAGCACCGGCTCGAGCGGGACCGCCCACTCCACGCGCGCCCCCGTGGTGAACGTCCCCACGAACGCCCGCGCCCCGCGCACGATCCCGAGGGTCGGCCAGTCGGTCGTCGCAAGCGGTTCGATGAGATACTCCGCGAGCAAGGCCCCCAGCCGGTCGACGCCGGCCCGAGTGACGCCGAGGTCGATGTCGTTCGGCTCGATCGCGGCGCCCAGCACCCTCGCCGCGGTCGAACCGCCGAGGTACCAGTCGTCGCCGGCGATCTCGCGGGAGGCCGCGACCCGACCGACGACCTCGCGGAGCGCCGCGTCGACCGCGGCGGGGGCGCCCGCGTGCGCCTGGTCGATCATCGCCTGCAGCACGAACCGGTTCCGGTTGTACGCCTGGCGGACCTTCGGGGCATCCGCGAACGGGAGCAGGAACCGACGGTGCCAGCACCGGGGCCCTCCGAACGGACACGCGGACGGCGGATGAACGAAGCCGAGCGCATCCAGGGGGCCCTTGGGCGGGCCGTTGGCATCCGCGCCCCCGTCCTGCGCGTGGTACGTGTACGTCGTGCGATCCCCATCGCGGTCGGTCGTGAGCTGATGGAGGAACCCGGCGCCGAGGTCCGGGCCCGACAGCATCTCACTCGGCATCGTCCGAACCGACGGAAGCAGATCCCGGCCCCGGGCCCCTACGTCGGGGGGGGCCGAATCTCGAGCGAGTCCGGGATCGGGGTCTTTCCCGTCGTCACGGTCACCCGCCCGCTCTCCCGTTTCGCGTGGAGGTACGTACCGCTCGCGAGCGACTTCCACGACCCGGGCTGCCGGTCGAACGGCTCGCTCCCGACGACCACGCGGTGCGGGCTCGCCTCGTACGCGAGCTCGAAGTAGCGCCGCGATTCATCGAGGAGGCCCCCGCCGTGGTCGCCCGTCCACTGGGAGAAGGCGTACAGCTCGTCCGGGCCTCGGGAGAACAGGACGTTGAGACCCGAGAACGGCGGGATCGCCGGCCGACCCATCGCCTCCCAGACCCGAACGAGGTCCTCGACCGTCCGCACGAACCCGACGAGCGGGTCGTTGTGCTCCTCGGTGTTCCGCACCAGCAGCCAGAACAGCACCTCACTGTCGTTCACGCCCTTCACCTTCGACTCGTGGAGGCCCAGGAACGGTCGCGTTTCGTTCGGGAACGGGATGCCCCCATTGTGGACGAACAGGGTCGTGTGCGTGTCGAACGGCTGGGAGTTCTGGAGTCCGATCAACTGCTCCGGGGGAAGGTGCAGCGGGTTGCTCGCGTGCCGGAGGTGGCCGACCATGAGCGGTCCGTCCGCGTCCCGAGCCGCCTGCACGAACCGCTCGCGCTCCCCCGGGTGGGCCGCGCAGCCGGTGCCCTTTTCGACGCGGGCGCGTCCCCCGTCGGTCAGCCAGCCGATCCCCCACCCATCCTTCTGGGCGGTGTCGGGCGAGACGTTCGATTGGGCCAGGAGGGAGCGGTCGGACGTGACCAGCCACGGCACGGGCGACTCCTCGTGGGTGCTCAAAATTCCGAAAAGTCGGCACATCGGCGCGTCCCACGTCGGCGCCGTAGATAAGCGTCCACCGGCGGCCGTGCGTTGGTGACGCTCGTGTAAGCAAGTCTTTTACACCCTCCGGGGGCTAGTTCGGACGGTATCGAACGATGGTCGCGATCGAAGTCACACCTGCCGCGCGCGAGCAGGTGATCAAGATCATGGAGAAGCAGGGGAAGCCCGGTGCGGCCCTGCGCATCTATGTCGAGGGCGGCGGTTGCTCGGGCCTCACGTACGGAATGTCGTTCGACAAGCGCGAGACGGGAGACGAGGTCGCCTACGAGAACCAGGGGCTGACGGTCGTGGTCGACCGCGCCAGCGCCCCGCTGCTCGAGGGTCTCAAGGTCGACTACCTCCTCGGGCTGGAGGCGTCCGGGTTCAAGATCTTCAACCCGAACGCGAAGGAAACCTGCTCGTGCGGGAAGTCGTTCTCCGCGTAGGTAACGCCGCTGTTCCCTCGGAGCTTTATACCACCGGCCCGCTACGACGGTCGGGGTGACGAAGGAGGACCCCAGGCATGAGCGATAGTAATAGTTCAGTCAAGTTGGAAGTAACTCAGGAAGCGCAGGACCAGGTTCGGACCCTGATCAAGGGCCAGTCTCCCGGCACTGCGGTGCGCGTCTATCTCCAGTCCGGCGGGGGCGGCGGCTGCGGCTGCGGCTCCGGTGGCGGGGGATGCGGCTGCGGAGGCGGTGGGGGAGGCGGCGGCCCTTCGTTCGGGATGGCCTTCGACAAGCCCCGCAACGGGGACCGGGTCATCAAGGTCGATGGGTTCTCGATCGTCGTCGACGACCTGAGCGCCGAGATGCTGAACGGCGCCCGGATCGACTTCGTCCAGGACCTGAACGCTACCGGCTTCAAGATCGTCGCACCGAACCTCCCGTCGGACTCCCACGGCGGCCACGAAGAGGGCCACGGCGGGTCGGGCGGAGGGTGCGGTTGTGGCGCCGGTGGGTGCGGGTGCGGGTAAGCCGCCCCGGTCCAACCCTTTCGTTCCTTTCCCCTTCCGCGTTCGGACGGTAACTCACTCGAGCGGAGCGTCGGCGGGCCGATCCTTCGGCCCCCGGCGCGGCGGTTCTTCGAGGTGGACGGTGAAATCCTGGCCCTCCCAGCGGTCCACCCCGGGCCAATAGAACGTGAATCGGATCTCCCGAGGCTCGGAACGTTCCGGGATCGTGAGGTCCGCGACGTGCACCCCGGAGCGGACCTCCCACGTGGGGACGTCGCGCACGGTGAGCCACCCGTCGGAGCTCCAGTGGACCATCGCCGGGGCGCGCGTCTCGACCCGAAGGAACTGCTGGCGCCGCGATACCGACTCGATCCTCTGCTCGAAACTCCAGGCCGTCGGACGCCCCGAGGAGCGGCCGCCGGTCATCGGACGCCGCGCGCGTCGGGATTTTTTCGGGGCGTCCCTGGTCGCGCCGTCGCGCGCACCGTCATAAAAGTGGGTTGCGATGTAAAGTCGCGGCGCCATCTCCGTTCCGCCCGCGCCTCGTTCGCCGCTCGCCTCGGCCGCTTCGGACGCACCGATTCATCCGGCCCCGGGTATTTCAACGGCCCGCGAACCCCCTATCCATTCGGGGTGAACCGGCCCGTCTCGGGCCCGCGCGGCGCCGGTCGACGTCGGGACGGTTTCGACTCGGAGCCGTTGCGGCGCGGTCGCCTCGATCGAGGGGGCAGAGGCCCCTCACGGACTCTTGGGGCTCGGCGCCGCCGATGACGCCTCGGCCCGCGGTGCCGGTTCCGCCCCCGTCGGCCCCATCGTCGCCGGCGCGTCGCGCGCAACCGCCGCCTCGGTGTGGAAATACTGCCCGCCCCGGAGCGCGGAGATCGCGGCCGCGACCAGCGTGAGCCCGGCCGCGAAGAGGAACGCCTCGCTCAACGCGCTCCCGAACCCCGGGGCGACGGTCGCCGCGAAGAAATGGGGGGCGAGCAGCGCCTGCTGGGTGCTCGGCGAGAGCGGCACCCATCCCGGGATCGTCGGTGCGACCTGCAGCAGCTGACTCATGGGGTTCACGCCGAGGAACGCTCCGAACAGGGCTCCCGTCGGATTCGCGGCGATCAGATGCCCGAGGATCGTCCCGTCGGCCGGGGGGACGCCGGCCCCGCCCAGCACCGACTGGGCGCCGCCCCCCAGTCCGTTGCTGAGGCCGATGATGACGACCGTGAAGAAGATCGCGAGCGACAGCTGCTGCCCCGCGTTCTGGAGGGTAGTGAGCATCCCGGACGCGGCGCCCCGGTTCTGGGCCGGAACCGCGCTCATGACGGCCGACGCATTGGGGGCGGCGAACATTCCCATTCCGCAACCGTTCACGAAGAGCAGCACCCCGACCTGCCAGTAAGCGAAGTCAACGGGCAGGAACGCGAGCCCGATGAACGCACCCGCCCCGAGGAGCATGCCCGACGTGGCGAGCGTCCGGGCGCCTCGCGTGTCGGAGAGGTAGCCGCTCAGGGGGCCGGCGACCAGGAAGCCGGCGATCAGGGGCGTCATCATGATGCCGGCCCAGAACGGGGTGGTCGCGAAGCTGTACCCGTGCAGGGGGAGCCAGATCCCCTGGAACCAGATCACGAGGAGCAGCATCATGCCCCCGCGAGCGAGCGACCCGAGCAGCGTGGCGGTCGCGCCCGCGGCGAACGCGCGGATCCGGAAGAACGAGAGGCGGAACATCGGGTCGGGCACTCGAGACTCGATGAACACGAACGCGACAAGGGTCGCGACGCCGCCGCCGATCGCGCCGATCACCCACGGGGAGGCCCACCCCATGCTCGAGCCGCCGTACGGCAGGAGACCGTAGGTGATCCCGACGAGGATCAGGGTCAGGCCGAGGGCGAACGAGATGTTGCCGAGATAGTCCACCTTCTGGTTCGCCGCGCGCGTCGAGGTCTCCCGCAGGCTGCGGTACGCCCAGATCGTGCCCGCGACTCCCACCGGCACGCTGACCAGGAAGATCAGGCGCCACGTCGGGAGGACGAACGGGCCGATGTGGATGTCCGGAACCCCGGCGAGGATCCCTCCGATGACCAGGCCGAGCAGGGAACCGCCGATGAATGCGATCTGGTTGACGCCGATCGCCTTGCCGCGCTCCCGAGGTGGGAACGCATCGGTGAGCAGGGCGAGAGAGTTCGCGAAGAGGAAGGAAGCTCCCACGGCCTGAACGAGGCGGAACACCACGAGCGCCCAGGCGCCCGTGGCGCCGGGCCACGGCTCGACGAACAGAAGGATCGAGCCGGTCGAGAAGATCGCGAAGCCGAAGTTGTACATCCGCGCCCGGCCGAGCATATCGGAGAGCCGACCGACCGTCACGAGCAGGGTCGCCGTGACGACCCCGTAGCCCAGCAGGAGCCAGAGCAGGATCGGGAAGTTCGACGCGTCGAACGGATTGACGCCCAGGCCCCGGAAGACGACGGGGAGCGCGATCAGGAGGATCGAACCGTCGATCGACGCGAGCAGGCCCCCGAGCGTGGTGTTGGAGAGGACGGTCCACTTGTACTCCATCGATGCCTCCCCCGACTACCCGGGCCCGGTGTGGGCGTGGGGCGTATCCTCGACCCGAACGAGGGCACGCAGGCCGGTGGCGAGCGCCTCGTACTCCTTCGGCGCCAGTCGCTCGACGGTGGCGCTGAAGAAGCGCATCATCTGGCGGCTCGCCTCCCGGTGCAGCCGACGACCCGTTTCCGTCAACTCGATCCGGATCGCCCGGCGGTCCCGAGGGTCCCGCGTTCGATGGACGAGTCGGCGGCGCTGCAACCGGTCGATGATATCGGTCACCGCCGCGGGGGTAAGTCCGACCGCATCCGCGATCTCCCGGGCGCGGGCGCCGCCCTGGACACACAGGTGGAGGGCCGACCACTCGGACAGGGAAAGGTCGGAGCGCTCGAGGATGCTGCGCTGCCGGCGCCGGATCACCGTGAACGCGTCGCGGAACATCTCGGCGACTTCGTCCGGCGAGGGCCGCCCGGAATCCGGCCGGGTCATAACGAACGCTTGCGGCATCCGACTCGATCGGTCATAGTGTCACTTTCGTATAATACGATTTCTAACTAAATTTGTTCGCCCGCGCGCCCGGGGCGTGCTCCGAAAATGGGCCCGGACGGATTTGAACCGTCGACCGACCGGTTATGAGCCGGTCGCTCTCGGCCAGGCTAAGCTACGGGCCCACCGGAGAAGCTCCCGAGGCGCCGCCGAGCGGACTTGGGGGAGGACGGAGGCGTTCCGTCGTCCTTTCGAACCGCTGACCTTCCGGTTAACAGCCGATCGCTCTACCGCTGAGCTACGGCGGCACCGGCGGCGCCGAGCCAGCCTCACGCTAATATCCTTTCCGACCCGCAGGTGGCCGCGCGTCGTGCTCGGCGACCCGCTCCTTGAGCTGTTGAACGAGCGCGCTCATCCGGTCGAGGCTCTTGTCGAGGTTCGTCCAGAACTCCTTTGCCTTTTCCGTGACGACCGCGCCATCCGCGCTCGGCTGGATCACGCCCTCCCGCTCGAGCAGGTGGAGCGAGTATCGGGTCTTGTGGATCGGGAGCCGGAGCGCCTCCGAGAGACGGATGATCCCGGTCGGCGGGCTGCGCGAGAGCTTCTCCACGATATCGACGTTCCGAGCGAGGAGGTCAAGCTCCTCTTCGATACGGTCGACGAGCTGCACGCCGTCCCCGGCGCTCTCGACAGGGGGATCGGCGGGGCGGTCGAGCGGCTTCTCGGGGGGCATAACGCTCTCCGGGAGCCCCGTTGGTTTACTTGAACGTTGAGGCCCGGGCGGTCGGACTCGGTCACGGACTCTACAGGCCGAGCCAGAGGCAGCCGACCAGTACTCCGACCGTAAGGGCCACGAGCGGCAGACCGACCCGGACGAATTCCGACAGTCGGATCGTGATCCCGCGACGCTCCGCCGCGTCGACGACGATGAGATTGCTCGCGGCGCCGAGCAGCGTCACGTTCCCCGCGAGGGTGCTTCCCCCGGCGAGCGCCATCCAGATGAGCGGCGTCGACGAACCATACCCCAGCCCCTGGAGCACGGGGATCTGGAGGCCCACCCACGGTACGTTGCTCACCACCTGCGAGCCGACGAGAGAAGTGCCGGTCACCGCGCCGATGGCGGCCGCGGTGTGACCCGGGCCGGGAACTGCCAACCACGTTTCGAGGCCCGCGACCACGCCGCCCGCGACGGCCCCCGCCACGACGACGAAAAGGCCCGCGAACAGGGCCAGGATCCGCCAGTTCACTCGGGTCGCGACGTGCACGCGGTTGCTTCCGAGGAGCAGGACGAGCCCGGCGCCCGTCAGGGCAACCGCCCAATCCGGGAGCTCGGGCACGGAGGTAACGGCATGCAGTAGGTCCCCTCCGACGAGCGCGATCATCGTCGCCGGAAACACCCACAGGACCGGCTGCGCTCGAAGCCGCGGGCCCCACGGTCCCGGCGGAAAGAGCGGGGGAGCCGCGGCCCGTTGCCGAGCGAACTCGGCCGCGTCCGTCGGGACGTCTCGGCGGAACGCCCAGCGGAGGTACAGGCCTCCGAGCACCAGGTTCAGCGCGGTGGGCAGCGCCAGGTACCGGAAGAACGTGGTGACCGGGGAGCGAACGCCGCTGGCGAGCGCGACCAGCAGGTTCTGCGGGCTGCCGAACGGGGTCAGGGTGCTGCCGACCGTGACACCGAAGGCAAGGACGAGCAGGAGCGCCTCCGGTCGCGCCCGCGTTCGGTACGCGAGTCCGATCAGAAGGGGCACGCCGAGCAGCACGAGCGCGTCGTTCACCACGAACGCCGAGACCAGCCCCACCCCGATGAACAGCAGCAACGGCAGGTCCCTCGGGTTTCTCGCTCGACCGATGAGCCACAGCTCCAGGTGGTCGAGCGCACCGGACGACTCGACGGCTTGCGACAGGACGAACAGCGCGAGCAGAAAGAGCAGGATCGGGAGTCCGTCCGCCAACGCCCCGCCGGCGCCCGCGGGGGTCAGGACACCCGTCGCCACGGTCGCGGCGGCGCCGACGACGAAGAGGAGCCAGACCGGGGGCCCCCGGCCGGCCACCTGGCGTGCGATGATCGCCGCGAAGGTGGCGGTGAACACCAGGTCCTCGACGATCGACGTGTCGCACCCTCCGAACCGCGGCCCGATGGGGGGAGCGGCTCATTAGGTCAAGGCGTCGGCGGCTAGGTCGCTCGTCCGCCGCTCCTAATGAACCTCCCACGACTCCCCCCGGGCGAGCATCGATGCGCGCCGCGGTGGTGGAGGTTGCGGGGAAGCCGCCGGCGTTCGCGGAGTTCCCGGATCCCGACGCACGACCCGGAGAGACGATCGTCGCGATGCGCGCCTCCGCGGTGAATCCGCTCACGCTGATGCGCGCGGGGAGCGCGCACTACAGTGCGAGCACGCCGGTGCCGTTCGTGGCGGGGGTCGACGGCGTGGGGCGAACCGAAGCGGGCCGCGCGGTGTACGTTCCAGGGACCCGGGGCCCATACGGGACGCTCGCCGAGAAAGTACCGGCGGTCAGTGCGCGGCTCGTTCCTCTCCCCGACGGTCTTTCCGATACTCTGGCGGCGGCCGTCGCGATCCCGGGGCTCTCGTGCTGGAACCCGCTCGTACATCGAGCCCGCATCCAACCGGGGGAATCGGTGATGGTGCACGGAGCGACCGGCGCCGCGGGGCTCATGGCGATCCAGATCGCAAAGCACCTCGGGGCGCGCGCGGTCATCGCGCTGGCTCGCAACCGAGAGAAACTCGCCGAGCTCGGGGGGTACGGGGCCGACCGAACGATCCCGCTGGACCAGCCCGCGGACGCGATCCGGGCCGCGGTCCGGAACGCCGCGCGGGAGTTCCAGGTCGGTGTCGTGCTCGACTACTTGTGGGGTCCCACCGCCGTGCCTCTGATCGCAGGCGTCGGGGGGCCGGACGCACCCCGGGGAACGGCAACGGTTCGGTACGTGCAGATCGGGGCGATCGCCGGCCCTTCGATTCCGCTCGAGTCCGTCGTGCTTCGAAGTTCCTGCCTCGAGATCCTCGGGAGTGGTATCGGAAGCTCGTCGCCGGACGACATTCAAGAATCGCTGCGCGACGTGTTCGCGGCCACGGTCAGCGCGCGGTTCCGGCTCGACACCGTCGTCCACCCGTTCGCCGAAGTGAGCACCCGATGGGGGTCCACGGGAGAAGGACAACGTGTGGTGTTCTCTATTCCCTAAGGTAATCGACGAGCCCGGAGGTTTCTTGTCGGGGCCGGATGCATCGGGAATCGAGGACGGAGCCGACAATGTTGCCTGAAGATCCGGCGCGAGTCGACGCACCCGAGTCCAAGTCGCCCGACCTCGGCGAGATGCTCGACTTCGTCACCCGGTTCCTGTTCCCGGGTCCCCGGTTCCTGCTCGTCGAGGGGGACGCGGGCTCGGGGAAGAGTACGTTCCTCCGCTCCCTGGTCGAACGGGTCCCGGGCCCGAAGGCCTACGTGGCGTACCATGCGCTGGCGCCGTCCGGGAGCGGCGAGGCTCCCCCTACGCCGATGCTCCTCGTCGATCCTCAGCGCGAGCCCGGCCCGAGTCCCCCTGACGAGAGGGACCCGGCTCACTCCCCGCTCCTCGCCTTCGTCCCGCACGACCCGCAATCCCCGCGCAGCGCCACGCGCATCCTCACCGAGTTGGCCGCCCACGTGGCCGGACCCCCGATCGGCACCGTGTTCATCGATAGCTGGGACCGGGGTTCGGAGGCGTACTTCCGCTCCCGCGCCTCCTCCCCGTCCCAGATCCGCAACCTGTTGACCCCGGCGAACGAGCAAGCGGGACTCCAGATGGAACTGATCTCGACTCCCGCGAACATCGTCCTCGCGATGGACTCGAAACTGGCGCCCACCGTTTCCTCCACGGCCGACGCGGTGCTTTCGTTTCGGGACGACCCGTATCCCCCCGGGGTCGTCCACCACTGCTCGATCACGAAGATCCGCGGCGCGACTCGGGGTCCGACACCGTCGGTGTACACGTTGGAGAACGGCCGGTTTCGCTCACTTCCTCCTCTCCCCGCCGACTTCCGCCCGCACATCGGTCGCACCGACCCCGACCCGACTCCGGCGGCCGAGTCGATCTGGCCGGGTTCCGCAGCGTTCGCGGAAGCGTTCGGACGGCTCCGGTACGGCGGCACGACCGCGTTCACGATCTCTCCGCATATCCCGGACCCGATCCCGATCGCCGTGGCGGCTCCCATCATGGCCCACGTGATCCTGAGCGGGGGCCGCGTGATCTGGGCGCCGGCCCCGGAAGTACGGCCCGCACGGCTCCTCAGCGTTCTCAAACCGGCGATCCCGGACGACTTCCTCCGCGAGCGTCTCCGTATCGTCTCCCCGGCCGGGGACGATCGGGGCCTCGGCGAGCTTCGGAGCGTCATGTTACCGCTCACCCGCACGGTCGGCGAGGGTGGCGGCACGGACCTGCGCACGGCGATCTCCCCGGGGGTCGGTCCCGCCTTCCCCGAAGCATTCCGATTCCTACGCGACCGACCCGAGGGGACGCCGGCGCTGTACATCGCGCGCGTGGAAGGGGTGAAAGCCGCGATCGCGGCCGCCGGGGTCCAGCTGGACCCTGACACGATCCCGGCCGTGGTGGCCTACTACACGAAACTGGCCCGCTACCACTTGGTCCTCGGCGGGCCGCCGACGGACCCGGTCATGACCGCGCTGCTCCCCATGGCCGAAACCCTCCTGCGACTCGAAATGCTCTACGGTCGCGCGGCGCTGGTCGGCGTCCGCCCCGTGCAACGACCGCTGGTACTCGACTGGCCGGACCCGAAGGGGCCGTACTCGCTCGTGCCCGCGGCCTGACCCCCGCACAGGGTCCGGGGGACCCCCCCGTCGCGGCCGCGCCCCCGGGTACCTCGGCGCCTCCGGCGCTCGTACCTCTTGGGCCGCTTGCCGTTGCCTCCTTCGACCATTTCGGATGCCGCGGAGCGAGCTCGAAGACCGATACGACGTCGCCGTCCTCGGCGGTGGGCTCTTCGGTTCCGCGCTCGCCTACTACTTGGCCCGCGATGTTCATCGACGGGTGGCGGTCCTCGACCTTGGGGACGCGGCCCACGGGCCGAGCGGAACGACGACCAGTGCCGGGATCCTGTCGGTTCAGGGTTGGGATCCCTGGGATCTCTCGATCGTCCGCGAGACGCAGGACGAATACACGAGGTTGGCGGAGACCGAAGGGACCTCCCCCGTCCGCCGCACGGGCGGGATCCGCGTGGCCCGCACGGGCGAGGGCGCTCGCTGGCTCGAGCGACTCGAGCGGGTGCTATCGAGCGAGCGGGTCGATGCTCATCGAGCGAGCGCCAGCGAGCTGGCCGACGCGCTCCCGTTCGCGGACCTGAGCGACGTGCGGTTCGGGCTGGTCACACCCGACGACTCGGTCGCCGCGCCCGGTGAGTTACGGGCCGCGTACCTCCGGGCCGGCGCGCGCGCGGGCGCGCGACTTGTCCCCCTCTCCCACCCCCTCGACCGGGCCGTCGACCGCGACGGGTCGTGGCATCTCGGTTCGCTCCCCAAGATCGACGCGGAGTCCCTGGTCATCGCCGCGGGCGCCGGGTCGAAGGGCCTGCTGTCCGCTATCGGCCGACCGTTGCCTCTCGCCCCGTTCCGGGCCCAGGTGATCCGGTTTCGGCCGTCGCCGCTCCAGGCGGTCTTTCCCACGCTGCACGACCTCGACCTGAACCTGTACGCCCGACCGGACTTCCGTGGGAGGCTGCTCGTCGGGGACGGCACCGGGCGGGAGGAGGAAGACCCCGCGCGCTGGCAGGCCGAGGCGGACGCAGAGTTCGTGGCTCGAACGACCGCGGCGACCGGTGCGCTGTGCGCCGGGCTCACTTCGGTGCGCGCCGAGGGCGCGTGGGCCGGTTTGTGCGTCGCCTCCCCCGATCGCTACCCGCTCGTTGGCCCGGTCCCCGGCGCTCGGCAGTTGTTCGTCGCGAGCGGGTTCAACGGCTTCGGGACGATGCGAGCGGGCGGGCTGGCTCGGCGGATGGCCGCCGCGATCGCGACCCGCGAGTGGAGCGACCTTCTCCCGGCCTCCCCGGCGCGGTTCGCCGGCCCGCCGATCCCGTTCGACCCGCGCCCGGAGTTCCCGCTCGAAGCAGTGGCGGACGACCGGATGCCGCCGCGCGTCGCGCCGCTCCCGAACGACCCGCCACCGATCGATTCCGGCGGGTCCGTAGGGCGACGCCTGGCGGGCGAGAGCGAGGTCGAACGACTCCGTTGGTCGCCCCTCTCGGAATGGTTCGACCCCTTCCTGCCGCTGTTCGCCCGGGATTCGATCCGCACCGGAGGAACCGTCGAGGTCGTGGAAGAGGGAGGGCGGGTACGGGGCCTCCTGCTCGCGGGCTCGAGCGAGGGGGTCGCTTCCGGCTTCACGCGACAGCGTCGGGTGGCCGACCGGTTCCTCGAGCGGGCAGACGCCGGAGGGATCTACCTCGAGGAACCGTGGCGAAGTGGTGGGACCCCGGTCGAGATTTTTGCCGCCGACCTTCGCGATGGGACGCCCGGCGAGCCGATGAGGAACCCCGTTCGGATGGCGCGCCCGGAGGACTTGCCGGGGGTCCGTGCGCTGATGCGCGCGGAGCTCGGGGCGGGCGTCGACCCCTGGATCGCTTCCCTCCCCCGTCCGGAGGAGACCGGATTCCTCTGCGAGATCGACCGGCGCGTCGTCGGGGTCAGCTGGCTGTCGCGCGTGGGTGCGTCGGCCCGCGGGCACTCTTTCGTGGTCCACCCGCGGTATCGAGGGCTCGGCATCGGTACCGACCTGCTCACCGCCCGGATGATGTGGCTGCGTCGGACGGGCGCGCAGCTCGTGGTCAGTGAGATCTACGACGGGAATGCGGCGTCGCGACGGGCCGCGGAACGTGCCGGGATGGCGCGGGTGGCCTCCATGTTCCACTTCCCGGGCCGCCGACGCGAGCGCTCGTGATCGGCTAGGTCCGCGGCGCTCCGCACTGGGGACAGACCGTCGCCGTCGAATCCATGAGAGTGCCGCAGTATCGGCACGGGACCTTCACGGTCTCTCGGATCACGACCTGCTGGATCGCCGGCTGGCCCCCCGGGACGAGCTGGACGGGCGGCGGCGGACCGTACGACGGCATCGTGTCGGGGCGGGGCGCGGTCGGATGCCGGGGGATCGGAGTCCGCGACGGCCGCCGGCGCGCGAGGGCGATCACGACCACCACGACGACGATCACGACGACCCCCACGAGGGCGATCACGAGGAGGTCGGAGTTGGAGGATCCCCCGGAACCGGACGGTGGGGCCGACCCGGGCGTGAGAGCGAACGAGGTCGAGGTGTCGGTGATCGTGTCGGTATAGGTGAAGCCGTCGCCGGCGGTGTCCGAGTCGCGCTCCGTGTAGACGTACGCGACGAGGTAGCCGGTGTGGGGATCAAAGTACTCTTTCCAGTTGTAGTTCGCGGTGAACTGCCCGTAGCTGTCGTCCCGCTCGTAGGTGCCGTTCCCCTCGGCGAAGATCGTCACCACGTAGCCGGTCGAGCTGGCCGCGAGCGCGACCGTGGCGCTCGTGGAGACGACCGTCATCGGCGTGTTGAGCGACTCGAAGGTCCCGCCGGTCGGAAGGCTCGCGTTCATGAAGAACCAGACCGTCGGGTCGACGTACCCCGTCTGATTGTCGGTTCCGGACGTGTACAGGAAGCTTGTACCCGAGAAGCCGAACGTGCCACTCTCCGACCAGGGATAGTGGGTGCCCAGGCTGTTCTCGTACGTCCCGGACGCCGCGTACGACGTGGTGGCGGTCCCGTTGGGCGCCACGCTCGCGACGTCGATCGACCCGTTGTAGTATCCGGAGTCCGTGTAGCCGGAGTAGTTCCCCTGACCGTTCGTCACGAACACCGTCTCGGCGTACGAGAACCGATCGCCCGCCTGCGGCAGGTAGTGACCGGCCCCTGCCCCGAGCGCGAGGGAGGGAAGGAGGAGGAGCGCGACCAGTGGCGCCAGGAGAGCGAACGCGGTTCGGTTCATCCACCGAACCCTCCGCCCCCCCCGCCTCCGCCGACCGCATGGATGTGTCCCGGATGGGCCCCGCCGATCGCGCTGAACGTCGAGAAATACGCCCCGTGGGCGACGTACATCGGCACCCAGATCATCGGCCCGTAGCCGTAGTAACGGAAGGTCGGGTAGTTCGGGGCGGCCGCCACCTTCTGCGTCGCATCGATCTCGTTCACGCTCCGGACCTGGACGCCGTGAATGAGACGAACGGCCAACGTGATGAGCTCGGCCTGGGACATCGCCCCGGTCCGCTGCCCAAGGATCTCATACGCCTTCTCGAGAAGGTTCAGGGTCTCGTTCGCCTCGAGGACGGGGATGGACGCGAGGACCGCGGCCGCGACGAGCGGGTATTCGAGATACGCCCCGACGCCTCGGGCGAGGATCGCCATCTTCGTGGCGACCGTCCCCGCCGGCAGGTTCGAGAGGGTGAGGTACGCGGAGGAAAGTTCCGTGTCCTCGCTGATGGAATATCCCCACGAGGCGAACAGCTGCTTCAGCTGAGCGAACCCATTCACGAGGGCGTCGTACGGCTGGTTCACGATGGCGAGCAGCGCCGCGGACTCGTACGACGGCGTCACCCGGAGGAACTGCCCGAGGGGGTCGGTCGCGTACGTCCCGTCCCCCCGGCGCCCCGACAGGAGGATCGCGGCGACGCCCGCGGCGGACTCGGGGGGTACGCCCATCGATCCGACCGCTCGGACGAGACCCGAAAGCTCCGCAACAGAGTTCGCGATGGGCGCGCTGAGGCTCGCGACCACCTCCGCCGCGAGGAGCCGGTTCTCGACGTTGTTCGTGAGGGGCCCGACGGCCTGGTACGCCTCCACGAACTGGGGGGCTGGGCTGGCCGCCGAGGCGGACTGTTTCGCGAGACCGATCCCAACGGCCCACAGGTACGAGGGGTCCACGTTCGGCAGCGACTCGGCGAGCCCGAGCACCACCCCGGCGGCTTGCTGGGAGATCGACGCGAGCTCGGCGTCGATCGCCTTCGCCTGATTCCAGTATGCCGCGAAATCCTGGTCGCTGGCCCGGTAGAGCGCGACGGACAGGTCTCGGAGCGCGACCCGGCCCGCGGTGGTCGCCGCAATGAACCGTCCGTCGTACGGGCTCATCACGTCGAGCTCGGCCTTCTTGACGAGCAGCGATTGGAAGTCCGCCTGGCGCTTGGCGAGGTCGGCCTCCAGCGCCTGAAGCGCCTCCTGCTCCGAATTGAGGCGGTCGACCGTCGCTTCTTCGGCGTCGACGCCCTGCAGATGGAACAGGATCGAGTGCGTACGCCGGGTGTCATCGTCGATGACGGCGGCCTGCTGCTGACGGCGCGCTTCTTCCTCCTCGATGGCCTGTTGCGCCGCCTGAAGTTGGCCGACCTCCTGTTCGAGTTGCGTCCGTTGGTCGGGGGTCAGTACATCGACCAACCCGAACTGCTGGAGCACGGTCACGTCCGCGTCGGGGAGGGGAACGACGACCGACCGACTCACCACGCCCTGGAGGAACGCCGCCACTTGGCTACAATTCGTCACGAGCGGTCCACGAGGGGGAACGCCGTATAAAGGCCCTCGTCGCCGAGAGGGTTCCGTATTTCGAGCGCGAGCTCACGGGGCGACGACCGGAGCCGAACGAACGGGTCGTCGGCGAGCGCTGTCGCGAGCAGCGAACCGAACTGGTCCTTGCGCGCGGCGGCCCCACCGAAGCGGCGCACCCGTTCCCCGTCGATCTGCTCGTACGCGAACAGGAACTCGTACAGCGAGCGGTACACTTGGTCCTCGATCTTCTCCACGACCCGCTCGCGGTCCACCGCTTCTTCCTCGACGCCTTCCAGGTCGACGAAGTACACCGTGCCGTCCGGGGCGAGGACCGCATCCTTGTCGAGCCACACGTCGTGGAAGTCGAGCCCGTAGTAGCGATGGTCGGCCGCGTCGAGACGAAGCGTACGCGCGAACAGGGTGAGCAAGGGGATCGTTGACCGCAGGAACGCGGTCTCGAACCGGAGCGCCTTTGCGCCGGAGTCAACCCCGAACTGGTCGAACACGTCCCGTACGCCGGTTCCGACCGTACTGCGAGCGTGAAAGTAGATCCGTACGTTGGATGGTACGAGCCGGATCTCCTGGACGATCGGCCCGCGGAACCGTCGAAACCAGTGGATCGATCGGATCCGTTCCTCGAGCGGAGCCGGGATCTGGGCGACTTTCACGACCGGGGCGATGCGAAAGCCGGCGATCGACGTGAGGTCGGCACGCTCGGAGACGGCGAGTGCGATGCGGGCATGGTCGAGACCTTGCCCGCCGTAGGGAGACCCCCGGAGCCACACCTCACCGGTGATCCAGCGCGGGACGTCGCCCGGAAGCGCAGGTCCCGACGGGCGCTGCAGGCGCTCCCGGACCTCGCGGTCGCCGGCGAGCGCGACGACCGCGTCCGCTTCGAGGGGCATCGATCGGAACGGGTCGGTCGTCGAACCGATCCCCTTTACCGAGAGATGGAACGCCGTTCCGTCGATCGTCGCGATCGGGTCCGGCGAGACCGCCCCGCGATGGTCGTCCTCGAGGAACGACCGAGTCCGAAGCGGCGGCTCGTCCCAGAGACCCGCCATGGCCGTGGGCAGGAAGAATCGGTCCAAGGGGCCGAGGTCGAACGCAGTGAACTGGGGGTTCGTGCGGGTCCGGGCCGGATACTCGGCAAGATGGAGGGGGACTCCGGTAAGCCGCACGGGGAAGGTTCGACATCGGCAGGGAAGGCGCTCTCTTCAACCCGACCGGACGATCCGGCGACCCGGCCGAGTCAAGCGCGCCTGACGAGGCGCTTAATCCCGCCCCGGAGTGTGCGGTGGGCGCTGTGAAGTCGATCGAGGAGATCGCGACGGGTCTCGTCATTCCCTCCGAAGCCTGGGAGCCGTACGGCCGGTGGGCGGCCAAGGTCGACCCCTCGCGACTTGCCCCGCGCGTGGGCCGACCCCCGGGACAGATCGTGCTGATCACCGGCATGACGCCCTCCGCCGGGGGGGTCGGCAAGACCGTCACCACTCTCACGATCGCCTCCGCGCTGACGCGTCGGGGCGTCCGGGCGATCGCCTGCCTGCGGCAACCGTCGCTCGGGCCCGTCTTCGGGATCAAGGGCGGCGGCGCGGGTGGCGGTCGCGCGACGGTCGAGCCGCTCGTCGAGGTGAATCTCGGCATGACGGGAGACCTCGACGCGGTCACGTCCGCTCACAATCTGCTCGCATCGCTCATCGACAATCACCTGCACCACGGCAACACGCTGGGGATCGATCCGGAGTCGATCGTCTGGCCGCGGGCCCTCGACCTCGAGGACCGAGCGCTCCGCGACATCGAGATCGGCCGAGGCACCGGCAACGGCCCGGTGCGTCGATCGTCGTTCGTGATCACCCCGGCCTCGGAGATCACGGCGATCCTCGGGCTCGCGACCGGACCGGAGGAGCTCGAGGCACGGCTCGGTCGGATCGTGGTCGGCCGGACCCGCTCCGGCGCTCCGGTCTGCGCATCGGACCTTCACGCGAGTGGGGCCATGGCCGCTCTGCTGCGCCGCGCTCGGCTCCCGAACCTCCTCCAGACCTCGGACGGCTCCCCCGTGCTCGTGCACGGCGGCCCGTTCGGCAACCTCTCCTACGGGACCACGACCCTCACGTCGCTTCACGTGGCTCAACAGCTCTCGGACGTTGCGCTCGTCGAGGCCGGTTTCGCCACCGACCTGGGAGCGGAGAAATTCGTCGACCTTGTCGCCCCGCTCGGGGATGTCAGCCCGTCGGCGGCCGTGATCGTCGCGAGCCTCCCGAGTATTCACGCGCACGCCCCGGGACTGGTCGGCGCGGGCTCCCTCGGCCCGGGACTCGAGAACCTCGAGCAGCACGTCGCCAACGTCCGCGCCCTCGGTCTCGACCCGGTCATCGCCCTCAATCGGTTCCCGGGGGACATCTCCGGCGAACGGACCGAGGTGAAGTCGTTCTGCACCGGGCTCTCGGTGCGGGTCGAGGACGCGAACGGTTTCTCGGACGGTGCCCTCGGAGGGGTCGGCATCGCCGAGGCGGTCGTCGAAGCGCTCCATCGCGGCCAGCGGGCGAAACCGATCTACCGACCCTCGCAGTCCCTCGCGGAGAAAATCGACATCGTCGTCCGCACCATGTACGGCGGCGAGGGGGCCGACCTGTCGGACGAGGCGCGCGCCGAGGTCGCCCGAGGCGATGTCCCGGACGGGGACGCCGTGCCCGTGTGCTTGGCGAAGACCCCGCTCTCGCTCAGCGACGACCCGAAGAAGCTGGGCCGGCCCCGCGGCTTCCGGGTCCAGGTCCGCCGATTCGTCCGCGCCGCCGGCGCGGGATACATCGTTCCCCTCCTGGGGGATATCCAGACGATGCCCGGACTGCCCCGGGACCCCCGGGCCTTCCACATCGGCATCGACGCCTCCGGGGTCCCCCAAGGGGTCGTGTAGTTCGGCGCCGTCGAGTGGAGTTGACCACCTCTCTATCCGTTCCGGGGCGACTCGTGGGGCGGAGGGAACCGAATGGAGCGGACGGTGTACGTCTCCGAAGTGATGACCCACGAGGTGGCCGCGACCCGGCCCGAGGTCCGGCTGGACGAGGCCGGCCGGCTCATGCGGGAGCTCCATATCTCCGGACTGCCCGTGCTGGGAGCCGACGGTCGCGTCGTCGGCGTGCTCAGCGAGAAAGACCTGATCCGGAAGCTGGACCTTTCCTCGGGCATTTCCAGTCCCCGCGGTCTTCTCGACCTTTTGTTCGAGTCCGCCCCGAAGCGCGGCCCGTCCCTGCTCGACCTGTGCCGTCGTCGACTCGAGAACGCCTACGTTCGGGACGCGATGACGAGCCCCGCGTTGACGATCGCCCCCACGGCGAGCGCGAGGGACGCGGCCCGGACGATGTTCCTCCAAAAGATCCACCGGCTACCGGTGGTCGATGACCTCGGGCGGCTCCTCGGGATCGTGACCCGGGTCGACCTCATGGCGGCCTCCGTCTCCGCCGCCGAGCGTCGACGCGGCACGCTGCGTCCGCAGCCGAAGCGCGCGCCACGGGCTCCCGTGGACCCGTTCGGGGACGCGTGAAGGGCCCGGACCGCGGCCCACTCGGATTCACGCAGGAACCCACTCACGAAGCGAGGGTCCGGTTTCTCATGCCCGAAGCCTCTGGGGTCCGGGCCGCTTCCCGGGGGGGCCCGCTCTCGGTCCTCCTCCTGCTGGGGGTGCTCTGGGGGGCCCTCTTTCCGATCACGAAGCTCGGTGTCGATGCCGGCGCGAACCCGTTCGCGCTCGTCACCGTCGACTTCCTGCTCGCCAGCGGAACCGCCCTCGGGGTCGCCGGGGCTGTCCGCGCCCCTTGGCCCGGTGTTCGCTCGCTCCTCGAGTCGATGGGCCTGGGCGCCCTGATGATCGGCGGGATCAACCTGCCGCTCTTCTGGGGGGAACAATTCGCGACCGGCGGCGCCGCGTCGATCGTGTACGCCACGTCGCCGGCGATCAGCCTGCTCGTCCTCCTGGCTGCCCGCCACGGCCCCCGTCCGAGCGCGCTGCGGCTCGGCGCGCTCGCCATGGGGCTCTCGGGCGTCCTCGTCCTCTCGCTCGCGGCGGGGAGCGGCGGGCCGGTCACGAATCCGTGGGGGCTGGTCGCGTTCGCGCTCGGCGCTACGTGCCAGGGCGTCGGGGCGGTGCTGATCTCCGTTCGGCGGCCGCACGGCGAGGGTCGGTGGGGGCAGGCGGCCCAGTTCACGGGCGCCGCCGCCGCCGGGCTCGTGACGATGGCCGTCCTGGCGGCCCCGTTCGCCCTTCCGGCGGTCGCGCCGGTCCTCCTTTCGATCGCGTACATGGGGTTCGTCTCTCTCGTGATCGGCTACACGTTGTTCTTCCGCCTGGTCCGCGACGCCGGACCGGTCGGGGCGAACCTGGTGACGTTCCTGAACCCGGTAGTGGCGCTCGCGCTCGGCGTGGTCGTCTTCGGCGAGAGCTTCCGCGCCCCCGAGGTCGCCGGGCTCGTGCTCGTCCTGGTCGGCCTCGTCCTGCTGGAACGGCCCGACCCGCCGCACGCGGTGGCCTCACGGCCGAGCGGGGGCCCTAACCGTCTCGGCTCCTAGGTCGGTGCGGCGCGACGGGCCGACCGGATGGCGGCGAGCGCCCGCTCGGAGTAGGCGGTCAGCGCGCGATCCATCTCGGTCGTCAGGCGGACCGCCGCCCAATCCCAGTGGACGGCGACGCGGTCCCCGACCGCCAGCCCCGGCAGGGCCCGCGGGTCGTACGTCACCGACCGGTCGCGCACGCCCCCCAGACCGAGGGAGCCGTCCCGGAGCTCGAGGACCGGCCCCCGCACCTCGAGACGGTCCCGGCCGATGCTCGTCACCTCGGCGGTGGCAGGCCGACACGACTCCATGTTCGGGAGCGTCGTCTTGACGTGTCCGGTGACGGCCCCGACGCCGACATAGCCGACGTGGAACAGGTGGTGAGGGATCGGGTGGTCGGGAAGCGCCGCCGCGAGCTCGCGCGCGACGAAGGCGGGCAGCCCCCGGCGCGCGAGCGACTCTAGGATCGAGACGAAGTCGTCCCTTCCGAAGGCATCTAGGAGCGAGTTGCCGACCCAGTACGCCTCGACGACCGCCCGGTCGAACGGTCGAAGCCCGTGCTTCGCCGCGATCGCCTCGAGATACGGGTAGAGCGCTTCGAACTGGGAGAGCATCCGCTCCACCTCGGACTGGCCCGTCCCCTCGGTGATCGCCCGGTACAGGGCCGGCTCGGCGTCGGCCGGCCCGCAGTAGCTCCGTCGGTTCGTGACGATGCTGAACCGTGCCGCGAGCTCGAAACCGTCCATCTCACGCCGGGGGGGACGGGGCGTCGGGTCGACCCCACCCGGACGGTCGGGCCACGCCGGACCGCCACGAGGCGACGATCATCGCGAGCACCCCCGCGGTGATCGCGAGCGTGCCGAGCGCCGGTGTCCACACGACCGCCTCGCCGCGCATGCCGACCGAGAGCAGCCAGGTGACCGGGTACCCCAGCACGAGGACGGCGGCGCCGACGCTCAGGTCCACGCGGGCGAGCCCGGCGTACCACGTCGCGACGAACGCCGTCAGCAGGACGGCGCTGATCGCGACCCAGCTCCATTGGGCGCCGGAAAAGTGGCCGACCGCGCCCCATTGGGCCGTGAACGCCAGGTACGCCGCGAGGAACATCGCACCGAACCCCATGCGGCCGAGCCCGACCGTCGAGGAGGGAAGGTCCCGCAGCGTCCGCTTGGACAGCGTGTACTCACCCGCCCACAGGACCGTCGCGGCGAGGACGTACAGCGTGCCGTCGGTCAGCACGACGGAGGTGAGCGAGAGCAGCAGGTAGCAGCCGCCGAGCAGCAGGATCGCGCCGAACACGACCGGCCAGCGGAATCGTTCCTTGAGGAAGAACCATGCAAAGACCGTCGCGAAGAGGAACAGCGTTCGATAGAAGAACGACGCCGTAGTCGCGCCGCCCTCGGCGGTCGCGAGCTCGACGCCGCGGAAGAAGAGGAGGAACGGGACCGCGCCTCCGATGAGGCCGATCGCGACCAAGCGCGCCCAGTCGGTACGACGAAGGGGCGTGGAGCTCGGGCGGATCACCGCCGCGGCCAGGGCGATCGGGAGGAGCATCGCCGCGACCGCGAGATTGCGGACGGTCACGAAGGCGTCCGAGTTGGTGCCGGCGACCGCGTAGATGTTCACGAACGTCGAGACGCCGCTCACCACGGCCGTGGTGAGCACCAGGGCGAGACCGACCACCAGCCCCCGACGATCTCCCCGCGCGTTCATCGGGCGCCTCCGGGCGATGGAGTCGGGGCAACGAGGGCCGCCGCGGCCGGCGAAGTGAGCGCCTCGAGCACCTCGGCCGCCTGCTCCTCGGTCAGGCGACGCAGGGCGAAACCGGCCTGGACGAGGACCGAGTCCCCGACCTTCGCCTCGGGAAGATAGAGCAGGCTGACCGACTTCGACACCCCGGGATAGTCGACCGTTGCCGAGCGGAGTCCGTCCGCGTCGACCGAGATCGCGCGGATGCGGCCGGGGATCGCGAGGCACATCTTACCCGCCTCCCACCGAGATCGACCGAAGGATCACGGACTGGGCGCGCGGGTCGCTCGACTCTTCGGAGGTCCGGACGTCGAGCGTCGCGCCCTCCGCCGGCGTGCCGGCGACCAGGAGGGGCCACGCCGAGCGCAACTGCTCCTCCCGGACATCGGATAAGGCGCCCAGCCATACCTCCGCTCGGGAGATCCGCGCGGCGTGTTCTCGTTCGGCGAGCATCACCAGTTGCCTCCGGAGGTCCCGGAGCAGTGCCTCCTCATGCATGGCTCTTCTGCCCCCCGGGCGCGCGGCGCGGTGGGCGATGCGCCCCGCCGATCTCCGCTTCGATGCGGTCGCACACGACGCGAACGGCGGCGCGCACGGGCTCGCTGCGGTTCCGACCGGGGGTCATGTCCTCCGCCTCGATACCGAAGAGCGTGAGCTCGCTCGGGGTCCGCCCAAGCCCCTCCGCCAGTCGAAGGAGGGCCGGCACGTCGAGGCCGTGCGTGGAGATCGACGTGCCCGCGGGCAGTCCCACCGCCGCCTCCCGGCTCCACCGATGCACCGTTCCCGGGGGCGCGCCCGAGCGCACCGCGTCGATCAGGATCATCCGCGAGCGCCGAGGGAACTCGTCGAGCAGTCGGGTCAGGTCCCCGGGCCCCTCGACCACGTCCGCCGCGATCCACGGCCGGCGCTGGAGGGCGCGCGCGACGTCGAGCCCCACCCCGTCGTCCGACCGGTCGTCGTTCCCGAGGCCGATGACGAGCGGCCGTGCGGTCCGGGCGGGCTCAGCCACGTTCCACCTCGAGCTTCAGGAAATGCGTCGCGCAGGAGATGCACGGGTCGTGGTTGCGGATCGCGCGCTCGCACGCGAGCGCGAGCTCTGCGTCCGACCGCTGGACCTCGGCGTCGATCACGTGCCGCAGGTCCTCCTCGATCCGGGTCTGGTTCTGCGACGTGGGCGGCACGATCTTCGCCTCGCGAAGAAGGCCACCGGCCGCGACATCGTATCGGTGATACAGGATGCCCCGGGGAGCCTCGGTGACCGCCGCTCCGCGCGTCTCGGGGATCGAGGTCGGGGGCGCTACGAACGGTGCCGTCGGAACGGAATACGCCCGGATGATCCGCAGCGACTCCTCGCAGGCGAAGGCGACCTCGATCGCCCGCACGACGATGCTGCGGTACGGGTTTTCCACGGTCGGTTCCAGACCGACCGCCTCGGCAAGCGCGCGCGTCCGGGGCGGAAGCCGGTCGCGGTTGAGGCTGTACCGCGCCATCGGTCCCACCAGATACGCCCCCCCGCCGCGGCGATGCGCCTGGAGGGCGTGCGAGTACGGGACCTGAACCTCCTCGAACTCCTCCTCGAACCGCTCCTGCGGGAGGCGGAGACCTCGGCTCGACACGAGGTCCCCCTCGTTCATCGGATACTCATCGGGATGACGCAGCGCCACGAACTCGTACTCTTCCGTTACCTTCGGGAACGGGAGCGACGCGGCGAATCGGGCGGTCGTCTCCGCGAGCGCGAACGCCTCTTCGAGCTGGGGGACCAGGGGGGCGAGGTCGTCGCGGGACGGCGCCCGATAGAACCCGCCGATCCGCACGTTGATCGGATGGACCTCCCGCCCGCCGAGCACCTGCATGATCGTATTCCCGGCCTTCTTGAGCGCGAGGCCGTTCGCGACCTCCTGGGGGTGGTCCTTCGCGAGTCGGACGGCGTCCGGGTATCCGAGGAAGTCCGGTGCGTGCAGGAGGTAGATGTGGAGCGCGTGGCTCTCGATCCACTCCCCACAGTAGAGCAAGCGCCGCAACGCCCGCAGTTGCCCCTCGACGCGGATCCCGAGCGCTCGCTCCAGGGCGTGGCAGGCGCTCATTTGGTACGCGACGGGGCAGATCCCGCAGATGCGGGCGGTGATGTCGGGTGCCTCGGTGTACGCGCGCCCCCGCAGCATCGCCTCGAAGAAACGCGGCGGCTCGAAGATGCGGAGCTCGACCTCCCGGGCCCGGCCGTCCTCGATACGGACGCGGAGCGCGCCCTCGCCCTCGACGCGGGCGATGTAATCGACCGAGATCGTCCGCTCGGTCATGGGTCCGCGCGGCCCGCCTCCTCCGCGGCCATCCGGAACGGCTTCGCCGCGGCGTTGAACGTTCGGTAGACCCGTACGAGCTCCTCCGACCTCATCCCCAGGTCCCGGAGTCGCTGGGTCCACGCCGCCGTGTTGGGCGTGTCCTGCGGCCCGAAGCAGCCGTAGCACCCCCGGTCGTACGCGGGGCAGATCGCACCGCACCCGTCCTGCGTGACCGGCCCGAGGCACGGTGTTCCGTGCGCCACGACGACGCAGACGTTGCCGCGTCGCTTGCACTCGATGCAGACGCTGTCCGTGGGGACCGTCGGACGACGGCCCTGCAGGAAGGCGGCGACGACCTCGAGGAGCTGGTGCTTGTTGATCGGGCAGCCCCGGAGCTCGAAGTCGACCGGGACATGGTCCGCGATGGCGGTCGACCGGGCGAGGGTCTCGATGTACTCGGGCCGGGCGTAAACGACCCGGCGGAACTCGTCGACGTCCCCGAAGTTGCGGAGCGCCTGGATCCCGCCCGAGGTCGCGCAGGCCCCGATCGTCACGAGCCGGCGCGACTGCGCCCGGACCTGGAGGATCCGTTCCGCGTCATGCGGCGTCGTGATCGACCCCTCGACCAGCGAGAGGTCGTACGGGCCGGGAGCGACCGCGCTCGACGCCTCGACGAAGTTCGCGATGTCGACCTGGCCGGCCACGGCCAGGAGCTCGTCCTCGCAATCGAGGAGGGAGAGCTGGCATCCGTCGCACGACGCGAACTTCCAGACGGCGAGCCGCGGCCGTGTGGCGCTCGGCATCTCAGAGCCCCCGGACCCGGAGCAGGGGACCGACCTCGCGATACCGGAGGACGGGACCGTCCCGGCACAGCAGGTAGGGTCCGAACTGACAGTGGCCGCACTGAGCGATCCCGCACTTCATGTTCCGTTCGAGCGAGACCCAGATCTCCTCGCGGCGGACCCCGCGGGCCTCGAGTGCTTCCGCGGCGAACCGCATCATGATCTCGGGGCCGCAGAGGAACGCGACCGTGTTCGGGCCATCGAATCGCGCGTCGGGCACCCGGAGCGTGACGAGGCCCACATCGCCATACCAGTCCCGGCCCGCGGCGTCGACCGTCACCTGGAAGCGCGCGTCGGTGCGAGAGCGCCAGGTTTGGAGTTCGTGGTAGTACACCAGATCGGCCGGCGTCCGCGCGCCGTAGATCACCTCGACCCGGCCGAACCGCTCCCGATGCCGCAGCACGTCGTACAGCAGCGGTCGGAGCGGCGCCAGGCCGAGCCCGCCCGCGATCACGACGACATCCTTGCCGCGTGCACGGTCGATCGGCCAGCCGGTTCCGTAGGGCCCACGCACCGCGACGACGGACCCCGGGGCCGTGCCCGCGAGCGCCTGGGTGGCGAGACCGGCGGCCCGGATCGTATGGACGAGCTCGCTGCGCCGGTCGGGGTCCCCGCTGATCGAGATCGCCGCCTCGCCCCGTCCGAGGAGGGAGACCATGTTGAACTGGCCGGGAAGGAACGGTGGGCATTCGTGGCCGTCCATCGGCATCAGCACGAGCGTCGCGGTGTCGGCCGTGTCCGCGGTCCGCTCGAGCACCGTGTACGGGCTCGGGGCGAGGGGGGGCTCCGGGAGGACGTCCTCCCGCGCTGACGGCTCACGGACCGTGGGCATCGAGCACCTGCAGACGGGTCGCGTCCAATCTCAGCGCGAGGATCGGCACGAGGCGAAGGAGGAACTGGTACCCCTCGACCGGGTGGGAGTCGAGAAGGACGCGGAGCTCGCCCCCGGCGACGACGAGGACGTCGGTCGGTTTCAGCGCCCGGGCGTCCACGCGCCACCGATGCGGCGCCACCAGCCACGACCAGCCGAACACCTCGCCCGGACCGAGCGTGAGGATGGTGAGGCGCGGACGGTCGTGCGGAACGAGCTCGAGCGCGACCTTTCCGGCCTCAATCAGGAAGAACTCCCGCGCGGGGTCGCCCTCCCGCGCGATCGTTGCGCCGGTGTCGTACCGGCGCCGGACCGTGTGCGTCGCGATCGCCCGGAGGAACTGCGGCCCCAGGCCCCGAACGAACGGGTGGCGCTCGAGGTCGGAGGGGTCCACGTTCGCGCTCACGGCTTCCCCCCGGTGGGAGTTCCGTCGGACGAGGCCGCCGCGGCGTTCGACCGGATCGTCCGGGCCTCGGCGGTGAGGTCGATCCCCACCGGGCACCACGTGACGCATCGTCCGCACCCCACGCACCCCGAGCTGCCGAACTGGTCGAACCACGAGGCGAGCTTGTGCGTCATCCACTGCCGGTACCGGGACGGCACCGTCGTCCGCACGCTCCCCGTGTGGAGTTCGGAGAATCCGAGATTGAAGCAGGAGTCCCATCGCCGCCATCGCTCGACGCGCGTCGCATCCAGGGCCGGTACTTCTTCGGTCGAGTGGCAGAAGCAGGTCGGACACGCCATGGTACAGTTGGTGCAGGCCAGGCAACGTTCGCCGACCTTCTCCCACTCGGGGTCCTCGAGCCGACCGAGGAGGAGGTCGCGGATCCCGTCCGTATCGAGGGTCCGCCCCATCGACCGCGCCGTTCGTTGCACGGTGGCGGTCATCGCGGCGACGTCGTCAGACTCGGCGGGCCGCAGCGGTACCCCGCTGAGGACCGATGCCCCGCGCTCCGTGCCGACCTCGACCAGGAACTCGTGCCGGTCGCCCTCGACCCGCTCGGTGAGGGAGAGGTCGAAGCCCTCCTTCACGCCGGGGCCGGTGCCCATGGAGGCGCAGAAGCAGGTGGCCCCCGCCTGGCCGCACTGCACCGCGACGAGCAGCACCGGCCGGCGACGCGCCGCGTAACCGGGGTCGACCGCGGCGCCGCCGGTGAACACGCGGTCCTGGATGCGGATGGCCGCGACTTCGCAGGCCCGCACGCCCAGGTACGCCATCGGGGTCTCGTCGGGCGGTTCGGGGGATATCGAGAACGACGCGTCCGTTCGATGCGCTGTGAACAGTCGCTCGCGGGACGGGAAGAGGTACTTCTTCCAGCTGTGCGGACCGACGTTGTAGCCGAACAGCGCGCCGTCGTTCCGTCGCTCGAGACGGTACGTTCCGGCCTCCTGCCGGTCGGTCCATCCGACGGGAAGGTCGGATTCGCTCTCGATCCGCCCGTAGACGATCGCTCCGTCACGGACCGTCGGGCCGACGATCGCGTACCCCGCCGCGGCGATCGCCGCCAAGAAGCCCGGGAAGTCCGAACGCTGAAGCACGGAACGGCTCCCGACCGGCACGCCGGCCCCACCGGTACCTCCGGAGGTCGGGGTGTCCATCGCCGCCCCCTTCACTCGACGTAGGTGAGCCAGTCCGCATGGCGGTCCGAACGTCCCCGCAGCACGTCGTCGTACAGGGCCTGAAGCCGGTGGGCAATCGGGTACGAGCCGGTCCCGATCGGGCGGCCGTCGACCTCTCGGATCGGCGTGACACCGGCGGCCGTGCCGGCGTAGAACAGTTCGTCCGCGGTGAATAGCTCCTCGCGGGTGAATCCCGTGCGTTGGTACGGGATCTCGTTCTCGAGCGCCAGCTGAACCACCGTGTCGCGGGTGATCCCCCGCAAGATCCCCGAGCTGGCGGGCGGCGTGCTCAGCACCCCGTTCCGCACCCGGAAGATGTTCTCGCCGGGTCCCTCGGCGACGATGCCGTTCGAATTGAGCAGGATCGCCTCATCGTACCCGCCGGCACGTGCCTCCATCTTCGCGAGGATGCCGTTCGCGTAGTTCGCGGCGCACTTCGCCTGCGGCGGCAAGGAGCGGGAGTCGATGCGCGTCCAGCTCGACACCGTCGCGCGGACGCCCCGGGCCACTCCGGCCTCGCCGAGGTAGGCCCCCCACGGCCACATCCCGATCGCCACCCGGACCGGACTTCCTGTCGGGTCGAGCCCCATCTCCCCGTAGCCGGTGAACGCGATAGGTCGGATGTATCCTTCGGGCATGCCGGTTGCACGCGCGAGGTCGACTACCGCCTGCGTGAGCTCGGCGACGGAGTACGGGAGCTTCAGTTCGTAGATCTTCGCACTGTCCCGGAACCGCTCGAAATGCTCTCGCAGACGGAACACCGCGCTCCCTTTCGCCGCCCGGTGGCACCGGATCCCCTCGAAAATCGCGAAACCGTAGTGCAATCCGTGGGACATGACGTGAATCTGCGCCTCCGCCCACGGCACCAGCTTTCCGTCCAGCCAGATGTGCGACGTCGGAACGATCGGCGGCATCGAGTTTCGAACCCCGCTCGCCGTGTTAAGGGTGCAGTCAACCCGGCTTGACCTTTCGATTATAGGCGGCCCGGCCCCCTCCTCTCCCGTCATGTGGGAGATCCGATTCTGGGGCCGGGGCGGACAGGGCGCGGTGGTCGCCGCGGAGCTCCTCGCGCAGGCGGCGTTCCTGGACGGCAAGGTTCCCCAGAGCTTCCCGTTCTTCGGGGTCGAACGACGCGGGGCGCCGGTCACGGCCTACGCGCGGGTGAGTGACGGACCGATCCGAGTGCGCACCTCGATCGCGACGCCGGACGTCGTGGTCGTCCTCGAGCACGGACTGCTCCGGTCCGTACCGGCGACGGACGGCCTGCGCGAGGGCGGCACCCTGCTCGTGAACGCGCGCGCGGACGACCCGGGCCTCGTCGCCCCCCCGCACGTACGCCTCGCCACCGTCGACGCGGACCGGATCGCTCTGCGGCTCGGTCTCGGCACAGCCGCGACACCCATCGTGAACACGGTGATCCTCGGCGCTCTCGCCCGGGTCACCGGTGTCGTCTCCCTCGGTGCGCTCGAGGGGGCGATCGAGCGGTTCGTGCCGGCTCGACCGGTGCAGAACCGAGCCGCGTGCCAGGCCGGCTATGCGGAGGTCGTGGTCCGCTCCACCGATGTCCCGGTTCCGCCGACCCGCGCGACGCCGACCCCCCCGCCGTTCCCGGAAGGCCCGATGGCGACCGTTCCCAGCGACGTCCTGCTGACCGCCTCCTGGCGGACCCAACGACCCGAGATCCATCTCACCCGGTGCACTCGGTGCAACTTCTGCTGGAAGTTCTGCCCCGATACCGCGATCGCGATCGACGCGGCGGGGTTCCCGGTGCTGGTCGCCGACCACTGCAAGGGGTGCGGGATCTGCGCGTCGGTTTGCCCGCCGAGGACGATCGAGATGGTCGCGGAGGCGTAGAGGGGCGATGACGCTGGAAGTACTCTCGGGCAACCACGCCCAGTCCGAAGCGGTGCGGCTCGCGCGCGTCAACGTCGTCGCGGCGTATCCGATCACGCCGCAGACGACGATCGTCGAGGGCATCGCCGATTTCGTCGCCCAGGGCCGGCTGCCGGCCCAATTCGTTCGCGTGGAGTCGGAGCACAGCGCGATGCAGGTGTGCGTCAGCGCCGCCGCGCTCGGGGCCCGAACGTACACCGCCACGTCCAGTCAGGGCCTGCTCCTGATGCACGAGCTCCTCCACTGGGCCTCCGGGATGCGGGCCCCCATCGTCATGGGGGTCGTGAACCGGGCGATCGCGCCGCCCTGGTCCGCCGGAGCGGACCACGCCGACACGCTCGCGCAACGGGATACCGGCTGGATCCAACTGTACGCCGAAACCAACCAGGAGGTCCTGGACATGGTCCTGGAGGCGTACCGGCTGGCGGAGGACGTGGCGGTTCGGCTGCCGGCCATGGTCTGCGAAGATGCGTTCTATCTCTCCCACACGGTCGAACCCGTGGACGTTCCGTCCGCGGAGACCGTGGATGCGTTCCTGCCGCCCCGGGTCGGACGCGCGATCCTCGTCCCGGGAGTCCCGGGCCGATTGGGGTCGTTCACTGGTCCCGAGGATTACGTGAAATTCCGTCAGCAGGAAGCGGCCGCGATGGACCGGGTGATCCCGACCCTTGACGGGGTCGAGCAAGAGTTCCTCCACTCGTTCGGTCGAACCCTGGGGGGGCCCGTGGTCCCGTATCTCCTGGAGGACGCCACGACCGTCCTCGTCACCCTCGGCACCGCGTCGACGACCGCCCGCGCCGTCGTCGACGAGCTCCGGGCCCAGGGGCACAAGGCCGGCCTGCTCAAGATCCGGCTTCTTCGCCCGTTCCCGGCGGCGGAGGTACGCGCCGCCCTCGCCAGCGCCGTACGGGTCGGGGTGCTCGACCGGGCGTGGACATTCGGATTCACGGGGGCCGTCGCGACCGAGGTCCGCGCGGCCCTGTACACCGCCCACCGCCGACCTCCGTTGACCAGCTTCCTCGCGGGGATCGGTGGGCGCGACGTCACCCCGTCGCTGGTCCGCCGGATTTTCGAGCGGCTCGAGTCGGGAGAGGAGGAGCGGCCGGTATGGATGGACCTCGAACCGGCGCCGGGGGCGACCGTCCATGGCTAAGCTCACCCTTCCCCCCGAGGAATGGGTACGGTCGGGACACTCGGCCTGCCCCGGGTGCGCGCCCGCCCTTGCGCTCCGGTTCCTGCTGAAGGGACTCGGTCCGCGTACGGTCGTTTCGGTCCCTGCCTGCTGCTGGACCGTGATCGCCACGCCCTACCCCACCACGGCCCTCGGCGTCGCGATGCTGGACAGCCCGATCGAGTCCACTGGCGCGTCGATCTCGGGGCTCCGCGCGGCGGTCGATGCGCTCGGCATGAGTGACGTGACCATCGTCGGGGTCGCCGGGGACGGCGGCACCGCTGACATCGGGCTCCAGTCGCTCAGCGGGATGCTGGAGCGCCGCACGAATGCGATCTACCTGATGTACGACAACGAGGCGTACATGAACACGGGAGTCCAGCGCAGCGGGGCGACCCCCTGGCACGCGTGGACGACGACCACCCCGGTCGGTCCCGCCCAGCGCGGCAAGACCGAGCCGAAGAAGGACATCATGGGGATCGTCCTCGCCCATCGCCCGGTCTACGCAGCCACCGTCAACCCCAGCTTCCCCGAGGACTTCCTCGCAAAGGTCGAGACGGCCCGCGAGCTGACGGGACCGCGGTTCTTCCACGCGATCACGCCCTGCCCACCGGGCTGGCGGTACGACTCGGCGGACACGATCGAGGTCGGTCGCCTGGCGACCGAGACCGGCTTGTTCCCTCTCTACGAGGTGGAGCAGGGACGGCTCCGGATCACGCGTCGGTACGGCCGCCTCAAGCCGGTACGCGAGTATCTCGAGATGCAAGGACGCTTTGCCCACTTGACCGCGGAGGAGGTCGATACGATCCAGGCCGAAGTGACCGCCCGCTGGGACGAGCTCAACCGCGCCGAAGCGGAAGGTGCGCGAAAGTCGACTCCGGCGCGGAGTCCAATCGCCCCCGCCGCCTCGGTCTCGCCGACAACGGTCGCCGCCCCGGCCCCGTGAACGGTGCCCCCTCGAGCGAGGGAGGCCGCCGGAGGGTGTCGTTCTCTCAGACGCCGGATTTCATACCCGGCACGATCGCCTCGGCCGCGGTGCGCTCCAGAAAACTGGCGACCTTGGCCCGGGTCGACTCGGCTGCCGCGTGGGTTTCCACGAGGGCGGTCGCCCACTGTTGGAGGGCGGGGATCGTGAGGTGGTTCGGGAGGCACGAGCGCGTCAGGTCCTCCTCAAAGTGCTCCCAGGCGAGCTCCGAGCGCACCGAGCCGTTGAGGACGGAGCCGAGGAGCGCTGCATTGAGCTTCGGTTTCGACTCGTAGTTCACCAGGACCAGTCGTACTTCCCCGATACGGAGTTCGGCCCGCTCCGGGTCCTCGGAGAGTTCCACCAAGGGCAGCGTGCACGAATCGGTGTGCGGGCTCGATGAGCGGGCCGCCGCGAACTGCCCGACATGGACGTCGTGGAGGCGCTCCACGTACACCTGCCACAGGTCAAGTCCGTCTCGAATGACCTGGGCCGGCACCGGCTTTCCTTGCGTGAGCAAGTCGGCGAGTTCGGACATTCGGTGGAGCAGGGGTTCGAGGACCTCCTTCCGCTCCTCGACGAGTTCGGCCCGAAGCTGGAGCACCGCCGCGCGGGCTTCGGCGGGAGCCGCGTGCTCGACGGGGGGGAGGCGCGGCCCGACGCGTGCGCGGTGCGGAAGGTGAAGAGCGTCCTCGATCGAACGACGCGCTCCGCCCGCGTGCGCCTCGAGATACGTACGTGTCCGTGACGGGGATTGCTTCCGCTTCCCGGCAGCTTCGGAGGGCGACATCGTAATTTTTACCCCGCGTCGCCACATAATCCCGGAGTGAACCGAAATTGACCCGTGGACCGGACGGATCGGAGGTCATACGGGGCCACCTTGCACTCGGGCGCGGGCCTGCCGGGATCCACCTATGGTCCCACAGTTCGCCCGTCTGTGCTCGGCAGTCGCTCGAATCCTGCCGGACGGAGGGCCCGCGTCAACGCCGAACGCTGGATGCGCTCGACCGAATTGGACTGAAGTGACCCTCGTGCCTTGTTCGGGCGCCTCGGAGACGGAGCCCAGCCCCGGGGCGGAGCACTCTCGCGAACTCCACGGCTTGAGCCCCTCTCCCGTCCTCGGTCAGATTGTGGGATGGGTCCCGGCCCAAGGCGACCTCGGCGCTGCGGTCTGCACTTGGCATCTCCGCTGCGCTCCCGCGAACGGTCTTGCCGGGGATGCCCGCTCGCCGTGGGACCGAGGTGAGGCACGGCAGCGTTGAACCGCCGCCGCCTTCGGCCCCGCTAGGGGGGCCCGGCCGCGAGCCACGCGGGCGAAGCGGCCCCCATAGGGGTGAGGATGGGGTCGTTCCAGCCCCCCGGCGTGCGGGAGAAGTGGACCGCCGGCGCCAGACGGCGGACCCGGCCGAGTGGGGTGTCTCGCTCGATGGTCTCGGGCGGAAGCAGCCGCTGCCGCAACTTCAGCACGATCGGTGCGAGCTCCGCCGGCTTGGTCACGAGCGAGTCGAACTGGCGGAACGGATTGGCGGCGAACGTGCGCTCCTCGGGCGGGATAAGCCCGAGCGACAGGTACCACATTGCGTTGCGGGTGAGGCTCACTGTGACGTGGTAGCTGCCGCCCTCCGTTGCCCTCCGGTAGAGCGCGGCCGCGGCGCCGGCGGCGCCCATGTAGCCCGTCACGTAGTCGTTGATCAGCGCGGTCGGAGGCATCGACGGCTTTCCGTTCTCTCCCTCGGCCATCGCGACCCCCGATGCGGAGGAGCCGAGCATGTCGAAGCCGCCGCGCTCCGACCACGGGCCTCCCCATCCGTAGCACCGAACGCTCACGGCGACGATGCCCCGGTGGTTCGCGGCCAGCTGCTCCGGGCCGAAGCCGAAGTTGGCGAGCTTGCGACCCCGAAAATTGTCGACGAAGACGTCGGCCTGCTTCGCCAGCGCGAGGCCCTTCGCCACGTTGTCCGGCCGGCGCAGGTCGAGGTAGGTGGACCGGAATCCGACGTTCGCGTCGTCGTACACCCACGGATGCTCGAAGTCGTTCACCCGGTTGAACTGGAGCACCTCGGCTCCCTGTTCCGCCAGCGTGCGACCGACCACCGGCCCGGCGACCGCGTGAGTGGCGGAGAGCACTCGGACCCCGCTGAGCGGCCGGTCCCCGGGACCGAACGGTTGAGGATCGCCCTCGGCGATCTTCCGCACGGCGATCACCGGCTCGTGGGCCAGGTACTGGCCCTGCGGGTGCTTCGCCCATTCGTCGGCGGTCCGGGCGATGCACAGCGTGTGGCCGGCCTCATTGGCCGCGTTCTCGAGTTCGAGCGAGTCCCACTTTCTGATCGCGCCGGCGACGCTGTGGTGGTTGGCCCCGCAGTTGAAGAAGTTGGTCCACTCGAACTGTTGGGCCGGGTACACCGCCGACGGATAGACCCACCGACCGTCCTTCGTCTCGAAGGGGAAGACCGAGAACGGGTGCGAATTCCCGATCGGGTTCGGATAGGGCCAACCGTTGATGGTCGGCCCGAAGGTCAGTTCCGGGTCGATCCCATGAGACGAGCGGCGCAGATCGATCGAGAGGTCCTGGCCTTTCCCGGAACGCAACTTCCAGATCGATGCTGCGCCGACCGCAGCGGCCATCGCGGCGAGGGCGAATACGGAGCCCAATCGGATCGCGCTCGGGAAGATCGGGTCCTGGCCCGCGAAGGTGATGGTCCCCCCCGTGTCGGATGGGCGGACCCCAGTTCCGGCGAGCAGGCGTTCGAGCTCCTTCCGAAAGTCGAGGTCCTTGGACGTGGGGTTCGATGATCGAGACGGTTTGGTCATCGGGGCTCCTCCAGTCGTGGGTACCCGCATTCGGCGCTCGGTCCGTTTGTTGTCCCGCATTGCTCTTCACTCCACATGGCCCAGATACATCAGCTCCCAAATCCCTGGGTCGCTCGCTTGCTCGACCATCCTCCCGTCTTCGTACTTCTCGACCGTCACCGAGCCGCTGAAGCGGAGGTACGCCGCGTCCACTCGCGCGATGCGGGCGAGCACGTGCTTGATCCCCGTGACCGTGTCCGCAAGCGGCTGGTCGAGGATGGTCTGGCTGCGCTGGAAGATCACGCGGTAGCGGACCCGTTCGTCCTGCGTGTAGTCGTAGATCACGCGGTTGGCCACCGGTTTCTTGCTCTTCGGGTCGGTCGAAACGTCCTCGAGAACGAGCCGCACCTTGGAGGCTTGGTCGGCGACGACCTGGCCGTCCTTCGCGATCAGGATCTGGGGCAGTTCGGTCCGGCCGTACTCGTCGGTGGCGTAGAGGTAGGCGGCGATCACCGAGTACGGACCGGCCTGCGCCCGACCCCAGTACCAGTGGTTGAGGAGCTTCGACATGACAACGTCGCCCCAGTTGTGGTCGTGGTAACCGACCCCGGAGAGGGTCTCGGGCGCGGAGTCCTTCGCCGTGAGAGTGACCGTCACCCTCCCCTGGGGCACCGCCGGCATCCAGGCGAACGTGTGCTCGTCGTGGGCTCCGAAGTAGCTGAAGCCGGTCCCGGGACGCCAGGAAGGCACCTGCCCGACCAGTTCCGCCTCGACCGTGAGTCCCTCGCCAACGAACTTGATGTGGTAGGTCCGAAGGTCCCCTCGGAAGTAGCAGTCCTTCACGCGGACGTCACAGCCCTCCCTGCTCGCCTGGAACTCTTCGGGAGTGGCGTGGACGGTCACCTGCTGGGTCGGCTTGCCCGGGCGGTCGAGGTTGACCATGACCATCGGCGACTCCGGGCCCTTCGGCTGGAGCATCCACTTCGTGTAGAAGGTGATCACGAGAGAGGAACCGTCCTCTAGGTGGGAGTCGAAGTACCACCACTCGTAGCTCCCCCTCCCGCCGGAGGTGCGCATACCATCCTCCCAGGGTGCGACCTGGCCTCGCGTGAGGCCGAGTCGCGCGTAATCGTCGTCGCGGTCCGCCAATCGTGCCAGCTTGATCTCGCTCATGCGACCCTACTCCTTTCCCTCTCCACACCCAACGGCTCGTGAAAGACTCGGGCAACGTTCCCCCCGAGGGAACGGGAGGAACTTGGCCGAGACCGGGGGAGCCGTGCTGCGCACCGACCCCGCCTCATGCCCGCTCCGAACGGTCCTCGGCTTCGGCCCTACGCTTGATCGTGAGAAGCGCGAGCAAGGTCGCTCGCGCCCGGGCGACGCCCACTGCCCCCACGCGGGCCCGGAGCTCGCGGTCCACGTCTCGGATCGCCGCCGTCCCGGCCCGTGCGGCGGCGTGTCCGCGATCCGTCAACGAAAGGGTCACTCGGCGGCGGTCCGCTGGATCGCGGCCTCGCTCGAGGTAGCCCCGATCCACGAGGAGGTCGACGAACTGGCTCGCCGCCTGCTTGGAGACGCCCATGAACCGAACAATCGACTCGAGGGAAGCCCCGCTCCACTCCATCGCGTTGAGGATGAACTCCCCGGACGCTGGGACGTCGGCGTATCCGAGCTTCGCCTGAGCCCGACGGACCGCGGCGGTGTACGTGCCTCGGGTGGCGTACAAGAGGGCCGAGAGGGGGGCGTCTCCGTAACGGTCGGGCCGATTCCGCGCCGTCGTCATTGGTCAAGACCATAGACAGTCAAGTATATTGACTTATTCCCTGGGCGGTCCGTACGGGACCAAGACTCGGAACTCCCGTTCGCGATCGCCGGCGACCTCGAGCGCGGGCGCGCCGGGGTCCGAGCCGATCGCCGATCCCAGGAGTTTTCTCCTCCATTCCGACCGGCCCAATTCGACGGCTGGAGCGGCGTGCGCACGGAGGGGGGTTGCTCGTCCGCTCGGAGCGATGAGTTCGCGCGTTCCCGTCCCAGGCGGGGCCGGGCGTGGGTTCTACCAGGGGGTGGTACGGGCCCGCCGGGATTCGAACCCGGGTTTGAGGCTCCGGAGGCCTCCGTGATATCCAAGCTATACTACGGGCCCCTGGACACTGCGGCACCGCGTACACGCGGGGCCGTCCGGACGGCCCGCCCTCACGCACGCGGGCGGGTAACCGTTACGGTAACTGCGAGCTCGCCGTCGTGGCGCCGGCGCCAAGTACCTCCGCCGTTTCGGCTCCGGCATGCCGAGCGATTCCATCAGCACCGCGACGCGCCGCAAGGTCGCCCGTTCGATCCTGACCAACAATCTGCGGGTGAAGAAGGGCGAACAGGTGATCATCGAGGCGTGGACGCACACGGTGCCCTGGGCGGTCGCCCTCGCGCACGAGGCCCGCGAGCTCGGAGCCCAGGCCATGGTCCCCTACGAGGACGAAGCGTCGTACTGGGAGCTCGTGAAGTCGGGCAAAACCGCCGTGCTCGGGCGGGCCGCCAAGCACGAGTTCGGAGCGCTCGCGAACGCGGACGTGTACATCCACATGTGGGGCCCGGGCGACCGCGCCCGGCTCAGCGCCCTCCCCCAGAAGCAGGCGAACGCGCTGTTCGAGTGGAACGAGGAGTGGTACAAGGTCGCCAACAAGAACGGCGTGCGCGGGGCTCGTCTCGACCTCGGCCGACCGTATCCGGCACTCGCCAGGTTGTACGGCGTCGACCAAAACGAGTGGATCCGTCAGCTGGTGAACGCTTCGTTGGTCACGCCGGACGCGCTGGCCAAGACGGCCGCCCCGATCGTGAAGGCGCTCGCGACCGGCAAGCGGCTTCGCATCTCGGACGACCACGGGACCGACCTCACGCTCGGACTCGCGCACCGGCCCGTACGGGCCCAGTTCGGCCGGAACTCGCCGGACGAGGCGAAATGGCCGTACTCGGCGCTCGTCAACGTTCCGGCGGGGCTCGTCCGAGTGGCGCTCGACGAGAAGGTCGCGGACGGGACGATTATCGGGAACCGCTCCTGCTACTCGGACGATGCCGTGGCGACGGGCGGGGTCCTAAGGTTCCGGAAGGGGCGGCTCACGAGCGCGAAATTCGAGACGGGACAGGCCATGTGGGATTCGGGTTACAAGACCGGGGGCACGGGCCGCGATCAGCCCGGGCTGCTCGGGATCGGTCTCAATCCCGCGCTCCACAACACGCCCCAACTCGAGGACGTAGAGCTCGGAGCGATCATGGTCTCGACCGGCGGCAACGCTCATTTGAAGGGCAAGAACAAGGCGCCGTTCTTTGGGTTCACGATCAACGCAGGCGCGACGCTCGAAGTGGACGGTAAGGAGATCCCGATCGGGAAGCGATAGAGCCCCGACGCTGGCTCAGCCGGTCTTCGGGGCTTTCGCCTTCGCGGCGGGCGGCGTCTTCGACTCGGAGTAGCCGCACGTGCCGCAGGAACGCCGGTCGGCGTGCTCCGCGAGGAAGACGCCGGGGCCGCATTTCGGGCACGACTTGTGCGTCCGGGTCAGCGTGTCGCCCTTGACCTCGTAGAGTCCGACGCGGGCCTTCGCCATGAGGCTCACTCCTGAGCGGGCGCCGCGTCCTTCTCAGACTTGGCGGCCTTCGCCTTGTGTTCGCCCTTATGCTCGGGCTTGTGAGCCTCGCCCTTCTCGTCGGGCTTGTGCTCGGTCTTGTGTTCGGCCTTATGCTCGGGCTTGTGGCCCTCGCCTTTCTCGTCGGCCTTGTGCTCAGGTTTGTGTTCGGGCTTGTGCTCGGGCTGGTGCTCGGCTTTGCCCTCGCCCTTTGACTCCGACTTGGACTCCGCGGGGGCCTCCTTCGGAGTCTCCCCTTTGCGCGGTTCAGCGGGCTTGTCCGCGGCGGGCGCCGCCGGAGTCGCGGACTCCTTCTCTTTGAGACCGTTCCGGACGAGGATGTGCGAGCGGGTGATCGACTTCGCCGCATCGGCCGATTCGTAGACTAGAGCCTCTCCGCGAGTTGTCGCCGTGCCGTACCGTGCGGCCATGCGCTCGATGATAACCCGGTCCTTCGGCGCGCTGATGAGTTTCGAAAGCTCCCCGCGGACCGCGTCGCGGCTCGGGGTGGCGGCGGTCGCGTGGGAGACCTCGAAGTGATACTCGTGCCGCTTCAGCAGCGGGTTCGCGTGTTCCTCGAGGATGCGGACTTCCACGACCGACTCACCTGGGACTGAGCTTCCGGCGCGCGCGCGAGCGCACGGGGGAGGGCCCCTCAGCCGGGGTTCCGTATATAACGGTGGCCCGGCGCGGCACGCTCGCTAGGGCCGGATTGCCTCGGCGGAAAGGGTTGAGCGCGCGTCCGTCCGGGTCCCGCGCTAGGCGTTCGAGGCGAGCGTCGAGACCGCCTGCTTCGTCGGCTCGATCAGGTACAGCACGCCCGCCAGTAGCGCGAGGATGCCGCCGAGGAGCGCGACCAAGTTGGACCCGAGGCCCAGCACCGCCCAGCCGACGATCGCCAGGATCGCCAGCATGACGCCGGTGGCGAACGCTCGGTCCTTCCACGCATGCTCGCCAAGGTGGGCGAACAAGAGGACCAGCGCGCCGACGACGAACAGCACCACCGCCTCGCTCAGGGCACCGGCCGCGGCGAAGGCGTGGCCGACGGCCAGGTCGGCAACGCCGAAGACCGCCGCGACCAGCCCGCCGACGAGGATCAGGAGCCCGCCGACCAGACCGAACAAGTGGCCCAACGCGCGCTCGGTTGTGATTCCCATCTGTCTCTCACCCCCTGATCCAATAGCTCCGCCCGCAGAACCCCGAAACGGCTCGGGCGCACGGGCAGGTGCATCGTCCTCGAGGCTCATCGTACATGAACATTGATCTCGCGCGGGACGCGATGTTGTCGCGCGCTTTACGAGGGGAGGCCCGAGAGGGAAAATCGACCGCGTATGCGCGCGGTTAGGAAGGTCTTAAACCCCCCCAGGCGGCTCTCCGGCGGGCCCCCGGGAGGACCGATGGCTCCGTTGTCCATCTGCATCAACACGCAGACGCCGCTCGTTCAGTTCCTCCGCCCGCCGGAAGGGAACCTCCTCGACCAGCCCGAGCGGGACGCGACCGACCTCACCACCCTCCAGGAGGGCGTGGACTATCGGTTCTCGCCCGGCGGGGTGACCCGGATGGTCTATCCGCTCGTTCGTCGGCTGATCAAGGACGGGGTGATCGACGAGGCCCACTGGATCGCGCTCAACCCGAAGGCGCCGGGGACCGTCCGGATCGGCCCGATGACGTTGCACAACGTCACCATCGACAGCGAGAAGATGGCTGGCTACGGAGAAGTGAAAGAGGCGATCTGGGGTCGCATCCACGACATCTCGCCGGCCGAGCCGCACGACGACCTGTTCTGGACCGAGGCGTTCTCCGCCTTCTCCTACTACAACCGGATCACTACCGAGCGGATCCAGAAGCTCGACGCGCAGCACGATTTCGACGCGTTCTACGTCCACGACTTCCAGCAGATGCCGGTCGGTCACATGCTCGGCACGATGAAGCCGAAGATCTTCCGGTGGCACATTCCGTTCGACGTCACGGTCATTCCGGAGGAGTGGCGGTCGCTCTTCACGACGTACCTCGACAGTTACGATGAGATCGTCGTGAGCGCCGATCGGTATGCGCAGTCCCTCGAAACGCTCGGCACGCGCACGAAAGTGCTCCGGCTGCTCCCGTTCATCGACCCGGACGATTACACTCGGCCCTCGAAGGCGGAAACCGAGTCGGTGGCGGAGCGGTTCGGGCTCGAGTCCTCGGCGGTCGTCGCGCTGATCGTCGGCCGGATGGACCCGATCAAGGGCCAGGACCTCGCGATCCAGGCGTTCGCCGAGATCGCCGCTGAGTACCCCGACGTGAAGCTGGTCCTCGTCGGGAACGGGAGCTTCTCCGGGTCGAGCGCGGGGTTGGGCCTGTCGAAGTCCGGAAAGTGGCGCGCCCACCTCGAGGAGCTCGTCCGCGACGCGAAGCTCACCGCGCGCGTCGTCTTCACGGGTCACCTGGAGCAGCCGGCGCTCGACGCCCTGTACGAGCGTGCCTCGTTCACGGTCATGCCGTCGGTGCGGGAGGGTTTCGGGCTGGTCGCCGTCGAGAGCTGGCTGCACGGACGTCCCGCGATCGTGACGGTGCGCGCGGGGATCGCCGAATTGGTGCGCGACGGATACAACGGCCTCCTGTTCGACCCCGACCGGACCGGATCGCTTGTCAAGCAGATGCGCCGATTGCTCGACGACCCGTCCGGCACCCTCACAGCACGGCTCGTCCGCAACGGCAGGACCACCGCCCGCCAGTGCTCCCTGGACGCGGCGGTCGCGGCCGAACGGGCGATGCTGACCCAGGTGGCGGCGGCCTAGATGTCGGGTTGGATCTCGGTCTGGACGCTGTTCCAGCCGTACGTGCCGGTCGTCGTGATCGTCGTGCTCACGGCCCTGTTCGCCTGGCTCGTCGCGCTCATCATCCGTCGGTTGACGCGGCAGACCACGCCGCCGATGCGGGCCGCCGCCGGCCAGCTCGGGATGATCGTGGTTGTTCTCATCGGGGGAACGCTTGCGCTCCAGGCGCTCGGCGTGAACACCGACATTCTCCTCCTCCTCGTCGCGCTGGTCGGAGTGACCGCGATCGTCGCGCTACGGGAGCCGCTCGGCAACTACGGGGCGAAGTACTTCTCCGACATCTACACGCCGTTCAAGGTCGGCGATACGATCCAAGTGCACAACATCTCGGGGAAGGTCATCGAGATCAACGCGATGACCACCGTGCTCCTGACCGAGAGCGACCAGCTCGTGTCGGTACCCAATGCCTGGATGATCCGAGAGGTGGTCGTGAACACCTCGCCCCAAGCGTGGAAGGAGATCACCGTCCCGGTCTCGATCGGAGGCACGGTCGACCTCGCAACGTTCGAGAGCGAACTGCTGAAATCGCTCGGGAAGATCCGCACGCGACTCGACCCGCGGTTCCCTCCGGTCCTCGCCACCAAAGCCCGGAGTGCCCAGGCCACCGACCTCGTCCTGACGGTGATGATCCGGCGGCCCGAAGACCGCGACTCGATCACGGCCGAGGTCAACAAGCGGGTCGCCGAGGCCCAGGAGAAGGCCCGCGGCACCGGCTCACCGGCCGCCGCGCGCTAGCGGGCCGCCGGATGCAGCCGTTCGGTGACCGGTCCGCGAACGAACTCGAGGACACCGGCACCGTACCGTTCGCGACAGACGTAATCGACCGCCGCCCGCACTGCGGGCTCGGCGTTCGCGACCGCGCCGGAGAGCGCGGCGCCCGCGAGCAGGTCGAGGTCGTTCTCGGCGTCGCCGATCGCGGCGCATCCACGGCCGCGCACTCCGAGGAGGGCCATCGCGCGGCGCATCCCGGAGCCCTTCGTGACTCCGCGGGGAAGGGCCATGACGTGTCGCACGTTCCCGACCAACTGGACCGGAAGTCCGGAGACGGCCCTCCGCAGTTGAGGTCCGTGTCGATTCAGCACCGAGACCACAACCTCCCCGTACTCCGCGCCGAGCCCGCGAACGCCCTCGAGCCGCACGCGGACGGCCGCTCCCACGCTACGGCCGAAGACGTGGGGCGCGCTGCCGAGGGGCGCCTCGACGATCGCCCCGTTCTCCGCGACGAGGCCGTCGAGGTAGCGGAGCCCCCGCACGTAGGGCAGGAGGTCGGGGTACCTCCGACCCGAGACCAGCACCGTCCGGAGGCCCATGCTCTGCGCTTCATGGAGGGCGGTACGGGCATCCCCCGACGGCCGGTCGCCGACGGCGACCAGCGTCCGGTCGAGGTCCGACGCGAACGCCCCCAGAGCAGATACCGTTCGGTCGAAACGGCTATGGCGCGTTCGACGGTCGGCCTGCCCGTCAGGAGAGGGGCTCATGCTGCGGGCGAACGACGTGACTCGAGCTAGTTACGCGTTCCTCTCCGCCGTATCGCCCGGGTTATCGGGCCCACGGTCCCGCGGCCGGTCGACCGACTTGCATGCGAGGTTCGCATTCTGCTGACGATGGCCGGCTCCCCGTCGACCTCGGACGCCCGCCCCGAGCACCGGGACAGCGAACCCACGCTCCACGATTACGGCCTGATCGGGAACGAGAAAACCGGGGCCCTCGTTTCTCGGTTCGGCTCGGTGGACTGGGCGTGCCTTCCGCGGTTCGATAGCCCCAGTGTCTTTGCCCGCCTGCTCGACCGAAGGAAAGGCGGCTACCATCACATCGCGCCAACCGGTCGATTCCTCTCCCACCAGCAGTACGTCACCGGCACCAACGTGCTCGCGACGATCTTCGAGTTGCGAAAGGGCGTCACGCTCACGGTGACCGATTTCATGCCGATGGGTCCCCCGAACACCGCGATCGGGGGGGACCCGCGCATCGTCCGCCGCATCACCGCCCGGGGGGCGCCGGTCGAGGTTTCGATCGGGGCCGATGCGAAGTTCGACTACGCCCGCGCTCCGGGATCCTGGACGATGGAGGGGACGCGGGCGGTCGCGCGAGGCGCCGGGTCCCAGCTCGTGCTCGAGGCGCCGTGGGAGTGGCGAGCCGAGGGGGAGACGGTCGTCGCGACGGGCCGCGCCGAGCCCGGGACGCATCTGTTCGCGCAGGTGCGCTGGGGCGGCCCGCCCCCCGCCGAGCCGACGCCGTCGACGCTCCTCACCGTGACGGACGCCTACTGGAGGGGCTGGGTGTCGCCACCGGACGCGCCGCTCCGGCGCGTCGCGGCGCGATGGCACCCGTGGGTGGAGCGTTCCGAACTCGTCCTGAAGCTCCTCTCGTACGCGGACTCCGGGGTGTTCGTAGCGGCGCCCACGACTTCGCTGCCCGAGTGGCCCGGGGGCCCCCGGAACTGGGACTATCGGTATGTCTGGATCCGGGACGCGGCGTTCACGGCGCAGGTGTTCCTTCTGCTCGGGCACGTGAGCGAGGCGCGGGCATACGTCGGCTGGGCGTTCGAGCGAGCGAGCACGCTCCCGGAGCACGAGGAGCTTCGAACCATCTACACGGTCGACGGCGGCGCCCCGCCCGTCGAGGAGACCCTGGACCATCTGGACGGATACCGCGATTCGAAACCGGTCCGGATCGGGAACGCCGCGGCGGACCAGCGCCAGCTCGACATCTACGGCGAGATCCTCGACTCCGCCCTGCTGTTGCAGAACCTCGACCCGGCGTTCGTGCGCGACCGGTGGATGACGATCGAACGGCTCGCCCAACGCGTCGTGCGACTCTGGTCCCTACCCGACAGCGGGATCTGGGAGGCCCGATCGGCGCCGGCGCACCACGTCCACTCGAAGCTGATGTGCTGGGTGGCGCTCGACCGCGCGATCCAGCTCGCGCAGGCGTTCGGCCGGGTCGACTCCATCGATCGGTGGAGCCGCACCGCCGACGAGATCCGCGCCGCGATCCTCTCCCGCGGGTACGACGATCGCCTGGGCGCTTTCGTCCAGGCGTTCGACCGGCCGATTCTCGACGCGAGCGCGCTCCGCATCGGACTCGACGGGTTCCTCCCCCCGACCGACCCGCGGGTGCTGTCCACGATCGAAGCGGTCGATCGGCACCTCGCGCACGGGGCGTTCGTCCGCCGCTACGCGGGCGGAGACGGCGTCGGAGGTCCGGAGGGCGCGTTCCTGCTGTGCTCGTTCTGGCTGGTCGAGTCGCTCGCGAAGTCCGGCCAGATGGAGCGCGCCCAGGCCCACTGGCGCGCCCTCCTCGACGTCGCCGGACCGCTCCTCCTGTTCTCGGAGGAATACGACCCCGAATCGAACCGCCCGCTCGGCAATTACCCGCAAGCGTTCACCCACATCGGCGTGCTCCGTGCGGCGTTCGCGCTCGGCCTCATGTCGCCCGAGGGATGAGCGCGCGCCCGTCGCCCGTGAACCTATAACTAGCGCCCGCCGGCCTCGGGGGCGAACGGCAATGACGAAGGAGGAGGACGCCCGCGAGGTCGCTCGTCTCGACACCGAGTACCAGGCGGCGGTCGCCCGCAACGACGCGGCGACGATGGACCGCATCCTCGCCGACGATTTCGTGCTCGTCGTCGGGTCCGGGAAGGTGTTCACGAAGCAGGACCTTCTCGA